>JAEEGJ010009566.1_pt1 | contig 25840 bp, 23 predicted proteins | sample 8958761 | NCBI WGS metagenome assembly JAEEGJ01 (sample SAMN16246546, study PRJNA631951) | gut metagenome | biome: gut microbiome; feature: rumen; material: RS-attached | host: Bos | place: Iran: Karaj | collected 2018-10 | reverse complement strand
CCTAGAGGAGGCGCCATGTGCAACTTGATATCCGTATCCATCGGACGACGGTACATCTTAGGTTGAATCAATTTAATCAACAAACTCTTTTTCATTTACTTTATTATGGCAATTTAAAGTTTTTCCAGGAATTCCTTGGCGTCGCAGGATTCAACGAGTTTTTCGCCTAGCAATTTTTGCAAGCGTTGCAAGTCATGTCGATCGACGCTATCGAGCACAACCGCTTTTTTAAAACGGTCGCGGTGGCGCAACAGGAATTCCAAATTATTGATATCCGTCTTCGGGAATCCATAACCGATAAAGTAAATTTCCTCGGCATTTTTCAAATAGTAATCTGCCTTGGACCAAAGCAAATTGAAAAGGCTTCCGCGCAAGAACGATTCCTTCGCATGTGCCATCGGAATGAAGATTGGCGTATCTTCGCAGTAGATCGGGAAACTGCGATCTTGCGGTTCAACCACACAAACATTTTTCAAATCGAGTTCATCACTTGCGCCCTTGACCGGGAACCAGTTGAGCGAACCATGCAACTTGATAAGGTCAATCGTATGGGGTTTCAAGCCGCGTTTTGCAGAACGGTCAGCAGGGTCAATCTTGACGCCATAATCTACAGAAACTTCTTCAAAAAATTCAGCATCGTTTGCTATCGCCGTTTCAATCAGCGTGTCGTAATTGAACGAAAGCAAAAGCGTTTCGCGAGAGCCGGACATGGAATCATTTTCGCACGACGCCAAAAACTTTTTGAGAATTGTAGCCGCCGATTCATCAAGCGCATTATCGCTACGGATAACGCTTGCAATAAAACGCAAAAGTTCAAAGCGGAGCGATGCATGGTAAAGCCGTTCGCGCTCGCCCGGAAAAATCTGCGCCGAGAGAATCGACGTCGCTAAAGGTTCAATGCCCAAGTACTCATCATCGCCATTGCAGAGCGTCAAAAAGCGTTTGCAGTAATCGCGAAAATGCGGGAACTCGTCAGGAATGCCAAAAGGAATAAGCTCATTCAAGTCGCGGAGCGTAGGCATCTGCGGCGAGAACGATTTACTGAATCCAGAACCAAGAACAAAAATCCGTCTATAGCAATTCGACTGCATCATAGACTTAATGTATATTTTTTTAGTTACTAAGTGCCTTCGGCACAGTTACTAGTTAATAGTTACTTCGCCCTACGGGCTAGTTAATAGTTAGAAGTTACTAGAATATCTTGATATTAGAGAATTAGAAATCTCTAGTAACTAGTAACTCGGAACTAGGAACTGTTGCGAAGCAACCTCATCAACTATCCATTTACGCTATGGGCAAGTTTGCGTTTCCGGGTCATAACGTTTGCTACCGCACCAGTTATAAATTTTCCCGTCCCTACAAGTCTGCGTCTCAAAATCGTAAACGATCTTTTTATCTCCACATACGCCACGTACTTTTCCATTCTCACAGACTTGATCATCTGGAGCATACCTTTGCCCACCACAGAACTCATATGGCACGCTTTCGTAGCAAAAATGAGTTATTACATTATATTCTTGTTCGCCACATATACCATAAACTACGCCATCTCTACATACTTGCTTTGATTCGAACAATAGCCCAAGGGCAAGATCCATAATCGGATTTTGGTTACTCGATTCTTCGGGATTGTAAAGCATACTCCCACACAGCGAAAAAAGAAAAGGAATGGGTTCACCGTTCGCATCACTAGCAACCCCCGCACAAATCTTTTCCATTGGATTATAGGGAGTGTTTCCGCACATCGCTTCAGTAGGCATGCCCGTTTCTGGAACTGTGCTAGCACCTGTTTCCGAAGTAGAGCCGTTATCGGAAATCGCCGTCACATTATCGCCACATGCATTCAAGCACAAAATAGAAGCCGCGATTCCAGCAAAAAAAGTATTTCTTTTTTTCATTTTTTTGATTTTCCCTTTCCCCAAAAGCACAAACACACTAAAAGGTAAAGCAATCGCTCATCACTTTCGGCATAAAGTAATAAAACACATTCGCTTGTAACGAATGTTTTATTTATTTTACAAGTTGTATTAAAAAGGCTTACTTTACTAAAAATGCAGCCAGCCGGTTTCCATCGCCGTTACAGGCGCCACCTTGACTTCGCCTTTTTCGGGAACTTCAAAGGCAAGGCCCGTCAAAAAATTCATCCAGCATTTCGGCTCAAACTTGAAACCGCAAAAATGCGAAAGGCACGGAACGATCCAGGCATCGTGCGTCACAAAAACATTAAACCGCGAACTTGCTTTTTCAAGCATCATCTCGCGCATCTGTTCGGCACGTTCATGAAGCGGATAAAACGCATCATGCTCGCCCGATTCAAGCCACTTGCAAATTCCTTCGTAAAAACCTTCCCTCAACGTCTGCTCGTAAGCAGGCACATCACGAACAAAGAAATCACCTAGCGCATCGAGCGGAGTGACTGTTGCCGCAGAACCTTTCGAAGCCACGCCATTCGAATTCGCTGAAACGGCCGCGCCATCCACGTAACCCGCAAGCTTTCGGCCTTCAGCAATGCACTGCGCCGTTTCCACGCAGCGCCCGACCGGACTCGAAAAATACACCGCATCGCCAAACGCCGGGAAAACGCGCCCCAGCGATACAGCCTGACGGCGCCCGCGCTCCGTAAGCCCTACATGCGCCCCGAAATCCTTATCCTGCGGCGTAATGTGGTTGCGTTCGGCATGCCGCAAGAGCAAATAAATTTTTGAATTCCAGTCAGCCTGTGCAAAAAAATCAGAAGCGGGAAGAAAGTCGGTAATCATTTGAGGTTGTGAGGTATGAGGTCGCCCGCTGTAGCGGGCTTTGAGGTTGAGAGAATTCAAAGTCAAGCAATTAAATTCCAATTGCGGCGGAAAGCGGAATCCACAGAGCACGCCCAAGCAAAAAACTCAAAATGCCAAGCAAGAATCCGCATACGATATCCGAGAACCAGTGTACGCCAAAGTACACGCGCAAAAGTCCCCATGTGAGCGGCAAAAGCATCATGACCCAGCCATACTGCGGCACGCAATAGAACACCGTACTTGCGACAGCCAAGTTGTTCATCGTATGGCCCGACGGGAAACTGTACTTGTCAAGCGGCGGCACCTCCGCCTTGATTTGCGGATTCGCAGCAAACGGGCGCGGACGCTTGGTGCTGAGCTTGACGCCTTCGTAAATCACAAGACTCATCGCCAGCGAAACAAATGCCTGCCCAAGAATCGGCAAGAAACTTTCCCAACCGATTTTCCAGACCAAAAATGCAATAAACAAGGCCCAAATGTAGCCATCGCCCAAACGCACATAAAACTTGAGGAACTTAGTCGTCTTTACGGAAAAATGGCGATTCGTCCAATAGACAGACACTCGATTGTCAAAGTCAGAAATTTTCTTGAGCATGGAAATGAATTTAGAAATTTTCGCCAAAGCCAATAACAAATCAAAATACTATTATTTAAATGTAATAGGCGGCAAGCATCAGGTCTGCTCCACACTTCGTCATCCTGAACGACAGTGAAGAATCTAGAACTATTATTAAAAATGACTGGATTTTTCGGCTACGCCCCAGAATGACGACTTTAGGACAACACCTAAACGAACAGTAATAAGTTCAGAAAATCCTTCCTACTTCCTACTGTCTACTGCCTACTAAACACTAACCACTAACCACTGATAAAAACATGCGCGTACTCGTTCTTAATTGCGGCTCGTCCTCGGTGAAGTTCGCCGTCATCGACACACAGACCAAGCAGTCCATTGCAAGCGGACTCGTTGAAAACATCGGCGTCAACGGTCACACTAAAGCTAAGGGCCCCGAAGGCAACATCGACTTCAACTTCGATTGCCCCACGCATGCCGAAGCCGTCGATCAGGTCAAGAAGTTCCTCGACGCACAGAAGCTCACATCTACAATCGAAGCTATCGGCCACCGCGTCGTGCATGGCGGTAAGTACATCAAGAGCGAAAAGGTCTCGCAGGAAGTCATTGACTACATCCGCAGCATCACGCTCTTTGCCCCGCTCCACGAACCCGCACACGCTACCGGCATGGAATGCGCCACCAAGTTCTTCCCGGGTCTCCCGCAGGTCGCCGTGTTCGATACGGCATTCCACCAGACCATGCCACAGAAGGCTTACCTCTACGGTATCCCGTACAAGTTCTACGAAAATGACGGCATCCGTCGTTACGGCGCACACGGCACAAGCCACCGCTTTGTAACTGCCGAAGCTTGCAAGGTTCTCGGCACCAAGCCCGAAGAAACCTGCCTTATCACGGCTCACCTCGGTAACGGTTCTAGCTGCTCCGCTATTTTGAATGGCCAGTGCGTCGATACCACCATGGGCTTCACACCGCTCGAAGGCCTTATCATGGGTACCCGCTCCGGTAGCCTCGACCCGGCAATCCTCTTCTACATCGCAAAGAAGTACGGCGAAGAATACGGCACCATCGACAAGCTCGATCACCTCGTGAACAAGGAATCCGGCTTGCTCGGCCTCTCCGGCCTCTCGAACGACATGCGTACGCTCACGCAGGCTGCAAGCGAAGGCAACAAGCGCGCCCAAATTGCTCTCGACGTTTTCTGCTACCGCCTCACTCGTGAAATCGGTGGTCTTGCCATGGCTCTCCCGCGCATCGACGCTATCGTTTTCACGGGCGGCATTGGTGAAAACAGCTTCTACGTCCGCAAGCAGGCTCTCGACAACCTCAAGCTCCTCGGCTACCAAGTTGATGAAGAACGCAACCTCAAGAGCGGCAAGGAATCCAACCACCTCATCACGAAGGATGGCACGCCGAAGGCTATCGTCGTTGCAACAAACGAAGAATTGCTTATCGCCCTCGACACCGAAGCGCTGGTTAAGTAGGCATGAGGTCGCCCGCCACGGCGGGCTTTGAGGCATGAGCTCGGCGCAAAGCGCCTTTGAGTAATAAGAGAGGCTCCGCATTCGCGGAGCCATTCTCTTTTTACTTAACTGGATCCTTCGCGGTCTTCGACCGCTCAGGATGACGCTTCTATTCTCTCGTCTTTCGTCTATAGGGCCGTCAGGCCCGTTCTTTCGTCTAACGAATCGTCCAGGTCTGGTTATTGACGCGGAGAATCTTGCGACCCTGAACCTGAGCAGAAACACTCTTGACTTCAGCCGGGTTCACAGGGAGCTTGGCGTTCCAAATTATACGGCCATTCATATCCATGATCTTTACGATACCGCGCTTGGCCATCACAGCGTTCTGCCAAGTGTTCTTCGGCTGAGCGATTTGCGGTTTTATGCCGGCACGTTTTTCATCAATGACAACGTACAAAGGAATCGTCACGTTCATACCGCTCGGATCAGAAACCTTAACGCCAATAGCGTATTTGCTACCTTCTCTGAAAGTGTAATCCTTAACAGCCGTCACGGTAAGTTCAGAACCCTTTAGAGAAATAGTCATATACTTCGCCAATGCACTCGTTTCATTCGGCGTGTACGTAAGCACGTCACCGTCAACGTCCTTGACATACTTTTCAAGATTCCACTTGACATTCCAATTCGAGCCAAACACAAAGGCTGTATCGCCATGCAAAAGCACAGGCTTGTCGTTGACCGGAGTAATATTCACGCAGAATTCAAAGCTCTTGGTGCCAGACTTCTTATCCTCCGCAATCACGACCACATAAGCCTTGCCTGTAGAATCCGGAGTGGAGTTGATTTCGAGAACGCCCTTGTCCGTAATTTCGACCTTGAGCTTTCCATCCTTGCTCTTTGCAGAATAGGTCAACGAATCGCCTTCCGGATCCTTGAACCAAGAGGCCACCACAGACTTCGTGTACTTCAAAGCTCTCGAAGTCGGGAAATCTTCGGTCACCGTCGTATCAAGCGTTTTAGCGTCCACAACAACAGTCGGGAGCAAATTGCGCTTATCGACCACAATCGTCACCATAACAGCCTTGGACTTCGTACCTTTAATCACAGCAAAGTAACCAAAGTAATCAATACCTTCGAAACCGGCTTCAGGCTTGTATGTAAAGCTACCATCCTTGTTCAGGGTAAGCGTACCATGAGCAGGCATCTGGGCGACAGCAGCTTCCATGCCAGTCGTTACACCTTCTGGATACACGTCATTGGCAAGAACACCCTTCTTGGCATCCACAGTCAAAGTGCTGTCATTAAACGTAGAGTATTCATCCTTCACAGCCTGAGCAACATCCTTCGGGGAGACGAGCTTTACACTTAGAGTGACACCAACAGAATCCTTTCCATCCGAAGCGTAGAAGAAGATTGTTGCAAGTCCTGTTGCGCTTGCCACCGGTTTAACAGAAATAAAGTAGTTGCTTGCATTCACGCTATCAACAACCGCCACAATCTTTGTACCGACAGCCTTGTATGTGAATTTCTGCGTACCTTCAGTCACTTCGCGATCGCTAAAGATCAAGGACTTTGTCGAGATCTTGATTTGCGCAACTGTATCTTCGTCAAAGTCCATATCGAGTGCCAAAGTATCCTTGAGGAAGGCGCTATCAGCAACTGTAACGGTCGGCTTTGCATTAACCGGATCCACATGGATAACCACAGTAGCCTTGTTACTAATCATATCGTGGTTTGCTGTTTCCACGAGCACGTAAGTCAAAGTGTCATCGCCACGGAAATCCTTATCCGGCGTATAGACAAACGACCCCAGCTGAGAGAACTCCGTCAACTTGCCATGCTTTGTAGAATCTATAGGCACAACGAGGAAGTCATCGCCATCCAAATCATAACCAATTACAGCAAGTCCACGAACAATGGGAACAATCAAAGTTTCACCTTCAGTGGTCGTGTAAGAAGTATCGGCGGCAACAGGCGGGGAGTTCGAATCCTTGATAGACACGACATAGCTAACATGGACCAAGTCCGACTTTCCATCCGTAGCAGAGACGGCTATAACAACAGTAGTATCCTTTTTGACTCCAGACGGAACGATCTTGATGGTATCCTTCAAAGTAGCCTTGTCGAGCAGAGTCAAGACCTTCATCAAGTTAGCAGACATTTCCACAACAAAGGTGAGCTTGTCATTATCTTCGTCAGCGAACAAATCACCAAGAGGAATCTTTAACGTGTCTGCTTCGTTCAAGCTCTTAACCACGGCTTCAACAGTATCATACGGAGCAAGTACCTTTGTGGGGTGGTTTTCTGCAGGAGGATCGTCGGGGCATTCCGGGTCACCCGGGCATGTCGGGCCAACCGGTCCTTCGCCTTCATCGGTTATTGTAATGTTAAACTGAGTCTTTGCAGATTCTGTTCCGCTCAAAGCAAGAACGGTAAGCGTCAAAGAAGTATCCTTATCGAGGTTCTTCGAGACAAAAACGAGTTCATCGCTCAAAGTCGGTGCTACACCCGCAGGCTTGACCATCGTCAAAATATTAGATACCGTCAAAGACGTTGCAATCGTCACATCTGCGCCTTCTTTAGCAGCAAAAATCTTCGAAAGAGGAATCTTCAAGGAATCCGATTCTTTCATAGTTACAGTTTGAACTTTATCATAGGGTTCAAGAAGCTTAAGGGCAGGTTCTTCAACAACCGTTTCGCATTCACCGAGAGAAATGGCGGCTACCGTAATGACATTCTTGGCAATATTTTCGGCAAAACCTTCCTTGTAGCTCATCTGGATGGCAAGCTGCTGGGTAAGATCCAAAGTCGTCTGCTGGCCCCAGCCTTCTTCTTGCGCAAAGTTTTGGAAATCCAGGAACTTCGACGAAAACTCGCTTTGAGCGGGCACAACCACGCCAAAATAGTTGTAGTCCGTAATCGTCGCCTGTTTCAAATCCACACGGAATGGGCGTTCGGCCTTATAGGTAAGGCAAAGTCCAGAATGGGCGGAAATATCTACAACGGCATCTTTCGAGTTGACTTGCTTCCAGACAAAACCAAAGCCAGCAACACTGTATTCACTTGACTTGAGAGCCAGATTTGCCGTAAATTGCTTATATCCTTCATCGGTATCTGCACGCACGCCAGTTGCGCCATCGGCCGCAGGCTGTGCATAATCATACCAGTAGGCCGGTTGCATGTCATTGCCCGTTTTCTTGTCAAAACTCCAAACCGTCGCGCCGGCGAAACCCATCGTCACGCCAGTCAACGCCATCACCAAAGACAAAGATAGCGATTTCATTTTTCAAACTCCTCTCAAGTTATCACCTTCACCCATCAGGATAAATCTATATTATCCTTACGAAAATGTCACTAGGTATGTAAAAAAAATTATCCCAAATTGTCCAGTATTTCAAACCGTTCGTAGGCCTGTTCGAGAGCCGCTTCGGCATCTGAAATCTTTTTCTGGAGTTCCACAATGAGAGGCGCGTTCGTATAGACCTCAGGTTTGGAAAGTTCCAACTGAAAATCGGCAATTTCCTTTTCGAGTTTTTCAATTTTTTCGGGCAATGCGGCGTATTCGCGTTCTTCGTTGTAACTGCGCTTTTTCTTTTTCGCAGGCGCAGGGGACGCAGCGGCGGCGCCGGCGCCAGCGCCAGCGTTAGAGCGGGCTTGCTTTTCGGCCTCTTTTTCGGCAGCGATGCGGGCAGCGTTTGCCGCTTCCTTGTCGCGGAGCTTCTTGTTCGCCTCGTAATCGGAGTAACCGCCGACCGCCTCGAACACGTGGCCATCTTCTTCGATGGCGAGAATGCCTGTCGCCACGGAATCGAGGAAGGCACGGTCATGACTGACAGTCAGGACGGTGCCGTTATAGTCCGCGAGGAGTTCAGCCAGAAGGTCAAGGGTTTCCATGTCCAAGTCGTTCGTCGGTTCGTCAAGCACCAACACATTGCTCGGGTGGCTAAAGAGGCACGCGAGCAAAAGGCGATTGCGTTCACCGCCACTAAGAGCGCTGATTGGCCCGCGGGCGCGATCGGCAGAGAACAAGAAGTCTTGCAAATAACTTAACACATGGCGTTTGACGCCATTCAGCGTGATGTAAGCTTGACCGTCTCCGATGTTTTCGACGAGCGACTTGTCTTCGCGGAGGCGGGTGCGCATTTGGTCAAAATAAGCAATATGGAGGTTGCTTCCGAGGCGCACATCGCCCGATTCCGGCTGGAGTTCGCCGAGAATCAAGCGCAAAAGCGTCGTCTTTCCGGAGCCATTCGGCCCCACAATGCCAATGCGGTCGCCACGGCTAATTTCAGTCGAAAGGTCGTTAATGAGCGGGCACCCGTCGTATGAATAGCTCACGTTCTTGAGGCGCGCAACGAGGCGCCCGGAACGGTCGGCTTCCGTAATCTGCATGTTCACATTGCCAGTACGGGAGCGGCGAGCCGCGCGTTCTTCGCGCATCTTGATGAGGGCGCGGACACGCCCCTCGTTGCGCGTACGGCGTGCCTGGATGCCCTTGCGGATCCAGACTTCTTCTTCGGCAAGTTTCTTGTCGAAAAGCGCATTCGCCTTTTCTTCTTCGGCAAGCGCCTGGTCCCTGAACTGCACGAACTTATCGTACGGGAAATCCCAACTGCGCACGCGCCCGCGGTCCAGTTCAAAAATGCGGGTCGCCGTGCGGCGCACAAAAGCACGGTCATGACTCACGAACATCACCGCACAAGAAAGGCGCGTTACAATCCCTTCCAGCCATTGGATGGCGGGAATATCCAGATGGTTCGTCGGCTCGTCGAGCAAGAGCAAATCCGGGTCTTCGGCCACGGCGCGGGCAAAAAGCACACGGCGTTTCTGACCACCGCTCAAGCTGTCGTAAGGCGCATCCGCATCAATGCCCGTCTTGCCAAGAATCGCCTCGGCAGTCGCATTATGCGCACCATCATCCAGAATCTTCTTCGAAATCACGGAACCGCCGCTGACCACAGAAACACGCCCCATGACGATATCGCGAACAGTCCCGTCGAGATGCGCCGGGATTTCCTGAATCATGCGGGCAACCTTGAGTCCAGACTTCTTCACGATTTCACCGGAATTGGTATCCATTTCGCCCGTCAGCACTTTCAACAGCGTACTCTTGCCTTCGCCGTTACGCCCGACAAGGCAAATACGGTCACCTGCCTCGATATCGAACGAGACATTATCCAAAAGCGGCGGACCGCCAAAACGCAACAAGATATTTTGAGCCGACAAAATGGGCATAAATAAACCCTTCCATAATAATTTTTTCACTTCAAAAAATAGAAAAAACGTTTATTTATCTATTTTTGCGCGAAATGCGATTCTTGACCCAAAAGCTACTGGCACTTGCAGCCATCGCGGCACCTGCTCTGGCAGGCGCAGAAGCCACCGTGGAAAGCCCGACAGACAGTTCCACAACTGCAATATGCAATGATTCGACAGACAACTTCCAGCGTTTTTCTGCCGTTCCCGTGCTTGGCTACACCGAAGAAACGCAGTACCAGTTTGGCGCCATGGCGATTATCTTTTTCAAGCCTGAATTCGAGGGCGGGCATGCCTCCGAGCTGGACCTCTCCTTTTACGGGACCTCGCGCAAACAGGTGACAGGCTCCTTTTCGCCCAAGTTCTACTTCTTGAAAGATCGCATCTCGGGCAAAATGGACCTCCACTACGAAGACTGGGTCGGCAATTATTTTGCGCGCAAGAACAATCCCGATATCGACGACTACCGCAAGTTCGATCGCCAGACATTCTACATCAAGACGCACGTCAATACAAACTTCGGTACGGAACAATGGCTTCCCGACTTTAAGTACGGGCTGTTCGTTGAAATCAACAGTACCAACGTCAATTTCAACAACTACCACTACCACGGCAGCATCGAAGAGCCCCAAAACTCCGATGGATGGCGCAATGGCATCGGCTACCACCTTTCCATCGACACCCGCGACAACACCAACTGGGCCCGACATGGATACCTAGTCCAATGGGGGCATTACTTTTACAACAAAGGAATGGGCGATTACAGCTACACCCATCAAGAACTCGACATCCGCGGCTATTCTGAATTTATCTGGAATACATCCATGGCTGTCGGTTTCCTTTGGCAACGCGTCGACGGAGACGCTCCTTTCGACAAACTAGCAGGGTCCGACGGTCTCAAGCGGTTCCGCGGCGTCGAAAAGAACTACTTCTACGGCAACCAGGCGATGTTCCTTCAGGTCGAATTCCGCAAGAAACTCTTCTGGCGGCTTGCTGGAGACATCTTCTTCGAAGGCGGAAAAACAGGCGATTACTTCAGCGACCTTATGCGTAACAAGTGGCACAGGAGCCTTGGCTTCGGGGGGCGGTTCGCCCTCAACAAGAAGGAAAACTTGTACGCCCGCTGTGAACTTTCATGGGTTGATTTCAAGAGCGTCGGCATGACGATGTACGTTCGCGACGCATTCTAGAGCACCTTCGGTGCAGTTACTAGAACTTAGTTACTAGTTAATAGTTAAGAGTTACTAGAAGACTTAAAACTTCAAACTGCGACGAAGTCGCCCTAGTAACTAGTAACTCAAAACTCAGAACTGTTGCGAAGCAACCTCAGTAACTAGAAACTCCGAACTCAGAACTGCTGCGAAGCAGCAACATTAAAAAAGCGGATGCAAACCCGAAAGCCTGCATCCGCCATTTTGAGATAGAATAATCAACAGTTTAAGGATTAATCCTTAACGCTGTTCCAGTCGAGGACGCCCTTCTTCAAGAGGTAGATGTAACCTGCTTCGAGAATCAGGAGGAATCCGAGGAGGATGAACAGCAATTCCCAGCCGCCAGCGAGGAACTGGATGGTCCAGGGATAAATAAAGGCCACTTCGAGGTCAAAAACCAGGAAAAGCATGGCGACCATGTAATATTTGACCGGATAGCGTTCGTTTGCCGTGCCGGAAACGTGAGCTAGACCACATTCGTAGGCAGAACCTTTGATGATGGTCTGCTTGATTTTGCCCGGGTGGAGTACCCAGTTGGCAATCAAAAGAATGGTCGGAATGCAGAGAGCCATGATCACAAGAATGGTCATAGCGAAGGTTGTGTCGAATATTTCAACATTACTCATAGTGATCCCAAAGATAGTAAAAAAGTTTTTGCCATTTCAATTCATTTTTGTAAACTATATTTGGTATATCATGAAGAAAAGAATCCTATCTATTGGTGTTATAGGGGTTACTGCATTTTTGTTTGGCTGTTCTGACGACGCACCGAGCCCGGCTGCGCCTCCAGTCTCCTATAACGAATCTTCCTCCTCTACAGTTGTTGTAGCGTCCTCCAGCTCCATCCAGCAGTCGGCATCATCGTCATCTGTAAATAACGGTGGCCAGAGCGAGAAAGGCACAGTCTACGAGCACAAGATTGTCGACGTTCCTGCACCGGACATCGACTACCCGGACATTGTCAACAATCCGGTATTCTGCTGGACTCCCGGCTGCGAAGCAACCGTGGTACCGCCGTCCTCTTCGTCCAAGGCCGCTCCAAAGTCGTCCTCCCAGAACGTTATCACAATAGACACTCCCGAGAACAAGCCGCCTGTCATTAATGGCATGACGATGACGGATGCCCGCGACAACAAGTCTTACAAGCTTATGCAGATTGGCGGCAAGCTCTGGATGGCACAAGACATTAACTATGCCGGTGTCACTAGCGAATGCTACAACGAGCAGGCAGACAAATGCGCCTCCAACGGCAGACTTTACACGTTCAACTCGGCTCAGAAGGCATGTCCGACAGGTTGGAAACTCCCCAGCCGTGAAGAAGCTCAAGCAGCTCTCGACGACGAAAATGTTCCATGGACCTACAGTGGCCGTTGCAAGGATGGCGACTGCAACTTCATGGGCGATATGGGATTCCACTGGACATCCGCTACCCCGCAATCCAGCGACAAGAAGTACGATGAAAATGGCGGCAGCAACGGAGCAGTCATCATCGTGGAAAAATCTCCGGACTACTTCAAGCCCAAGGAAGACGATCCTGACGATAAGGCAAAGTTCTTCCAGGTAGACTCGAAGACCAAGCGCTTCAGCGTTCGCTGCGTCCAAGAGTAAATCACAAAAGTTTCCTCCTTACACAAAGGACCTTGCTTGCTTATGCAGGCGAGGTCCTTTTCCATTCTCTACGAAAAACACATATCCAACTTTACTAAATTCTGTCTTATGCTACGTTCAAAGTACCAAATGTTCACGGACTCGCTATCCGAGAACGTTTTCAAGACGAAGACCCAGGCCAACCCTATCATGTTGGTGGTGCTAGCCTATCTTCTGCTGATCGTCATCGGTACGGGGCTCCTAACCCTTCCGCAAGCAGCAAGCCGCCCCATTAGTTTAATCGAAGCTTTCTTTACGGCCATGTCCGCCGTCTGCGTAACAGGGCTTTCCGTTGTCGATATTCCATCTACGTTTACGCACACCGGACTTTGGATCATAGTTGTATTGATGCAATTCGGCGGCCTCGGCATCATGACCGCATCTACAACGCTCATCTTGCTTGCCGGCATGCATCCGGGATTTAGCCACCAGTCCGTATTCCTCTCCGAATTTACGCAAGAAGGCAGCATTGATGCAGGCCGCATTCTCAGGGCAATCATCCCCTTTACCTTCGGGCTAGAACTGATTGGCGGCGTTGTCTACTTCACGCAGTTCGAATCCATGGAAATGTACGACCGCGTCTTCTGCTCGATTTTCCAGGCGGTCAGTTCGTTCTGCGGTGTGGGCTTCACGCTGTTCCCCGACTCGCTCGTCGGCTTCCAGTACAACCCCGTCATGAACATCACGACCTGCATCCTTGTGCTTGCAGGCGGATTCGGATTTTTGGCCATTGCAGAGCTGCGCTACCTCTTCGATTTTAAGCACAAAGAAATCAGGCGCCTTTCGTTGCACACGCGCATCGCCACTTACGGAACCTTCATTGTCATTGGCGTAAGCATCGCCGTCTTCGCGTTCACCGAACACAACAACCTCTTTAGCGGCCACACCTTCGGCGAAAACGCCCAGTCCGTATTGTTCATGGCGTTCTCAAGCCGCACCGCCGGGCTCAATTCCATCAACATTCCCGACCTCACGCAAGCCTCGCTCTTCTTCTTTATCATCATCATGTTCATCGGCGCAAACCCCGGTAGCTGCGGTGGCGGCATCAAGATTACCACGGCAGCAGTCATCGGGCTCCTCGGCGTAAACAGGCTCCTCGGCAGGGAAAAGACCCAGGTCATGGGGCGCACAATCCCGAACAACACCATCGACAAGGCCATTCGAATTTTCGTCGTCGCCATCGTCGTCATTGGAACAGCAACGCTCATCCTCCTCTGCACAGAAATCCCGGCTGGCACAAGATTCGCCGCCGACAACGGACCATTCCTCGAAATCCTCTTCGAAGTCGTGAGCGCCTATGCCACCTGCGGACTATCGATGGGACTTACCGGAGAACTCTCCCTTGTCGGAAAAATCGTCATCTGCTGCGTGATGTTCATCGGCCGCATGGGCCCCTTGTTCCTCATCTCCGCAGTCGCCGCCAAGCTCCAGGACACCGCCTATTACGCCGAAGAAGACATCATGGTGGGGTAGCGCGCCCTATCGGGCGCAGTTGGCAGAACTTAGTCGGTAGAACTTAGATAAAACACATCAAAATCCATTTTTTTCACTCTATTTTCCAAATACTAAGTTCTAAGCTCTAAGCTCTAAGTTCTATATTTATCCCATGGCTTCTAGACAATTCGTTATTATCGGTCTTGGAAATTCGGCAAACTACCTTGCGCGTCATTTGACCTCGCTCGGTCATGACATCATGGTCATCGACTCGCATCCCGAAAAAATCCAGGACATTGCCAGCATGGTCTCGCAAGCCGTCGTTGCCGACAGCACGCGCAAAAAGCAGCTTGCCTCAATCCCGTCGCTGACCAAGGCCGATAGCGTTATCGTCTGCATTGGCCAGGACCTCGAAGCCTCGCTCCTCACCATCCTCAACTTGAAGGAGCTCGGAGTCAAGCACATCATCGCCAAGTCGAGCAGTGCCGCACACACAAGCATTTTGGAAAAGCTCGGCGTCACGGACATTTTCCACCCGGAACGCGATGCCGCCATCAGCCTTGCCGAACGCCTGAACCGCCCGAACATGGTCGACTTCCTCCCGTTCATGGAAGGCTATTCCATCGTGGAACTTGTCTGCCCCAAGATTTTTATTGGAAAGACTTTGAAAGCGCTGTCGCTCACGCACAAATACGGCGTTCAGGTTATCGCCATCCGCGATCCGCAAGAACCTACGCCAAAAATCGGTAACATAGCAGACGTCATCTTGCAAGAAGACGACGTGCTGTTCCTTATCGGCCCGAACGAAGCGCTCGATAAGCTGAAAGATTAATTTTTACCTGAGCATTTGTCGCAAAGCCCGAACATATAAAGCGATGTTCCCATCAAGGTAAATCCCGCGGGAATCATTTGCGAACAATCCGGTGGCGGCAGCATCACGTCAAAGACCTTGCCGCACCCCTTGCACTTGAAATGGCTATGCGGCGTGCAATCCGCATCGTAACGCAAAAAGCCATCGCCAAAATCCAGCGAAATCGCCAAATCGTTTGTTATCAACAGCTCAAGCGTGTTGTAGACCGTCGTACGCGAAAGCGACGGGTATTCCGGCAAAAGCGCCGAATAGATTTCATCGACCGTCGGGTGCGTCTTGACGCCCCGCAAGTAGCGATAGACACAAACCCTCTGCAACGAAGGCCTGATGCCATGATCTTTGAGTATGTTTGCCGTTTCTTGCATAATCACACCCTCTCAAAAACTCCCTTTAAACACCCTAGAAAAAGGCGGCCCTCATCAGGAGAACCGCCTCACACCCTCAACAATTACTTGAAGTAACGGCCGAGCAAGCCCTGGAATGCGCCTCCGTGGCGAGCTTCGTCCTTGCACATTTCATGAACGGTGTCATGGATGGCATCGTAGCCGAGTTCCTTGGCGCGCTTGGCGAGAGCGAGCTTGCCTTCGGTAGCACCAGCTTCTGCAGCAACGCGGAGTTCCAAGTTCTTCTTGGTGTCGGCGTAAACGACTTCGCCCAAGAGTTCAGCGAACTTGGCAGCGTGTTCGGCTTCTTCGAAAGCGATACGCTTGTATGCTTCGGCAACTTCCGGGAATCCTTCGCGGTCCGCCTGACGGCTCATCGCGAGGTACATGCCCACTTCGGTACATTCACCTGTAAAATTCTCGCGCAGGCCCTGCACCACTTCGGCATCGAGACCCTGAGCTACACCGATCTTGTGTTCGTCTGCCCAGACGATTTTGCCGGCTGCCGGCTGTTCGACCTTTTCGAAGAACTTGCTCTTCGGAGCGTGGCACTGCGGGCATTCATCCGGAGCTTCCGGACCCATGTGAACATAACCGCAAACTTTGCAAACCCAGACTTTCATATTTTCTCCTTTCCGCTATGCGGAATTGGTTAAAGAAATTTGTAATTAATTTTGTAATCATTACAAATATATAATTATTTTAAACTTTGTCAAGCCTAAAACAACCTCGTTATATAAATATTCAAAAAAAATCTTCGAGAAAAATTGGCCAAATAAAAAAAACGACCCTTACGAGTCGTCAATACCAAATGCATTTTTTTCGGCTAGAATACCGGAGCTTCAGCCGGTTTTTCACGAGAGCGCCTGCTTTCGGCTTCCGTGGCAAGCTGGCGGTGCGTCACGGAACCCACAGCATAATAGCGACCACCCTTTTGGATTACCGCCGTATAGGCGTCTAGGATCTTAACCGAGAACCATTCCTGGTACAGGTTATGCACATTTTCCTTGAGGGTTGATGCTTCAGTAATTCCCGGAGCTCCAGAAGGCTTGCCGTACTTGAGTGTGAACTGATCAGACATGTAGGCGACCGCTTCGAAAGTTTTACTCAAACGGGCACGTTCAACGCGACCTGTACGAATTTCAAACGCATAAAACTTGTCGTTCTTATTGAAAATGAAATCGACCTGAACAGGCAGTTCACCAAACATATATACGGGAATAACCACGCGTTCGCCGACACCAGTCTGACCGTAAGGTTCATAACCTTTTTTCATCATTTCTTCGATGACGGTTTCGCGAGCGGAGCCAAAAGGAATGCCTGCAAAATTATTTTGAGACTGCGCTTGCACATGTAGCGAGAGCGCAAGAATCAAAAAAGTGATGACCATTCCAAATTTGGACACGATAGACTCCTCTAGATATTGTAAAAGATAGTAAACTTTTTCCCAGTAAGTAAAAATTTTTCACAAAAAAAAGTTTTTTTAAAGCAGTATCTATATTTGGTGGCATGTCTAGCACTTTTGGAAAGATATTTTCTGTCACCACATGGGGCGAATCCCATGGTCCCGCCGTTGGAGCCGTCCTCGATGGATGCCCCGCCGGCCTCCCGATAACCGAAGAAATGATTCAGGCCGAACTGAACCGCAGGCGTCCGGGCCAGGGCAAGGTCACGACCGCCCGTAACGAAAAGGACCAGGTGAAGATACTTTCCGGCGTTTTCGAAGGAAAAACGACAGGTACGCCTATTTCGTTCGTCGTTTTCAACGAAGACCAGCACAGCAAAGACTATGCCGACATCGCCAAGTGGTACAGACCGGGACATGCAGACCTCTGCTACGACCTGAAGTACGGTTTCCGCGATTACCGCGGCGGGGGCAGAAGTTCTGCCCGCGAGACCATCGGTCGCGTTGCCGCAGGCGCCGTCGCGAAGGCGTTCTTGAAAGCGGTCGCAGGCACGGAATTCCTCTCTTGGGTCGCTTCGGTTGGCGAAGTCGATTGCCCCGCATTTGACGTGAGCAAGCTCACGCTCGACCAGATTGAAGCATCCCCCGTCCGCTGCCCGGACGAAGCCGCCAGCAAAAAAATGGAAGAAGCCATCCTAGAGGCGAAGTCCAATGGCGACAGCATCGGCGGAACAGTCTCGCTTTTCGTGAAAAACGTCCCTGTAGCTCTTGGCGAACCGGTATTCGACAGGCTCGACGCGCTCCTCGCCCAGGCGATGCTTTCGATTCCGGCATGCAAGGGTTTTGAAATCGGCAGCGGCTTTGCCGCAGCGCGCATGCACGGCAGCGAGCATAACGACGAAATTTACGTCGATGGCGACACGTACCGCACGCGCACGAACAACGCGGGCGGTAGCCTTGGCGGCATTTCGAACGGCGAGCCCATCTATTGCCGCATGGCGTTCAAGCCGACAGCCACCATTTCACAGTTGCAAAAGACCGCTGGGCGCGGTCTCGAGAATGGCGAACTTGCCGCCAAGGGAAGGCACGATCCTTGTGTTGCCGTCCGTGCTCCGGTAATTGTGGAAAGCATGGCTGCCCTCGTCCTTGCCGACTTGTACTTGCAGCAGAAGAGAAATTGTTTGTAATAAGCCAGTTCTTCCAGCAGTTATCCCGGATTTATTCCGGAATAACCATACACTTCAGAAATGGCGATGACGTCCCCATTCGCGGATTATGACCACATAAGAGAGCATTACCGATGTTTCTTACGACAAAGCCTCTCCACCTTATCATATCCGCATTCTACAGAATTGCGTACAAGCTCCATCACAAGCTCTTTTTGCGACCGCAGCCGCAACTGCGCGTTCCCGTCGTTATCGTCGGGAGTTATTTGGCGGGCGGAGCCGGCAAGACGCCTTTTACTATCTGGCTTGCAAAGCATCTTCAAGAACAAGGTAAAAAAATAGCAATCCTTTGCCATAGCGCCGCATGGGATGAATTTAATTTATTAGAGACACAATTACCGAACGCAAAAGTCATTGCCACCAAAAACCGTTACGCCACGGCAAAAGAAATTCAAGACAAATTCAGCATCATCATTTGCGATGACGGATTCGAGGACTCCCGCTTTACAGGCGCCACCCGCATCTGCCTAGACTGGCAAGAGCCGCCACAATCCATAAAAGACCTTTTACCGTTCGGCCCATTCCGCAGCCTAAAACAAGACCACGACGAAAACGAAATCATCCACCTCGATTGCTCCGATGCAAGCTCTCCCGCCATGCGCTTTTCAATCGAGTCCCTAACAAACTTCACCCCCGGAACTCCGCTGACAGCTACTCTCGTCTGCGGTCTTGGCGCCCCCAAACGCTTTATCGAAGACGTTCGCACATTCGGAAACAAATCCGGAATCACCATCGAAAAAACAATTACCCGCCCCGACCACGACAAGCAATTTTCACAAATCATCGAAGCCGAACTTTTAAAAAACAACGATATCGTCATCTCAGAAAAAGACGCGTGCAGACTTCCGCAGGCGCTCCTTACCCACCCCAAAATCCACATTACAATTCAAAAAACAACCGTTTCAAACGAAACCCTAAATATTATCCTCAGGATAAGCAGCAAGTGCGCTGAATAAGCATCACTAAAAGAAAATTTTATTTAACACTTCACCTTTTTTATTGTATTTTTAAAAATATGAACTAGGGAGAGTTAACATGAACCTGCGTCAACGTTTTGCCGAACTTCTTCAGATAATTACAAAGAATATTCCCGAAAGAGAATACCATGTGCAGTTGGGCTTCCTCACCACGCTCATTCAAGAACCTTTTTACTTGTACGGCCGTCCTGGCTGCGGCACATCCCTCATTATCCGCAGAATTTCAAACGCTTTCAAGGATGCAAAAGTTTTAAGACTCGGCAAACAGCAAAAGCAGCTCCCGGACAACACGAACGATTTCAATCAGATTATTTTTGACAATTTCACGCCAAGCGACGAACAGATCAAAAGCAATCTCCAGATCGCGATTCACGATCACGGGAAAAAATCGATTATCATTTCGGGCAACCAAAAGCCAGAATCCGCATTGAGCAGATCCGAAGTGACAGACCAGGTCACGCTCACCATCATGCTCCCTGAAACCATTTCGTCCGACGCCCTTTGCACGTTACTCCAAATTCAAGGGCACGAAAGCGATGTCGCTATCCCGGACAACCTCGCAATCAGCGCCGAAGAACAGGCAGAATGGATCCAGGAAATCCACAAAGTCACGCTCTCCCCGAACACGCTTGCCGTTATCGGCAAAGTCGCTGAATCATGCACGCGCAACGGAGTCTACGTTTCCATCCGCAGGTGGATCGCCCTTTCGAACATGATCAAGGCCATCGCCTTCCTCAACGACCGTAACGAAACAAAGCTCATCGATACATTCTTCTTGGGGACCTCCATCTGGGGACGCAGCGCATCGAACACGGCTATTTCCGAAAGTTACCGCGAGATTCTCAAGGCACAACTGTACAAGAAAACGCCAAGCCTTCTCGAAGAGCCCTACAATGCAGACGACCTGCTCATGCGCGTGAACCACCTCGTCCACAGTTCGAACAACCTTTACGAGACCAAACCGTTTAACGGTGAAAAGTGCCTCGCATACCGCATCACAATTGCAGGCGAAACCGTACCGCTTTACGTACCGCTCAAATACATCGAAACCGAAATCGATTTCAATCCCTATAACGAGCTCCATCAAGTCGAAAAGCGCGTTCTCTGCAACTACCACGGCACATCGAACTGCACCATTTCTATTGACCCGCAAGTCCGTTCAAGCGGCCTCCGTGGTTCTGTCTTCCAGACCAATAGCAGTTCATCTACCAAGTTCGAAGAGTTCGGTACACTCCCGACATACATCTTGAGAGAAAACGCCCCCGAAATTATCGAAGAAAAGAAAATCCTCCGCGATACGCTGAACACCGAAATCAAGGAATCCATGGAGCGCGAAACAGCTAATCTAGTCGCCCTCCGCAACACATACAAGCTCTTCAACGAATCTAAGGACGACTTGTTCTGTTTCACACAAATGTTCAATGCCGTTCAGGACGATATCAAGGCCCAGTTCGACAACACAGCAAACATCATCAAGACTATCAAAAAAGCTGGTGAAACCATAACCTCGTTCTCGAACAGCATGCTCAAAGCTCCCAATCTGGCCGGCAAGTCACACCTCAAATTCCCATCGGCGCCAGAACAACCTCAAACTGGTGGCGAAAAGTAATACAATACTGTAAGGAAAATTGCGCGCGCCCCAATATTTGCCTATATTGGTCACGTGAACTTGGTTTTCCTTTGGATAGGGCTTGCCATCCTTTGGCTAATATGTATCTGCATGACCAAAAAAGGTCGTGCAGTTATTCGTATTCTGTGGAGAAGTATCAAGGTCAAGCTCATCCTCATCGCTTGGATTCTTGGGATTGCCGCAATCGCAACAGCGTACGCCACGCACCCCGAAGAAGAGCCGCGCCCCACCATTGACGAAAAACAGGAATACCAAAAGTACACCACGTCCGCCATTCAAAAACTCTGCGACCTTGGCGAACTCATCATCGACATGAACTGCGACCTCGACAGCGCTGCGCCAGAACTCGCCTACATCCTCCCCACAGTTATCAACAACTACAACTTCATCGTCACGCGCCCCACAACGCCAATCCTAGAATCTATCAAGGACACATTACAGATAAAGATGATTGGCTACAAGAAATTCACGAGCAGGGGCATCCGCTTGATAAAGGCACTACAACGAGATCTCGGCATCCGTTACGAATCTGTCATCATCTCCGACAGCACTACGCACACGCTAAAAATCACCTACCTCGGGAAGCCTTGGGACAACGAGCACCTTTGCAACCTCCCCGTGCTTGAAGCCTGCCTGCGCGAACGCACGGACCCCGCCGTTCTCATGTCCATCATCCATCACACATCGGGATTCCAGATGAACTATCAAGGCAAAAACAACACGTCAGGATTGCTCGCGCTAGATTCCGGTGTCGGTCTTGAACAAATCGACATAGGCGCCCATCGCCTCAAAAAAGTTCTCGCATCATCGCCCACGCTCGCCGATGCCGTTGCGCAATTCTACCCCGACACAGAACAACGCAACAAGTTCGAAAACTGGCGCAAGGACCCGCAAAAGCATTATTGGGTGGGGCAAGTGCTCACGGACATTCAGTATTACCGCTCAAACGGGATGACGCTTGCCAAGCGCAAAAGAGTGGAATAAACGTTTTACTTTATCGGTTGATCCCAAGGATAATTCACAAGCGAAGAATCCCTCGGGCCGACATTCAGAACAATTTCTTTTGGGAACTCCCCATAAACTTTATAATCGTTCGATGGAGTTAAAGCAAAATACGTAAGTGTATATAGCGGGAAATTCGTCAACACATCACCCAACACCTGCAAACCATGCCCCGAAGGAGAAGGCGGATCCCAGCCACTCAAACTGCTTTTAGACACTGAAGTATTTCCTTCACGATATACATTCACACCGCCATAGATAATTCCATTCCTAACGACTAGCAAATAGACATAGTCATCATTCGTCATTGTCTTCACAATGCAGTTATCACTTGTAGCGCAAGCCAATTTTCCATCGCAGTAAATAGAATAATCGTCACGACCATCAGAAACGCGCACCATCATAGAAGAGCTCATGCACCCAACAAGCAACAGCGAAAGAATCAACAAGCAATATTTCACTTTACGCCCCTCTACAATTTACTTTATCTTGCGAGAAACGTAACTGACAATAGGAATAAAGTCATTCGGCTCATAAGCGATGTGTCCATAACTCCAAACGACCTTTTCATTCTTCTTTCTTTTTTCGATAACAACAGCCACGCCGACTTCTTCTCGAATCAATTTAATTTGCAATAGATAATCGCAATCTTTCTCGCTTTTAACAATGGCATAACCATCAATAGTTGCGTATTCCTTAATCAGCGCCACGATTCTTTTGGCGTAATCACCATGGACACCATGCAACTGAACGGGCAAAATAAAATATTCCGTCTTCGCCCACAAAGCAGACGAAAACATCAATACTGCAAGGCAACAAAGAACTAATTTACGCATAGAAATAAACTGCCAACAATAATATTACCGACAATTTCATCAATATCAGGATAAATTTAAACTAAATTCACTAAAAAAACAAGTTTTTACTTTTTATCGGTCCATGTCACCGACAAAGACAGCGAATAAAGATATTTTCCATACTTCGACATTCTGTACGAATCAAAGAACCGTCTTTGCACGCGGAAAGACAAAGAAACACTCCGAACTGTTTTATCCGTACTTACTCGATATCGGGAAAACACGCCAAGTGCCCACTCCCAATAATCATTATCCTCAAATTCAGATTTAGAATAAGGAGCAGCATAATTATGAGTAAAGTTCTCTTCAAATCCGAATCGGAAGTTTTCCGTCGGAATCACTTGCTGGACAAGCCCAGTCCCATAATTGAATTGATCCAAATCCCCTAAAAGCGAAAAAAAATCAATCCACCCACGCCAAGCAATAAAACGATTGCCAACACCCAAATTAATAATGGGCAACCACTGGTAAGAAAGACCTACTACGAAATATTCAAGGAATGCAACATTTCCGCCAATATCCCAATACGACGGAATCGCCCACATTTTTTCTGTATAATTGCCTCCCCGAACGCAAACATATCCAGCTCCAGACCCTCGCCAATCTTTTGGATATTCTTTCTCAAACACTTCCATAAAAGCGCTCGGATCCGGCGTATGCATGGCGCAACTCGATAACAACACCGCGAATACACAAAGACAAACGAGTTTTTTCATGGCTAGCAGCTAATCCAACTTGTACCTATCTTTCGCAGCTTCAAGTTCGGCACTTGCCTTTTCCCAGGCGGCGTAAAGCTCTTCGGTGAGTTTCTTGTTGTCATCCATGTCTTTTGCAATGGCGGTAATGGCGTTGCCATCACCAGATTCCGAAGCGGCAACGAGCTTTGCTTCGAGTTCGCCGCCAATCGCTTCGGCCTTTGCAATTTCGGCTTCGAGGCGTGCGGTTTCTTTTTCAAGCGGCTTGATGACCTTGCTGCGTTCGGCGATGTAGTCGGCACGCGCCCTGCGGTCTTCCTTGGAACGCGGCGTCGAACTGACCGGCTTGTCGTTCGTGACATCGATATTCGAAACCTTGATGTTTGCAGAACTTGCGCCACCCGGCTTCTTTTCGGATGCCCAACCGACCTTTTCCAAGAAGTCGGCGTAGCTGCCTTCGAATACGCGGCACTTGCCGCCATCGAATACAATCAAACGGTTTGCAAAAGCATGCAAAAGTTCTTCGTCATGCGTCACGACAAGTGCTGTGCCATCGTAATCTTCCAGCGCGTCAATCAAGCTCTCGATGCTTTCCATGTCGAGGTGGTTCGTCGGTTCGTCCAGCAAAAGCATATTGCTTTCGTTCGCCAAAATCTTGCCCAAAAGCACGCGGCTGCGTTCACCACCCGAAAGCACCTTGATCTTCTTCACCGCGTTATCGCCGCTGAACATCATAAGCCCAGCAAGGCTACGGGCGCGGCTTTTCTGCGAAACGTCCGTAATGGCACTTGCAATTTCTTCTTCGACCGTATTTTCAAGATTCAGGCGGTTGATGTTCGTCTGTCCAAAGTAATTTATCTTGAGGTTCGGGTTGTAATTGATCGTACCTTGAGTCGGTTCAAATTCCTTGGCAATCAAGTTCAAGAGCGTCGTTTTACCGCGACCATTCGGGCCGATAATTGCAATGCGGTCGCCCTTGAACACTTCCATTTCCAAATCGGTAATCAGTTCCGGGCCGTAACCGTCCTCGTTCTTGTACGCAAAATGGAGCCCGTGAATCTGCAACATGCGCTTGCCCGGGAATTCCGCATTCTTGAAATTGAAATCCAAATTGCGTTCGTGCGTAAGGCGCTCGCCCGTCGCAAGCTTTGCCGCAGCCTTAATCTTTGACTGCACCATCGCCGCCTTTGCCGCCTTGTAGCGAAAACGCTCAATAACCTTTTCGAGCTGTTCCTTTTTGCGCTGCTCGTTTTCCTGAGTGCGCATTGCCACTTCTTCTTCTTCGGCAATCGTCTCGCGGAGCTTTTCGACCGTACCCTTGACCTTGCGCATCTTGTGGCGGTGAATGCCCACTGTGTGCGTGCAGACCTCGTCCATAAAGTGGTGGTCATGTGTAATCAAAAGCACTTCGCCCTTCCACGCGCGCAAAAAGCGGCTGAGCCAGCGCATGGAGACAATGTCCAGGTAGTTCGTCGGTTCGTCCAGCAAAAGCATGTCCGGTTCCGACGCCAGGACCTTCGCCAAATTCAAGCGGATCTGGAAACCGCCCGACAAAAGCATCGGGTCTTTCTGCATCGATTCCTCATCAAAGCCAAGACCAAACAAAATCGCCTCGACCTTGTGCTCTTCGAGCCAGCCATCCTCATTTACCTTGAGCACGCTGCACGCCTCTTCATGCACCGTCGGGTGCGTGAACTTGATGTGCTGCTGCAAATAGCCAATCGTATAGCCCTTCGGGATGTCGATGTTACCGCCATCGATGCATTCCTGGCCAAGAATCATCTTGAAAAGGGTCGATTTGCCGCAACCGTTGCGACCTACAAGACCGACGCGTTCATGGTCGGCAACAAGCATGCTAGCGCCATCCAAAAGGACCTGCATGCCAAAAGACTTGGAAACGTTCTGAATTTGAATCACGAAACCAAAGATAAAAAAAAGCGACCCCCACGCTAATGGGAGCCGCTCCTAAAATCAGGCGACCAGAGATTACTTCCAGTCGAGAACTTCGCGGTTCCAAGAAACCGGAGAACCCGTCATGATCAATTTCTTATCAAAGCCGCTGCCATTGCTCATCTGCTTTGCAATAAAGCCAGACTTGTACATGGTAGCCTTCTTGCCGTCCTTGTTCTTGCCGTCATAGACAATGTCAAAGCCAACCCATCTGTAAAGGACAAAGCCGAAGAAGTTTCTGCGGTATTCCCAAGAGTCGCTCGTGATGATGAGCTTCTTGATCTTGTAACCCTTCACGAGAGCCTTGAGTTCCTTTTCAATCTTCGGACCCTTCCAGGTCTGCTTCGGGAGGTCAGCCATCTTGACCGGAGTCGGGCCACGCTTGATAGCATCCTGCACTTCTTCAATCGGAGACTTGCCCACGATTTCCTTGAAGTCAGTCACTTCAACTTCGTAGAACTTTTCCGGGAAGGCAACGC
>JAEEGJ010009565.1_pt1 | contig 25841 bp, 26 predicted proteins | sample 8958761 | NCBI WGS metagenome assembly JAEEGJ01 (sample SAMN16246546, study PRJNA631951) | gut metagenome | biome: gut microbiome; feature: rumen; material: RS-attached | host: Bos | place: Iran: Karaj | collected 2018-10 | reverse complement strand
TGTTGAATACCTGTCATGAAATGATATCCTTATATCTAAGCCTTTTGAAGTAGCATACTGATCCTTTACCGCCAAAGAATCGTTTGGTCCCAGTCCATGCATATGATTTCTCCATTTTCATCAAAGATTTATAACATACATCTGAAGATCCTCATCAAACGTATCGCTGTGAAACTCGTTTTTCAATACACCATTGCAGTTAAGGATGACGCCTGCTGAAGCTATGTTTTCTTTATCGCATGATATAAGTACTTCCCTGATCCCGATAGATCTATTTGAGATATGTATTAAAGAATTTCTCTTATATGTTTTTTCTTATTTTGTGGTTTACATAAGTATAAGTATGAAGGTTTTTTCTACTGTTTTTTTACTCAATTCTAGTATAAAGAAAAGTCGCGATCTCTTGATTTTACAGAGCTTCAAGCTAGTAATCAAACTTCATTTCGACCCGCATTTTGACCCCATTTGACCCCATTTTGGGGGTAAAAAGATGAATTTTGAGGGATAAAGACGAAATACCACGAACCTCGTGAAGGTATCGCAAACCCGCATAAATACCGACAAAAATGGACTTTCATGCCAAAGCACGAAAGTCCACATAATGTGATGCGGATAACAGGACTTGAACCTGCACGGTCTCCCACCAGAACCTAAATCTGGCGCGTCTGCCAATTCCGCCATATCCGCAAACAGAAACATTATAATAATATATCTCTTTGTTGTCAAACTTCCTGTGGTGTCTCTCCCACCTTGCTGATTATTGTTTTATATACAATAACAAGGAATACTGTAGTAACTGAAAAGCTCATAAGTTCCGCAAACGGAAAGGCCCACCATACATTGTTTACATTACCCGTAAGGCTCAAAAGATATGCAGCCGGAAGCAGAACTACTACCTGTCTCATTATTGAATTGATCATGCTGTAAACAGCTTTACCAAGTGCCTGGAATACAGTTCCGATGATTATACAGAATGCAGCTATCGGGAAATGCAGACTTATTATCCTTAAGGCCGGTATACCCATGCTCATCATATGATCTGATGCCGCAAAGAGCATTAACAGTTTATCTGTGAACAACCAGAATCCAACTGTTCCGAGCGACATTATCACAAGAGCATATATAACCGCATACTTTATCGTCTTTACCATTCTGTCTTTCTTCTGTGCACCATAGTTAAATGCCACGATCGGTACCATACCGTTATTAAGGCCAAATACAGGCATGAATACAAAACTCTGAAGTTTAAAGTATACTCCGAATACGGCTGTCGCTGTTGAAGAAAAAGCTATGAGTATCTTGTTGATACCATATACCATTACAGAACCGATAGACATCATTATTATGGAAGGAAAACCTACCGAATAGATCTTTCCTATCATATCTTTATCAGGCCTGAATCCCTTAAATTCGATATGAACATCTTTATTCATAAAGACATTCATTATATATGCAAATATCGCTGCCACTATCTGACCTGCAACTGTAGCAAGAGCTGCTCCCTTAACACCAAGAGCCGGTGCTCCAAACATTCCAAAAATAAGAATCGGATCAAGAATAAGGTTTATTATCGCACCTGTGGTCTGAGTGATCATTGTACAAACCGTTCTTCCGGTAGACTGTAGAAGTCTCTCAAATATGAACTGGAAGTATATACCAAATGACATGCAGCAGACTATAGAAAGATAATCCACGCCAAAACCTATGATCTCAGCATCCGCTGTCTGACTCATATAAAACGGTTTTATTGCAAATACCCCAATAAAAATGAATATTATATAATTGATGAGCGATAAAAATATACCGTTCATCGCGGCTTTATTTACGTGGCTGTAATCTTTTTCTCCGAGTGACTTTGAAAGGATCGCATTAACGCCGACTCCTACACCTCCACCTAAAGCGATCATTATAGACTGTATGGGAAATGCAAGTGAAACTGCTGTCAGCGCATTCTCATTGATACGTGATACAAATATCGAATCCACCACGTTGTATAATGCCTGAACAAGCATGGATGCCATCATCGGAAGCGACATGCCCAAGAGCAGTTTGTTAACGGGTTTTACACCCATCTTATTCTCTTCGTGTACTTCGTTGGAAATCTGTGACATAAAACACCTATTAATTTATAGACCCCTAAGAAATGAAAAACCAATACCCATAGTATTATACATGTTTTCAGATATAATTCAACATCGTCTGTCATTTATCACTCTGCCAGATTTATGTATTTAACTCCAAGTTTTCCCAGTTTATTCCTCATCCTGTTCACTTTATTCTGGGAAAAACGCCGTCCTATGCAATCTGTGAGCATATATGTATTCATACCTGCTTTTACAGCGCCCTTTGCCGTTGCGCCGACACATCCGCATTCATCCAGTCCGCACAAAACAACCTCTTCATATCCTTCTCTTTCCATATATTCTCTGAAGGGTTTGGATGTATATGTATTGGAAAAATACTTCTCAAAGACATGATCTGAGACCACATCTAACTTTTCATATAACTCTGCTCCCTGTGTTCCCTTAATGGTAAATCCTATGAACCACCTGTTTGTGATAATGTCCTGGAACACCTGTTTGATATAGATAATATCATATCCTTTTTCTTTATAAAGTCTTATAGCATCATTTACTGAATTCACCAGTTTGTCTGTATTATATGAAAACATAGATTTCCTGTTTTCACACAGATAATCACTCTGCATATCTATTACTATCAGTGCTTTCTTATCAGCCATAATATCTCCCCGTTGACAGACTATCATCTCATTCTGTCATGAGTCTTATAGTATTCCTGTTTTACATCATACATCTTTTTGTCAGCGATTTTACTCAGTTCCAAAATTGTCTTATCAGGAAACTCACGATGCGAAGCATATCCGATCGAGACAGATATCTTATCAACGCTGCATCCTCTCCAACTATCGACGATTGAGTTCAGATTCTCAACGATCCCTGCAAGATCCTCTTCTTTAGCGCTTATCAATGCGGCGAATTCATCACCACCGGTCCGGTACAAACTGCCATAGGGACCAAACCCATTTTTCAAACAGTATGTCGCACCGCATATCATTTCGTCTCCGGCAACATGTCCTTTAGTGTCATTGATATGTTTCAACCCATTCAGATCTGCTGATACATATACAAAATCATCATCTATTTTTTTAGAGGATAGTTCCTTGATCTTCTCCTCATAAGCTCTTCGGTTATTACATCCGGTCAATGCATCCGTTGTGGATATGTGAAGCAATAATGAATTAATATTTTGAAGCCTCATCATCATATAGGTTATAACACCGACAAAGGATGAAATTATCAGAATTATAAGCATAGATAAAACAACATCACCACCTGAGATCCATCCCTTACTCGGTTTTACTGCAAGTTCCCATGTAAGATTACGTACGTTAAACTGTGTTTTTACCGCATCATTGCCCAGATCACTGGCTCCATACATGAATTGTTCGTTGCCTTCGTGATCTATATATGACAGCGAATAATCTACTCCCATGCCTTTCAGGTTATTAAGTCCGATCACTTCCATCAGATTTTCAAAATCTATAGTAACCGTTACAAGCCCCCAAAGTGAATGGCTATATTCAGTGTGAAGGATAACCGGTGCTCTGCCTCCCATACCAATTCCTCCCTGAACTAGTTCAAATGGGTTTGTGAGTATAGTCTTGCTGTTTTCATATGCCTCTTTTGCCTCAAGATTACCCTCACGACTTGTATCCAAGAAATCGAACCCGATAAGCTTTTCATTTCCTTCAAGCGGATAGACTTCAGATACAACGCCTTTTGGAGCAAGGGCAAAATTCTTAAGCGAGATACCTGTTTCCTCTTTTACAGATACGTATATATCTTCGGCAACATCATCAAACCAGGCCGTATCCCCGTTGTTCTCCTTCACCATGGTTTTGAGCGTATTTGTTCGCGACATTACACAATCTATCGTAGTTATGATGTGTTCAGCCTGATTCCTGGCAATATAACCGTATCGCTCTTTATCTCCGGCCAGTTCATGCTGAAGCAACATATAATAGAGCGCTGTAAGCAGAATAAAACATAAAAGCGTAGAAATAATAGCCTTATTTATGGTATTTCTGTGTTGTTCATCTTGTTTCAAATGCATTCCTCAATAACCTCAAATAGCAATTTTGCTTAGATTTGACACAAATACATGTGAAGAATATCACACAATATGTAACAAACATTTATTTATGAAAAAAAGACTTCAAATCCACATAAATACTGGATCTGAAGCCTCTCACGATCATGAGACATCGGGGAGTCGAACTTTTGGGGAGTCGAAAAACCTCGAAAAACAGCGAAAAATCAGGCTTTGCAGCATCTACCTCATGGTGACCAAAGTGGTGACCACTCATGTGTTGTCACTAAATTTAACGTCATAGTTAAGTAAAAAAATATAAGAGACCGGGATTTTTCTCGGCCTCCGAATTATCTTCCGAGATAACTTCCGATCAGTCATCTCTACAAATTGGAATTATTTCTCTTCTCTATACCGATACCCATCCGGAATTCGAATATACGCACGAATATGTTCGTCGATAGATCGCTCGATAATTCCGGATATATTGTTCACATTTCCTTCTGCAGCAAGGATCGTACGCTCCCGTTTCTCAAGGACGATCCCTATATGGTCGTGCTTTTGATTCTCGAATACCCTATCATAGAGTACGATGTCTCCCGCTTCCGGAACAAAACCTTCCGACCCTTTATGGTATTCAATCCGCCGATCGCCTACGGCAAACTCCTCCCAGCCAAGGCATGCTGCCAGATGACAGGTTTTACATTCTTCGGGTCTGTACGGGAACCCGAATCCCGCTGCTGTGCAGCAATAGTAGACAAACGCCGCACACCATAACCCGTCAGCTTCCTCGAGATTCCATGTCGGAAACAATCGCACAATCGGCTCAAGATTGGACGCCATCCCATCAACATCTCCGTGAAACGGAGACTGCGCCATATCCTTTGCAACCTTGGCCAGTTTTTCTCTTGTTGCTTTTTCCATATATGCCTCACCAAACTTCGATTTACTTAGCCGATAAAATTAAAAGATAAGGATCTCTACAAACTTGAATTTACTTCCTGCATAAGCAATGAAGGATCGTTCCGTCTTCCGGTTTATAAATGCTTCCCTTTTCAAAAACAAGAACATCCATTCCGGCCTGATCTGCAAACATCTTCAAATCATCTTCTTCAAATGCTTCCCAATATATTTCGGCATTAGCATAAGGATAAAACTTCTGATCAACCAAACAATTCGGATAATTCTCTTTTAAATAATTATAGTCATGCGTTGAGAAGCTGAGTAATCCATCCTTTTTCAGAACTCTCTTGCATTCTCCCAAAAACATCTGCTTACGTTCATTTCCATAAATCAAACCAAGTGTCTGAGACCAAATCAATACGACATCAAAAGAATCTGCAGAAAAATCCAGATGTTCACCATCATATTCATAAAACGGAATCTTGTATCCTTTGTCAGCAGACAACTTCTTTACTTGTAGTATTACTTCTTTTGAAATATCTATCCCAATCACATTAAATCCAAGATCAGACAATGCAAATGCTTCCCGTCCTAAACCACAACCAATGTCTAGTATTCTGGCACCTGAAGGAAAATGCTTAATTACAGACTTTTCCCAATCTTTAAGTTCAGAATTCCAATTAAACATTTCGTCAACATTATTTTTATCTTCATACCATTTTTCTACAACATTACTCATATCAATTCCTTAATTCGTAGATGTCCATATTTCATACACGCTCAGACAAACTCCGATTTTTGCCTTAGCACGTTTAATTTAAAGATAATGTTTTATCTCTCTTTTTCTACACTGACAAGAAAACCGCTGTCATCGGTCTTAATTTCATATCTGTCTGCAAGCGGATTTTTATCGCCAACAACACAGTAATCGCAAATATCACTATTGCCGCAGGTTCCGCAACGGATTAAAGTCCCATGAAGCTGCTCAATTCCAAAGAAATCACAGTTGCACATAAGCGGCAACACATGAAGTAGATTGTGTTTTTTCGCAAACTCCGCATTGGGACATTGCGCAAAATGATATCTCGCAGCATGGTTTTCTTTATCATAAGGTTCTTCAACATTTATGAATCCTGCTGGATATTTTACGATATCCCGTCTATCCCCATCGCCTGACTTCTTAAAGATTTTACTGATCAACCACATATTTGACGATCTGTTAAGATTTATGATTTTTCCAAGTTTTACAAAAGTCCCCATAAACATATTAGATACAAAATCCTGCAACTCCGATACGGGCGGCTGATCCGGCAGACAGGGATACATGGAAAAGATCAACAGTCCTCCGTAAACAGCCATCGCATGACCATTCTTCTTTCCGCCATAATCAGGCAGGTCTACAAGATATTCATTATACTGTTTTTCTATCTTTTTCCATATATCTGCAGCTTGCTTCTCCCCATATCTTTTGTAAAGCAATTCTTTTACCGGCTTGCAATATGGCAAATCAGCCAATTGAATATGATTATCCGCCATAAGACTGTGCCTCCTATCTCATATTATACCGCAATTCACAAACATTTTTCCTTCTCTGCACAGACTATGCCGGCATTCTTATACAGGCGACATTTCTGTTCATCATTTTTCTTCCAAAATGTACATACGCAAAATCCTTTATTCTATTCCACGTCTGCTTATGTTCCGAGAAGAAAACGTCTGGGTTTTCAAATACCCCATAATCTTTTACTACTGAGGTGTTCTGAACAAAAAGATTCGCACCCTTCCAATTAAGATCCAGAAACTTTAAATCCGGTACAGATATGGCATATGCTTTAAACTCACCTGTATGATCCGAAAATCTTTTTTTCACCCCCCGGACATATGCTTCATCCGTGATAACGCCTTCCAGTGCTATCCACTGTCCTTTATATAACACCTCCACCCATGTATGAACAACACTTTTGGGTGCAAGCACAGAAATCAGCCCCGATGTTGCTCCTTTCTGGAAATACTTACTCACCTGAGTTCCATGCAGCCTGCATGGGATCTCCACAGCCCTGAGAAGTGCCATGAGCAGCGTCGCCTTCGTATTACATTGTCCGTAGCCATCTGCCAGCACCTCCTCCGCCGAAAGCAGATCAGACCGGTTGTAGCCAAACAGGATTTCATTTCTTACATAATCGTATATTGCTCCGATTCTTTCAAACTCATCCAATTCTTTCCAGTTTCTTGATCTAACAAGTTCCTCAAGGCTTTTCGCCTTATAATTTAACATCCGGGTTTCTTTTAAATAATTATCCATCATAATCGGTCATCCTTTCATTTGATGACCTGATTATATAAAAATGAAAATCAATAAACTTTCAAAAATCTGCTATCTTTTATGGTTTTTCTCGTAGGCAGCCCCATAAGACGTTTTACCGTAGCAGCAAAATGTGAAGGCGAATCAAATCCCGCATTCATAGCTGCTTCCGTCAACCTGCTTCCTTCCAGAATGCTCTGAAATGCCTTCTCAAGCTGATGAATCGTCAGATAACTCTTTAGAGATATCCCTACCTGCTCACTAAAAAGATGAGAAAGCCTGCTGGTTGAAATATCCAGTTCTTCGGCATACTTTTCTACTGAATGATCGAAACAATTACAATCCTCCAGTATCTTTAATAATCCGGTAATTCTCTCATCCATCTTTCTCTCTCTCGGTTGAAAACCAAGATTCAAATACATCTGATTTAGGAATGTTACATAGCTTTCCTTATCAAATGTTTCTATCATGGGATAGGCATATTTGCTAAGTTTTTTAGCCACATCCGTATCTATCAGATAATATTCATTTCCGTTCATAAGGGCATCAATAAATATCCCAATATCCGATGTCGGATCTATTACAGTTGTAAAGATAATTCCGTCGTGAAATTTTACACTATGCTTAACATTTTTATTCACAAAAAGACATATCGGCTTATCAAGTTTTTTTCTCCCTACCTGAATATCCGGTATATTCTCCAGCGCTAAAAAGAATTGCACCATTCCATGGCTATGTGTCGATGCCCCTAGATTGTCTGTCAGCATGGATATTTGACTGACATCCCAATATATTTGGTTCATATTTCGATTCCTCAATGCTCATCCATAAAACTGGAATATAATCTGCGTTAGATTATACCATTTCTCCATCTTCTACTCTGACAGCAACCTGCCATTTATCTTCAGAAACAATTTTACCTATGAAGTTGGTATATACAACATCATAAGGCTTATTGTATTTATCTAATAATGCGATAGCAGGCTTAAGTTTTTAATACATTTCCTGTGTACTCTCGCACTTAAAGAAAGTTATCACCCTCTCATGATTTAAACACGGTTCAGGTTCAGGAAGATTACTATACAGGTCATAAGTATTGATATTTTGAGAAAGATCTTTTTATACATACCTTCATCCTCAAGAACAGATTCTGTAAGTGTCATATCTATTTTATATTGCAACTGTGGCTGTCTAAGTAGCGTTTTACCAACAGATTCTAAGTTCTCACCTTGAATCACTTTATTTCCAGTAAGACTTTACTGTTAGGATAATACGTAATGGTCACATAATCTTGATGCTTCAAAAGATTGTTTTCCTGATCATACTCATACGCTTCTTTCTCCCGAAGTTCATATGCCTTATCCTCAGGAATCTTTATAGTAACCCCATTCCCCTTATCATCCAGAAAACTCAGGTTCTCCCTTATTACGAGATAACTGCTCATGGTTACAGTTTGGGGGCCTCCCAAAATATCCTTATAATAAGGCAATGTACTGTCTGCTCCCATCACAAATAAAAGGAATGTAAGAATTAAAACTATAATGATATAACCCTTCGGGCTTTCTTTTTTTATCAGCATTCTAAAAGAATTGATTGCAGACCAAATGCAAAACACGATAATCATTAATCCGATAAATGAACACAGCCATACATGATATTTTCCCATTTTAGGATTATAGTTAATTATATATGCAGAATGTACAGCATTTAAGACTGTCAATCCAATCAATTGAAGGCTAGTCGTCTGATTCGTTCTCTCTTTTCTGTTTTTTTCTTCTTTATCCATACTAACCACACCACCTCAATTTATTGAATTTTACTGAAATATAATCGACTAACCAAATTCTAACATAATTTTTTGTGAACTCAAACCTAAATGGGAGCATAAAGAAACCATAGCGATATTGTCAATCTGTTTTTGCGTGGTAAAATAGTATCATAAGAAACTGCATGGGGAAATTTAGTGATCGTAAATGTCTATCGCGATGATGACCCGACGAAAGCAACAAAGGAACATTCCGCTTAGTAGAATGTTCCTTTTTCTTTTGTCGGGCAGGTGTTCAGAGGGCAGAGCCCTTGGCGGTTTGTTAAGGCAGAGCCTTGACGCGTGGTGCAGGAGCAAGACTCCTGCTGGGATGCAAGGGCAAAGCCCTGCTGGTTCCAAGGCAAAGCCTGGCCCAGTCGTATGTCGTTGCGACATACGGTAATGGGTATTGCTTATCGCTCCCGCACAAGTGCATAAGCATAGAGACGCCAAAACGACTACAAAACAGGATGTGTGATGTAAGAGAGATTGATCGCGTATCAGTTCCTTTTTTGCTGCCAGACAATGAAAAAAAAGGGATGAAAGTGAGAGCAACAAGACATATTGGAAGATCGGGTTCACATGGAAAATATGATGCAAAACACAACTACAGGAACTTTGATGTGAAGAATTCAGACCATCATGACAGGAAGGAGGAGAGATAAATATGAAGATGCTATGATACACAAATCAAATAGGATCCCGGAACAAAGATGTAATAAGATGTTTATTAATGTCTTAAAGCAATACTCATAACGGTTTTGAATGCAGTTGTATATACTTAGTCATTTATCGATCTAAAACGGATCGGTGGATGGCTCTTTTTATTCAAGAGTACAGAGCATTTATACCTGCACCTGCTTTACGCAGTATCAAAGAAGGTGACAAATTATGAAAGGAAATATGATCGATGAAAAAGAATTAACTGTTACTATTCAAGACATAGTCGAATATGCTAAACTTAATAACGTAGATGTTGCGAAGCTTTCTTATGAAGAAAGTGAGCGCATTATGAATGAGATAAAACTGAATAAAAGAGAAAACTCAATCATATTGTTTGTGAATGAGCATCATGTGACTGAACAGGGCTATCCCAGGAAAATATATGAGCCTGCCCACAAAAGTGGTCTTTGGTATACACAGAACCCGAAAAATCTCAGATATAAAGTAAGGGCTAAGACCAGAGAGCTACTGTACATGAAACTATATGATATCTATACCGGTGCCAGTGACAATACTGTTGATGCCTGGTTCGAGAAAGGACTTGAGTACAGGAAGCGAAAGAGCAATCCCAGACAGGCAACTCTCGACAGACATAAAAGGACAAAGAATTCCTACTTCACAAAAGAACTGTTATCGTCAGATATCAGAGAACTGACCAGTTCCGATATCTGGAATTTCATGAAAGAGGCTCAGGAGAAACACCATATGTCTTTATCCGAAGCCAAACAGTTAAAGGGAACCCTTAACCTTGTATTCGAAGCAGCTTCGGATCCCGAGATAGGATGTCGTCCTTACAATCCGATGCTATCCATCAAACCGAGTGGGTTATTTAAGAACAATCCTGATGCGATCAGGTGCAACGTATCGAAAAAGCCGTACAGTGCATTTTCGGACGAACAGATCGAGATCTTAAGAGATGCTTTTCGTGAGAGGATCGAGATCAACAGAAATATCCGTTACGACAAATGCCAGTATGCTCTGATGGGGCTCTTAGCTAGCTACACGGGAATGAGGGCGTCAGAGTTACCTGCTCTTCGTTGGGAGGATGTTAGAGATAACCACATTCATCTTCACCAGATGCAGACAAGGAATGATGGTCAGCATGGTTCTTCACGTTTTGATATCGTTCCATGGTTAAAAGAAGAAAAAGGCTGTCCGCGTGGCGGAAGAGATGTACCATTCCTGTCTTCTGATATCACTGAAACGCTCGATCTTATCAAAGAAGTTCAGGCAGGATTCGGTATAGAGTCTGCATGGATTTTTCCCGATTCAAACAGCCTGTCTTATGAACGTTCACTGTATAAGCTCTGTAGCTCTATCGGGTATTCAACAACGAATAACCATGCTTTCAGGAAAGGTTTTAACATGTGGATGCTCTCAAAGGGATTGAATGTAGCAGACAGGGCCAAGATACTTGGTCACTCTACAGCCGTTAATCTCGACCGATATACAGTAGTTTCAGACAATTGGATTGAGAATGCGATCGAAACAGTCAAATCCAACTCAGTGACCACGAAGGTGACCACAAAAAACCACACATTCCTGACCATAGTAAAAGGCTTCAAACACGCATAAAATCGTTGTTTGAAGCCAGTCACGATCATGAGACATCGGGGATTCGAACCCCGGACAACTTGATTAAAAGTCAAGTGCTCTACCACCTGAGCTAATATCCCACATATTTTAAGCAGCAAGTTTTTTGCTTACTTCAACTGGGCTAGCTGGATTCGAACCAGCGAGTGCAGCAGTCAAAGTGCTGTGCCTTACCGCTTGGCGATAGCCCATTATTTGGACTAATTATCCCTTTTATCGGGATAAAGGGTGGGTAGAGGGACTCGAACCCTCGGCCTCCAGAGCCACAATCTGGCGCGCTAGCCAACTGCGCCATACCCACCATAATAAAATCATGTCATCGGCCATATCGACCGATGACAGAGTGTGCTCGAAGGGATTCGAACCCCCGACCCACGGCTTAGAAGGCCGTTGCTCTATCCAGCTGAGCTACGAACACATAACCTTAACTGAAGCATTTTCAGCACGATATATTCTATCAATTATAATTTACCATGTCAACAGTTTTATTCAATTTGATTCATTTTCCTATGACATTACCCTAAAAGCATGCTATTATAAATAAGAACGAGAGTTCAAATACCAACAGGAGGATAAAAAAATGAGATTATGCAGTGCAATCGCTCCATGCAGGGCTTGAGGAGACTGTATGGAGGAATATGAATTTCTCAAGCTTTGCTCTTTCTTTTGTAAATGATCTAGAAAAATTAGGAGCAAAGAAATGAATAAAAAATATAATAGTTTAAGAGATTTCTACATTCTGTGGAGTACCCAGAGTCTGTCACAGCTTGGAAGTGCGATTACAGGTTTTGCACTTACATTGTGGCTTTACGAAAAGACCGGATCGGCATTAAGTACAGCAGCATTAACGATATGTACCTATGCACCCTATGTTGTGATGAGCATATTTGCAGGTGCCATATCGGATAAGTTTGATAAAAAGAAGACCATGCTCATCTGCGATGCTCTTGCAGCGCTGAGTACGATCATTGTCTTTATTCTTTATAAGAATGATGCTCTGTGCGTATGGCATCTGTATCTGATCAATGTGATAACAGGTCTGATGAATACGGTTCAGCAACCCGCATCAGAAGTCGCATATACGATGATCATACCCAAGGAATACTACCAGAAGACCGGTGGTCTGCAGGCTTTATCAAGGTCACTTATCACTATAGGTAATCCTGTGATAGCAGCAACTCTTTACGGACTGGCCGGACTGGATGCAGCAATAGCAGTTGATCTTATAACATTTGCGATAGCATACATCGCTCTGGCATGTTTTATAAAGATGCCCGATGTGACCGGAGATAAAAAAGATCCGGGAAATGTCATCCAACTTGCAAAAGAGGGACTTAAATATCTCAAACAGAATCCAATGATCTTATATGTGATCCTTTTCTTGTCGGGGGTCAATCTTATAGCATCAGCATTCAATGCTACTCTTCCGGCACTCATCATTCCAGACCCCAGGGGCGGAAACAGTGTTTTGGGTATCGTTTCATCCTGTTCTGGAGTTGCAATGGCTGTTGGAAGCCTTATTGCAATGAATATGCCAAAACCCCAAGACCGCATTAAGGTCATATACCTGACAATGCTCTTTTCACTCGGGACAGAGAATTTCATTCTCGCTTTTTCAAGAAGTCCCATGGCATGGTGCATAGCAGAGGTACTGGGATGGATATTTGTACCGGTCATGAATACTAACCAGAATGTTATAATGAGAAATTCGATCCCCGTTGAACTTCAGGGACGAGTTTATGCATGTCGAAACACTCTTCAGTTCTTCACCATACCTATAGGCCTTTTATTTGGCGGATTCATGGTAGATGAGATATGCGAGCCTTTTATGGCTGCAAAGAGCGGGATATGGATAAACCTTTTTGGCAGCGGAAAAGGATCGGGCGCAGCACTTATGATGTTCATACTCGCAATAACAGGAGTCATAATGTGTCTTGCGTTTGGAAATAGATTGAGTAAATATCATTATTCGGATTAATGGTAAACAAAAGGACTGACACTTTTAGGTCGTCAGTCCTTTAATATTTAATTCTGTCTTTCGGCACCGATCTCAAAATGACACTTTACTATTCCCAGATCAACACGGCTGAAAACTCCGCCGTTATTGATAAACTCGACCGTGTCATCATCATTCAACTTAATGGTGAACTTCTGCTGATTTATAGCTGTTGGAGCAAGGAGAGCAAGTTCAACGCCATTCTTAAACCACTCAGGCCTGTCTTTGCGTCCTGCTGTCACCTGATCAGCATTCTTTGATTTACGAATCCTTCCCTGATCCGTTCCGTATCCGACAGCTATGCATATGACAAGCTTCTCTCCGTTTTTGATCTCTGCATTTACATTCTTTTTACTGAAAGTTCCTGTCCAGCATGTATTGAGTCCAAGCTGCTGTAAAAAGATAACAAGTTTTTCTCCGTAATATCCTACTCTCTCATCCAGATCATCCGCCTCTTTTCCGACACATGCTATAACACTTGGTGCGGAACCGAGTCCTCTTGCTTTGTTGATGAAACTGCCGTATGTCTTGTCTGCGTCTTCTATAAACTGCAGATGCAGATTTCCGATCAGGTTGAGTTTTTCTATCTTATCCTTTATCTGTCTTACAACATCCTCATCTATCTTTTTATCTTCATATGATCTTACAGAATGTCTTTGTAAGATCGCTTCTTTATCAGTCATTTATCATACCTCCTGCAAGTTCAGCCTCCACAAGCTCTTTCTTTTCAAACAAAACACATCCGCCTATATGATCAGCATTAAGGATATCCTTCTCGTTAAGTGACTTAAAAAGTTTTGATCTCATGGCTTCTCTTAAAGAAGTATCTCTTACATTCACATCCGAATAAGGAGAAAACGGGCAGGGTTCTGCTCCTCCATGTGAGTTGATATGGAAAAAGCCTCTGCCTGCTGCCAGACATCCGCCAGATCCCTTTTCATCACCAGGGAACGCTACGAATACCATATCCTGATGCTCGGCTCTCACTCTGTCAACTTCACTTAAAAGATGCTCTCTCTCTTCGTCTGAAAGAGCCAGTTCTGTACTCTCTTTCGTGACCGGAACATACTCAACATATATGACAAGCTTACATCCCCTGTCAGAAAGCGATCTTAAGAAATCCTCGGAAGTGACCTCGTTTAGATTTTCGGTTGTCACCGTTACCGATGCCCCGAATATAAGATCTCTTTCGTGTAATCCGTCCATTGCTGCTATCAGCTTGTCATACACGCCATCGCCTCGTCTTGAATCGGTCTTTTCTTTATCTCCTTCTATACTGATGACAGGGATGAGATTTCTGTTGTCATCAAACGCATCCATATATTTGTCACCTATGAAGGTACCATTTGTAAATACAGGGAAGAGTATATTGGGTCTCTTTGCTGCTTCCTCTATAACATCCCATCTTAAAAGTGGTTCACCGCCGGCAAGCAGGATGAAACTGACTCCCAATTCCTCTGCTTCATCAAAGATCTTTTTCCATTCTTTGCCGGTCAGCTGATCCACCGGCTTACAGTCTGTTGTAGCCTCATTACTCCTTGAGTAACAGCCTGCGCAGTGCAGGTTACAGCTTGATGTTATACTTGCGATAAGAAACGGAGGTATATGTTCTCCGTTTGCTTCAGCCTTTGATCTCTTCTTTGATGCTTTTTTGCTTGCTGCAGCGAATTTGAGCATATATGCGCTCTCTTTCGGATTCTTTACCGTTGCTCTTAATGCATCGGAAACTATCCTCTCTACTCCCTTTGTCATATATCCCTGAATATCAAAATCGCGTTCCATAAGATATATCTCCTTAAAGTCTTACTTATATTTTTTCACAAACTCAACTGCTGATGCGATATCATCATTGTTTGGTCTGCCCTTATGGATGCCCTTGAACTCACCTTTGCAGTGGAATTCCTTTTCATCCATGGCAACGCCTGCCTTGTCTGCCACTTCTTTTACTTTCTTGTATGTTGAATTCAACATAGCCGCAGAACCGAAATTAACGATCTTTCCGATCTTATCCTTATCAAGAGAAGACACAAAAGCCTTCACTTCTGGATCTATGTTGAATGCATAGTATGAATTCCCCAAGAACAGGTAATCCACAGCTTCATTTACAGGCTCGCTTATGGGAAGAGCTTCAACGCCCAGCTCCTTTGCCATAGCCTCAGCAAGTCTCTTTGTGTTTCCGGTCTTTGTATAATATCTGACTGCATATGTCATATCATTTCCTCCTTACAGCAATGCCCTGATGCATGCTTCAACCTTACCCATATCAGCAGTGGGTTCAAAACGAGCTACAACGTTGCCTTCACGGTCAACAACAAATTTGGTAAAGTTCCATTTTATGTCAGGCTTGGATGCCCAGTCAGGGTCAGCTGCATTAAACATATTTTCAAGAACAGCCTTTAACGCATGATCCTCAAAGCCCTCAAATCCTTTCTGTGCTTTAAGATATGTGTACAGAGGTAGTTCATTTACTCCGTTTACATCGGACTTTTTCATCTGCGGGAATGTCGTATTATAATGAAGCGTACAGAATTCATGGATCTCCTCATCACTTCCAGGAGCCTGTGCTCCAAACTGATTGCAAGGAATATCCAGGATCTCCAGCCCTTTGTCATGATAATCCTCATACAACTTCTCTATAGGTTCGTATTGCGGTGTGAAACCGCAGCCAGTAGCCGTATTGACTATCAGGATGACCTTACCCTTATAATCTGCAAGACTCTGCTTTTCTCCGGTTCCCTTTATGACTTCATAATCATAGATCATATTTCTTCCTCCTGTTTAATCTTATGCTTTGATCAAGCTGTTAACTTTATTCTGCGTCTAAAAACAGGTATAACAACCTGTAAAGTTCCTTTGCATCATTTTCATTAAGTGGTGAACCCTTTTTTGCCATCTTAAGCGGGATATCCTTACACTCTTCTTTAAGTGCCTCACCTTGTGGTGTTATGGAGATTATCGTGATACGCTCATCCTCCTTTGAACGGCCTCTTGTTACATATCCTGCCTTTTCAAGTCTCTTTAACAGAGGGGTAAGCGTTCCCGCATCCAGATGAAGTGTCTCACCTAACTGTCCAACATTTACACTCTCCTTTTCCCAAAGGACCATCATTACTATATACTGCGTATATGTAAGTCCGAGCGGTTTAAGGTAAGGCGTATAACTGCCAACGATCTTTCTTCCGCATGCATACAAAGGAAAGCATAACTGATTTTTTAATAAAAGCTGTTCATATTTCTGTGCCATAAGTCCACCTCATAATTTTTATCTTTTACAGCATTATATTTTGCGCAATATAATTTGTCAATAAATTTTCTATAAACTTTTTTCCTTTTGCAGTTTGTAAATCACTGTTATAATAAGTAGATAGCGGGGAGGAAACAAACATGGCATCATGGATGATACACTTACGGATAGCAGATCTTATGCTTAATGAACTTAAAGACATAGATGAAGCAGCCTTTGTTATGGGTAATATTGCTCCGGACAGCGGAGTCCCAAATGAGGACTGGACAAAGTACCATCCTCCCAAAAACGTTTCTCACTTTAAAACAAAGCCGGATGATCCGACGTTTTTTGATATAGAAAAATTCATCTCGGGGTATTTTAATGATGAGTTAAAAAAGACTTATACTAAGCAGGAATACTCATTCTTTTTGGGTTACTACGTGCATCTGCTAACGGATATAGAGTGGACAGACAACATATATATGTCTCTCTTGAATTCTTATCCCGATGAAGCAAAGTCCGACCTTTACAAACTGGTATGGACTGCCAAAGCCGACTGGTATGATCTGGATTTCTTGTATCTTAAACAGCATCCTGATTTCATGGCATTTTCAATATATGAAAACTGTGTTGATTACGATAATGTCTTCATGGATATGTTTGATAAAGATGCTTTCGAAAACCGCAGGCAGTACATATGCGGTTTCTATCACAGCGATCAGCATGGTGATCTTAACAGGGATTATACATATCTTACTCCCAAACAGGCTGATGATTTTGTGATAAACACTATAGAGAAAATAAGAAAAGCAATCTGACCCATAATCAGATTGCTTTTTCATATCCTCAATATATGTTCTCTATTCAGATGCAGGACTCTCAGGTTCCTCAGTATCCTCATATATCAGTATATTCTTACCATGCTGTTTGCCGTAATACATTCGTGCATCAGCCTTCTTTATCACCTCTTCAGGCTCATGATAAATATCTTTATATTCTTCAAGGCCTATGGTCACAGTGGCTGTGATACGTTTGTTGTAAAAGATAGTCGGTGTAGCCTCTATACTGCTTCTTATATACTCCATCTTCTGCTTTGCAACAGTAAAATCATAATCCTTTAAAAGGATAACGAATTCTTCACCACCCCATCTGCAGATGTCACATCCCTGCATTTCCTTCTTTATCAGCTTGGAGATATGTCTCAATACCTCATCACCGCAGTCATGACCGTAAGAATCGTTTATACGCTTGAAATTATCAATATCCAAAAATGCTATGCAGAAATGATTTGAATGAGTACTGTTCATCAAAGCTGCAACCTGAGGCAAAAATCCTCTTCTGTTAAGCAGGCTTGTCAGAGCATCTTCCTGTGCATCAAGTGAGAGCTTCTCATTCTTCTCTTCGAGACTGGTCATCTCAAACTCGCTCGAATAGATATATATCACGTTGTAGAAGATCACCGAAAGCACCATGGCAAGTGCAGAGAAAACGTAATAAAACGTCTTTGGTCCATATGGCACTTCATATATCGGTTTAGCCTCAGAAAATCCTATAAACAGGAATACGAACATCGCAAGATTAACAGTTAGCAGACCTACAATGATCCACCTTTGCTGTCCTTTAAACAGGAAGCATCCAAAATACAGGATTATGGGGATTATAGAGAATAAGAAATAATAAGCACCGCATTCCCAGCCTGTATAACTGACTGATACTATCGCATAAACGGTAACTTCAGAAAAGATACTTATATATACCGGTAGGATATGTCCATACTTACACAGTAATATACAGAAGATATAGATGATAACACTTACTATATTGAAATTGACTAAAGGCTTCACGCCTGCATACCATGATATCCCAAGCAGGACCGCATGCACAAAAAACATGACCGCAACAGTGAAAGTAAAACTATTGTGCAAAAGAAAATGCATGATATTTTCAATTATGCTCTTATTCTTCACTGTGCTCTTCCTCGCCTGACATCATTTATACATTCTCTTATAAGAACGTTACATACCTATTATAACGCCAAAAGTGTAACAATTATCCATTAAATCTGCCGGTTCGCTTAAATTTTTTTAATAAATTCAGGTTATCCGATAGATTGTTTTTTGTAGTAGTTCCAAAAACATATGACAGTGTCAACTGCGCTGACGATCATGTTATAATAGTCAAGAAACAGTGGATGATATCTGCAAAACAAAACTGACAGAAAGGAAAGGTAACCAGGCTGTTGATATGGGTGTATTTGGATTAAATATAGATTCGGTATTTGATGTTAAAGACTCTGAGACTTTTATCGCGGAAGCAAATGATACGTTTTCCGGATATTATAATAAGGAACATTTTAACCGTGACTGGGCTTATAAGAATTTTCCTGCGGGAAGATATGTGATCATTGTATATCAGATCCACTCCGTCTATCAGGATGAAAAACAGATATGGACCAACGATCATTTCATAAATGAAGTCGGAAAGGATTCGAGATACCGTTCACCCAAATTTGTGATAATATCTGATCAGTTAAAAGAATACATGATACCAAGCTGGGGGCAAAGTCTTTCTATCCACACGATCCATGATGATAAAGCTCCCCTTCAGGCCAGGATCTTTTCACTTGAAGAAGCAAAACAGTATGCGATCACCAATTCCTCTAACGGACATAAACTTGCCGTTATGGAGTGGTATGAAGATTATGACATGTTCTAAGATCAAAAGAGGCAGTAAAAAAGCCCCAAAGACGTAACTTCTGTTTTAGGGCATAAAAAGAAGCAGGTGATGGGAATCGAACCCACGTATCTAGCTTGGAAGGCTAGTGTTCTACCATTGAACTACACCTGCATATTGATTACAAATATATATGATTTTATCGGGGTGACAGGATTCGAACCTGCGACCTCCTGGTCCCAAACCAGGCGCTCTAGCCAAGCTGAGCCACACCCCGGTGTCGTGACGCAAGATTTATTATATTCAACCGTTGCTTTAATGTCAACTCTTTTTTTGAATTTTCTTTACATATTTCGGTTGGATATCAGTCGCATTGATCTCTCAGATATACCTCAATTCAAAATCCGCTTCTCCTTTATCATCTATCGTCATGATGATATAAGTAGGCTGTCTTCCTTCCTGTCTCGGATATGTAAGGCTTCCCGGATTTATTGCGATTATATCTCTTTCGCGCTCGATAACCGGTCTGTGTGTATGTCCGTACATCACTATGTCAATCCCACGGCTTCTGGCCTCATCCTTTAATATCTCATTTCCCATCGATACATAATAGTGATGACCGTGGGTAAGCCATATCTTATACTTACCTATAGTGAATTCCTCATCACTTTTAGTATCGGAAAAGAAATCATTGTTTCCCGCAACCATTTTTACCGGACATCTTGCCGCTTCATTGATGATATATTCGCTTCCCTCTATATCGCCGCAGTGTATGACCATATCAAGCGGCGACAACTGCTCACACAGCCTGACATACAGATCGTTTTTTCTATGCGTATCGCTGACTATAAGTATCTTCATGCTCATACCGTGATTCTGTCCTTAAGTATGTTCTTAATACCTTCAAGTGCTTTGCCTCTGTGGCTTATCCTGTTTTTCTCATCAGGATCGAGTTCGGCAGAATATAGGCCTCTGTCGGGAAGATAGAATATAGGGTCATAACCGAATCCGTTAGGTCCCTTTTCCTCGTATCCGATCCTTCCTTCATACGTTGCCTCAAAGCTTTCCTCGCTTCCGTCCGGAAATACAGCCGCCATTGCACATACAAATCTTGCGCTTCTGTCCTCATCTGCAACGCCTTTAAGTCTCTCGATTATCTTAGCATTCTTGATGGAATAAGGGGTATCTTCGCCAAGATATCTGGCTGAATAGATACCCGGTTCTCCTCCGAGTGCGTCCACAACAAGCCCCGAATCATCGGCTATTACCACAGCGTCAATTCCCTTTTCCTTGGCAAGTTTTGAAACAGCCCTGGCCTTTATGAAGGCATTCTCCATAAAGGTGGTACCATCTTCTTCCACATCGGCATAAACATCCGCTTCCTTCATTGATAATATCTGTGCGTCCACATCCGACATGATCGCACGTATCTCACGCATCTTTCCCATGTTTCCTGTTGCAAATATGATCTTCATGTAAAATCTCCGTACTCAAGAATTTGCTTTAGGGGGCTTTGGTCCCATAAACTGATAAAAATATGTCTTCATCATGCCGTTGTAAATCTTTCTGTTCCTGTCGGCTTTTCGTCCGATAGCTTTCTCGGCATCCTCATATGCGGTTATCATGCAAAGAGACCAGCTGTCAAGACTTTTGAAACGCTCACCGAGTGTTCCGTATAATCCGGACATCTCATCTTTCTCCATGATCCTCTCGCCGTATGGCGGATTCGTGATGATAAACCCGTACTTCTTTGGATGTGACAGTTCTGCCACATCTCTTCTTTGAAAATGTATCATGTTCTCAACGCCGGCAAGCGTCGCATTCTGTCTTGCGATACTCACCATCTCGTCATCTATGTCATAGCCCTGAATGTCACACACAACATCTTTTATAACCTCATCATGTGCCTCTTCATAAGCATCATTCCATACGTTCTTTCCTATGAGATTTTCCCACTTACCGGCTGTAAACTTTCTGTTCATTCCCGGAGCAATATTGGCTGCCATAAGTGCCGCCTCTATCGGAAATGTGCCTGAACCGCAGAAAGGATCCACGAGTATCCTGTCACCTCTCCAGGGAGTCAGCATGATAAGTGCGGCTGCGAGGTTCTCTGCTATGGGTGCTTTGGCTGTGAGCTTACGATATCCTCTTTTATGAAGTGAATCTCCGGTGGTATCAAGTCCTATTGTCACTTCATCCTTCATTATGAACACTCTTATGGGATAATCGTTGCCGGTTTCTGGAAATTGCGATATACCATACTTCTGACTCAATCGGTCAACGATTGCTTTTTTCATTACAGACTGTATGTCAGATGGGCTGAACAGCGCACTTTTAACGCTTGCTGCCTTTGCTACCCAGAATCTCGCATCAGCCGGAAGATAATCCTCCCAGGGTGCTGCTTTCGTACCCTGAAAAAGCTCCTCAAAACTGGTCGCAACAAAGCTCGTCACTTTGATAAGTATCCTTTCGGCTGTTCTAAGACCTATATTGGCTCTGCATACGGCTTCATCATCACCGATAAAGGTGACTCTTCCGTCCTCAACCTTGCTGACATCATATCCAAGATCTATTATTTCTTTTTTTAAGACCGACTCCAGCCCAAAATGGCATGGGGCCATAAGTTCCATAGTTTTCATTAAATATCATCCAAGCCGTTTAATTATACAGCAGAGCATTCATTATATGCTTTTCTGACTGCTTTGGCAAGCTGATCAGCGCAGCTTGTATTTCTCATGCCGCAGATATTTCCCAAAAGCTTACCTTCAATATAATCAACCGTACATCCGTCCACCAGCTTTCCGATAGCCTTAAGATTGCCGTTGCATCCTCCGGTAAACTTTACATTGGAAATAACATCCCCTTCTATATCGAAATTGATCTCTGTTGAGCATACTCCGCTTGTCTTATATGAATAAGTCATTTTATACCTCCAAAACGATCGCGTCTGCGCCGTATTCATTTGCCTTACACTTATTAAGTCCCTTAAGGCTTACAGTCAGGGTTGCTTTATTTGAATCGACAACTCTGATACCGTCACTGTTCACAACAGTCCACGCTCTTAACGGGATAGCGATCTCATGCTCTTTTCTTTGTCCTGCATTGATATGTACTCTCTTATATGCAGCAAGTTTACCGTTATCCGTTTCAAACTGACTGTCAGTCTTTATATATATCTGAATTACTTCATCCGTATCTGTGTCTGAGTCATTTACAAGTTCAACCTTCATAACGGCACTGTCAGACTCGAGTACTGAATATACCGCTCTTGCATCCATACCGTCTGTTATACTCTTCATATTAGCTGTAGCCTCTGCAAATGTCTTATCAAGAGATGCCGCAGAGATCTTCACATCTGCATAAGTCAGGCCAAATCCGAACGGATAAAGCGGTTCGCCCTTAAAGTATCTATATGTTCTTCCTTTCATTGAATAATCTTCAAAAGAAGGCATCTTATCAAGATCATCATTTCTGTAGAAAGTAAGCGGAAGCTTGCCGGAAGGAGATATCTCTCCAAACAGTATGTCCGCAACAGTCTTTCCGCCCTGTGCTCCCGGATACCAGCACTGAAGGATCGCATCTGCTTTTTCCTGTTCAATGCTCATATCTATCGAACTGCCTGACATCATGCATACGATCACAGGTTTTCCTGTATTAAGGACAGCTTCAATGAGTTTTCTCTGGCTCTGAGGAAGATTAAGATCCTTCTTATCTCCTGAAGCATATGAATTACCTGTATCACCCTCTTCTCCTTCAAGGGTCTCATCAAGCCCCACACATAAGATAACCACATCGGAATGCTTTACTACTGTCAATGCCTCTGCTATCCTGTCATTCTCCTTTGCAAGGAATTCCTCCTTGTCCAAGAACAGATGTGATCCGAGAGAATAGAATACTCTTACATCATCCTTCACATAGTCCTGAATACCCTCAAGAACGGTCGTATATCTAGATGCAGTTCCGTGATAATTACCCATCAGAGCCCTTCTGCTGTCCGCATTAGGTCCGATGACACCGATACTCTTTATTCTTTCCTTGTTAAGAGGAAGTATTCCGTTGTTCTTAAGCATTACAACCGATTTCTCAGCTGCCTCTAAAGCCAGTTTGAGATGCTCTTTGCATTCAACCGTCTCATAAGGGATCTTATCAAACTCATTTTCTTCAAATTCACCGAGCAGATATCTTGTTGTGAACAGATTAATAGCTGCCTTTCGGATACCCTCCTTATCGATAAGACCTTTATCATAAGCTGAAAGGATGGATCTGTATGTACAACCGCAGTTTAAGTCACAGCCCTTCTTAAGCGCCAGTGCAGCACTTTCCTCCGGAGATGAAGTAACTTTGTGATTCTCATGAAAATCTCTTACGGCCCAGCAGTCAGAAACAAAATGACCTTCAAATCCCCATTTCTTTCTTAAAACCTCTTCCATAAGATATGTGTTTGCACAGCACGGTTCACCGTTGGTCCTGTTGTATGCCCCCATAACGGACTCAACATCGCCCTCGACAACAAGCGTTTCAAAGGCCGGAAGATAAGTCTCCCACATATCTTTCATGTCACAGGTCGCATCAAATGAATGTCTTAAAGCTTCAGGTCCGGAATGCACAGCAAAATGCTTTGCACATGCTCCGATCTTTCTGAATTCACCGTCTCCCTGGAGGCCTTCTACAAATGCTACGCCCAGACGGCTTGTAAGATAAGGATCCTCTCCAAGAGTCTCATGACCTCTTCCCCATCGGGGATCCCTGAATATGTTTACATTAGGAGACCATAATGTAAGACCTTTGTAAATGTCTCTGTCTCCTTCCTGTGTATATGCATTGTATTTTGCTCTTGCTTCTGTTGATATGACCTCAGCTTCCTTGCGGATAAGTTCATCATCCCATGAAGCAGCCATACCTATAGCCTGAGGAAAAACGGTAGCAGAACCGGCGCGGGCTACTCCGTGTAATCCCTCGCTCCACCAGTTATATTCAGCCACACCGAGTCTATCGATAGCCGGAGCATCAAATCTTAACTGTTCAGCCATCTCCTCCAATGTCATCTTGTCAACCAGCTGTGTTGCCAGTTCTCTTGCCTTTTCTCTGTTCATACTGCTCGCCTTTCTAATATACAGATATTGCTTATGAGAATACAATTATTGCTATCGGTCATGATCTGTAATATAATCAGATCATGAGTATATTGCATGAATTAAAATTCAAAGATTACCAACAGCCGGTCAGCGCACCATACACCAGGATCATGGAAGGTCCCGAAGAGATAGTTCAGTATCTTCCGGATTCACATGTGCGCATATGGCACAATATAGAACCGAATGCATATGACAATCACTACCATAACTGTGCAGAGATCATCTATATGTATGAGAATGAATGCACCATCAAGGTCCCTTCAGGCAACTTCACCCTCTCAAGCGGTGACATTATGCTGATTCCGCCTTATATGATGCATCGTCTGTCAAGTCCCAAACCATGCAGACAGTTCATCATACTTTTGGATGTGGAACCTTTGTCAAATTTCGGTATATACGGTTCCCACAAATCGGCCATCAATGATATTTTACTATGTAATAAAGAGAATTGTCCACATATATATATTGATGTATGCAACAATATCGTAGATATAATCAATTCATATTTTACGAACGATACACTATGGGAAATAGAGACTTATTCATGCTTCCTTCAGTTTCTTACAATAATCGGCAGAAACGTCTCCCCGCCCAAACCTACAGGCGGACTTTTAACAAGTGCCGGTAACAAGGAGCACTATGACAAGTTTTCGGAGCTTCTCCAGTACATTGAACGAAGTTACAGCGAACCGATAACGCTTGATATGATAGCCGGACATGTCGGCTTTTCAAAATATCACTTTATAAGACTGTTCAAAGAGTATACGGGTACGACATTTTATGATTATCTTACCAACAAACGTATACAGCATGCCAAGCAGCTTCTTGCATCAAACATGGGTATAACTGAAATCGCTTTTTCGTGCGGTTTCAACAACCAGACATCATTCTGTCGAACATTCAAAAAAGTCTGCGGCTGTCCTCCCACCGAGTACAGAAACAGACTCAAATCCAAAAACTAACATAAAAAAACGCCCTCCGTATGGAAGGCGTTTTTAAATCTTATTAACCCTTTACTGATCCAAGTGCAACACCGGCAACGATGTACTTAGCAAGGAACAGATAAACGATGATCAGAGGAAGTACCGTAAGGGTAAGTCCCATATAAACTGCACCGTACTCTGTCTTGTAGATATCACCTTTTAAGAGTGATACCATGATAGGCATCGTGTACTTCTCCTGTTTTGTAAGAAGTACCATGGGTGTGAACAGGTTGTTCCATGAGCTAACAAATGAGAAGATAGCCTGTGTAGCTATAGCGGGCTTCATGATAGGAAGAGCTATAATGTTGAATGTATAGAACTCTTTAGCACCGTCGATTCTCGCTGCCTGAACGATTTCAAGCGGAAGCGAAGGAATCATGTACTGTCTCATGA
>JAEEGJ010009563.1_pt1 | contig 25843 bp, 20 predicted proteins | sample 8958761 | NCBI WGS metagenome assembly JAEEGJ01 (sample SAMN16246546, study PRJNA631951) | gut metagenome | biome: gut microbiome; feature: rumen; material: RS-attached | host: Bos | place: Iran: Karaj | collected 2018-10 | reverse complement strand
GTTGGTCAATATGACCTGCACTGGTTTCGCCAATGAGACGGCCTCCGAAAGTCCGGCTCCCGGCGGCGGCTCCATCTCCGCTTATATGGGCTCCCTCGGCGCCGCCCTCGGCACGATGGTCGCCAACCTCTCCTCCCACAAACCCGGCTGGGACGACAAGTGGGCATATTTCTCCGAATGGGCTGAAAAGGGCCAGCTGCTGAAAGACCAGCTGCTTGCTCTCGTGGATGAGGACACCAACGCCTTCAACGTGATTATGAACGCGTTCGGAATGCCGAAGGGCACGCCAGAAGAGAAGGAAGCCCGTTCGCAGGCCATCCAGGATGCCACCAAATACGCCACCGAAGTGCCGATGCGCACCATCGAGACCTCCTTCAAGGTGTTCGAGATTTGCGAGGCGATGATCAACAAGGGCAACCCCGCCAGCGTCTCTGACGCCGGTGTCGGCGTGCTCTGCGCCCGCGCGGCCGTCCACGGTGCCTACCTCAACGTCAAAATCAACGCCTCCTCGCTGAAAGACAAGGAGTGGGCCGAGATGATGATCACCAAGGCGCACGATTACGTGGTAAAGGCCGACCGCATTGAGAAGAGGTTGATGAGGTTGACGGAGAAGGTCATCGGGTAAATCGTTTGTAGAGACGTTTCATGAAACGTCTCTACAAACGATTTACGATTTACGGTTGAACCGTTTTATAATATGAATGCCGTTGTGAAAGCATATTATGGTGCAGGTTCACGACGGCATTTTCGTTTGGTTTTTGTTTAGAAATTTTTGTATTTTTGCGTACTTATTATAAAATCATTCTTATGAAAAAGAAACCATACCTAACAAATGAAAACACAGAGAATCGTGTAGAGGAAGCTACTGCAGCTTACGGTCAGCAAATCGTCAATGTAAATGATAGTGTTTCAGCAGAATGTCAGCCTCTTGACACTGCAACTTGCGAGTCTAATCGAATGTCCGTTTCGGATTATTTTGATGAAATCAGAACCGTTCTGAGAAAAAAGTATGAGAACGTATAAAGTTGAAGTGGATCCATCTGCAAGGGCTGATATTGAAGAACTCACATCTTGGCTACGAGCGAGAATGACACTTGAAAGTGCAGAGAAATATTTGGATGCCATGTTTAATGAAATATTATCGCTCTCTGTTTTCGCTGGTTTTTACAAACCGAGCCCATACACAGACATTCGTCGCTATCACCCAAAAGCTTGTCGAATGGTGTCCCACAATAAAAAGTGGGTCTATATATTTCATATTGAAGAGGAAACAGTTGTTGTAGATCGTATAAGACCTGCACGATTAATAACAAAATAGTGATATTATATGAAACGCTTGTTCTATAGAATTTGCCTTTTGCTCCTCCTTTGTCCGGTCAAGCTTCAGGCGCAAGAGTTCCTGACGCCCGCAAGAGAATTTGGCAGAGCAGAGTATCAGGACAGGCTTTACCGGGAATTGTTGTACGACGACTACCGCCAAACATTTGGAGAAAATGGCCACATTTTCGAGGCTTTATACCTTGCTCTTCCTGATATGTCGGGCAGGCCTATTCCAACTCCACCGGAATATGCCTTTGTGGTGAAAGACAGTATGATTGTCCTGAAACGGGCAAAATCCAACATCGGGGATGCATTATTTGCTCAAAATAGAATCCAATATCATTATATCAAAGGATATGATGCCGAACAACAGCGAAGGATGAGAGAGGCGGCCAAATCGCTGAAATCCTATCAGGCGGATGTTTGGACAATGCCCGTCCGTCCTGATTTCTGCCAATGCATCAACGACCTTTTCAAGGTCGCCAACCTCACAGCCAGACACTTGAAATGCACGGATAAAAGCAGTAACCAGGAAAAGTCCACCAGCCAAATGAGCATAATGACATTGGGACATCCCGGCTATCGTTATTTTGGCTATTGGGATAATCTTTCGAAAATAGGCGTGTCGGAAAACAACTCCCGTACCGGAAGATTAGTGCTGTTGGCCGACAGCATTTGCTATGCGATTGAGCATCACGACACAGCGGCGCTCAATCGGCAATATTTTGTATGTAAAGCACTTGCCAAGGAGTTCAAGCAGGATATCCCCGTCTGCTATTTCAAAGCGTGGTGCAATAAGTCAGCGGGAACCGTACAACCTTGGCAAGTTCAGTTATGGAGTCACAATGGGGATTTTGAGCTTAACTTCAACGTGGATCGGCTGGCCGACAACACCATGATTGAGGAATACAGACAATTATATGCGGATAGTGTTGCGGTGTGGAGTCGTGAAACGTACATTATCAATCCTCTCCGCAGACCAGAACTTACAGTGGATGAGACCGATACCGTGGAATGTCACATTTTCGTGGAACCGCAATCACGACGTTATCGGGAGATTTGTGAGGTCAGCATTCCGAAAGCGTTGCTGCGGCGCGACATCATCCTGAGCGTGCTGGAACTGCCCCTCGGACGCTATCGTTTGGATGCTGAAAACCATTGGGTGCCAATACGTTGATTAAAAATCACCCCCACCTGAAAGTCTTCAGCAAAGCGTCAATCTGTGATATCGCATAGAGCGGACATATCTGCACATGACGGACAGCACCACCCACCTCTTTGTCCTGATAGTCGAAGGCTCCGAAATTCTCCAACGAGCATCGGATGGCATTCGTGAGTTTCTTCTCCCGCATAAATAGCCAAAGACTTTTCATGCCGCCTTGTATTTCAGCCTTTACCTCAATGGGGAGCACGGTTTGGCGATAACTGGAGATATAGTCCACCTCGGCTTGCGAGTTCTTTGCCTGACGCTGCCAGTAGTACATCTCGTGGCGGATATTCGGCGTGCGGTAATGCAGCAATTCAAGCCCGGCCAGCATTTCCGCCATTGGTCCTTTATTAACCAAGTCCGTCACACTGCTCGTCAGAATCTGCTCGGTAAGTTCTGAAATGTCGCCCGTAGTCATGTTCAACAGACGGAGCGTCAGCCCAGTGTCAAGCAGCAGCATCTTCTGGTACGACTTGCCGGCTTCGCTGCCCAATGGCAGTCCGTTGGCATCGGTATGTATCACGGGTATCACAATCCCCGCTTTAGCAAGCATGTCCAACGCTTTCTTCACTTCGGCGGCTTTGTAATTGCCTCCCACCGCAGAACAGACGAACTTCTTGGTGGCCTGCACGGCGGCACTGCGCATCGTGAGACGAAGCAAAGTGGGGTCAATCTTTTTACGGTATTTTGGAAAGTCATCCTCATAGGTTACCACTATATCGTCCTGCACCTCCTGACAGGCCAGGTAATCGTGCGTCTCCACCCATTTGGCCACAGCTTCAGGCATCCCACCGACAAGCATATACGTTCTCAAAAGGCCAACCAGTTTCTCATAAAGCGGCTGGGGAAGCGGCTGGGACGAAGAAGCAGCATTCCGAGCCTCCATCAGCAATTGTTCGCCATTAGCCGTCAGGAATTCATCGAAAGTCATCGGGAAGACGAACATGGAGTGGATGCGTCCCACACCGAAAGAGGGCAAATCCTCAAGGGCAAATTCCAGCAGCGAACCAGCGGCAACCACATGTAAATCAGGCAAGTCCTCTTTAAAAAACCACAACGACATGATGGCTTCGGGACAGGTTTGCACCTCATCCAAAAAAAGAAGCGTCTTGCCTGGAGTAATCCGTTTCCCAACCATCGCCGATATTTGGGAGACAATCTTCAGCACATCAATATCCTTCACTTGAAACAGAGGAACGTATGAGGCCTGTTTCTCAAAGTTGATCTCCACATAGCTCTCAAAGCCCTCTGCCAAGTGGCGCACCGCTGTTGATTTGCCCACCTGACGGGCTCCTCGGAGCAACAGCGGCTTATGCGTCTCTCGCGATGCCCATTCTGAAAGATAACTGTCTATAAATCTTGGATAATACATAATCTACTTGCTTTATAATTCGGCTGCAAAAATACAAAATAATACATTATCCAAAGAAATAAATTTTAAAAAATTGATATTATCCAAAGAAATAAATCATTCATTTTTGATAAAATCCAAATAAAAAACAACAATGTGTGTGTCAGCTCCAAAAAAGTGGACATATTGCCTAATCCCTAAAATTTGTATCTTTGCACTCCGAAATAAACCTGCCCGAAATGAAAATTTTTGTCCTCCTTTCGCGTTTCCCGTATCCCCTTGAAAAGGGGGACAAGTTGCGCGCGTACCACCAGATTCGCTGTTTGTCAGAGAAGCACGATATCATTTTGGCGGCGCTTCACGAAGACAAGGTTTCCGACGAGGCGCTGCAGCAAGTGCAGCCCTTATGCCAGCGAATATATCTGCTTCCCCAACCCAAGTGGCGGAGTTTCACAAATATCATCCGTTCTTTTTTCAACGGGACACCGTTACAGTGCGGCTATTTCTACAGTAAGAAAAACCATCGTGAAATCAAGCGCATCCTGCGCGAAGAGCAACCTGACCGTATCTATTGCCAGCTCTTCCGTATGGCGGAGTACGTCAAGGATGTGCCTATCCAAAAGGTCATTGACTTCCAGGACGCTTTCTCGAAGGGGATGTGGCGCCGCTATGAGAACGCCAACCTCTTCCTGAAGCCCTTCTTCAAGATGGAATGGCGCAGGGTAAGTCATTATGAGGAAGCGATTTTCGACAAGTTCGACGGCCACACCATCATCACGGAGGTGGACCGCGACCTCATCCCCCACCCTCGCCGCGACGAGATTGTGGTGGTGCCCAACGGCGTGCAGTTCGACCAGTTCCAGTACAAGGGTGAGGAGAAGCCCTACGACCTCATTTTCTCGGGCAATATGAACTATGCTCCCAACGTGGACGCGGCCGAGTACCTTGCGCGGGCCATCCTTCCGCCGTTGAAGGAGCGATTCCCCAACATCCGGTTAGTGCTCTGCGGTGCCACGCCCGCCGCATCGGTTCGCGCTCTGAAAGACGAGCACATCATTGTCACCGGATGGGTGGACTCGATGCGCGACTGGTACGCGCAAGCCCGGGTCTTCGTGGCCCCGATGCGGTTGGGCACCGGCTTGCAGAACAAGCTGCTGGAGGCTATGTCGATGCAACTGCCCTGTGTCACGTCGCCGCTCGCGGGACGTCCCCTCGACAAAGCAGTTGACGAAGGGGCCGTTATCACCTGTCACACCACTGAAGAGTATGTAAAGAGCATCACACACCTGCTGGAGAACGAAGAGTACCACCACCAGGTGGCCGCCAACGGCAATCGCTATGTCCACCAGCACTACGACTGGGGAAATGCCACCGAAAAGCTGGAGGAACTTCTTTGCGCAGAAGCTCCGAAAAAAAATTAGGAATCAATTCTTAAGATTGATTCAAAACATTGGAAATCAAACAACTAAAAAACATCATTTTAACAATCTTCATTAAAAAAAACGCGTATTTCGTATGTGAAAAATGCGTATTTTTGCGCTCTTTTCAAAACCTATAAAATAATAACTATTGAATATGGATAATGACGAAATCAAAAAAAGCGTGAATGCCGAGAAGTTGAAAGTGCTCAACTCCACGCTGGAGAAATTGGAGAAGACCTTCGGCAAAGGCGCCATTATGAGAATGGGTGATACGAATGTGGAGGAGATGGATGTCATCTCGACCGGTTCCATCGGCCTTGACACCGCATTGGGTGTCGGCGGGTTCCCCAAAGGCAGAATCATTGAAATCTACGGTCCCGAGTCTTCCGGTAAGACGACCTTGGCCATCCACGCCATCGCGGAGGCCCAGAAACAGGGCGGCATCGCCGCTTTCATCGACGCGGAGCACGCCTTCGACCGCTTCTATGCCGAGAAGCTGGGGGTGAACACCTCCGACCTGCTCATCTCACAGCCTGACAACGGCGAACAGGCCCTTGAGATTGCCGACAACCTCATCCGTTCCGGTGCCATCGACATCATTGTCATCGACTCCGTGGCCGCCCTGACTCCCAAGAGCGAAATCGAGGGCGATATGGGCGACTCGAAAGTGGGTCTTCAGGCCCGTCTGATGTCACAGGCTCTCCGCAAGCTCACGGCCACCATCAACAAGACCGGCTGCTGCTGCATCTTCATCAACCAGCTGCGTGAGAAGATCGGCATTCTCTTCGGCAACCCGGAGACCACCACCGGTGGCAACGCCCTGAAGTTCTACGCCTCCGTGCGCCTTGACATACGCCGCCAGGCCCAGATCAAGGAGGGCGACACCTCCATCGGCAACCACGTCCGCGTGAAAGTCGTCAAGAACAAAGTGGCGCCCCCGTTCCGCCAGGCCGAGTTCGACATTATGTTCGGCGGCGGCATCTCCAAGACCGGCGAAATCGTCGATCTCGGCGTCGAGTACGGCATCATCAAGAAGTCGGGTTCCTGGTTCTCCTATGGCGACAGCAAACTGGCACAGGGCCGCGAAGCTGTCAAGAACCTCCTCGCCGACAACCCCGAGCTGGCCGACGAACTGGAAGCCAAAATCCGCGAAGCCATCAAAGAAAATATGAAATAGTGGCTATCAGCCATTGGTTATTGGCTTTTAGCCATTGGCCAATGGCTCTTAACATAATATCACCACCAACTAACAGCTAACAGCCAACGGCTAACAGCTAATACTAACAAAATGAAAAGAGTCATCACCTGTCTACTGGCATTATTGCTAATCTTCGGTTACAGTTGCCAAAACAAAAACCGGTACGCCGACCTGCCCTCCGAGCTGGCCAAACTCTGCAAAGAGATTGACCGGCACCCCAAGCGGTCGGAGCTCTACTACCAGCGTGCCGACTACTACTATTACCACCAGGAGGTGGAAAAGGGCATCGCCGATATGCAGACCGCCATCCGGCTGCAACCCGACAGCAGCAAATACTACGTCAAGCTCTCCGACCTCTACTTCGCCCAGCGCGAAACCGACCTGGCGGAGGAGATGCTGCAGACCGCCATCAAGAAGCAGCCCGACAACAACGAGGCGCGCCTCAAGCTGGCCGAGCTCTACTATCATCTCAGGATGCTGGACGAATGTGGCAAAACCATCGACGAGGCCGTGGCCCTGCAGCCCTTCAACCCCAAGGCTTACCTTATCCAGGCCTTTATGATGAAGGACCAGCGCGACACCGCCAACTACCTCCGTCTGCTGCAACTGGTCATCGACCAGGACCCCAAGGAAATCAAAGCCTTCTTGGAGTTGGGTTATTTTTACCAACAACTTAACAACCCGCTGGCTATCAACTATTACCAGAATGCCCTCAACGTGGATCCCAACAATGTGGAGATCCGCTACAACCTGGGCAAGATGTATCAGGATATGGGAAAGACCGAGGAGGCGGAGCAGGAGTACAAGACCGTCATAGAGATAGACCCCAAGAACATTCCCGCCCTCAACAACCTGGGTTATTTGTACTTGGATGAAAACATCGCCCGCTATGACGAGGCGGCGAAACTCTTCTCCCAAGCCATTGAGGCCAACCCCAACTTCGTCTATTCCGTCTGCAACAGGGGCGTAGCCTACGAATATCTTGGAGAATACGACAAGGCCCGCAAGGACTACCAAACGGCCCTGAAACTGGAAAGAAATTTCGAGCCGGCCATTGCGGGGCTGAACCGATTGGACAAACTTCAAAACCGTTAACGATGAACGAGAACTTAGATCCCACCACCAGCAGGATGTCGTCGGCCGACAAGGAGTTCGAGCGGGCGATACGTCCGGCTGCGTTCAAGGAGTTCCAGGGACAGCAGCAGGTGTTGGAAAACATCATCGTCTTCGTGCGAGCCGCCAAGGCCCGTGGGGAGGCACTGGACCACGTGCTGCTGCACGGCCCTCCCGGACTGGGCAAAACCACCCTGTCGCACATCATCGGCAACGAGATGGGCGTCAACGTGCGCTGCACCTCCGGCCCTGTCATTGACAAACCCGGCGATTTGGCCGGATTGCTCACCAACCTGGAGCCCAACGACGTGCTCTTCATCGACGAGATACACCGCCTCTCACCCGTGGTGGAGGAGTACCTCTACTCGGCAATGGAGGACTACAAGATCGACATAATGATTGACAGCGGTCCCAGCGCGCGCAGCGTGCAGATCTCGCTCAACCCCTTCACGCTCGTGGGCGCCACCACCCGGTCGGGCCTGCTGACTGCCCCGCTGCGCTCCCGTTTCGGCATCAACCTGCGACTGCAGTATTACGACGCCGAGACGCTGGGCAAGATCATCCGCCGTTCGGCTTCCATTCTGGACATTCCCATCCACGATGACGCCGCCTACGAGATTGCCTCCCGCAGCCGAGGCACGCCCCGTATCGCCAACCTGCTCCTGCGACGGGTACGCGACTTCGCCCAGATCAAGGGCGACGGCACCATCACCTTGCCTATCACCCAAATAGCCCTCAAGGCACTCAACGTGGACCAGCACGGTCTTGACGAGATGGACAACCGCATCTTGAGCACCATCATCGACAAGTTCAAGGGCGGACCGGTCGGCTTGAGCACCATCGCCACCGCCGTGAGCGACGACCCCGGCACCATCGAGGAGGTCTATGAGCCCTTCCTCATCCAAGAGGGATACTTGATGCGCACCCCACGCGGTCGCGAAGCCACCGCTCTCGCCTACGAACACTTGGGCAAGAGCCGCTACCCCAACTCCCAACCGGAACTATTTTAAATTCAATGATATGAAAAGAAGAATTCTGATTCTCGCCATACTTTGCTTCGGGATAATGGCCTCGGCCGTCGCCCAACGGCCCAACAGAGTGCCCCGCAAACCCCGGCACGTCTATCCCGCCGGGGTGGACAAGGACAACGGTGAGGGCGCCCGCATCAACTTCGGGCTCGCCTTCGCGCCCACCTTCGACTGGATGTACACCAAGACACTCGGCCATCAGCGCGACGGCATTGTTGTGGGTATGCGTTACGGTGTGCCCATCAACGTCAACCTGACACACGGCAAGAACTTCTACATCTCCACTGGCGTCTTCCTTGAACACGTCGGCGGGAAGCTCGCCCTGCGCGACAGTGTCATCCTGCCCAACATCGGAGGAACCGAGGCCGACATACACCGCACCTACCGCGCGATGTACCTCACCATACCGGTGGGCGTCACCCTGAAGACCAACTCCATCAACAACTTCTACGTCTGCGGCAACGCCGGCTTCTACAACAGCCTGCTGCTGCGCGCCTCCCACATCGACGGCTGCATTCTGGGCGACGAGTTATGGTCAAGGGAACGCCAACCCTATAACAAGGCCTCCATCCTCAAAGAGTCTGTATTCGCCGGATTGGGATTCGAATACGCCGTCACCCCGAAGATGAGGGCCGGCATTATGGCCAACTATGTGCACACGCTGACCAACTTTTTCCAAGGCCGGAACCAGGCGTACAACAGTGTGCTCAAGGTCGATCCCAAAGCGAAATTAGGCTATTTCGAGCTGGTCATCCACTTTAATTTCCTGTAACGATGAAATTCATCTGCATTGGTCGGAACTATGCGGCGCACATCGCAGAACTGCAGCACGCCGTGCCCACGGAGCCTGTCTTCTTCCTGAAGCAGGAAAATGCCATCACACGCCGCAACCGTCCCTTCTTCCTGCCCGATTTCTCACAACAGGTGGACTACGAGACGGAGATTATCGTGAAAATCAACCGCTTGGGAAAGTGCATTCAGGAGAAGTTCGCCCATCTGTACTATGAGGAGATTGGTTTGGGGGTGGACTTCACCGCCCGCGACCTGCAGCGGCGCTGCATTCAGGAGGGCAACCCCTGGGAGATTGCTAAGGCCTTCGACGGCTCGGCCGTGGTGGGCAAGTTCCTGCCCAAGAGCCAGTTCCAAGACGTGCAGAACCTTAACTTCCACCTTTTGCTCAACGGCGAGAAGGTGCAGGAGGGCAACAGCCGCGATATGCTCTTCACCATCGACCAAATCATCGCGTACGTCTCCCGTTTTATGACCTTGAAAACGGGTGACATCATCTTCACCGGCACGCCCGTCGGCGTTGGACCCGTACACATCAACGACCGACTCCAGGGTTTCCTTGAAGGAGAAAAAATGTTTGATTTCAAAGTAAAATAGAGAATATGAAAAACGACAAGACATTGAAAATCAAGTTGATTACAATGAACCTCCTCCAGTTTGCCATCTGGGGGGCCTATCTCACCTGTATGGGACGCTACTTGGGTCCTCACGGTCTGGGAAAACACATCGGGATATTCTATTCCATCCAGGGCATTGTCTCCATTTTTATGCCGGCTCTGCTGGGCATTGTGGCCGACCGTTGGATTCCCGCCCAAAAGATGTTGGGCATCAGCCACGGCATCTCCGGTATCGCGATGATTTGCGCCGGCTTGTACGGCATATCCACCGGAATGGATGTGCAATTCGGGCCCCTATTCGCCCTTTACACGCTCGGCGTGGCTTTCTATATGCCCACCTTGGCCCTTTCCAATGCCGTAGCTTACAATGCTTTGGACAAAGCGGGTTTGGACACGGTGAAGGCATTTCCTCCCATCCGCGTGTTCGGCACCATCGGTTTCATCATCTCTATGTGGGCTGTTGACCTGTTAGGGCTTCAGGAGACCGCACGGCAATTCCTCTTCAGCGGATGCATCGGTCTGGTGCTGGCCTCCTACTCTTTTACCCTGCCCGACTGTCCGGTGGTCAAAAACAAAGAGCACAGGTCTATGGCCGAAGCTTTCGGTTTGAAGGCATTCTCCCTTTTCAAAGAGAAAAAGATGGCCATCTTCTTCATTTTCTCGATGTTATTAGGTGTTTCCCTGCAAATCACCAACGGTTTTGCCAATCCTTTCATCTCCAGTTTCGGCGCCAACCCCGAGTTTGCCGACACATTCGGTGTGAAGCACGCCAATATGCTGGTTTCCTTGTCGCAAATATCTGAAACACTGTGCATTCTGCTGATTCCATTCTGTTTGAAGAAATTCGGCATCAAGCGGGTGATGTTGATTGCAATGTTCGCCTGGGTGTTGCGTTTCGGACTCTTTGGCGTGGGCAATCCCGGTGGAGGTGTCTGGTTGTTCGTGCTCTCGATGATTGTGTATGGTGTGGCCTTCGACTTCTTCAACATCAGCGGATCGTTGTTTGTGGACAAGGAGACAGATATCTCCATCCGTTCCTCCGCACAGGGACTCTTTATGCTGATGACCAACGGCATAGGCGCCACCGTCGGCACCTTGAGCGCGCAAGCAGTGGTGAACCGGTTCTGTTCCTGGCAACCGGTGATGACAGAGAACGGGATGCGCCATTTTCTAGTGGGCGACTGGACAGCCGTTTGGGGCATTTTCGCGCTTTACGCCTTCATAGTGGCGGTGACCTTCATCTTCGCCTTCCGGTACAAAGAGCAATAAACGGAGCGAAATTCTTTTTTAACCATAGAGCGGCCAGCGAGCAACGTTTGTTGGCCGTTTTTTCATTTTACGATTTCCTTTTATGGAAAAAGTATATTTATTTCGTCAAAATAAAAATTATACAACAGTTTATATTTAAACTTTTATTTGTATTTTTGCAACCGTAAAGTTTAAAAAACAACTATTATGGATAACATCTATTTATTCGCCGATATGGCCATCCTCGAGCGAATTGGCAAGCGGATACATCAGACAAGACTGAAGCAAAACATCACACAGCAGAGTCTTGCCGAAGCGGCTGGGATTTCTTTATCCACCATCAAAAAGATTGAGAATGGGGAAATTCGCTCATTCGAATCATTACTGCGAGTACTGAGAATACTAGGAATGCTGGAGACATTACAACCCCTTGTTGAAGAAGAGCAACTCAGTCCGAGTGAATACTATAAATTTGTACAATCTGCAAAGGCAAAATCACGGAAAAGAGCGTCCGGAAAACTTGAAAAGGAGAAGAGGGAGGACAAAATATGGTAAATGTCGCAAGGGTGACTATGTTTGGCATTCCTGTAGGCACATTCCGTTGGGATAACCGATATGAAGTTGCCCGTTTTGAATATGACAGCAGTTTTGTGCAATCGGGGTTGGAGCCATCTCCATTGATGATGCCCGTTCGCGAGGGCCGAATCTACTCATTTGAGGGTTTAGGCAGGGAGACTTTCAAGGGACTGCCGGGAATGCTGGCCGATTCGCTGCCCGACACTTACGGGCGTGCTTTGTTTGACAAATGGCTGGCCTTGACGGGACGTACCAGCAGCAATCCCATCGAGACCCTATGTTTTCTGGGCAGCAGGTGTATGGGAGCATTAGAGTTTGAGCCTGCAATGGACGTCCCGTACGACAAGAGCACACAAATTGCCATTGATTCGTTGGTGAAAGTGGCGGCTGATGCTCTTTCTGAAAGATCCTCGTTTGAGACAAACCTCAATGATGACAAAAAGTCGGCGATTGCGGAAATACTACGTTTGGGGACATCCGCAGGAGGGCAACGGGCCAAGGCCATCATCGCTTACAATAAGGATACTGGAGAAGTGCGCTCCGGACAAGTGGAAGCACCTACCGGATTCGATTATTATCTAATAAAACTGGATGGGGTCACGGCAACTGCTGGATTCAGAGAAACAGGCAATTACGGCCGATTAGAATATTCTTTCTACAAATTGGCCAAAGCCTGCGGTATTATGATGTCGGATTGTTCTTTGTTTGAGGAGAACGGCCGAGCACATTTCCTTACCCGCCGTTTTGACCGAGAGAAAGGAAAAAAGATCCATATGCAGACGCTTTGCGGAATTGCCCATTTCGACTACAGACTTCACCGCGCCTATTCGTACGAACAGGCCTTCAATGTAATGAGATTCTTACGGCTTAATTACTCGGAGGCTCAAGAGATGTTCCGTCGAATAGTGTTCAATGTTGTGGTGCGCAACCAAGACGACCACACCAAGAACATATCATTCTTAATGGGAGAAGATGGAAAATGGCGGCTCTCGCCTGCTTATGATATGGGGTATGCCTATAATCCCAAAGGCGGATGGACTGCCACCCACCAAATGTCCGTAAACGGAAAATTTGATGAAATCACCCGCACAGACCTACTTGAGTTGGCCAAACAAAACAGCATCAAAAACGCCTCTTCTATAATTGACGAAATTTGCGAAACCGCATCACAATGGCCAGAACTTGCAAAGGACTGCGGGGTTCCACCTACATTAACAAATACGATAGCAACCAATATGCTATTAACATTATAAGTACAATGATTTATACCCGTGTTATAATAAATTGTCATTTTATGATAATCACTTTATGACAAAATTTTTATCTTTGCATTGTGGTTGAAAAGAAATGAATAGGCAATTCCCGCAAATCGAATGCTCTTGAGACAATATGGCCAGATGGTTCCGGATATTGACAGTATGCCTTTGCATCACGGCAGCCGCACAGGCGCAGGTCACCACACTGCCCGACAATATGATGGCCACAGACTGCTCCACCGATGTCACACAGCAGCCGTGGGACGCCCAGGTGCTGCATTCCACCGACGACATCCATTGCTACTTTGTGCCATTAGTGGGCGACATTGACGGTGATGGCTCCATCGAGATTGTGGCCGGAAAGACCGTCGCCAACAACCATCACACCTCCATTGTGGGCATCTACCGGGGAACTGATCTGCAGCAGATTGGCACCATCAACGTCGCGCAGCAGATCTATGCCGGGTTCATCGGGCCGACGGCGCTGGTGCGATACCCCGACGGGAACGGCGGTATGCAGGGCGCCATCATCCTGCACTGCTTCGACAACAAGCTGCGCTCCTACGACATCCACGGGCAGCTGCTCGCCACCTCCGACATCAACACTCCCTGCGAAGGGACCATCTCCGTCACCGACTTCAACGGCGACGGCTGGCCCGAAATCTACATCGGCCACAGCATCTATGACGCCGCCACCCTCAAACGCCTCTGCGCCGGACCCCAAAACAGCAATATGGGACGCTGCTGGAGGGGCAGCAACGCTGAACTCGCCAACTGCGCGATGTCATTCGCCGCCGACATCCTCGGCGACCCCGCCCCGGAACTCATCTGCGGCAACACCCTCTACCACGTCCAGATCGCCAGCCGCACCAACGCGGCCCTCAACAGCGTAACCGAGATCAAGACCGTCAACATCCCGTCACGCATCCCCCAGGACGGCAATGTGGCCGTGGCCGACTTCAATATGGACGGGCAGCTGGATGTGATGGTGATCGTTGACGGAACCCCGAACGACTTCTCCGACAGCAGCTACATCTACGCCTACGACCCCGTTTCCGAGAACATCCTCTTCGTCCACGGCCACTACGCCAAGACTATCGGCTACCCGATGGTCGGAGACATCGACGGCGACGGCGACCTCGACTTCGTGTACATTGACTACAAGCAGCCCGTGAGCGCTTCCCGCATCACGGCGATGACCTACCATCCCGGCACGGGGCTGCAGACCAAATGGCAGGCCTCGCACGCCGACGAGTCGGGACAGACCTCGATGACGCTGTTCGACTTCAACCAGGACGGCATTATGGAAATCGTGTACCGGGACCAGGACAACCTGAGAATCATCAACGGCAGCGGCAAAAGCCACCGCACGGGCCACGACACCATTCCCTTTTACAACCTCTACACCAAAAGTATGTATGCCGGCACCTGGAAGGAGTACCCCGTGGTGGCCGACGTCAACAACGACGGACGCGCCGAGATCGTCGTGTGCGGAAAGACCGGCAGCGGACTGGGATGGGTGGGCGGACAACTGATGACCATCGGCGGCATCCATCCCTGGGCGCCCGCCAGGCCCGTCTGGAACCAGTATATGTACAACGTCACCAACATCAACCGGGACCTCACCGTGCCCTTCCCTCCCTTCCACAACGCCTCGGCGTTCACCGACCCGCAGGGCATTGTGCGCCGGCCCTTCAACAACTTCCTCCAGCAGGCCACCACCCTCGACCAGTACGGCAGACCCTTTATGTCGCTGGCGAACCTGGCCATTGCCGGCGAGCCCGTCTTGGAGCTGGAGAACGACGTGCTTTCGCTGGAAATGGAGGTCTGCAACACAGGGGAGATCGCCTTCCCAGCTCCGATGTTCATCTCCGCATATACAGCCGCCGGCCAGCTGGTGCTGACCGAAGCGCAGTCGCAGAGCCTGCTGCCGGGGGAGTGCGTGACAGTCACCCTCTCCATCAGCCAGGACATATTGAAGCATTTCGACAACCCTTACCCATTGCGCATCATCGTTAATGACAACGGGGAGGGCACGGCGCAGTATGGTGGATTGCAGGCAGAGTGCGACACGTCGGACAACACCACACACGTGGACGGGCGGCCTTGTGAGATCACGCTGTACAATGTCATCACCCCCAACGGCGACGGCTTCAACGACGTGTTTGAGCCGCAGTTGGAAGGTGATTTTGTCAACATCGAGATGGAGATTTACGACCGTTGGGGAAAGAGGGTTTACCGTCAGGAGGGGAAAGAGGCGCCGCGCTGGGACGCAACGGAAATGCCCGACGGGGTCTATTTCTGCGCAATAGACTACTGGTGCGCCACCAGCGCCAAAAAGCGGCAAAGGACAAACACGAGTGTGACGGTGGTGAGAAATCAAGGGAAACCATAATTTATACCTAAAGGCACGTTTACTTTTTTTTTATATTTGCTGCCTTATTTCATCTAGCATCAATAAAATGTTAAGACATATCTTTCACAACCGAGCATCAAGCCTGATTATCCTATTGGTGATAGGTATGTCTTCCCTTTTGCGGGTTTCGGGGCAGAACTACTTCCCCGACAATATGGATTCCGTCGTCTGCGCTTATTCCCCACCTCAGCAAGTCTGGGGCATTGTCCAGGGATACTCCAGTCCCGCACTCTCCCATATGTACGCCCAACCCTTCATCGGTGACATCGACAACGACGGACTGACCGAATTTGTCACAGTCGGGTACAATGATGCGCCGTGGCGCTCTTCCTCCATCGTGATTTATGGGCACGATCTGCAGCTCAAGACCTCCTTCAACACGCCGATGATGTACGTTTACGGCGGATATCCTCTGTCTGTGGCCGATGTGGACAGGGATGGCTTCGCCGAAATATTCATCCAACACATAGACGGTTCCCTACGTTGTTACCGCCCTGACGGATCGGTCAAATGGACAGTGAGCGTCTCCCAAGCGGAAGAGAAGTCACCGAGCCTCCTCATCGCGGATATTAACGGCGACGGCATTCCCGAAGTCTGGTCCAAAGACAAAATCTTCAACGCCGTGTCTGGAACCTTGCTGGTGTCGCTGCCCGAAGCCATCGGATACTCCGTAGTTTATGGCTACAATGGTGGCAAGGCACTTATGCCCGCATTCGCCGACTTCGACAACGACGGCATCCTGGAACTGGCCGGCGGCAACAAGGTCTATAAACTCAACATCACGAACAGCTCGGGAACGGCCGGCAACAGTGCCTCCCTTTGGAAAACCATCTCCGCAAACGGGACTGGTGACGGGCTGACCTCCGTGGCCGACATCGACTTGGACGGCTTTATGGACGTGGTGGTGGTGCGGGACGGATGTATGTACGCCTGGAAGCCCTACAGCGGCACGTCCAGCACTCCCGAGTTGATTGCCGTATGCCCTTACAGTTCCGCCGCACCCGGCTCACGCGCTCTGCTGGCCGACGTGAACAACGACGGATACCCTGAAATCCTCTTCTCCTACATTGAAAAAATCACCGCCTACCAATATGTTCCGGCAACACAGAGCCTGCAACAGATGTGGCTGAAGAACACCAGCGACATCTCCGGTGCCACCACCCTCACCGCCTTCGACTTCAACCAGGACGGCTCCGTGGAGATTGTCTATCGAGACGAGTCGGATTTACGCATCATCGACGGAACCACGGGGGACAACATCTCCGCGTTCCTTTGCCTGGCACCCACCGCTGTGGACTACCCCGCCATCGTAGATTTGAATCGCGACGGGCACGCGGAAATTGTCGCCTCCTCCAGCACTTTCGGAAGCAATCAGGACAAACACGCCAGGCTGGTAGTCTTCCATAGTCCGTCAAACGCCGTGTGGGCACCGGCACGGTATGTCTGGAGCCAGCACGCCTACAACGTGGTCAACATCAATGACGACCTCACCGTCCCGGCCGTCAACTTCAACCCCGCCACCCCCTTTACCGACCCACAGGGCGTCGTGCGCCGGCCCTTCAACAACTTCCTCCAGCAGGCCACCACCCTCGACCAGTATGGCAGGCCCTTTATGTCGCTGGCCAACCTGGCCATTGCCGGCGAGCCCGTCTTGGAGCTGGGGAGCGAAGTGCTTTCGTTGGAGATAGATGTCTGCAACACAGGGGAGATCACCTTCCCGGCTCCGATGTTCCTCTCCGCATATACAGCCTCCGGCCAACTGGTACTGACCGAGGCCCAGGCGCAGAGCCTTCTGCCGGGCGAGTGCATAACGGTCACATTGTCCATCAGCCAGGAGATTCTGAAGCATTTCGACAATCCGTACCCGTTGCGCATCATCGTCAACAACAACGGGGAAGGCACGGCGCAGTACGGCGGTTTGCAGGCGGAGTGCGACACGTCGGACAACACGTTCCACATTGACGGGCGGCCCTGCGAAATCACGCTGTACAACGTCATTACCCCCAACGGCGACGGCTTCAACGACGTGTTTGAACCGCAGTTGGAGGGGGATTTTGTCAACATCGAGATGGAGATTTACGACCGTTGGGGCAAGCGGGTTTACCGTCAGGAGGGGAAGGAGGCGCCGCGCTGGGACGCGACGGGAATGCCTGACGGGGTCTATTTCTGCGCGATAGACTACTGGTGCGCCACCAGCGCCAAAAAGCGGCAAAGGACAAACACGAGTGTGACGGTGGTGAGGTAAGAGGATAATTCAAGAAATTTGTGTACTTTTGCCACGGCAATGAAAAGTGGAGTCTTCCATTGGAAATTGGCTGTAATATAAACCGCGAGGAAGCAATGGAAACATTGGAAAACAATCCTACCGGACAACATAACAGCGTGGCTGTCAATGCAGAAAGAAAAAAATCTGTGCATCTCAGTTCTAAAAAATCCAAAACTGGGAAGTCGGTAAGGTATGTCCTGAACCCGAATGTTCTCTACTGGTTTCCGATACGAGCCACCTATCATCGCGCGAAAAAAGTGTATGACAAAATTGTCGCCCTCAACAACAACAATCTCGAGCCCTACCTTCCGATGCAGTATCGTATAGAATATGATAATGAGAAGTCCGGCACTCCTATGCAACGCATCAAGGAGGAACCCTTGGACAGGGGGCTGTTGTTTGTGCGAGCCACTCCAGACCATTTCCGAGCTTTGTTGGATTATCAGGTGCAGATTCCAGGGTTGACACCTTATTACAACCATTTCTCCACCAATGAATTCGGCAGAAATGAATACCTTACTGTGCCCGACCGGCAGATGGAGAGTTTCAAGATCATTGTGGAATCTCGCAACAAAGACATCATTGTCAACCAGGCGGAGATCCCGCAATTCATCGAAGGCGACAAGGTGGTTGTCACCGACGGTCCTTTCGCAGGCGTGGAGGGGATTGTGATGAAGTACAAGCACCAGAAGCGTGTCTTCGTGGAGCTGAAAGGAGTCGGCAGCTACGCCACGGCGTATGTGCCTGGGGCGTGGGTGAAAAAAGAGGAAAACTGAATAGAACGGAAAATCATCCGGAAGCCAAAAGTGGCAAAGGTGGTTTCCCCGATTTTTTATGGGAATCCTATTCTGCTTTTGCTAATACGGATGGTGGTATTATTCTATGGGGAATAGAAGAAGACAGCCAACGATAAAACATATGTTATGTGAATAAAAAAAATCAAAAGGGATATTCAACAACTCAAAACTCGCGGCCTTCTCACCCGCATCGGCCCCGACAAGGGCGGTTGGTGGAAGGTGGAGGAATGAGGCAACAAACCTCATCTTGCTGACTTTACGATGAGGAGTCTGGGTTATGGATAGAAAATGCCAAATTAATCAATACAGCCACTTTTTTTTTCAAAAATGTATATTCACAGTATAAAAACCATACGACATTCTATCTTTGGAAGCTCTATAATAAATATGTTTGGTGATAGTCAACCCAATCCCAACACTGATATGGAAAGGCCCAAGTCTCTTATGGAGGTAAGTGTTGACAAAGATAGCGATAATAAAAATAGATATACTTTTATCATTGGAGAGAATGGTGTTGGGAAAAGTGTACTTTTTAGAAATATTCTAGCTCTGAATTTTAATCGTCAAGGGGTAAATATGGAAGAAAATGATAGGAATCGTGAAATATCCACCTTATTTGACGTTCATAATCATAATCTTTGTTTGTTTTTCCCTGCTAATGGATGGAAATATTTAGGTGGATTTCATATGATTGGGAGTGCACTCGGGGCGCCTTTTTTGGATGAAAACAATGCTTACGTTGTACACTTTGCTCCAAATTTTGATAAAAGATTTGTGAATGATAATCAAATATGTAGTACCGTCTCTCTTCACCCGAGTGTACACGAATTAGAATCTATATTTATCAATGCCTATACACATTTAACGGATGTTAAACGTAAAATAATTGATTCATTAATCCATGATGAGCTTTTCTTGGATGCTCCCATTTCTTATTCATGTAATTTCTTGTCTGAATATGCTAGCAAAAGCAATCTTTCATTACTAAAAAATCACACCCTCACCATACGTTCATTTATAGATGCAATTAACAAGCTTTCTTCCAAAGCATATGTTATTAATGATAACTATAGGGAGTGTGCTATTATTTATAGCTCAACATTTCTAAGTCGGTACATTAAAGAAAACAAAAAATCAATACAAGAACTTTGTGCTCAAATTATTCGTAATCCTTGGCTACAAAACGTAAAGGCATTTTTCTTGGAAACACAAGATGTCAAATCAAACAACGAAAATACCCTACCTAACACTGCTTCAATCAAATCTAAAATAAAGGAACTTTGCAGTAGTCTTTTTTCCATTCCTAAAGATGACTTTTGGATTGTGCAATTATTGGACGAGCTAGGCTTAATACGTCTTTCAATAACAAGTGGCGAGATTCCTATATCAGGATTGAGTTCTGGCCAACAAGTTTTTTTTAATCTGATCGGTGCATTTGCTAAAGTTCCACAAAACAAAACAGAAAACATCGTGGTTTTTTACGATGAACCTGAAACATCATTAAATCCGAAATGGCAACAGAAATTTCTTAAAATATTTAAGATAATTGCGGAAGAAATATATGGATTCAAGAATTCTCATTTTATCTTTGCCACACATTCTCCGTTAATTATTATGGAAGTGGCAAAGGAAATCGACCAAGAAAGAAATGTAGTGCTCCACTTCACAAAAGATGATGCTGGATTCAAAAGTGACCTTATTAAAGACATTAATTCATATTGTTTAGAACAATTGCTGTTAGATGATTTTGGAGTTAGTTACCGGACACAGGAATATGCAAACAAAGTTGAGAGCATTTTGAATAATCGAAATTTGTCAGCAAAGAATGGTGATCCGTTGGAGTCTATCACCCATATTTCCGAATACAAAAAACGGATAGATGATTTGTATCGCAAAGTAAAAAAAGAATAATGAAGTATATTGCAAAAGAGTTGTCCGACACTTTGGTGATAGAAACAAGTAAAAGACTTTGTTTGTCTAAGGATTATAACTCAGACCCCATTGTTCGAGATAATATCCGAATTTTATACCATGGATGTTGTGCATATTGTGAATGCACTCCCGAAACAGGTTCGTTTTATCATATTGAACACTTTTATCCTAAATCAGAGAGGCACTATGAAAAATACAGAAAATCAATAGAGAACCTGCATTATTCTTGTCAGATATGTAATACATTGAAGAATAAAAGGAATCCCAGCGATATAATGTCTCCAAATTACTATCTTAATAGTAATAGCACATGGCAAATAACAGCAGAGAATAAGATTGAGAACGAATTGTATTATGTAGGGCATCTTCTATATTTTCACAATAGCCATTCAGGGTCCATTGATAGAGGCAAAAAAACTATTGATCAATTAAATCTAAACAACCATATTTCATCAATACACAGCCGTTCGTATCTGGTAGAGAGTAGAATTCGATGTTTAGCTGATGTGACTATGATTATTGTAATGATTATTGAAATGCTTGAAAATCATCAAAACAAGTACATTCAACCAGTAAAAATTTTAATTAAACGATTAGTTGAATATACAGAAAGTGATTCCCCATTTTCTACAATGATAATTCACAACTATGGTAGAGAGATAATAAAGTTGATAGAGATTTACCAAGTATTGAGACAAAATAATAGTGCATTGTCTTGATTTATAATGAAAATTCTCGACCTATTCTTATTGGAAAATTTGTATCTTTGAAAATAAGAATGAACACCAAATAGAAATATTTAATATTATGCTATACCTTATTTCATACGACATCAACGAGCAACAATTTGATTATTTGGGGCTTAAAGAGACTATCAAAACATTTGGTGACTATCAACACCCGATGGAGACATTATGGTTTGTGAAAACGAATGTGCCGCGGGATGTGAATGAAATGACCGAAAGGCTTCGGAATTATTTGCATAGTGCCGATACTATTTTCGTGATGCAGTTGCCAGAAAACCCAACCTGTCAGGGTTGGCTACCAAGAGCTTTTTGGAAATGGCTTGGACGATAATATATAATCAAAAAGAAATATGATTACTGGATTACAGTTAGATTGTTTTAAAAGTTTCCACCACACGCCAGTGGCAAAAATTTCACGTGTTAACTTGCTGACTGGTGCGAACGGTTGTGGCAAATCATCATTTTGCCAGTCAATGCTCATTTTGTCGCAAACATGGAGGCGCGGCTTAGTGAACAGTCTGTTGCCTAATGGCGTATGGAAAGATTTAGGGACATACGATGACATAGTATGCTCTTTTGATAAAAACAGACACATTGGCATTCATATCACTACAAATGCAGAGCGTGAAAACGATTTTGAATTGCACTTCAGACGAAGCGAAGAAAATCCGACACTGGGTGAAGTGCTGGATGTAAAGGTGGACGGGCTGAAAATTGATGATATCTCAGGGAGTAATGTCAACTATGGAAATGATGAAATGAACCTTGATAGTGAGTCGTCTGAAGACATGATACGACTTGCCAGTTTACGCGACTTCCCCTCACTGATGGCATTACAGCGTATGTACTATGTCGCAGCTGAACGTATAGCTGCCCCATACATACAGCCTCTCGATGAGACAACACCGTTTGAATATTTGGCTCCCAATGGAGGAAATGTACTCAATGTGCTTTGGAAGAACCGATCCACTGGCTGTATAGAAAGAGTACGGGCAATGCTTGAACGGGTCTTGGACGGCGGTCGCTTCAAATTGGAACCGATTGGTGACCAACTTGTATTGAAGATTAACTCGGTGGATGATGATAACTATTATCAGCCTGTAAATGTGGGCTATGGCTATAGTTACATTTTGTCACTCATTACAGCCGCAGTGTTGGCTCCCTCAGGGAGTTTTATCATTGTGGAGAACCCGGAGGCTCATCTGCACCCAGCAGCACAGGCCAAGATAATGAATGAATTGATGGTAGTAGCCACGGAGCGTGACATTCAACTTATTGTGGAAACGCACAGCGACCATATACTGAATACGGCACTTCGCGCTGTAAATGAACATCGTTTGAAGGTGGATGAACTGGAGGTTCTTTTCTTCTCAGACTCCACAAGCAATGATGAAATGCCTGAGAAAAAGGTGCGCAATCTGGAAGTGAATGAACGTGGACACATACTGAATCCTCCAAAACAATTTTTTGAGCAATATTCTATTGATCTCCGTGCCCTTTATACCCCACCAACGCGCTATGAGTAAGAAAACGACAATATATGTGCTTTTTAAGGAATACCCCGACCCCAACGGGCGAGGTAAATCGGTGCCGTATATACAGGATAGTATGGATTACTTGGTTCAACAGGAGCAGTTAATGCGAGACTGGACTGACATATCTGATGTATTGGATTATTTCAACTATGAACCGTCCAATAAGTATTACGATGAGGACAACATCAACGGATTGCTTGAGTTTGCCAGCACATTTTCGGAAGAATATCCTAATGTGGAAGAAACTATCATGTCAGAAATGCAAAGTATTGGTCTGACTTCGTGGAGAACCAATGCTGTCGAAAAGAGTGAGACATATTTTTTTGAACAAAATGATGTGACGACTCACTTATTAGGGGATATGGCCCAGCGTGAAATTAACAGGAAGACTATTTTGCAGAAAATCGACCAAGATACACAGGGACAGCTTTCACCACAAGACAAGGAATATGAACCATGCGTGCTGCTACAAAAAGGGGCCGTTGTCACAAAACAAGGTATGCTTGAGATAGGGATGGCAAGAGGAAGTTGTATACATTTACAATCAGTGAATGATATTTGTGGCACGCATAGGTGGCTTAGTCAGAATCGTTTCCCACCACGCAACTATGTTTTCAATGCAAAACATGGGGACGCACATCATCAGGCACAGATGTTTAAGAATCGTCATGGGAATTGGGAAATGGCAGCACAATTGCTCACTGACACCCGCGAGACAGAGAATCTTTTGAGGATGGCTGTCGGAGATTCCGTAGTAGGAGATTTGTGGTATTGCGATAATGCTAATGATTGCTACATTTATTTCGAAAATCAGGGTAAAACTCCGCAACATGAGTATCACGCATATCATCTTCACGAAAGAGAGAAGAACTATGATAAGATCAATTTTGCTAAACTGAAAAAAATACTGTTCTAAAAGGGGGATGTTTACACACCAACGAGTCCGGGAGAAACGACTTTTTGACTGTCCCCGACCGGCAGATGGAGAGTTTCAAGATCATTGTGGAATCTCGCAACAAAGACATCATTGTCAACCAGGCGGAAATCCCGCAATTCATTGAAGGCGACAAGGTGGTTGTCACTGACGGTCCTTTCGCAGGCGTGGAGGGGGTAGTGATGAAGTACAAGCACCAGAAGCGCGTCTTCGTGGAACTGAAAGGAGTGGGGCGATACGCCACGGCGTATGTACCGGGGGCGTTCTTAAAACTAACAACTAAAACCTTTAACGCCTTAACTTTTATCTAAAGAATGGGCATCATCGCCAGACAGACTATCAAAGGAACCATTGCCACCTATATCGGGGTGGCTATTGGCTTTGTAACCACCTTCTTCATTATCACGTCGTATCTGACGCCGGAGGAGGTGGGCCTCACCCGTGTGCTGGTGGATGCCGCCACCCTGTTCAGCTCGTTGGCATTGATGGGCACCGGATCGTCCACTTTGCGATTCTATCCGCACTTCAAAGATGAAAGCCGCAATCAGCAGGGACTGTATTTTTGGACATTGATTGTCCCGTTCATTGGATTTCTGTTATTCCTTATTTGCTTTTTCGCATTTAAAGGATTGATTATTCGAGCGTTCGAAGACAAATCCCCATTGTTCGTCAATTATGTTTACTTCACCCTCCCGATGGCCTTCTTCATCTTGTATATATCTGTATTCGAGACAAATGCAACTATCTTGGAGCGGGTGGCGGTACCACGTATGATACGTGAGGTATTTATACGTGTCGGTCTGTTAGTAGGGTACTTGTTGTACGGACTGTGGCATGTAATTGACCTGGACGGGCTGGTAATTGTTTTTTGTGCAACATACGGATTGGGGGCGTTGTTGAACCTCTGCTATCTTCTTTTCTCACAGAAAATATCATTCAAACCCGATTTCAGCAAAATCACCCCTGAATTGCGGCGTGATTTCCTATGGTACACTCTGTTCCTGATCACAGCCGCGCTCGTGGGCAGTGTGATGCCAACCTTGAGCAGTTTCTTCATCAGCGCCAAGATGGGGTTGACGTTCACAGGTATTTATGCCATTGCCAACTACATTGCCACAATGGTGGAGATTCCGTCGCGGTCGTTGAACGCCATTGTGCAACCGCGTATTGCGGTAGCATTAAGAACCTCTCCACCCGATGTATCAGCTGCCACCCGTTTATATCAGCAAGTTTCTGTCAATCAGCTACTTATCGGCATGGTTGTCCTGATTCTGATTTGGATTAATATTGACCTCTTTTTCGACCTTTTACCCAATGGGGATCAATATGCCGCTGGCAAATGGGTGGTGCTGATTCTGGCCCTCTCCAAGCTGGTGACTACTGCTTTCGGTGTTGGCTGTTCGTCTCTCAGCTACACTCGATGGTATTACACATCATTGTTTTTCACGCTGTTCCTGGTCGTGTTGTCCATTTGTCTGAACAACTATCTGATTCCGATTTGCGGCATTGAGGGCGGCGCGTGGGCCACATTGGGATCAAACGCCATCTATGTGGCAATTTTGTTGTTGTACATCAAATGGCGTGTGGGCACCTATCCGGTCAGTTGGGGGCAGCTCAAAGTGCTGGCGGTGGGAATGTTGATGATGGCGCTGAACTACCTGTTGGTTTTCGCTGTGGGCAAGCTCAATTCGGAGCCGTCGTTAGCGTTCAGGGTAGGAGAGGCGGTAGTGCGCACGGTCATCGTGTCGGTGGTGGGCCTGCTGGTGGTGTATTACTGGCGGGTGTCTGAGGATGTGAACGGATTAATAAGGAAGGGGATGAGGAAGTTGAAAATGGAAAGGTGAAAATTGAGAATTGAAAACGGAAAGCTATTCTGAAAAATTTGACGTTTTTCATCCCTTAATAGGAAAAAATTGAAGAATAGTATGGGCTTGTATATTAACATGGGGAATGATGGCTTTCGTGCTGCACGGAATGGCGAGTACGTTGACAAAAGTGCTTTAATTGAGCTTGTCAACCATTCGATGAACTCCGAGCGACAGTTTATGTGCGTCAGCCGTGCGCGGCGTTTTGGCAAGTCGATGGCAGCCAAG
>JAEEGJ010009562.1_pt1 | contig 25845 bp, 27 predicted proteins | sample 8958761 | NCBI WGS metagenome assembly JAEEGJ01 (sample SAMN16246546, study PRJNA631951) | gut metagenome | biome: gut microbiome; feature: rumen; material: RS-attached | host: Bos | place: Iran: Karaj | collected 2018-10 | reverse complement strand
CCGGCGGAGACTCGCTCACGATCGAGCTCAAGAAGAAGTTCGACGCGTTCCTCAAGGACCATAATGCCCGTGTGCGCGTTCGTGAAGGCTACGGCACCACGGAGTGCGTCACCGCATGCTGCCTCACCCCTTACAACAAGGAGAAGGAAGGCTCCATCGGCATTCCTTTCCCGGATACCTATTTCAAGATCTGCAAACCTGGAACCTGTGATGAGCTTCCGTATGGCGAGGAGGGTGAAATCTGCCTCACCGGTCCGTCCATGATGCTTGGCTACATCGGCCACGAACAGGAGAACAAGGACACCCTCCGCACCCATGCTGACGGTCACGTCTGGCTCCACACCGGAGACCTTGGAAAGATGGACGACGAAGGTTTCATCTACTTCAAGCAACGCATCAAGAGAATGATCGTAACTAGCGGATACAATGTGTATCCTTCGCAGCTCGAAAATATCATCGAGGGCCATCCGGCGGTGCAGCGCAGCTGCGTCATCGGCATAAAGGATTCCCTGAAGATGCAGAAGGTGAAAGCCTTCATCGTGCTTCGCGACGGCTTCACCGCAACCCCCGAAATGGAGGAGGAAATCCGCGCTTACTGCAAGAAGCACATCGCAAAGTACGCGCTTCCCGCCCAGTACGAGTTCCGTGACTCTCTCCCCACAACCCTTGTGGGAAAGGTGGCTTACACAAAGCTCGAGGAAGAAGAAGCCGCGAAGCAGTAGATTTTCTACTGACCTATTTGATTTGGGAGAACCTTTTCGTATATTTGTGGACTTAGAAAACCACATTAATTATATGAAAAGGTCTCTTTCTTTTATTCTTACGGCTGCGGCGCTTGCCGTTATGGCCACAAGTTGCGATTTGATCAGCGGCGGTGGAAATGGTGGCGGCCTCTTTGGCGGCTATTCGGACAAATGGGCTTCCCTTGTGAATGAAACCTCACACGAGGCTCAGGTGGAAAGGAACACCATAACTTATGGGGAACACCGCTACACCGTGAGCGGTTCCGTGAGTTTCGACTTCGACCCGGTCCATTATGACCAGCAGATCACCGCAACCGTGGAGTTTACCAACATCCCGTCCGGGTACACGGAGTTCAAGGCCGTGTACGAGGGGCTCCTGGGCAAGAGCCTGCAGGGAACTGCGGCCATGGTGCCCATGGCAATGGAGATTTATGGCCGTAATGCAGAAACCGGTGAAAAGTGCTTCCGTCTCCTTTGCAAGGACGAAGCAACGGCAACCGGAATCCTCCGCATCCTGAAGACCAAGTTCCCCAGAAGCGCGGAAGACGAAAAAGACAAATATTTCCAGCGTTATCTGCCGGCCGCCCTCCTGGAAGGTGCAGATTATGAAACGGCATACAACAACCTCACATATCCGTATGTGGTGAGCAGCGGTCCTGCCGCCACCATGCCCCAGGAAACCAAGATGAGCCCTTACGGCACAGTATTTTATACCTATATCTTTGCCGATGGATGGGACTCCCACAACCGTGGCGTGGACATCTTCCTGCCGAAAGGGGAGAGCCTGTACAAGGTTCAGGGATGTTCCTCCTGCTACACCCAGTGTAAAGACATCTTCGGAGGTCCCTGGCAGGGCTTGAAATGATAAAAGTGCTCCTGGCGGATATAGCGGGCGTGTACGGGCCGCAGGGCTTTACCTCCTATCTGGAGAAAGCCGGCGTTCCGTATGAGGAGGCTCCGGTGCAGGGGATTGAGGGTACGCACTGCTATTGCGACCGGGAGGCGGAGAGGAAGATAACGGATGCGCTGGGGGAGGTAACCCCGAAAGTGCGTTTCATCGGCAGCGGAGATTACCACTATCTGAGCTGCCTGCTCGCACAAGGAATTAAGGAGCCCTTCAGCCTGCTGCTGATGGACCATCACCCGGACAACCAGGCTCCCGCCCTGGGAAACGTACTCAGTTGCGGGGGATGGGTGAACGACCTGAAGGAGCGCTGCCCCGCGTTGGCAGATGTACTCACCGTGGGCCCGGAAGGGTGCCCGCAGGATATCCCGGAAGGCTGGCTGGAGAGCCACCGGAGGGTGTACGTCTCGCTGGACAAGGACATAATGGAGCCGCAGTATGCGGTAACGGGATGGACCCAGGGAAAGCACACGTTGGAGGATGTGAAGGGGATGCTGGGAAAACTCGCTGGAGTTGACGTACTGGCGGTGGATATATGCGGGGAAACGGAACCTGAAGGCTGCCAGGCCGTTAATCTGGCAACGAATATTGAATTATTGAACCACATAATAAAAACACTTGATGTCTGAAGACCTTAAACTTACTTGCCTGTATCCCTGCCACATGCAGCTGCAGGCCAAGATGAGCCCCTTCGCGGGCTTTATGATGCCCATCCAGTACTCCTCCATCACGCAGGAGCACCTTGCTGTGAGAAACAAGGTGGGCATGTTCGATGTCTCCCACATGGGCGAGATTTTCATAGAGGGCCCCGGAGCGGAGGCTTTCGTGAACCACATTTTCACCAATGAGGTTCGCGGCATGGCTCCCGGGCAGATTCTCTACGGAATGATGTGCTACCCGGACGGCGGGGTGGTAGACGATCTTCTGGTGTACCGCGAGTTCTCTCCGGAACACTATCTGCTGGTGGTGAACGCCGCCAACATCGACAAGGATTTCGCCTGGATGAAGGAGAATGCCGCCGGCTTCGACTGCACCCTCCGCAACGACTCGGAGCTCTGGGGCCAGATCGCCGTCCAGGGCCCGGATGCGGAGAAGGTGGTGGCCGATGTGCTGGGCTATCCCCAGGCCCGCGAGCTTGGCTTCTACACCTTCTGCGATGCGGAGTATAAGGGCAAGCGCCTTATCCTCAGCCGCACCGGCTACACCGGGGAAGACGGCTTTGAACTTTACTGCACCCCGGAGAACACCGTGGAAATCTGGCAGAAACTTCTGGCGGCGGGCGTGGAGCCCTGCGGCCTTGGCTGCCGGGATACCCTCCGTTTCGAGGCTGGCCTGCCCCTGTACGGGGACGAACTCAGCCCGGAGATTAGCCCCGTGATGGCGGGCCTTTCCATGTTCTGCAAACTGGACAAAGACTTCATCGGCAAGGATGCTCTCGTGGCCCAGAAAGAAGGGGCGATAGAACGCAAACTCGTCGGCATAGAAATAGAGGACAGGGCCATTCCGCGCGCCGGATATCCCGTCGTGAATATGGAAGGGGAAGAGGTTGGAGTGGTAACCACCGGCTATCATTCGATTTCACTGGATAAGAGCATCTGCTTCGCCCTGGTGCGCAAGGAATACTCGGCCCTGGACACTCCGCTTCAGATTTGCATCCGAAAGAAAGTGTTCCCCGGAAAAGTTATCAAGAAACGTTTCTATAAAACAAATTACAAAAAATAATACACTATGTCTAAGATTATGGAAGGACTCCTCTACAGCGAGTCGCATGAATGGGTTAAAGTTGAAGGAAACATTGCAGTGATCGGCGTTTCAGACTTCGCACAGAAGGAAATGGGCGACATCACTTACGTGGATATGCCGGAGGTGGACGACGAAGTCGCTGCCGGCGAGGAATTCGGCGCCCTGGAGAGCGTGAAGGCCGCATCGGACCTCATCGCCCCGGTGAGCGGCGTCGTGGTGGAGGTGAACTCGGATCTGGAGGACGCCCCGGAGGCCATCAACGAGGATGCCTTCGCAGCCTGGATCATCAAAGTGGAAATGTCGGACAAGGCGGAGCTCGATGCCCTCATGGACGCGGCAGCCTATAAAGCACATATCGGCGAATAATGGCATTCCCATATTTCCCTCATACAAAGGCCGATGTGGACGCAATGCTTTCCCGCATCGGCGTGGAGAAGTTGGAGGACTTATATGCCGATGTCCCCTCCGAGTTTCTCCACAGGGGCGCGTATAATCTCCCGGAGGCAAAGAGCGAGGAGGAAATCCGCAGCTGGTTCGAGGCCCTGGAGGCCATGAACGCCCGCCTGAAGGTGTTCGCCGGAGCCGGTGCCTACGATCATTACACCCCCTCGGTCATCCCTTATCTTTGTTCCCGTTCGGAGTTCCTCACGGCATACACTCCGTACCAGTGCGAGATTTCCCAGGGCACGCTGCGCTATATCTTCGAGTATCAGAGCATGATATGCGCGCTCACCGGCCTTGACGCATCCAACGCCTCCATGTACGACGGCCCCACGGCCGCGGCGGAGGCCATGATGATGTGCATGGCCTCTACCCGCAAGAAAACCCGCGTTCTGCTTTCCAGGGCCCTGCTGCCGCATGTTCTGGCAGTGGTTCAGACCTATGCAAAGTTCCACGGCGTGGAGCTTGGCTATGTGGATGTGGCCGACGGGCAAACGTCTTTGGATTCACTGAAAGCGGCTTTAGCTGCGGAGGATGTGGCCGGGGTGATCGTGCCTTCCGTGAACCGTTACGGCATAGTGGAGGATCACGGCGGTTTTGCCGATCTGATCCATGACCAGAAGGGCCTCCTTGTGGAGTACTGCGACCCTTCGGCCCTCGCCGTGGTGGCTTCGCCCGCAGAGTGGGGTGCCGATATCGCCGTTGGCGACGGCCAGCCTCTTGGCCTGCCCCTGAGCTATGGCGGCCCGTATGTGGGCTTCATGGCCGTTAAGAAGGACTATCTCCGCAAGATGCCCGGCCGCATCGTGGGCCAGACCGTGGACAAGGAAGGCCGCAGGGCTTTCGTTCTCACGCTTCAGGCGCGCGAACAGCATATCAAGCGCGAAAAGGCAACATCCAACATCTGCTCCAATGAGAGCCTGATGGCCCTTTGGGTAACTATCTACCTTTCGCTTATGGGCCCGGACGGCCTCAAGAAGGTGAACGAGATAAGTTCGGACGGTGCGCATTACCTGCATCTGCAGCTTCTCAAGACCGGAAAGTTCAAGGAAGTCTTCCCGGGCAAGCCCTTCCTCAAGGAGTTCGTGCTGGAGCCTGTGGGAGAGGATGCATCGGCCTTGCATGCACGTCTTGCAGCCGCCGGCTTCTTTGCCGCCCTTCCCACGGAGGAAGGTTACGTGAGTTTCTGTGTAACCGAAAAGAGAACCATCGCAGAGGTGGACGCTCTTGTAAAAGCTGTGGAGGGATAGGCCATGAAGTACTACGATAAACTTGTTTTCGAGCTTTCAAAGAGCGGCCGGGTTGGCTATTCCCTTCCGGTTTCCAGATATCCCGCGGCGCCCGCGCTGCCATCGGCCTTATCCAGGAAAACCCCTCTTGTGCTACCCCAGGTGAGCGAACCGGAGGTGGTGCGGCATTACACGATGCTCTCGCAGATGAACTTCGGCGTGGACACCGGCTTCTATCCGCTGGGCTCCTGCACCATGAAGTACAATCCCAAGATAAACGAGGAGATTGCCGCCATGAAGGGCTTCCAGGGCCTTCATCCGCTTATGTCCGACTCCATGGTTCCCGGCGCCCGCAAGGTGTACGAGGCGATGAACTCGTTCCTGGCGGAGATTACCGGTCTTGCGGAATTCACTTTCCAGCCCTGTGCCGGCGCCCATGGTGAACTCACCGGCCTAATGGTCATGCGCACCTATCACTGGTCGCGGGGGGATTATGCCCGCACCAAGGTTATTGTACCGGACAGCGCCCATGGAACCAATCCCGCCTCGGCTGCAGTATGCGGCCTGGAGGTGGTGGAAGTGAAGTCGCTGGAGAACGGCCGCATCGACGTGGAGGCTTTGAAAGGCCTCCTGGGCCCGGATATCGCCGGCATCATGATGACCAATCCGAATACTCTCGGTTTGTTCGAAACCCAGATCGCGGAGATTGCCTCGCTGGTTCACGGCTGCGGCGGCCTTCTGTATTATGACGGAGCGAACATGAACCCCCTGATGGGCGTCGTGCGTCCCGGCGACATGGGCTTCGACATCATGCACCTTAACCTGCACAAGACCTTCTCCACGCCCCATGGCGGAGGCGGCCCCGGCAGCGGCCCCGTTGGTGTTGCGGAGCATCTCCGTCCTTGCCTTAAGGAACTGAAGGTTTCCGGTTTCAACGGCAACTTCGGGGTGATTTTGCGCGCATGTGCGTATATACTCATGCTTGGCAAGGAGAACCTTCGCAAGGTGGGCGAGTACTCGGTCCTGAGCGCCAATTATATAAAGGAATGCCTCAAAGACGTGTACAAACTCCCCATCGAGGGCGTTTGCAAGCACGAATTCGTGTTCGACGGGTTGGTGAACGACGGTGCCCGCGAGGGCGCTGCAGGAGCCACCACGCTGGACGTTGCGAAGCGCCTTCTGGACTTTGGCTTCCACGCACCCACAATCTACTTCCCGCTCCTTTTCCATCAGGCCCTGATGATAGAGCCCACGGAAACGGAAAGCAAGGAAACGATAGACGCGTTTATCGACGTGATGCGTGTGATTGCCTCCGAAGCCGCGGCAGATCCCGCTCTGCTGCACGACGCTCCGCATTGCGCTCCTATCTCGCGCCCGGACGAAACCACGGCGGCACGTAATCCTGTTCTGAAATGGCAAGACTCATTATCATAGGGGCCGGCCCCGGCGGGTATGAAACCGCCGTGGAGGCCGCTGCAAAAGGGTTGGAAGTAACCCTCGTTACCGACGGGCCGCTTGGCGGAACCTGCCTTAACGAGGGTTGCATCCCCACCAAAGCACTTTGCCGCGCCGCGGCTCTTCACGACGACATCCTGCGTGCCGGCGAGTTCGGCATTCATGCCTCTCTGGAAGGGGTGGATTTCCCTGCCGTAATGGCCCGCAAGGATGCGGTGGTGGAGCAGCTCCGCGGCGGAATCGGCATGCTGCTGAAGAAGGTGTGCGTGGTGGAAGGCAGGGCGTCCCTCGTGGATGCCCACACCGTGGAAGTCGCCGGTACTCGCTATGAGGCGGACTATATCATCCTTGCCACCGGCTCGGTCTCTGCCAGTCTGCCAATCGAGGGAGCGGATCTTTGCATCACTTCCAAGGAGGCGCTGGAGTTCACCTCCGTGCCGCCAACCATGGTGGTGATCGGTGGGGGAGTCATAGGCCTGGAACTGGCCTCGATTTACTGCAGTTTCGGCTGTGACATTACCGTTGTGGAATTCTGCAAAAACATCCTGCCCCGCTTCGATGACGATATCTCCAAACGGCTGAAACAGAGCCTGGTAAAGCGTGGCATTAAAATCGAGACTTCAGCTCAGGTGCAGGCCGTTCGGAAGGCTCCGGGCGGCGGGTATTCCGTGAGTTATCTTCAGAAAGACAAGGAATGCTCGGTAGAGGGTTCGGTTGTTCTCATGGCAGTTGGCCGCAGGCCCAATACGGACTCTCTGAACCTCGCAGACCTTGGCATCGAGTTCGGCCGCAGGGGAGTGGCGGTTAACGCTTACATGCAAACCAACGTCCCTTCGGTTTATGCGATAGGAGATCTCGTGGGCGGCATGATGCTGGCCCACGCGGCCACCTTCCACGGCAAACGCGCCCTGAATCACATCCTGGCCGGCCAGCCCTCATCCGGCGAGGTAGACGGCATCGACCTGTCACTTGTTCCCGCCGCGGTCTTCACCGTTCCTGAAGCCGGCTGTGCGGGCCTCACCGAAGCCGAATGCGAAGGCCGCGAGATACGTGTCCTGAAGTCGTTCTTCCGCGCCAACGGCAAAGCCATCGCCATGGGAGAACCGGACGGCTTCTGCAAGATGATCGTGGACGCCTCCACAGAGCGCATCCTCGGCTGCCACATGTTCGGCGCCGAAAGCTCCATCCTCATCCAGGAAGTATCGGCCCTGATGTCATTGCACGCCACCCTTTCGCAGTTCCGCTCCGTCATCCACGCCCATCCCACCCTCTCCGAAGTGCTCCAAGCCCTGGCGTAAAGATTTTTTTGTATCTTTGCAGTCCGGTTAGTAGTTCAAAGTGAAGGAAAGGGATATCATATCAGTTCTCAAGGGATTTCAAAAGCCGATGCTGGAAGACATTTGCTATCTTCTGGGATCGGAGACTTCGTACAGGCTTCGGAAGAAAGACATGGCGGAGGCTCTCAGCGAGTATCTGCACAAAAAGCCCCACCGCTGGATGAACTGCTTGCTGGAGAGGGATCTCAGGCTGCTTAAGACACTGGTTGCCGCAGGCCCCGGCAAGGTTCAGTACATAGAACTCGGACACTATCACTCCCTGCTGGAAGTCTCCGGCCTTATCGAAGTTACGGACGACCAGCAGCGTTTCCAGCAGGTTACACTCAGCCGCGAAGTATACGATATAGTCACGCCCTATCTGGACGAGGCTATCGAGAAGGGCGAAAAGAGCGGCCGTTTCGAGTTCGAACGCGCCGCGCTGGGCTTCCTTAACCTGTATGGCCGCGTGGACGTGCAGGTGTTCCTGGACTTCGTTCAGGAGTGGTGCGATGCCGGATACGGCCCCGGCCTCAAGCGCCTTCTGGTGCTGGTGCAGGACAGCCCGCTCATAAAGATGTGCCGCTTCACCGACGAATACGGGGATTATCTCCTGAGCCCCTGCGTAGACAATCTTCCCAAGCTCGTGGAAGAGCGTGAAAGATTCGGCTTCAAGGAGGAACAGCTGAAAATACTGCCGGTGGAAGCCGCCATCGAGGCCGGCCAGGGCGCTCCTTTCTTCACCCTGAATATGGAAACCCCGGAGGGCAAGGCCTTGAACGCCATGCTGGAGAGCATCGGCTATAAGGAAGATGAAATCCTTCGCATCAAGCACGAGATCTGGCTGGACGCCCAGGCGGAGGAAGGCGGCGACATGATCTACGACTCCGTGTACGCCCAGGACGAGTCCATCCGCTCCGATGCCGAGTTCATGCGCTGCCTCCAGGTAATTGCCGATTATGCCAATTCCATCCCCCTGTGGCGCCTTTGCGGCTACAACGCCAGGGAAGAGAATCTTGAACTCTTCTACCTTCCGGACGAATTCCTGAATCCTTCAGCAGAGGCCGATGAACCCGTGGCGCCCTCATGGAACATGCCAAAACCCACCGTGAGCGAAGGCTATACCCCTGCCGCACAGGAGCAGGTTCCCGAGGACCTTCTGAAACTGCTTCCCGGCGGTTTTCCCTTCGGAATGGCCGTGCCGCCCGCAGCACCGGACGACCCCTGCCCCTGCGGCAGCGGCCTCCGATACAAGCATTGTCACGGGAAAATTCAGAACTAGTAGCGCTGGATGCCGTTTTCGGCCATGAAAGCCTCCACCGTTGCCGTGCTTTCAAAGCGGGCCGTACCTTCCAGATACACTTTTACGGTAAAGCCGATCTTCTTGCTTATCTCATAGAGATTCTTGAGCGTTTCCAGAACGCAGTATTCTGCTGCGATTCCGCATACCACAACTTCGTCGCCGGGGGCAAAAAGATCCTGATTCTCGGGGTCGAAGCCCACGAATGCGCCGTACTCCTCCGGGCCCTGGACGCAGCCCTTAAGGATAAAGCGCACGCGCTCTTCCTCAAGCCCCTCAAGGGCTTCCGGATGCAGCGCCGCTCCGGCTGTGTGATGCACGCAGTGCACGGGCCAGGGACCGCCCTGCTCCTTGAATGAGCAGTGGTTCAGCGGATGCCAGTCCAGGGTGAAATACACCAGGTCGAAGTCCTTCTTCACCTTGTTGATTTCGGGAATTACCAGTTCCGACTGCGGCACCGGAAGGCTGCCGTGAATGAAGTCATGCTGCAGGTCCACTGCGAGTAAAATCTTTCTTGCCATTGCTGTTTTGTTGCTTTTTCCTCGCAAATATAATAAATTTGCATAATATGAAAGCAATACGCCTGATATATATCTTTGCGGCACTTCTGCTTGTATCCGCCTGCGCCCAGGGGCCATGGCGGCAGGGGAGCGGGGATGGCGCCATCGGCCCAATCCTCAAGAGCATGCGGGGTACGGCAAAGCATATTGTCATCAAACCCATGACCATGGACAATTACGTGGAAACCTTCGGTCTTCACCGTGACGTCTATGGCTGGAAAGTCCTTGGGGTGGAGGAAACGGAGCAGTACCGCGCCCGTCTTATGGCGTTTGTAGACAGGGGCTGCATCACCCGGCTTGGCGTGGAGTATACCCTCACCGGTGATGAAGCAAGGCAGAACCGCGAGGCAATCGAGCGTCAGTTCGATGTAAAGCTCAAGGGCTGCACCTGCACGTTGGAAAAGCTATATCTTAGCGTTATTCCTAATACGAAGATTCAATGATTTTAGAGTGGATACTGCTATCCGTTGCGCTTGCAATGGACTGCTTCACGGTGAGCGTTGTGGCCGGCATGCTGGCAGGGAAGAAGCGCGAGGCGCGCATCATGCTGTCCCTTGCCTTCTGGTTCGGCCTGTTCCAGGGCCTTATGCCGCTTCTTGGTTGGCTTCTTACCAGCAGCTTTGAGCAGTATATCCAGGCCTTCGACCATTGGGTGGCTTTCGCAATGCTCGCTATCATCGGCGGGAAAATGCTCTGGGACGGAATCCGTGGAGAGGAAGAAGGCGGAATCAATCCCCGCAAGTTCTCCAGCCGCATCGTACTTGCCGTGGCAACCAGCATCGACGCATTGGCCGTGGGCATTTCCTTCGCCTGCAACGGCTATGATTCCTTGCCGATGCTGTGGGCGCCCATCGGCATAATCGGCCTTGGCTCGTTCATCTTCTCGGTGGGAGGATATCTCATCGGCCACCGTTTCGGAGCCGCGGTGAATAAAAAAATCCGCCCCTCTATTATGGGCGGATTGATTCTGATAGGTATAGGAATCAAGATCCTTATCGAGCACCTGGGCTAGAAACTGTAGCGGGCGCCGATGGAAAGCAGAAGCGTTGGCGTGGTGATGAATGGAATCCTTCCGGTATTCTGAGGGTCGATGCCGAAGTAGAGTTTGCTGTTCAGCATAAGGTCCACATTAGGATATACGCGGAAGTAGTTGTTGAAACTTCCCCCTGCATAAAGGCTACTGTTTGCACCCTGGTTATTGGTGAAAAGCCAGCCCAGTTCGGGGCTCAGGACCGGAGTCCACACGCTTTCGCGTTCCACTTTTCCAAGGAAGTTCCACAGGAAAGCCACACCAATGAGATTATCCGAGAAACTGCGGTTTCCGTCGAAGATATGGATGTTGTTGTAGTTGATGCCAACGCCCACGCTCTTGTTGAACCATTTGCCGGCGTTGAGAACGAAAGCGTTTCCAATCCCGGCGGAAAGAGACAGTGCACCGCCGTCTCCGACTTCCACGAAAGTGCCGTTCCAGAAGGACGGTTTCACGGCTTCTTCTGTCTGCTCCTGTGCGAATGCCGCTACAAGGCCTGCTGCAAGCAGGACTGCTGAAAGGATGAGTTTCTTCATATAATTAACGTGCTATTGCGTAGGTGATGGTGGCAACGCCGCGGATCTTCTTCACGGCGGGGTTGTCGTCCTTGGATTCGATAGAGAACTGGCCCTGGTCTGCGGTGATAACCTTGCCCAGGCGGCTGCCATAGTTGGAAACGAACTGGGTGGCGGTTTGCTTTGCATTGGCGATGGCCTCTTCAATCATTTCCTGTTTGATGCTCTGGAATCCGGTGTACTGATACTCGATGGAGTTGTAGCCGCCCAGGGCGATTCCCTTGGCGATGAGGTCTCCCTGCTTCATCACAAGTGCCTGCACCTTTGCCACATCGGTGGAAGTGACGCTTATCTGGGTGGTGAGCTTGTAGTTGAAGGGGATATACTCGTTGGACCAGCGGTTGGCAATGCGGTCTTCCACGTCCGGGGGAAGGATGGAGATTTCGTCGTCAGTTACGCTGTTGGCCTTGAGGAAAGCCACAACCAGCGCGTTGGTGTTCTGGATGTCCTGGTAGAGGCCGGGCAGGGCGTTGCCGGTAACGTAGGTGGAGAAACTCCAGGTTACCAGATTCGCATCCACCTCTCTCTCGCACAGGCCCTTTACGGTAACCTTGCGGTCTTTGTTGATGAAGTCGTCGATTCCCGCCTTAAGCACGAATCCGAACACAATCAGGCACAGTCCCAGTATGCCCGCAGCGATAATCTTTGTATCTTTCATAATGTCTCAAAAAATGTTATCACAAATATACGAAAAAAACTTAATTCTACATAGCTCAGTTCAGGATGATGCCGGCGGTCCAGGTGGTGAAGGCCGGGCTGTCGGGGCTATCCAGCTGAGGGATGGGGCGGTACTTCAGGTACAGGCCCATGCCGAGGTAGGTGGCGTACAGGTGGAAACCGGGAGTGATTAATTCGGTGTCCAGGTTGCCGTATTTCTCCTTTACTTTTGTGCCGCTGCTCCCGTCTATCCCCTTGAAGTGGGTGTGGGCGGGGAGGTTGAGTTCGCAGGAGACGCCAAGGGTGATGCCCACCGGGCCAATCTGCTGGGAATAGTCCAGGGGAATGTCCATGCTCATTATGCGAAGGACGGAGCGGCTGATTTTAGAGTAGGTTGCCGAGCCGTCCGTGACTATCGCGGCGCCGTTTCCATCGGCCCTCCAATAATAGGGGCTCTTGAGCCTATAGCCGTTCCATCTAAGGTCCATCCCCATGCCGAGGCTGCCGCTGGGATACGGATGGAACTTCATATACACCAGGTTGAAGAAGAATTCCGTGTTGCGGAGCATGGACGTATGGGCCTCGAAACTGGAGCTGTAATTAACGTAATACTCATGCGGCGCGGTGAATCCGAAGCCGATGTAATCCACCATGCCAACGCTCAGATAAGGCGAGCCGGTGTAGAATTCCGGAGTGGAGGTGAATTCCTGGGCCGATGCCGAAAATGCGGCGGCCGATACGATAATGGCTAGGATGAGTTTCTTCATGATCATGCGTGCATTTTTGCAAAAATAGCTTTTCCAATGCGATTATGCAAGGGATTATGAAGGATAATATGTACCTTTGTGTGTTATGCTTTCAGTTGCAGTCATAGGGGCCGGAGCCGCCGGGTGTTTTGCCGCCGCAAACATCCGCGGGGCCCGTGTAGATGTGTATGAAGCCGGGGCTAAGCCCATGGCCAAACTCGCCATTACTGGTGGGGGCAGGTGCAACATCACAAACTCATTTGAGCATCTCCGCTCCGTGGATGAGGCATATCCCCGCGGGGCCCGCCTTATGAAACGCGCCCTCAAGGAGTTCTCCCCGGAGGATACTCTCCGCTGGTTCACAGAAGCCGGCGTGTGCGGTTTTGTCACGGAGCCGGACGGCTGCGTTTTCCCGGCATCACAAGACGCCATGGAAATTGTTCGCACGCTGTCGCGAAAGATGGTCTCGGGCGGGGTAGAACTCCACTGCGGCAAAAAGGCGGAAACTCTCACAAAGGCCGATGGAGCCTGGCTCATTGGCTTTGCCGATGGCTCCTCCGCCCGGGCCGATGCGGTGCTTCTCACCGCCGGGGGTGCTCCCCGCGGCCTGCCTCTTCTGGGCGGATTGGACATCCCCTGGGTTCAGTGCGTTCCGTCGCTCTTCACATTTACAGTTAACGATCCGGCCCTTCGCTCACTCATGGGCCTTGTGGTAAACGCATCCCTGGCCATTCCCGGCACATCGTTTCGTTCCCATGGCCAGCTGCTCATAACCGACTGGGGCCTCAGCGGCCCGGCCGTGCTCAAACTATCCTCCTACGCGGCCCGCTATCTGCACGACAATGGTTATAATGCCAATCTTTCAATCAACTGGACGGCACTACCTCAAGCAGAGGTTGAAGCGGAGCTGAACGCCTTCCTGTCGGAAAATCGGCAGAAACTGCTGTCTTCATCGGCCCCTCTGGGCCTGCCGCTGCGGCTGTGGCAATACATCATCAGCCTGGCCGGGCTGCGAGAAGATATTCGCCGCGGCGAACTGGGCAGCAAGGGTTTTGCCCGGCTCGTGGCAATGCTCACCGGGTGTCCCGCCCATATTGACGGCCGCAGCCATTTCCGCGACGAGTTCGTCACCTGCGGCGGCGTGGACCTTGCCGCAATCGACCCTTCAACCATGCAATGCCGCTCTCACCCCGGCCTCTTTTTCGCCGGCGAAGTGCTGGACATTGACGCCATCACCGGCGGGTTTAACCTTCAGGCCGCATGGAGTACAGCATGGCTGGCTTCACGCGCAATCATGAACATCCAATGACAAGAGAACAGGAAATATCGCATGTAACGCTGGTGGGCAGCGTAGTGAACCTGCTGCTGGTGGGCCTTAAGGCCGTGGCGGGCGTAGCCGGGCATTCCGCCGCAATGGTGTCGGATGCAGTGCATTCGCTGTCGGACTTTATCACGGATATCGTGGTGCTTGTGTTTGTGCGCGTGAGCGGCCGTCCCCAGGACGAAGGCCACGACTATGGGCACGGCAAGTACGAGACAGTGGCAACGCTGTTTATCGGCCTGGCCCTGGCTGCCGCCGCAGTTGGTATCGTGGTCTCGGGAGCAATAAAACTTGCGACGTGGCTGCAAGGAGAAGATCTTCCTGCTCCGGGCAAGTTTGCCCTTTGGGCCGCACTGGTTTCCATCGTCACTAAAGAACTACTGTATCAATACACGCGTATTAAAGGCAAGCGCCTCGACTCGCCGGCACTGCGGGCCAACGCCTGGCATCACCGCTCGGATGCGCTCAGCTCCATTGGCGCGGCCATCGGCATAGGCGGCGCCATCCTCCTGGGAAACCGCTGGACGGTTCTTGATCCTCTGGCCTCAATCGTTGTCGGCGCCATGCTGGTGAAAGTGGCCTGGGACCTGCTTGGGCCAAGTTTCGGCGAACTCACAGACAGTTCCCTTCCGGCTGATACGGAGAAAGAAATGCTCCGCCTCATTGCCGATGTTCCCGGCGTCTCAGACCCCCACAACCTCCGCACCCGCCGCATCGGCAAACTGATTGCCGCCGAGGTGCACATCCGCCTGGACGGGCAGATGACCCTGGAACAGGCCCACGAAAAAGCCAGCGAAGTGGAGCGCCGCTTCCGGGAGCGTTTCGGAGCGGAGTCTCACATTATCATTCACATGGAACCCGAAAAGTAAATCGGAGGTCGTTACTTTTCGATATACTCCAGGATTTCGGAGATGGCCGATTTGTGGCCGAGGGTTTCGTCGATTACCAGAATCTGGCCCCTGTAGTGTTTGGCCCTGAAGGAGATTTCCAGGGGATTGAAGCCGGGGGAGAGGAGCATCAGGCCGGCAGGCTTGCCGGGATTGTTGAAGGTATAGGAGCAGGCCGTGTGGCAGCCGTCGCCCTCGCCCAGCACATACACTTTGGATGAATCCACGTAGCGAAGGTTTCCCACCTGTTTCACCACCTCTTTTAACTCTTTTACCTTGGTCTTGAGATCCGTGGCGGTGAAGTCGAAACAATATGCCACAAGGCCCTGGGAGGCAAGTTCCTTGCACCAGGATGCACCGTGCTCCATGCTTTGGCAGTACACCACCGCCGTTTTCTTCTTGGAAGTGGTGTCCCTGTCAAGGTGATATACCTGCCCGTTGATAACCCTGTCCTTTATGTAGAAACTGAGGGGCTCGGTTGCCACCTTCACCCCTTCTTCAGTTTTTACTATCTGCTGGTTCTCCGGCCCTTTCTTCGTGAAAAGAAAGACTCCTAGACCCCCCAGCACCAATATGAACAGGACTCCAAGGACTTGAAGTGCCTTTTTCATAAGCTGCCTTTATTTTGCCTTGCCCTGGTTTGCCACGGCGTTCATCTTGGCGGCGATAGCCTCCTGGTCGCCCAGGAAGTAGTCCTTCACAAGATTTCCCTTCTCGTCGAATTCGAACACATAGGGAACTGCGGTGGGCAGGTTAAGGCCGATGATATCTTCGTCGGAAATGTTCTTCAGATACTTGATGATGCCGCGGAGCGAATTGCCATGGGCAACCACGATCAGATTGTCCTCTGTCTGGAGGTTGGGGAAGATAACTTCCTTCCAGTAGGGGACTGCGCGGGCGATGGTGTCCTTCAGAGCCTCTGTGCGGGGAATCTCGTTATCGGCAAGAGCCGCATAACGGGGATCGTATTTGGGATTGCGCTTGTCGTCTTCCGCCAGGGGCAGGGGGGCGATGTCGTAGCTGCGGCGCCAAATCTTTACCTGGGCCTCGCCGAACTTCTCTGCGGTTTCCGCCTTGTTAAGGCCCTGCAGGTTGCCGTAGTGCTTCTCGTTCAGCCTCCAGCTCTTCTCCACGGGAATCCAGTCCAGATCCATCTTGTCGAGGATGTTGTTAAGGGTTTTTACGGCCCTCTTCAGGTATGAGGTATATGCCTTGCCGAAGGTGAAGCCCTCCGCCTTGAGGAGCTTACCGGCCTCGATGGCCTCGTTCACGCCCTTGGGGCTGAGGTCTACATCCGTCCATCCCGTGAAACGGTTTTCCTGATTCCAAACACTTTCGCCGTGGCGAACAAGTACGATTCTTTTCATATTCTTAAGTGGTTTAGTTTTCGTATCCACAAAGATACTCATTTTTTAGGAAATATCACACCTCCCGCACCATCTCCGGGGCAATGTCGTACAAGATCCTTGCGTGGTTGGTGCGGATGATCTGCCGCTCAACGGTATTCCCGCTTCTTTTATCCACCGTCTCCCGCACTACGGTGCCGTTGCGGTAGATGTTCCCATCGGCCTCCTTGGAAAAGAATTCATCCTCCGTATGGATATGGTAGGAATGCTGGGGCTCTTTGGAAGAGTATAGCTCGCCGCGCAGGTACTCATCGTCCACATACACGAAAAGCTGATAGGTGCTGTCCGTATTGTTCTTCACGCGGTAGTCTACATAATTATAGGAAATGCTGGTTCCCGTTCCGAACGGCACCTGCCTGTTGAAATCCGGGAACAGGTCCACCCCGTCATGGTGATGGTGCTCCACGATTGTGAGCTCCGAATGCAGCACCATCCAGTGGATGAGATTTGACAGCTGGCACAGCCCTCCGCCAATGTCTTTCCCTGTGGATGCCTTTGACACTATGAGCCCTTCCTTATATCCTTTCCGTGCCGATGTCCGGCCCACCAGCTTCCACACGGAGAACGTCTCTCCCGGGCGGATCAGCACTCCGTGCATGTGAGCTGTTGCCAGTGCCAGGTTGGTTGCCTTGTTTTCCTGCAACTGCATGTCCACGTTCCCAAGCCTCCTTCTGATGAGGGAGTTATGCTTGTATACCGGGAACGGCAGTTTCTCCTCCTGAGTGGCCCTGGCGAACTTCGTCCCGCGCACCAGGTCCTGCAGATGCCGTTTCTGTATTTCCTTCTCCTTAGAGATGAAATAGGTAAAAGGAGATATCTCGCAGAAATTTCTTCTTGTTCTCATTGCCTGATAAGTCTGTGCAAATGTACACATATTTCCCGCTACTGGCAAGAGATTCCGGTGGCTTGGGGCAGTACGAGCGGTCCCTATAAGATGATTTTGTTTGCAAAAAAACATGAAAAGTCCGATTATGATGTGGGTTAATATCCTGATAATCAATATTCATTGTAACTTATCCGTGTTCACACTTTTGTACACGGATAAGTATCCGTACCTTGCGGCCGTAAATGTTGAATGATTATGATACGAGACGGCTAAAACAATTCCGAAAAAGATTTGGGAAATGAAAAAAATGCTCTATCTTTGCAAAGCATATTATCCCGCCCCTTGAGAAAGGGCAAAATAAAGAAACAGAGCATTTTCCCTGAAACGGAGAATGCTCTTCTTTTTATCCCCGGATGCGTACTTCCCTAATCCGTTGGGTAATCCAAATTAGGGCACACCATCTTCCGGAGGTGGAGGAGGTAGTAGCTGATGATTATAGCGTGCCGGAAATCCGGTATTACAGTTTTTCAACCCTGACGAGTTCCAGGTCGAAGTCTTTGATGAGATTCTCGATGGCAGTGCGTGACTGTTCAGGAAGATTGTTGATGAAGTTGGATACGATCTGATTGTCTGTACGGTTCATAGCTCTTGTTATTTTTTGCAAAGCTACACCCGTATTTTGTCAACTTATGACACGGCGAAAAAATTTTCAGCAGGTATCAAGTTTTAAATGCAATTTTTTAGAGAAAGACTGAGAGAAAGGTAGTTAAAAAGACGAAAAAAGGGTATCCGGTGAAGGATACCCGCGGAAAACTGCCTATCTTGTGGCCTCATTCGCCAAAACTCAGTCAAAGATGAAGCACTTAACCGAAAGGCAAAGGTATGAAATCTATGGCTTAATTAAAGCAGGTTTCAACCGAAAGATGATTGCAGAGAAGCTGCACGTCCATCCGTCAACGATCACAAGGGAAATTAATCGCAATGGCTACTCCCGGTATCGCAATTATAAACCAGCCATTGCACAACAGAGAGCCGAGTTCCGATGGAGGAATCGGAAGCTTCCCCGTCGATTCAAAGAGGAGGAGAAAAAGCTTGCGAGAGAGCTGCTGGAGAAGGATTATAGCCCGGATCAAATAGTGGGCGATTGCAGGCGCAAAGGCATAAAGATGGTCTCCCATGAGACTCTGTATCAATGGATTTGGTGGGACAAAAGGCACGGAGGAGACCTCTATAAGCACCTTCGGCACAAAGGCAGGAGGTTCAAAAAAAGAGGCGCTATGAGAAAGCGTAGGGGAATCATCCAAAACAAGGTTATGATTACGGAACGATCCAAGGTTGTTGATCATCGAAAGCGCTTCGGAGACTTCGAGGTGGATACGATTGTGGGCATCAAACATAACCAGCATATACTGTCTCTGAACGACCGAGCCACAGGAAAGTACTGGCTACGAAAGTTGGATAAACCTAATGCATATGCCGCTGGGAAGGCGATTATCGAGATACTCAAAGGGCTTGCCGGACAAGGAATTGTAAAGACCATCACGTCTGATAATGGGACTCAATTTGCATGTCATGAATTGGTTTCCGAGAAACTTGGAATCGACTTCTATTTTGCCCATCCATACCACTCTTGGGAGCGTGGCTCAAACGAAAATACGAATGGCCTTGCTAGGCAATATATACCGAAAGGGTCTGATTTTGACGATATTACAGACGAGTTCCTGGAGCAGGTAGAAGTAATATTGAACAGCCGTCCTCGCCGTAGATACGACTACAAGACTCCTGATGAAATGTTTAGGCATCTGACCGGGCTGGATGGCTTATGCTACGTATAGATATAGCGCTCTAAGGGGCTTTCGGCCCCTGCCGCTTGGCATGCCCCCGGAAGCTTTTCATATGTTTATTATATTTGTTTGTTTAACAAGGCGAATGTCTAGAATTGCATTTCGTACTTGACTCTAGATCACTAAATATTTTCCAGAGTATAGGCCGCGTTCTCGCGAACCCATTCCCTGAGGGAGTCTCCTTCGAGGATTTGGATAAACTTGGGAAGCCCCAGTACGAACCTGCCCACTCCCTCCATACGGCGCACATCGCCTTCCCAGATCCAGTAGCCGTCGCCATCGGCAGAGAAGGATTTCTCGGAGAGGGGGAACTCTTCCACCATAAGGTTCTTTGCCAGCATTGTCATCCTGAGCTTTATATGAGTGGGCTCAACTCCGTGTGTGTGAAAGATATCCACCGGCGACGCCTCGTGCTTTTCCTCGTTCGTCCAGTCCTCGTCCAGAAGCTCCACCTCCCCGATTCTGGCGGTCTTGAAGCGCTTGTTCACTCCATCGGCCTGATCGTACGCCCAGATGTCGATATAGTTGGCGTTGAGCATATACGGCTCCACCCTGTAGTCCTTCGCGGCCGTGGAATGGGTGGATGAATAATTGTGCAGAATCACCACCTTGCCGTTTTTGATTGCCTTTGATAGAGCCTCGATATTGGCGGAATTCTCCTTCTTGTCGATGAAACTGGCTATGCTGGTGGCGTCGTAAATGGATGCCAGCTTGCGCCTGAGACCCTGCTTTATCTGGTTGGTATTGTCCAGATTGTCGATGAGCCGGTTCACGATGTAGGCCTCCTCCTCGGAGAAGTGCACCACCTTTGACAGATCGGCGTACGGATTCTTGAGCGTTGCCATCTTGTACACGTTCCCGCCGGTGCCCACCTTCTGCACGGCGAACCCCGCATCCTTGAAAGTATCCAGGTAGCGGTATATAGTCCTTCGCGACATCCCGAGCTTCTCCATAAGCTCGTCTATCGTGTACTGCACGTTGCCAGAAAGCAGTGTCATTAGCCGGAGCATCCGCTCCACCTTCGGCTGGTCCATACGACTAATAATAGGGATTCTCCTCCGGGTGCTCCTGGCGGTACCTTACTTCGTAGAGGTAGATGTCGTCCGGAACTTTGAATACGGCAGGGTCCGAACTGGCTGACACTCCCACGAAGCCAAGGCCGCCTTCCACATTTGAGGGGATAGTGGTGGGCTCGAAGAAGAAGGATGCGTCGTAGCCGAAATTGGACAGGTTCGTGAGTGCTTTCATATAATAGTACTCTTCGAAACTCAGGTGCTCCAGATTCACCCACATGAAGGAATCGCCGTGCTCCACTTCGGAATCGCGGTTGAAGCTGAAGCTGGCAATGAGATTCTCCATACGCACGTTCACTCTGAGAGTACGTGTTTCCCCGGGGAATGTGTTGTCGTTGAACAGAAGATAGGTATTGTCCAGTTCCAGAAGCTCGCTCAGGAGGTCTCCGGTGTTCAGAGTGCCTTCAGACAGGACCGGATCCGACGAGCCGTCGGCGGGAAGTTCCTGAAGCATAGTGGACTGCACACCGCTGTCATTCCAGTCGTACAGTTCGGACCTGTGGAAGGTGAAGCGGTAGAAGTCGCTTCCTGCGGCATTGTCGCTGAGGCGGATCTTGAACTGCATGTTCACTTCCGTGTAGCCGGAGCCGCGGATAACGGTGCGGAGGGTATCCACCTGGTCCATATTCACCTTGGAGGGGACCGTGACTGTGGAACTCACGTTTCCGTATTTGGTCCTGGCTTCCAGACGCACATTGTCGCCGGGAGAGAAGGAACCGTGATACAGATAATAGGCGGCCTTTGGCTTGCTGTAATAGCCGTCTTCAGGGCTTTCCGGCTGGTACACCGCATTCACTGGGGCGCCTCCGTTAACGCTCACGGTAACGCTTGCATCGGGAAGGGCTTCCACGCTTGATACGTTACTTGCCGAAAGAAGTATGACGTGATTCACATCTTCGGTTTTCAGAAGGGCGTTCATTACCACCTTCACCGATGAATCTTTGGGCTCCAGCACTATCTGGGATGTGCAGGAGACGGCCGCAAGGGCCAGCAGTATTACGGCAAATCTAGAATTCATAGGTATAACTCACAGAAGGAAGTATGGGAAGAATGGTAACCTTGTTCAGCACCTGCTTCTTTTCGTAATTTCCGGGCGACGTTTCCACGGATTCGAAGTTCACCAGCACGATGTTGGGATTCATATAGTTGTACACGTTGTACACGCTGAAGTTCCACAGGCCGTGGCCCTTTTTCGTGTGCACGTTCATGCCGACGTTTAGCCTGTGGCTTGGCGGCAGGCGGAAGTTGTTGCGGTGAGACACATAATCGGCCTCCATGGCCATCCCGCTGGACGGTTCTTCCACCACGGTTTTGCGGATGGGCACCGTGGTGGTGCCGCCGGTGGCGAACGACCAGGCGGCGTTGAAATCCACCCTCTTGTTTAACTTATAGGTGAGGTTGATGTTCAGGTTGTGGCGGCGGTCGTACTTGTAGGGGAAGCGCTCGCCCATGTTGATGGAGCCGTCCGGGAAGATGCGGTCGCTCTTGGCCAGGGTGTAGGCAAGCCAGCCGGTGAAGTTGCCGGCGGTTTTCTGCACCATGAACTCAAGGCCCATCGCGCGGCCGTTACCCATTTCCACCTTGTCTTCCCAGCCCGTGGAGGAGCCGAAGGTCATGGTGCCTTCCTTGTACTCCAGCAGGTTGTAGATGCTCTTGTAGTAGCCCTCGATGGAGAATTCCCAGCCGGGAAGCCCGTCGTAGTAGACGCCCAGGGAGAACTGGTCCGATGTCACGGGCTTGATGTCTTTGGTAATGGGCACCCACAGGTCCATGGGAAGGCTCACCGATGAAGAGCTGAGAAGGTGTACGTACTGCGCCATCCTGGCATAGCCGGCCTTGAAGGTGATTCCCGGATCCAGAGAGTATTTCACCGACAGGCGGGGCTGCAGGTTGAAATATGGCCTCTTGTCGGTATAGAAGAACGAGAGATTAAGGCCGGGATTCAGGGTGAGATGGTCTCCAAGGGAGATATCGTCCTCGATCCAGGCGCTCACATCATGCCCGAAATAGCCCTGGGGATTGCCGTACTGAAGATCCTCGTTATTCTGCTCGCCCTCGCTGTTTTCAACCGTCACGGCCGACAGAATCTGCGGCGAGAAGGTGTGGAAGATGTACTCCGTTCCGAACTTGATGAGGTGACGGGGATCCGGCACATAGTCGAAGTCGATGCGGGCGCTCCAGTCCCTGATGCCGGAATTGTAGTTCATGTCGAACTTGTACAGATAGTCGTCGCTCTTCTGTTTCATCCCGGTGTGCATGAGCATGCGGTACTGGTTGAAGGCTACCGTGGTGTTGGAGAACAGGCGGTTGGAGAAGATATGGTTCCACCGGATGGAGCCGATGTCATTGCCCCATCCAATTCCCAGATCCGTGCGGGAATAATAATCCGAATCGTCTTCCTTATATTGCAGGCCGATTTTGTCTCGCCCGCTGTATGCTCCGAAGATGAAGCGGTCTTTATCGCTGAGCCTCCAGGTAACCTTGCCGTTAAGGTCGTAGAAGTAGTAGTTGATGCTTCGAAGGTCGCTGCCCTGGGAATGAAGGTACAGGCGGATGATAGGGTCGTAGAACAGCGAATGAAGGCCTCTGGCGCTCACGCTGTAACTGAGTTTATCCTTGATGATAGGGCCTTCAATATGGCCTTTGTCCGTGAGTGCGCCTATGCCGATGGAGCCGTGTGTCTCCTTCATGTTGCCGTCGTTGGTGCGGATATCCACAACCGACGACACACGCCCATTGTAACGCGCCGGGAACGAGCCCTTGTACAGGGTAACCTTCTTCACGGCTTCCGTCTGGAACACGGAGAGGATACCCATCATGTGGTCTACGTTATAAATAGGTACGCCGTCCAGAAGGATGAGGTTCTCGTCAGGGCCGCCGCCGCGGACGTACAGTCCCGTGAAGCCCTCGTTGCCGCCCTGCACGCCGGGCATCATCTGGATGGCCTTGAGGACATCGGCCTCACCGAAAAGGACCGGGGTGTTCTTCACCTGGGCGATTGGCACTTCCACCGAACCCAGATACGTGGAGTTGATTCCGGCGTCACGGGAGGCCACCACGACCACTTCCTTCAGCACGAGCGAAGGGTTCATCACTATGTTGATGACCGTGTCGCGGGTGAGGTCCATGGACATTGTAACAGGCTCGTAGCCCACGTAGCTGTACTGCATGTCGTAATGGCCTTTCGGGACGGTGAGGGTGTAGTAGCCAAAAACGTTGGTTACGGCTCCCGTCTTCGAGCCGTTTCCTTCCACGAGAAGACCTGCGCCGATGAGGGTTTCACCGGTTTCGGAGTCTGTCATGTGGCCGCTAATGGTTACGCCGCCGCGCTGTGCGCCTGCTATGAGGGCACAAAGAAGCAGCAGCGTGCAGCAGAGGAGTCTTTTCATCAGTCTTGGGTGATATACTCGAATGTCTTCACCTTGAGGAGCTTGCCCTTGGCGTTATAGGTGTACACAACTTTCTTGCGGCCGAACTCGTTGTACTCGAACTTCTGGTACTGCAGAAGCTTTCCGTGAAGGTCGTAGAGGAGTTCCTTGGACACCTTGCCGTTTGCGCCGTATTCGTAGCGCTTGCGCCACTTGATTCCGGTAGCGTCGTACTCGATTTCTTCGAGTTTCTTGCCTTCCGCGCTGTAAGTGGTAACGTGGTCCAGCTGCTTATGGCTGCTGCCGGGGTCCGAGTTCCACTCCTTGATAACGAGGTTCTTTTTGTTCAATGTCGATGTGGCCTCGGGGTTGGTGGCGGTTGTTGCTGAGGTGCCGCCGCTCTGGGCGCAGGCCAGAAGTGAGAGTGACATGAGCGCCACTACTAAGGTAGACTTAAGATATTTCATAAATACACTCATTTTCAAACCTTTATTGAGAATCAAGTTCCGTGCCTTTCCTTGCATCCAGAACCGTTAAAACATTGCCTTTTATCTTAAAATGCACATCGTAGCTTTCGAATGAAAGGCCGTATGTGCGGTTTTCATCTTCCTGATAAGCAGGGCGGGGGTCCAGGGAAAGGATTTGCTCGAGGGCTTCAAGCTGCTGCGGAGTGAAGGGCAGCCCCTGGGGAAACTCCACTTTCAGCGTTTTTTCCGGCGCTTCGGCTGCGAACCCGGGCTTTGAGTCAGGGAAGCTGTCGGCATAAGGGATGTACGGCTTGATGTCGAAGACTGGCGTTCCGTCCACAAGATCCGCCCCCTTCACCGTTATTTCTCCCTTGCCGATTTCAACGATCTCCACGCAGGACAGGCCGAGGGGATTGGGCCTGTAGGGCGACCGCGTTGCCCAGACGCCCATGCTGCGGTTGCCCCCTAGGCGCGGCGGCCTCACGGTGGGGTTCCAGTCGGGTTTGCCGTCATCGGCCTTGCCATTCAGGCTGAACCCCCAGATGAGCCAGATGCGGGAGAATCCCTCCAGCCCTCTCAGGGCTTCCTGCACGCCATAACCGGCCTCGAACACCACACGCCCCACGATAGCCTTGGCTAGAGAACTCTGCCTGGGAGTTCCGAACTTACCCTTGATGGGCCCGCGATATGTCGCTATCTGCGTAAGGTTCATAGGGCTCAATCTTTTGCACGGCCGCCTTCACGGTATTCCCGGGGCGAGATTCCTGTCATTTTTTTGAAGAAGCGGGCGAAGTAGGACTGGTCGTCTATGCCAACGGCGGAGGCAATTTCCGCCATGCTCATGCGTGTGCAGCGAAGGAGGTCCTTAGCCTTTCCAAGGCGGGAGATGCCCACCCAGTCCATGGGGGAGCGGAAGGTCTTGGTTCGGACCACGCGGTTCAGATATCCCGTGCTAACGCCAAGCTCCGCCGCATAGTCCGACACTCCCTTGACGGAGCCGCTGTGGTCGAAGACAAGCTTCAGGAAGCGGTCCGGCACGTCTTCGGCCTCTGCTCCTCCGGAGCCGATAAGGGTGAACACCAGGTCGATGCCGCAGCGAAGAAGCTTCGCATCCGAGGGGGATTCCGCCAACTTCATCATCAGGGAGCCCATCAGGGCGGCGTCCCCGAACCAGAAGCTGTGCTGGATGGCGTGATGGCGGTGGAGGATGGGGTGGGAGGCGTCGCGGAGATCATCGGCCCGAAAAGAAACCTCCACTCCTTCTGGGGCGCTGCAGTGGCGAACCACATAGGAGCACCCTTCCGGCATGAAAAGAAGATGCCCGGCGCTGCACTGGAAAAGGCGCTGCTCCGACTCCACAACCAGATCCCCGCCGGTTATGTACACCAGGCCGTGGAAGGGAAGCGTGTGCGCTCCTCCCTCCTGCGTGTCCTGGGGCAGAAATCTAACCTGTATGCCGCTCTCTTCCATACTAGAAATTGAGGTCTATGCCGATGTTGAATGCGAAATTGCGCGTTTGATCTTCCCTGTGGGTGAGCCTCCAGAACCAGTCTACACGCACCACCTTGAAGATGTTGCTTATGCCGACGCCGGCCTCCAGATAGGGGACCATGCCGATGGATCCGGTTACGGGAAGCAGCTGATATGGGCCGTTCTGATTATTCATGCTGATGTCTCCCCAGGCTCCGCGGAAGGTTACCATCTCCCTTAATTTCAGCTGTTTGATAAGGGGAATCCGGCCCAGCAGAAGGCCGTTGAAATTGTGCTCGTAGAAGAAGCTCAGCCAGCGGTCCGACGCATACTCGTAATAGTCCATGCAGGCAAACGAGAGGCGGTTGTGGAACATAGTTTCATTGCCCTCGTGCACCTTGAGGATGGGATAGGGAACGTCGCCCACTATGAGGCCGCCGTCCATGTGCAGCATGCCCGAACCTATGGGGCCAGCGGGGAAACTCCA
>JAEEGJ010009560.1_pt1 | contig 25848 bp, 18 predicted proteins | sample 8958761 | NCBI WGS metagenome assembly JAEEGJ01 (sample SAMN16246546, study PRJNA631951) | gut metagenome | biome: gut microbiome; feature: rumen; material: RS-attached | host: Bos | place: Iran: Karaj | collected 2018-10 | reverse complement strand
ACAGCTGCGTTGCCGTATTCGAGGGTAACGAGCCAGTAGTAATCGCCAACAGCGAAGGTAAGCGTACAACACCTTCAGTAGTTGGTTTTGTGGAAAATGGTGAGCGTAAGATCGGTGACCCTGCCAAGCGTCAGGCCATCACCAACCCCAAGAACACCGTTTACTCTATCAAGCGTTTCATGGGTGAGAACTGGCAGCAGACCGAAAAGGAGATTGCTCGCGTACCTTATTCAGTAGTAAATGAGGGTGGTTATCCCCGTGTAGACATCAATGGCCGCAAGTACACTCCGCAGGAAATCAGCGCTATGGTGCTGCAGAAGATGAAGAAGACTGCCGAGGACTACCTCGGACAGGAAGTGACAGATGCTGTCATCACCGTTCCTGCCTACTTCTCTGACTCTCAGCGTCAGGCTACCAAGGAGGCTGGTCAGATTGCAGGCCTGAACGTAAAGCGTATCGTCAACGAGCCTACAGCTGCCGCTTTGGCATACGGTGTTGACAAGGCTAACAAGGATATGAAGATTGCCGTCTTCGACCTCGGTGGTGGTACGTTCGATATCTCTATCCTCGAGTTTGGTGGTGGTGTCTTCGAGGTACTCTCTACCAATGGTGATACTCACCTCGGTGGTGACGACTTCGACCAGGTGATCATCGACTGGTTGGTTCAGGAGTTCAAGAACGACGAGGGTGCCGACCTGAAGAGCGACCCCATGGCTATGCAGCGCCTGAAGGAGGCTGCTGAGAAGGCTAAGATTGAGCTGTCTTCAAGCACCTCTACCGAGATTAACCTGCCATACATCATGCCTGTAGGCGGTGTTCCCAAGCACTTGGTGAAGACCCTGACACGTGCAAAGTTCGAGCAGCTGGCTCACGACCTCATCCAGGCTTGTCTGGCTCCCTGTCAGAAGGCGATGGCTGATGCCAAGCTGAACACAGCTGATATCGACGAGGTAATCCTGGTAGGTGGTTCAAGCCGTATCCCCGCTGTGCAGACCCTCGTAAAGAACTACTTCGGCAAGGAGCCTTCAAAGGGTGTAAATCCTGACGAGGTGGTAGCCGTAGGTGCTTCTATCCAGGGTGCCATCCTGAACAAGGAAGGTGGCGTAGGCGACATCGTACTGCTCGACGTTACTCCTCTGACACTCGGTATCGAGACTATGGGTGGTGTGATGACTAAGCTCATCGAGGCTAACACAACCATTCCTTGCAAGAAGAGCGAGACATTCTCTACTGCAGCTGACAATCAGACTGAGGTAACCATCCACGTACTGCAAGGCGAACGTCCTATGGCTTCACAGAACAAGTCTATCGGACAGTTCAATCTGACAGGTATCGCTCCTGCACGTCGTGGTATTCCTCAGATTGAGGTAACCTTTGATATCGACGCCAACGGTATCCTCAAGGTTTCTGCCAAGGATAAGGCCACAGGTAAGGAGCAGGCCATCCGCATCGAGGCTTCGTCTGGTCTGTCACAGGACGAGATCAACCGCATGAAGGCCGAGGCTGAGCAGAATGCTGAGAACGATAAGAAGGAGCGCGAGCGCGTAGACAAGCTCAATCAGGCAGACTCTATGATTTTCCAGACGGAGAACCAACTGAAGGAGATCGGCGACAAGATTCCTGCAGAGCACAAGCCCGCCATCGAGCAAGCCCTCCAGCAGTTGAAGGACGCCCACAAGGCTGGTGACGTCGCTGCCATCGACACCGCTATCGCAGCCCTCAACACCGCTTGGCAGACTGCTTCACAGCAGATGTACCAGGGCGCTCAGGGTGCACAGGCTGGTCCTGAGAATCCTTTCGGTGGTCAACAGCAGTCTCAGCAGCAGGCTCCCAAGGATGACAACATCCAGGATGCTGACTTCGAGGAGGTGAAGTAAGATTCGATAAGCAACAATAAGAAAATCATAAGAAAACCCGCATAAACACTAAGTTTATGCGGGTTTTTAGTGTTATGTTAATTATTGATATTTTCTTGGTAGATTGATATTTTTATCGTAATTTTGCACCATATTTGTACCACAACAAAAAAGTAGATAAAGTACAACAGAATATTTGAATATGATTATAAACCAAGAATATAGGATATGGCAGCAGCAAAGTTTCAAATAACAAGAAAGTGCAAGATCTGTGGCGAGACCTTCATGGCCAAGACCATAGAATCATGGTATTGCTCTCCCAAATGCTCCAGAATAGCATATAAACGCAGAAAGGACGAGGAGGAAAGACACAAAAGACTTGATGCAATAGTAAAACAGATACCTGAGTCCCGTGATTATATCAAAGTATCGGAAGCCTACGCATTGTTCGATATCAGCCGATTTACACTCTACAGGCTCATCCGAAAAGGGATGATTTCTCATATCAATGCAGGTGAGAAGATGATTCGGGTAAGCAAAGAGGAACTAATGAAGATGTTCCCCTTACGTTCAGAGCAGATAAAAAAACAGAAGCCAGAACCGAAGTTGTACAGTTTGGAACCAGAGGACTGTTACACTATCAACGAGATGTGTAAGAAGTATCACATGAACGACAGTACCGCATATCTCCAAATAAGGAAGTATTCCATCCCTACAAGACAAATTGGCAACTACGTGTATGTTCCCAAGAAGGAAATTGATAACTTATATAAATAAATGTACGCGCATGAAGAAAGCACTTCACAATACAAAATCCTCTGTAAAACTCCGCAAATCGGAATACCGAGACGAGTGGTACCTTTACATAGAGTCATATCCTGTCTTTGCTCCTGGAAAAGACAAACCGCAACGGGTTCGTGAATATGTCAATCGAGTAATTACTACGCCCATCTGGGACAAGAAGCGTACAGCAAGGACTGACTCAGAGGGGAATAGTACTTATAAGCCCAAACGTGATGTCAATGGAATCATTATGTGTAAATCGCCCATAGATCAAGAATCCTGCATCTATGCCGATAATATCAGGGCCATCAGACAGAAAGAGTACGACACCCAAGAACTTTACACAGAAATGGATGCGGCTATTGCAGAGCAAAAGGAGAAATCTCAATGCGATTTCATCAAGTTCTTTCGGAATGAGGCAAAGAGCAGACACTATAACAATGAAGGAATGTGCAACACATGGTTTCGTGTCAGCGACCTCCTATACGAGTTTAATGGGAACGAGCCGCTTCTATTTGCCAACATCAACCTAAACCTGATGGAAAAGTTTAAGCAGTTTCTACTTAGAGCCCCACAAGGCGGTAATAAGAACGGAACCATTTCCACCAATACAGCCTGTTCATACTATAATATATTCAAGGCAGCACTAAAGCAAGCTTTCATCGAGGGTTATCTTCCCATCGACATTGCCGCAAAGTCAAAGAACATCCAAGCAGAAGAAAGCAGACGTGAGCATCTAACTATTGATGAACTGAACAAATTAGTAGAAACCCCATGTGAAAATCCTGTCATCAAGAGGGCTGCTTTGTTTTCTGCTCTTACAGGCTTGCGTCACAGTGACATCATGAAGATGACCTGGAAGGAAATATCAAAGGAAGGTAAGCATTATCGTGTAAACTTCACCCAAAAGAAGACCAAGGGTGTTGAGTATATGCCAATATCAGAACAAGCATATTACTTTTGTGGTGAGCCTGGACACCCTGACGAGCTCATATTTGGTGGACTCCCTGCCCCATCATGGATTTCAAAGCCCCTTTCCCGATGGATTGAAGCAGCCGGAATAACCAAGCACATCACTTTCCACTGTTTTCGTCACACCTACGCCTGTCTCCAACTATCAAACGGCACAGACCTCTATACGGTAAGCAAGATGTTAGGGCATACCAACATCCGCACAACTCAGATCTATGCTAAAGTCGAAGATAAAAATAAAGAGATGGCCGCTGATGCCATTAAGTTGAACATTAATTTAGCAAAAACAGAAGAAGCATGATATACAAGGAATACTATTCGTCAGAAGAATCCATCGAAGCCGCTAATCCCATCACAAGAGAAGCATATGAGGTTGCATCTAGGATGTACAAAAAACATTGGGGAAGACAATTCAATCTGAAATGTCTAAAAGAAGACGATATTCCGATAGTCTATGCGTTCAACATGGCTCAGAGTCTGAAAGACTGCATCTTCGAATCTGACAACCACATCGAAACCATTAAGAAAGAGGCTGGAAGATTATGGCATGCTTTCTGGAAAAAGGAAACATACGAATTTGATTGGATTTATCAGCGTAATACAATTCTCGGCATACTCTACTTCTTGTGCGCCTTTACTGATGGTGTTACAGATGCCGAACTTTCCTGCATAGAGGACAAGGCCACCCATATGGCTCACATCAAAAACAAGATTGGAAAGATACATTTTGAAGTATTCAAGAACGCTGTTGTTGAGAAAAAGGAGCAGACCGTCACCTATACCCCAACACCAAAGTCAGAAGTCAACCAAGATACCACAAAGGCAGTTTTCTTATTCAATAAGATATTCCGTGATGGACTAGATATAAAAAAAGTGAGTAATGGGCTTGAAACACTATTGGGGAAAAAGACACCTGATGGTAGCCTGCTCTTTAGCCAACAGCGTCATTGGTACATCGTTTATCTCTGGTTCATGGAGATAGGATTTATCGAAAAGAAACGGAAAGGTAAAGATTTTAGGGAATGGGCAAAGGCCATGTTTGGGGAAAGGGGCTATTCCACTGAAAACGATTTCAATGAAGCCAAGAAAATATACAATGAAGATTTACCCTCACAATGGAAACCTATCGTGAATCATCATGACTATACGGATATACGTGATTGGTTAGGCGAATTGTTTTCAAAAGAAAAACGCCAAGAATACGTAATCAATGATAGACATATCTACTGGTCATAACCCAACAAACAGCATATCATTAGTAGAAAAACAGCAATTCAATACGGATAGCCAATACAGATAACGAAGAAAAGCAAGCCTCCAATACGGCTTGCTTCTTTTTTGTCTATTTTTAGCAACTTATCTATCCGAATAATTCTCGAACTTTGCAGCAGCGAAAGTGAAAAAGTATCGCTGCTCAACAGAAAATGATTATAATAAATATGATATGATGACTGAATCGAGAATTTCATTTGATGCAATGCCACAGATGCTGGCAGACATCGCAGAAAAACTTATGTCGATTGAAGCGAAGGTTGACAACTTGACTGTACCCCTACAGGATGTAGGGAAAGACGAGTGGTTCAACGTCAAAGGACTATGTGATTATCTACCAAGCCACCCAGCAGAACAGACGGTCTACGGATGGACGAGTACCCACTTCATTCCATTCCACAAAAAAGGAAAGAATATTGCCTTCCTTAAGTCTGAAATTGACCAATGGCTACAGCAAGGCCATAGGAAAAGCAAGTCAGATCTCATGTTGGAGGCAAGCCAATTCGTTAATAAGAAAAAGTTCAAGTAACAACTATCCATGAAAGAAGGTGCAAGTATTATTCTGCATTTAGACTGTTTATCAGCCGTAGATTGCTTAACAGATGAACAAGCAGGAGTTTTGTTCAAGGGATTACTACGCTATGCCAATACTGGTGACCCATTATCTTCGTCAGACTCTGCATTGCTAGCCGTTTTTGCGCTTTTTCGCGCACAGATAGATAGAGACTCTAAAAAATACGAGGAGAAATGCCGAAAGAACAGAGCGAACGCATGCAAACGCTATCCGAACAAGTGCGATGGCATGCCAGAAGATGCGATCGCATGCGATGGCATGCCACTGCATGCGGACGCATCCCTAAGTAATAGTAATCCTAATAATATCAATAAGAGTAAAGATGATGATAATGCTGACGCAATCATCATCAATGGTGAATACGCTCTATCTTTTGATGCTATTTGGGAAATGTATGGGAAACCTATAGGGAAAAAAGAAAAAATAAAGCCCCTATGGGATGCCCTGAGCGATGAGGACAAAGCAGCCATCTATGCTTACATTCCCCTTTATGTCAGATCCACTCCAGAAATCAGATACAGGAAAAACCTCAATAACTTTCTCATAGAGAGATATTGGGAGAATCACCCCTTAACACCAAACGAAAATGAGAGAAATGAAAGTAGTACGCCAAGTGATAACGAAAACAGTAGAAGAAAGCAAGAAGTCTGCAATGCAGCAATCGAAGCCATCAACAGCTTTAACTACGCAGCAGGAAATCCAGACTTACCCTTCAAACATGCCCCAAATGTTACAGAAATACCCAACATGGGATGAGTTCTTTAGAATCTTCAATGTCAATCGGCAGATTCTGATATGCCAGCAGCCAAAATTATGCATTCTATACCCATCACCAACGATGTATCAGATAGATATCATGTATGGTGCATTTTCCGCTGCAAAATGGTTGGTGCCATTCATAGCCGACGCCAGTTTGAGTTGTGGTCTGAAGGTCGATGCCACAAAAGAGCAGTTGCAATTTACTGCCACCGCCTTAACAGGCAGATACACATGGCTGAAGGCAGCAGAGATGGTACTGTTCTTTTTCAACTTCAAGGCTGGTTTTTATGAGAGGTTTTTTGGGCAGTTCGATCCGCAGGCTGTTGTACGAAGTATCAGACTCTTCTTGGATGAGCGTAACAAAATCATCATACAACACCAGAGAGAAATCCAGCAAAAGAAGAATGACGAGAATGCCCCATCAAGAATTCGAGAATTACCGTAAGCATATTACTGCAATATAATAATTGTATAAAACTATAATAGCATAATGATATAAATGCATATTATCACAAAATATGAAATACGTATTATCATATTTGGATAAATGTAGAATTACATATTATCTGAAAATACAATAATCAGAAAAATAGAAATACATAAATGCAGATTATCAGGACAAGAAACTATTGTGGGAAAGGACTCCATAACAATTGTAAAGATTTTAGAATCACCATGCTAATAATGAATGTCTTATGGGGCTTGGGAATAGCAAGTTGTACTTTTTACCGGTAAACCCGCCAAAAAGTGGACTTGCCAACGCCTACGGATGTTGGAAATATTTACCTCGCAACTCGGCAAATCAAATCATAGAAGAATGAGAAAAGAAGACAAAGCGAAATACAATTACAAGCGAATTGAAGTCTATCTGACTCCTAAAGATGCATCACTCTTTGAGAAGAAAGCAGTACACTACAAGAACTGGGGGCCATTCATACGTGATGCCGTTAAGCAGTTTAACGACATAGGAACTCACAGGAAACTGGAGGCTCTGAACGAAATGGTGAACCTATACAAGAAGCACCAAGATGAACTAAGCTGGCTTGGAGGCAACTTGAACCAGACAATGAAACGAGCCAACGAACTTGCCATTAACGGAGAGCTAACTCAGTCTTATTATGATAATGTCATCTTCCCTCGGATCAGAGAAATACAGATACTGATATGCGAAATCAAAGATGAACAGCATACTATAGCAAAGAAACTTTTAAGGCTCTAAAAAGGCTCTTAACACTATGTATTTTCATAAAAAACAATAAATAAAATGTATTTACTTACCAAATACTTGGATTTTCGCTATTTATTTCATATCTTTGCGTCAGGCATCAATAAATTTATCTAATGACAGAAGATATTAACAGAATCAAAGTTGTCCTCGTTGAGAAGAAGAGAACAGGTAAGTGGCTGGCAGAAGAATTAGGCAAAGACCCTGCTACAGTCTCAAAGTGGTGTACTAACACGTCACAGCCAGACCTCCCCACCCTCACTAAGATTGCGAACATCCTTGATGTGGATATTAAAGATTTGTTGAACTCCACGAAATAGTTACAGTAGTATTTCTAAATGGCAACCCTAAGCAACATTTTTAGGACTTTCTGCAAGTTTGTAGATGAACGTATTTTCCCAGAGGAAAATGCTGGGACTTATGTTGCCTTTGTTGTTGACCAGACTTTTGTTGACGAGTTCTGTAAGTTGCACTCTTTGACAGAAGAGACACTGATGGATGCTGTGGGGAATTGTTTATATGACCAAAGACGAGACACGTTGTTCGTAAAAGGTATGTTGGCCATTCAACTATTTGCCGCATCTAAAATGGCTGAAAGCGATAATATATCTGCCAGGAACTACCGATACCGCTTATCGCGCATTCTGGATTGGGACATCACACAGATGGACGAATGGTTAGGTATGTACCAAGACGGACTTTGGCATTCGCTTTACAAATGGTGCGACCAACACTATTTCCAAATTACCAAATGTGAGATGAAGTCTGGGCCATGGAAAAATGTTCAATACCCAATAAATCAAGCAAGAAGGGCTTTCTCAGAGGAAGATCTGAAATACATAGCCGCTTGTTTCGTAGAAAAAGGGCTTTCACCTACTGATGATTTGCAAAAGCGTGATTTTAGGAAAATCATATCAAATACAGATATTGTTCTAAATGCTCAAACTCATCATGGAAGGGTCGTCATAGATAATTCTGTCAGACAAGAAGATTATTATGATCAAGTCTATAATTACTTTCTCAGGTGGAATGGAGAATATAAAGAAAGGAATGGTAAACCTAAAAATGTTGTAAAAAACGGTTCTAATCAACTTTTCATGTATCTTCCTGATGATTTTCGCTATTTGGAGATGCGTACTGCAACTCTTTCATTAGAGAAGAAATTTGATTTGGCTTCAACCTCATATGACATATTAGCAAAGAGTTACCATTTTAAACGTAATGGTATTATCCTCTTTAAACGAGACGATGTCTATGATAATTATTGGCAGGAGACTTGGAACTTGGAAGGTAAAGAAACAGAGGGGTTGGTCATTTGTTTCCCACAGAAAGAATCAACAATTCGCTACTACCTGCGTCCCAATATGATATACCACAACAAGTATATTGAGATATTCACGATTAAATACGATACCTATACACGAGGGTTCTTTGCTGATAAGCGCTTCTATGAGTTGTTTGGCGGTTTGAAAATTGGCCGACAAACATATCTGAAGGGAGCTGCACCTACCCTTAGATTAGAATGGCCAACCAAAATTTGGATTGACGGAAAGGCATATAGTGAAGAGGAATATAAGGGCGATATTTCTCTGAACCATCTCCCAGAAGGACACCACTATATCAAAATTCAAGATTTTAAGAAACTCAAATTTGATTTAGTGATGGCTAATGCCAATACCTGCGACTGGATGCAATCCTATTTCCAGTGGCACTTCGACAAGCAGGGGGCAACTTGGGAAAGCACCCAGGAAGAGCAGGGTATTGTCGGTTTGGATTATCCACCAATTCAGCAAAAAAATATAAATGAAGATATTCCAACGTTAAGGCGATGGTCAAATCAACTGACGTTCGGACAACACTACGAAGGAGAAACAAATATTACTTTACGAATCATAAAACAATCAGCACTATGACGGAATTTGAGTATAACGAGTATAAGGTGGTTGGGTATGTAGATTTCTTTGCTGGGAACCCTAATGCAAAAATCGAGGTTGTTGGATACACTGATTGGCGAAATAATTTCACTCCATTAAAAGAAAGTGAGAGTCTAAAACTATTTCCTCCATATGGAAAGGTTTTTGCCCACAACTTTGCAGAGAGATATTATGAGACAAAGGGAACGCTGGTGTGTATAAGCGTCATACCCAACGAAAAAGTTGGCGAAGGGTATTATGCCTATATCTGGAACAAATCTGGAGGCGTTTATGAATTCGGTGCCAGAGTAAAAAAACTTAAGGGGGATTTCACTGCTAACGGACAATATAACTATACTTTGCTTGAAGAGAACAATCTACTAAATGTTGAACACGACACTTTTGTTTCTTCTGGTGGATCAATTTATCTGATTAAAGCGGATAGCCAAGATAGGCTGATTTCATACTGGAAAGAAAGTTCGCTGGACACACTAACAGTTAATGGTAGATTATTTGTAACAGATACCGCTAAAGGTGGCGAGGATGGTAAAATTGACATCACTACTGATGAACAGCTACAGGAATGGTTTATGAAAAATGTCTTAAAGAAGAACTGGAATCAGATCTTTGAGGAAAAGACATTTCGTAATGTTGAGCCATTGTTGAGGGAAGCTTTTGCTAGTTCAAAGGGACTTGATGGACTTGTGGTAAGCAGTAGAATTAAGAGGCTTACTCACATCACCAGGGTATTAACAATTTCTTTTGAAGAACTGAACGAACTAAAGACCTTGCCTTGGCTTAAGGATTCTATTGAACAATCAATATCTGTGCATCGTAAAGCGTATCTTGAAGAAGTCGAAAAAGAAAAAGCAAAAGAGCTTCAGGAGATACGTGAACGTTATGATATGGAAATTCTCCTTGCTAAGGAACATGCAGAGGAAGAAGAACAAAGGCTAAAAAAACTGATAGGGGATATTGACGAGACTTATCAATCTAAGCTTGCTGAACAAGAGAGGTTACTTCAAGAAAAGAAAGTGGAAGCAGAACTTTTTGAAGAATCTATTGCAGGCAAACGGAAGGATTTTGCAACACTCGAAGAAAGTATCAAACGTTTAGAGGAAAGGAAAGAGGAAATCATCGACGATTTTTTTGTGGTAAAGGAAGTCCTTGGAGCTGGAAGTAATTCGTCAGCATCAATTTCGCAAGCAAAGAATGTAACTATAGAAGATCTTGACATTGCGAGTGATGCGATTCCTGTATATCAAGCTTTCATCAAGTCACTTGAAAACACTTTAAAGACGAATCGGCTTACCCATTCAATGGCAACCGACATAGGAAATCAGATTGCTCTGTATAAGATTATGTTGGTACCAGATGTAGCTATTGCTAAAGTGATTGCTATTGCCAGCATGAAATGCCGATACGCTTTAGAATACGTTAGTGCTACTTGGAAGTCATTTGATGATTTGTGGCAAAACGGATTGGGTCAGATGGTTGAAGAATGCTATAGGAATGAGGATATTATGCATTTCTTATTCTTACAGAATATAAATCTAACCTATCTGCCAAACTATATGATGCCACTGATTGATATTCAGCGGGACATCGTATCAATGTTCCCAGGAGTAAACAAAAAATTCCCTGCAAACTTACGCATCATATGTACTCTTACCAATGACAATGTTATGCCACTGGCTGAAAACTGCATAAAACATATGGGCTGCATTGATAGAAGCATAGAAAAGGATTTCTATGGTAGAATCGAGATACCAGAGAATACGAATATAGGCTTTTTAACTCCAAAGGTCTTGAAAGAAGCTGGTAAGTCTCTTAAGAACATTCCAAATTATTACAAGAGCTATCTTGAAGATGAATAATAAGGAGCGATATGAAATGCAAAAGCTTCTGTATGTTTGGTTGAGCAAACTCGGAAGAAGAAGTCTGGATTCTATCAAGACAAGTTGTGACTATCTGATAGAAAGTCACCAGCTCACATCAAGCAATCCTATCTGGGAAATCTTCTGGCCATTGGTGTATAGTGGCGTTGCAGACCATACAGGAAAGGGCTATTATGCCTTGACAGAACCGCTCATCTTGAAGTTCGAATCCCATTGTTACCATATTAATAACATCCCTATTTCGGAAAAATTCAAAGAGGTATCTGTCGGGATTTATATCACTGAGGGCCTAAAAAATGAATACGACATAAAAAAAATTGAGGTTGATCCCAAAGCTATACTTAAGAATTATCCTTCTGTCGATAAGGTCGTAGATAATTTCTCTAAATCTATACAGGACGAAAAAGAATTGAGGTATTATGATTGGAGGAATAGAATTGGTGTCGCAGAATTGGAAAAGGAAGGACTTAAGCGATTCTTCTCTTATCCGGTCAAAGCATATATGAGGGAATTGCCTGACAGAACAATTAACCCTGATGCCTTTGCCATTGCATATTGCTATGGCAGAGCTATCAGCGGGGAAGGTAATGGCACTTACTATAGTGAGAAAAAGGAACTTGTTACCCCCGCATTCGCAATTCCTTTTACCCTATATAGGGTTCTTCAGTTAGAAACAATGAAAAAGAAAACCCTGCCAGAAAAAGAAGACAACATCTATGTATATAAAGGTATGTCCTTTTCTGTGGTTAAAGAATTAAACCGAATACTTTGTAACTCCATACGATATGAATGATCCAATAAAGATATTCTCCGATATACGCCACGCATACTTAAAATACATTAGTAGCGGTTTGCCATTCTTCAGGAAAGAGTATGGCCAAGAACGTGATAAACTGATGGAAGAAACTGGTACTATTTGCCAGCCTCCCATCATTGAATTGGTAACAAAGTATCACGAGAAAGCGTCTCTGAAAGACTTTTGTACTTCAGAGAATGTTTCTCAGGAACTTTATGATTTTGTCAATACAGGGTTGTTTACCAACTCTGGCCACCAAGAAAGGAAATTGTATGATCATCAGTATTCAGCTCTGAAAGAGGCTTTTATAAACAGAAAGCATATTGTTGTAACAACTGGCACAGGTTCTGGTAAGACAGAATGCTTCTTGTTGCCCATAATCGCTGATTTAGTAAAGGAGTCAAAGAAGTGGGAAAATTTAAGACCAAGAGCCATGCGGGCAATGATATTGTATCCACTAAATGCTCTTGCGGAAGACCAGATGATTCGTTTGAGGAAAGCGCTAAACAGCAGGAAAACGGATGGAACCGGTGCATTAGATTGGCTTGATAAGTTTAGGAACGGGCATCGATTTTACTTCGGTAGATATACAGGTGCCACTCCTGTGAGCGGTACGAAAGAAAAGAGCAAAAGCAGACTTGCTGAAGAGAAACGTCAATTAACCAAAGACTGGATAGCCGCTAAGAATAGCCATGATGGGGACTTGCTATATCATATCCCGTGCATGGAACAAGATTCGGCAGAGATGTGGGATAGATTTTCCATGCAGGACAATGCGCCAGACATTCTCATCACCAATTACAGTATGCTTAATGTCATGCTGATGCGCGAGAACGAAGCGGACATCTTTGCAGATACTAAGAAATGGCTTCAAGAGGATAAAACAAATGTGTTTCATCTTGTTATAGATGAATTGCATACCTATCGTGGAACGGCAGGAACGGAAGTCGCTTATCTTTTAAGGGTATTATTGGATAGACTGGGGCTGTCTCCAGACTCGCCACAAGTTCAGTTCTTGGCTACGAGTGCATCTCTTGAAGAAAATATGCAATCAATGGAGTTCCTTTCGGAGTTCTTTGGTATCGAAAAGGAAAGTTTTAAAGAGAAATTCTGTGTACTGTCCAATCCTCCACAGACTTCTGTCAGAATGCCAGATGTAGCTTTGCCCATTGCAGAACTGGTTAGATACGGCAAAGGGGATGAATCAGAAGAAAACGACAAAGCACTTCTTAGTGGCCTTGGATGCAATGATTTCTATGAGATCACACAGAAGTACAAATTGTTAGATTGGTTGAGATTTGGACTTAGTACACCCAAAGGCATAATACCCAAGGATGTTGAGAAAATAGGCGATGCTTTTGGGATAGAAGTAGTTGACAGGTTTCCTGTAGTATCGGCAGTAATCAGAGTAATATGCAAGAGCGTATGGAACAATGCAGCGGTTGCCCCTATAAGAGCACATTTCTTTTTCCGAAATGTAAGTGGATTATGGGCATGCTCCGATCCAAACTGTACATGTGTTCAAGATGGTTTTCGATTCGAGGGTAGGAACTTAGGCACTTTCTATAAGCGCCCAAGAAATATTTGTTCATGCGGTATGAAAGTGCTGGAGGTACTTATATGCGAAAATTGCGGTGACGTGTTTTTGGGCGGTTTTAAGATAAACAGCAATGGAAAATCATTCCTAAGTGTGGAAAAGCCGATAACAAATGACTTCGCAAGCTATTGTGTGCTCTGGAAAGGCAAAGCGGAATCAAAGGATGGTTGGAAACGTGTGAGCTACAATCCAGCAACTGGAGAGGTGTGGAACGACATGGATGGTGAGTATTCTCTACATGAGCAGATGTCTGATTCGGAAACTAAATTCCCATCTAAATGCCCACAATGCGAAGTGGCCTATAAGGTTAAAGACAGTAACAGCTTTACCCCGATCCGTCATCACAGTACAGGACTCCAAAAAGTCAACCAAATACTTGCTGACTCTCTTATTAGAACAATGAAGAATGCCAAAGAGACCAATACGAAGGTGGTGTTGTTCTCTGATAGCAGACAATCTGCCGCAAAATTGGCGGCAGGTATTGAACTTGATCATTTCCGTGATGTGTTACGATGGGCCATATTAAATGCCCTGAATGGAAGTGATGAAGCTATTGCCTTCCTAAAGAAATTCAGAGAGACAACACCTCCATCAAGGGAAGACATTGCTAAATTCATGGAACTGTCGCAGGACGAGAAATACAGAGACTATGCTCAAATTATAGATTGGGAACAGAAGCAATGGGCCACCGAAGACCAGATAAAGAAGTTGAATGCTTTCTTGCAGTCATCCAGCGGTCTGAGAATAGGTAATATCGAAGATGACGTGTTCGAAAAGATTCTATCATTGGGAATGAATCCTGCTGGTCCAAAACCTTCTTTCTCTGAGAATCCTGCTGCCGGTATCTGGAGTGATCTTTATGACTTCAACACGCTGAAGATGAAACCAGACCCCAGTGATAGTAAGAGGAACTTTAACGATGATATACATTTTTCCAATAAGATAGAACAACTTGGCAGTATTTTCTCTAATAAGAGCGGATCTTTTGAGGAACTGAAACTTGGCTATCTTGCGCCAACAAGTGATATTGACGACCCGATAATGAGGGAACTTGTCTGTTCTGTTATAAGAATATTAGGTGAGAAGAAAAGGATCAAGGGATTCCCATCAAAATATCCAGCTACAGACAGTTTCCCAAGAGCAGTGCGCAGCCTAATCAAAGAAGTCTATCATCGGAGCGATAAGATTTTTATAGATGGCATAATTGATAAACTCCATCAGATTCTGCGAAGTAGAGAAATCATCGACAGAACTGTCACTCTATTAACAGGTGACGGGCTTTCATTTGTAAAGGCAACAGCTGGTTCGAAATATTGGGTGTGCCCACGGTGTAAGACAACTCACATGCATCATGCGAATGGTGTCTGTATTAACTGCCTACACAAATTGGGAGAACCTCAAATTCTAACGGAAGATGAGATTAATAATCCTGATGATTACTATCTCACTCTGCTAAAATCAACGGAGAATGTATATCGCTTACATTGTGAAGAAATGACTGGACAGACTTCCAAGGAGGATTCAAGGAAGAGACAACGACTATTCCAGGAAATCTTCCTTCAAACGGAAAATCCAATCGTAGATGGAATAGACCTTTTAAGTGTGACAACAACAATGGAAGCAGGTGTTGATATCGGCTCCTTGTCTGCCGTTATGATGGGTAATGTCCCACCACAACGATTCAATTATCAGCAACGTGTTGGTCGTGCTGGACGAAGAGGAAATCCATTATCTATTGCACTTACGGTGGCAAGGTCATTGAGTCACGATCAGACTAACTTCATGGAGTATAACCGAATGGTATCTGACACACCTAAAGATCCGTATCTGGAAGTTAGGACACACGAGATAGCTGAGAGAATCATTTTCAAAGAAATACTATATGCTGCATTAAGGAAGAATTCTGGTGGTAGCGACAGCGTTCACGGTAACTTTGGGCTTATAGATGCTTGGGAACATAACAAACAGATAGTTGAAGACTGGTTGGCAAAGAATAAGCCAGAAGTTAAACGGATTATTTCTGTTGTAACTAAGGGTACAGTGATTACCGAAAAGCTAAAGAAAGACATCTTCAACTATATTTATAATCAGTTAATTGACCGAATATCGGATATTGCATCAAGCGATGATTATACGCAGGATTATCTGAGTGAGCGATTGGCAAATGCAGGTTTGTTGCCGATGTTTGGCTTCCCCACAAGAACGAGAAATCTGTATCTGAGTGAACCCAAGAAGCTTCCTGCTGAAGATGTTGTATCTCGCGATATAGACATGGCTCTTAATTCTTTTGCTCCTGGACATGAAATCGTTAAAGACAAAAAGGTGTTCAGAGCTGTAGGGATTGCGGACTACGAATACAATAAAGCCACTCACATTGTTCAAGTGAAGCATAATTCGCTAAACAAATATCGTCATCCACTGCACAGATGCAAGAACTGTGGTTATTCAACCATTAGCGACGAAGGCGGTAATTGTCCCGTTTGTGGTAATGAGATGGAGAGTGTAAAGATCTGCTCGCCATTGGGATTCTGCGTGGATTATAGTGTCAAGCCCGATGACTTCAATGGAAGTTTTGACTGGTATTCACCCAACAGTGATATTAAGCTTGACTGTGAACAGTCTCTCTCTGAATGTCCGCAAGTTGCTAATTTGACAATCAGGAATAATACTATTCCTTCACAAGGACTTGTTCATTTGGTTAACGATAATAATGGTGACCTATATAACCTTGGCCGTAATCAAAGGGGCATTTATGTTTCAAGAGATGCCTACCCAGAAGAAATTGGGCGTTCAATGCAATTAGACTTTGAATCGAAGTATGCATTTTATTCATCCAAAACAACGGGTGTACTTACTTTATCAATTGCTAAAGTTCGTGAAGATATATGTCTATCACCCATCTTTAATGAAAACCGGAACAGTTATGCGGTTCGCGCAGCCTTCTTGTCATGGGGATATTTGGTGCGCAAGGCTATATCATCCTATTTGGATATTGATTCGTCAGAACTCAATGTGGGATTCTATATTGTGCCTGCAACAAAGCGAGCTGAAGTATTCCTCGTAGAAAGTTTGGAAAACGGAGCTGGTTATTGCAATTATCTCAGTGGTAGGAAATATCATGATGTTCCTGAACAAGCGATAGTATCTCCGCTCGTTGAAGGAGGTGAGGTTTATGAACAACTCACATCAAAGAGTCATGAGGAAGGGTGTACGTCATCTTGCTATGACTGCATAAGAGATTATTCCAACCAAAGTGTTCATCAACTGCTTGACTGGCGACTTGGCCTTGACATCGCAAGATTGGCAAAAAACAGCAATGCTAAGATAGATTTCTCGGTGACCTATTGGCATGATTTCATATTTGGCACCATCAAGAATATGCTTGAGAAGAACGGTTATACTGCGAGAAATTCAGAAGGAACCATTATCGGTAATGACCCTTATGGTGAGAAATACATTCTGATTCATCCACTATGGTCTGAGAAATATGTTAATAAGTTAAAAGGACGGTTAAGTGGTTTTTATAAACCCATTTCCATATTCGGATTATCAAACATGAATTAATAAAGGAAAAATATGTCACATCATTATATAGGAACATTTTTATACAGAATAATCTGTGTAGTGAGAATAACCAACAATATTTATTGTACTTATAAGATAAGTGTGATATCAAGCGTATCATCTTCATCGCCTGTAATAAATTTGATCTAACAACAAGAAACATAAAATATGAAAGCCGTATTAATTCAATTATCAGACATTCATCTTTCAAATGAAAGAGATTTTATAGTAAGCCGATTAAAACATATTGCAAAAGCTTGTAGAACCATAACAAATAGTGCCGATCGCATTTTTGTAATTGTAACTGGCGATATAGCAAATACAGGAATTAAAAAGGAGTATGATGTCGCATTGAGATTTTTTGGGAATTTAGAGGAGTTAATTCTTGAAGAGAACAAGAAGACAAACCACATTGATTATATCCTTGTGCCTGGTAATCACGATTGTTATCTACCAGATGATGATTTACGAGACGCATCAATAGACAGAATCTTGAAGTCAGATTCCGCTGCATCTGCGAAAAAATCAATAGATTATTGCCTCAATGCACAAAATGACTTTTGGAACTTTTACAAAGAACTTACCCACGAAAATGATACAAGATTTATATCACATGAGATTGTTACTGACTTAAATGACGATTTTTGTATTGCATTTCATTGCTATAATAGTAGTTTTTTGTCAAAAAGACAAGAAGTCATAGGCTCCCTTCTGATACCGGAAGATTTTTTTCTCCCGCAATACGTAGGGGAAAAAGCTGTAATAACAATATCTCTATTACATCATAATACAGGATGGTTAAATCCAAATACAGAGCACAACAACAAAAAACGATTTGAGGAACATGTTTTTACTACATCCGATATTGTAATGTGTGGTCATGAGCATTCCACCAAGCAAAATGTTCATTCTTCTTTTGACAATGAAAATGAAATGATCTATCTGGAAAGTAACGCTTTCCAAAACGGAAAAAGTTCTTCATTTAATATTATAGAAATCAATACAGACTCTCTGGAAATTGTTAATCACAATTATGAATATAAAAATTCTGAAGATCTTTCAAGATGTCTATATAAAGAAATCTCTTCAAATAACAGACAAATAAAGAAAAAAATAAAAGGAATAACTCTTTCATCTTATTTCGAAGACGAGTTAAATCGCATCAATGCACCTCTTAAACATGTTCGAAAAGAGAGACTTCTTTTAGAAGATATCTTTGTGTTTCCGGATTTAGAGCCAATTTTAACAGAAAACGATGACATAGTTCCATTCCTGGATTCTGAAGAAATCTTGACAGACATGAATCTTGACAACAAAGTTCTTTGTTTAGAAGGAGCTTCACAAAGTGGGAAAACGTCTTTGTTGAAAATGTTATTCTCTTCATTTATTAGACAGGGGCGTTTTCCTCTATTCCTGAAAGGAGAAAACATTAAAATTGATAGCATAAATTCTATTTTAGAAAGTACATATAAGAAACAATATAAATGTAACGACTTTGATTATGAATACTATCAACAATTGGATCGGAAATGTAGAATTATTATCATAGACAACCTCAATCGCTCTAAACTTAATGAGGTTGGGAGGAAAAAACTATTTGAAAAATTATTAGAATCATATTTATGTATTATTTCTACAATCGACGAAAAAATAGATGTCAAAGGCATGTTAGTTCCTGAAGGGAGCGATATCTCTTGTTCAAGATATAGAATTCTCAGTTTGGGAGCATATAAAAGGAATTTATTAATTGAGAAGTGGTTACGGATAGGTACTGATCCTACAACTATTGACAATATTAAGTTAGAACAAGATGTTAAATTGACCTTAGACCAAATAAGTAGTTTGATGGGAAATCATTTCTTCACCCCATATCCGATTTTCCTTCTTACGATATTGCAATCTCTAAATAAAACTTTAGAAAAGTTTGAAGTAAATCAAACTTTCTATGCGTATTGCTATAATTCAATGATTATCTATTCATTTACTTCTATCGGTTTGAATCCAGATGAACAAAAAGAAATGATAAATTACATTTTAGAATTAGCCTACTTTATGTACATTAAAGAAACGAAATCGCTTTCTCAAATAGAATTTGAAGTCTTTGATGCCAGTCACAGGAAGCGTTTTTATGTTTCTTCAAGTAAAGAAGAATGCCAATCAGAACTTATAGCTGCTAATATATTAAGAGTTGAAGATGAAAAGTTTTTGTTCTCATACAAATATATATATTATTATCTCGTAGCTCAGAAATTAGCAAAAATAGTTAGTAAACCTGAAGGAACAAAAATAGTATCACAATTATGTTCTACACTACATAAAGAAGAGTCTGCAAATATTCTCATCTTCTTAGTATATCATACAGAAGATGAGTCGTTAATAGAAACATTGATTTTGGCAGGAATGTATCCTTTTGAGAAATATGCCCCGATAACATTTAAGAATGATGATCCTGTTGTAAAACAATTATTCTCAACTGTGGATAATATCAAAAATATCCTGATTCAAGATGTTGATCCCATTCAAAACAGGGAAAAAGAATTAAAGGAACAAGAAAAAATTGAGCACAAGAACGAAAAAGAATATAGTTTGCAAGAGCATCGCCAAAATATTGAAGAAATTGAGAACGATCCAAATCTTAAAGATTTATATCAAGCTCTTCGTTGTATAAGAATTCTCGGACAAATTGTAAAAAACCAAAAAGCTAGTATTGAAAAGAAACGTGTACTTGATTTGCTAGAAGGAGCATATACTACAAGTTTTAGAATGATCGGTTTCTTTAGTTCTTTTATAGAAGAGAATGAAAGCATTATTGTTGATTATATTATTGAAGATTCAAGAAACAAAAAACAAAATATTGATAGAACTAAAATAAGAGAGAGAGTCAATAAACTATTAAAACATTTACTCTTTAGGTTTTGTCTAAATGTCTTTTCAAATCTTGCACATTCAGTTGGAACGGGACAAAAAGATGAATTCTATGATGACATTGCCAAAAGGATTAATACGCCTGTAGCAAAACTTATATCATTTACTATCAAATCTTATTATGGTCCTATGAAGATTAGTGATTTAGCAGAATTATATAAAGATTTTGAAGGCAATATTGTAGCACAACAGATTCTTAAAGCTCGAGCTTTACATTACATTTATCACAACACTGTTGATATCAGAGATAAACAAAGAATCGGTCAAATATGCAACATGAAACTAATCTATATGAGCGATATTAACAAGAAGAAGCGTTAAGTAGCATGTATAGTATGAGGTTCTATAAAACTGGGATGTCGGAAATAGTTAATACTAGGACTCTTGTGGACATTTTGACAATAATAATTAATTTTGCAACTGGAATATGATCATGGACGAGAAAACAATAAAAGAAACATTGCTGAAAGGCGAGCGAGTAACGCTGGAGTGCAAGAAAGCACAGTCGAATGTGCCAATTGATGCATGGAAAACGTATTCTGCGTTTGCCAACACATACGGTGGGCTTATCCTTTTAGGAGTCCACGAGGACTTGAAGGAGAAAGACATTAGTAAGCGATTCACGATAACTGGTGTGGATGATGCAGATAAAATACGCAAGGATTTTTGGAACATCGTCAACAACCCAGAGAAGGTGAATGTGAATCTCTTGAGAGACGAGGATGTCGAGACGATTGTTATTGACGGCAAGACTATTGTTGTCATCAGGATACCACAGGCCGATTACAACACTCGCCCTGTCTATATCAACAACAATCCAATAAGAGGAACGTTCATCCGTAATCATGAAGGAGACTATCATTGTCCTGAAGAAATGCTCACGATGATGATGCGTGATGCAAACCATGACGGCAATGACCGCCTGTTCCTGAAGAACTACACGATGGACGACATTGACATTCCAACATTGGAACGTTATCGTCAGAGGTTTCATAACAGATATACTGAACACCCGTTCAATGATCTCGACAATCAGGAGTTCTTACGCCAGATGGGGGGATTCACAAAGGATCGTGAGAGTGGATTGGAATGCCTGAACATGGCTGGTTTACTCATGTTTGGTAAGGGATTGCCCATTCGTGACCGTTTTGATAATCTTCGATTGGACTATATCGACAAGTCAGGACTGATAGGCGACCAGCGGTACAGCGACCGTTTGACTTATGACGGTACATGGGAGAACAACCTATATAACTTCGTCACAATGGTGCTTCCCAAGTTGACAAAGGAATTACCACGTCCATTCAAGATGGTTGGATTGGAGCGAGATGATGACACGCCACAACACAAAGCTATACGTGAGGCTATGACTAACTGCATCATTCATGCTGACCTCATGTTGAATAGTGTGTTGAAGGTTGAAAAGTATGATGATAAGTTCGTGTTCACAAACCCTGGCCTATTGAAGCTGCCTGTAGAACAGATTTATGCTGGTGAGGAAACGAGGGCTCGCAATCAGCGCATCCAGAATATGTTCCGCATGATTGGCTTTGGCGAAAACCTCGGTTCCGGTTTCCCGCTCATCCTCAGTGCATGGAACGAGAAACACTGGCTGAAACCTGAACTCATTGAACAGCGTGAACTGATGCAGGTAAAACTTATACTGTCTATCGAGACAAAGGAAGAAGACACCCCTGCAAATGTTCTTGTGAACATACCTGATGTCCTAAAAGATGTCCTGAAAGATGTCCACAAAGATGTCCTGAAAGAACTTACTGAAAGACAGATAGTTATACTCGAGACAATATTCACTTCACCAGACGTGACTCAACAGGAAATGTCCACAAAGCTTAAAGTGTCTAAAAAGACTATTCAGCGTGAGTTCGATGCTATTCGCAAGCTTGGAATCAACATCGATCGTCAAGACGGTCGCAAGGAAGGGGAATGGGTTATTAAAATAGGTGATTGAGAATGGATTTAAGCGAAGAACAAGTTAAGATGCTACTAAATTGGGTTGAGCAAAAAAACGAAAAGCAGCTGACAATCGAAGAAGTTCAAAGGTTTATTCAGTTGGACACGATAGACGATTGTAAAAAATATCTATGTGTAATGCTGGATTTCTATTTTGATGTCATTAAATCACCTGAAGGACACAAAGCAACGTCTTCCTTTGAAGACGAAAGAAACATCTGGCTTCAAACCATGTTTAGCAAGGGATGTCAATTCACATCTTTGCTTGATGGCGTCGGATACTCTAAAGGTACTATCCGTCTTAAACCCATAATAGACTTTTCTATTCTTTTTACTATCGCTAGGAGTGTATATGAATCTCTTATCGCATTTGAACTATTATTTGTCCTTCCAAAGACAGATGATCAACAAACTATTGTATATAATCTATTCATGGCTCAAGGCTTGTCAGAAAGGTTAAAAGACTTAGATGAAGAGATGCGTAGTCATAACCCAACAAGGGTACAGGAAGAACAGAATGATATCAATGACTGTAGAAAGGCGATTGAAGACACAGAGTTGTATAAGACTCTAGACAAGCAAACAAAAGCGACAATTGATTATGCCCTTGGAAATGGGAAGAAATTCCGTTATATTTTTAAGGAGGATAATACTATGGTATTTATTCAATACGAAAAGGCATACACATTGCTAAATGTAAAAGAGAATCTTTTTAATAATCTTTATTCTTTCTTTAGCCTTCATGGGCATCCGTCATATTTATCACTAATCCAATTTCGAGATGCATTTAAAGACGAATATCGTGCAGACAAAGAGATGGCTAAACATGCAACGCAATGTATTCTGTCATTTATGAGCATTTTCATCGTAGATTATATGAAACTGGTTCCTGAGATTAAAGCCATGTATGACAAACTTGAAGAACCAAGACGATTTGCAATTGGTATGTACGAAGACGCAATGAGAGGGGAAAAGAAGTTTAAACAACCAAGAAAATAGTATCTTATTTGTACCATCAAATTGTAACTCACTGATATACAGCATCAGTGAACTTCGAGGAGGTGAAGTAGAATCTTCAATAGACAACGATAAGCATCAATAAGAAAGAGGCAGAGCGTATGAACTCTGTCTCTTTTTTTCGTAAAAGCATTGCGTTTTAGAGAAAAATGCTTAAATTTGCAGTCATGAAACGGAAGCAGCACGTAAGTCATGCAAAATTATTCACTTGGGCAGCACCTGTCGTGATAGCCGCCATCCTTCTTGCCATTGCAAGCGAGGCTGGTGCGCAGAATCGTGACAAGCAGCGAAGAGCACAAGTGGACAGCATGTTGGCAGCCCGCTACTACCGCAATGGCGGCATTGACACAATGTACCTACAGCGCCCTACGTCGAAATGGACCATCACAGCAAAGGCGAATGTGTCGGGCATGAAGACTAAGACGGAGGGGAACGAAAGCGACAACCATTTCACCTCAGAGATTTCGTCGGACAGGAAAGCTACCATCAGCGTGGGTGTGAGCTATGTGGGACTCTCTGTCAGTCTTTCACTTAATCCTGCGAAACTGGCAGGCAAGTATCATGACTATGAGTTTAACTTCCGTAGCTACGGCAAGCGTTTCGGCTTCGATTTCGCCTATCAGGACGCCAAGAACTTTTCCGGCTGGCACGAGCATGAAGGTTTGGGGCGCATCGATTTGCCTGCTGACATATTGTCAGTAAAGATGCTGAACATGAATGCTTTCTACGTCTTCAACCATCGGCGTTTCTCCTACTCTGCCGCCTTCTCACAGAGCTACATACAACGACGTTCTGCTGGCAGTTTCCTCGTGACCTTATCAGCACAAGGACAACATGCCAATCTTGACGGCGAACAGAGTTCAGACCTGAAGATGACGAACATTGGAATTGGTGGTGGCTACGGCTACAACTACGTGCCCAGCAAGGGGTGGTTGCTACACATCTCTGCCCAACCCACGTTCATTGTCTATAGCAAGACGTCACTGACCTTCAACGATACAAGCGTGCCTCTGCACTACCATTTCCCAGAGGTTATCATCACTGGACGTAGCGCCGTTGTCAAACTTATCTAAACGACCAAATAACAAAATAGAAAATGGAGATCATCATCGTTATTATAGCCATCGTCGCGATTGCCGTCATGGGGTATTACTCTATGAGACTGACCAGAGAGCGCGATGTACAAAAAAACAATGCGGAGAATTATCTGCGAGAACTGAATACGCAGAAAACTGTTTACGAACAACAGATAGGAGCTCAGAAAACCGCTTATGAGCAACAGATTGCGGCATTAAAGGCTTCGTTCGAACAGCAGTTGCAGTTGACGAAGGAAGCTCACGAGCGCCAGATAGCCACCCTGAAACAGATGAACGAAGAACAGGTGAAGAGTCAGCTGGACCTGATTCGTGAGCAGATGCAGACTACTTCTGAGAAGGTGCTGAAGATGCGCCAAGAGGAGTTAGGTGTGCAGAACAAGGAACAGGTATCGAAAATCATCGACCCCTTGCAGAAAAGTCTGAAAGATATGCAGGAAGCCCTCGACAAGACCAAGGAGCAGCAGACGGAGGCGCTGACACGTCTGGACGAGACCATCAAGATCAATATGCAGAAGAGTCAGGAAATCGGTGAGACTGCCGACCGCCTAACGCGTGCCTTAACAGGCGAGGTCAAGGTACAAGGTAACTTCGGTGAGCTGAAGCTGAAGCAGTTGCTGGAAGACCTGGAACTGAAGGAGGGCGAACAGTTTGACACCCAGGAGACGCTGAAAGACAAGGGAGGTAAAGGACTAAAGGGGGACGACGGCAAAGGCTTAATTCCCGACTTTATCCTGCATTTCCCCAACAACCGCCACGTAGTCGTAGACTCCAAGATGTCGCTGACTGACTACGAGCGCTATATGAATGCCGAAGACGGTACACCTGAAAAGAGTGCCTTCCTGAAAGCTCATATCGACAGTGTCAGGGCACAAGTGAAGCGACTGGCCAGAAAGGAATATACGAAGTACCTGCCTGAAGGTTACAACCGTCTGAACTTTGCCATCATGTATGTGCCTATTGAGGGCGCACTGAATTTGGCACTGCTCAACGACCAGACACTGTGGCGCGAAGCCTACGACGAGGGTGTGATGGTACTCGGTCCGCAGACGATGTATATGAATCTGCGTGTGTTGGAGATGATGTGGACCCAGGTGCGCCAACTGAAGAACCAGCAGGCCATGATCGATGCTGCCAACACCGTCATAGACCGTGTGCAGGACTTCGGACAGCGCTTCATGGACGTAGAGGCTAGCATGAACGACACCCTGAAGAAGATGGGCAAGTTGAAGATCACCACTGCCGAAAGCGGTCCGAGCATCATAACCGCTGCTAAGAACCTGCTGAAGGCTGGTGCCCGTGAGAACAAGAAAAAAAAGGCATTGGACGAGATGGATGACTCAATGTTTATTGAGAGCGATCCTTCGACAAGTTCAGGAACCAACGAAAACCAAAACGGAAACGAATAACAAAAACGGTAAGGACTTGCTGGCATACATCCGCGAAGGTCGCGAGATGACGCAGGGCGAGAAACTCAACTTGATTATCCAGTTGAGTATACCTTCCATATTGGCTCAGATCTCTACCGTCCTGATGTTCTTCATCGATGCAGCAATGGTGGGACACTTGGGGGCACGCCAGGCAGCAAGCATTGGTTTGGTGGAGTCTGCCTCGTGGCTCTTTGCCGGCTTG
>JAEEGJ010009559.1_pt1 | contig 25850 bp, 30 predicted proteins | sample 8958761 | NCBI WGS metagenome assembly JAEEGJ01 (sample SAMN16246546, study PRJNA631951) | gut metagenome | biome: gut microbiome; feature: rumen; material: RS-attached | host: Bos | place: Iran: Karaj | collected 2018-10 | reverse complement strand
GGGTATTTGATGTTCAGCGGTTGCACTTCGATGTTGGGGTAGCGTTTCGTCGTCTCCATCAGCATCTTGATGGCGCGCGGCTTGTTCTCCTCGATGCCGATGATGGCCTTGGGCGCACCCGACGCGATGAGCGCAATCTCGATGCCGATCATGCACTGCTCGCAACGCTCCAGAATCACACGGTTATCGGTGGAGATATACGGCTCGCACTCGGCGGCGTTGACGATCAAGTATTCGCACTTCTGATCCGGCTTCAACATATATTTAATATGTGTCGGGAAGCAGGCGCCACCTAATCCCACGATGCCGCGGTCTTTCATGCGCTCAATAATCTCTTCCTTGGTCTTCAGCTTGATGTCGTGGATAATGTCCAACGAGGTGTCGATGCTCTCGTCCCATTCGTCGCCCTCGCGTTTGATCACCACGGCGGGTTTCTTGTATCCGGTGATGTCGGCCACTTGATCGATTTTGACGACGGTGCCGGAGATGGGGGCGTGGATGTTGGCGCAGACGAACGATTCGGCCTTGCCGATGAGCTGGCCGACTTTCACTTTGTCGCCTTTTTGCACGATGGGGGTGGCCGGGGCGCCGAGGTGCTGGGTCATATAGACGACTGCCTCGTCGGGAAGCGGGAAGGTCTCCACGGGTGCGGAGTGCGCGAACTTGTTGGCTTCGGGGTGCACACCGCCCATGCGGAAGGTCTTGCGATTCATCTTCTTGACATCTTGTGCGCTTTCTTTGATATTGTCTTCGATTCTCTGTTCGAGGGTTGCGACTGTATTTTCCATGTTGATTGATTTTCGTTTGTTGATCCCAGGGGTCACTGCGTTCGTTCTGGTTGTTTTGCCCAGAGCTCACTGCGTTCGCCCTGGGTTGACATACTTCAGGCCTTCGGCCCTTTTGGAATTGGTTTTATGCTTGTGCGGGTTCGGCGGCGACGGGTTCTGCCACGGGTTCGGGTTTCGGGGTTTCCTTCTTGGGCGGGAAGCCGACGGTGAGGATAGCACCCGAAGGGCACTCATCGACGCACTTGCGGCACGCCTTGCACTTGTGGTAGTCGATGTAGGCGAGGTTGTTCTCCACGGTGATGGCCTCGAACGGGCACACCTTGGCGCACTTGCCGCAGCCGATGCAGGCCGACGAGCAGTTCTTCTTGGCCACGGCGCCCTTCTCCTTGTTGTTGCAGGCCACATAGACGCGACGGTGGTTCTTGCCCTTGTCGCGGATCTCGAGCACTTTGCGCGGGCAGGCGTTGGCGCATGCCTTGCAGCCCACGCATCGGTCTTCGATGACCTCAGGCAGGTGTGTCTCAGGGTTGAGGTGGATGGCGTCGAACTGGCAAGCAGCCACGCAGTCGCCGCAACCCAAGCAGCCGAAGGGGCATGCTTTCTCGCCGGCGAACAGCGAATTGGCAAACGCGCAGGTGAGCGCGGAGTCGTAGAACGACTTCATGGGCGCGTGCTCGCAGGTGCCGTTGCAACGCACCGTGGAAACCTGCGGCTCGTGCGCGACGGCGCTCAAGTGCATGATCTCGGCGATCTTGTCCGTGTCACTGCCGGGACAGTAGGCCACGTTGAGGTCGTTGTTCTTCACGATGGCCTCGGCCATGGCGCGGCAACCGGCGAATCCGCAACCGCCACAGTTGGCGTTCGGCAGACACGCCTGCACCAAATCGATGCGAGGATCCTCCTCCACATGGAAGAATTTCGAAACAAAGTATAAAATCACGGCGGCGATAAGACCCGTAAGTCCCACAGTAATAGCCGCATACAAAATGGTTGATGTTGGCATGACCTTATTATTTTTTCAAATTGCAAAGATATAATTTTTTTTCTAAACATTGTTGCTGAAAAATTAGGTGCCCAAAAGTTTGCGAGTCATTATTTTATCAAGTCGCTCCAACGCAATTCCATAAAAACAACGGATTCCTGATGTCGGCGTGTGTCTAATTTGTGTACTTTTGCCGTCGATTTTCATCAGCCAAAAGCCAAAATGTTGACGGAAAAAACACTGGAGAAACTGCGCGTCCTCGCGGAGTCGGCGAAATACGATGTATCGTGCTCGTCGAGCGGCACCGTGCGCGGCGGCAAGAAGGGCATGGTGGGCAACACCGTGGGCGGTGTCGGCATCTGCCACTCCTTCGCCGACGACGGCCGCTGCATCTCCCTGCTCAAGGTGATGCTGACCAACCACTGCATGTACGACTGCGCCTACTGCGTCAACCGCCGCAGCAACGACATCAAACGCGCCACGCTCTCCGTGTCGGAACTGGAGACCATCACGATGGAGTTCTACCGCCGCAACTATATCGAGGGATTGTTCCTGTCCAGTGGGGTGGTCCGCAATCCCGACTACACGATGGAGCGGCTCACCGCCATCGTCCGCGACCTGCGGCTCATCCACCGCTTCAACGGCTACATCCACCTGAAGGCCATCCCCGGCGCGTCGCAGGAACTGCTCAACGAGGCCGGCCGCTACGCCGACCGTATGAGCGTGAACATCGAAATCCCCAAAGAGGAGTCGCTGAAGATGCTCGCGCCCGAGAAGGACCACCAGAGCGTTTTCCAGCCGATGAAGCTCATCCAGCAGGGCGTACTCGAGAACAAGGAGGACCGCAAACACTACCGTCACGCGCCCCGTTTCGTGCCCGCCGGGCAATCGACCCAGATGATCGTGGGCGCGACCCGGGACTCCGACCGCGAAATTCTCACCATGTCGTCGCTGCTCTACGGCCAGCCCTCCATGCGCCGCGTCTATTATTCGGGCTACGTGAGCGTCAACACGTTCGACTCGCGCCTGCCGGTACTCAAGCAGCCGCCCCTCGTGCGCGAGAACCGCCTCTACCAGGCCGACTGGCTGCTGCGTTTCTACCATTTCAAGGTGGAAGAAATCGTCGATGATCTGCACCCGAACCTCGACTTGGAGGTGGATCCGAAGTTGGCGTGGGCGCTGCGGCATCCCGAGGCATTTCCCGTCGATATCAACACGGCGGACTACGAAATGCTGCTCCGCGTGCCCGGTCTCGGCACCAAGTCGGCGTGGCTCATCGTCAACTCCCGCCGCTTCAACCGGTTGACCACCTTCGACCTCAAGAAGATGGGCGTGGTGATGAAGAAAGCGAAGTACTTCATCACCTGTCACGAGCTCGGCGCCTCCAACCTGCAGCCCTTTCTCGGCATCAACGAGCTGACGCCCGAACGGCTCCGCCCGCTGCTCGTCTCGAAAGCGGAACAAAAACTCGCCGCGAAGGAGGCACAGCTGTCGTTGGAGTTTGACCCACCCACCCCTCCTAAAGGGGATAGTACACTCCCCTGAAACCTGAAACTTCCGAGGTTGCGGTTATATGGAAAAAATTGTATCTTTGCGGGTTGAAAAAAACATTCTGATTATGAGTACTGAAATGATGTCGAACATGTTAGCGGAGTATTTCAAGACAAAACCAGTTTTGAAAGCTTGGCTGTTTGGCTCCTTCGCCCGCGGAGAGGAAACATCCCAAAGCGATGTGGATATCCTCATTGTTTTGGACCACTCCCAGACAGTAGGAATGGATTTTTTCGGTATGTATGAGGAATTAAAGGAACTTTTAGGCCGAAATGTGGATTTGGTGACAGAGCGGTCATTGGCTTCTTTTGCCCGAAAAAGTGTAGAACAAGATAGAAAATTGGTTTATGAGAGAACCGCGTAGAGACAAGGAAAGACTGGAAAAAAAGTGAAAGGTATGCGAAATTATATTGTCCATGAGTATTTCCAAATTGATAACATAGTAGTCTGGGAAGTCGCCACGAAGAATCTTATTGAACTAAAAGAACAGATTTCCCGATATTTGGAGGAAACAGATTGGGATAAGTGGGAAGAAAAAATTTAATAGAGCAGAATTTTTAGTACTTTTGCACCCGAAATTTTTGACAAAACAATAAATAGTAACGAAACAAATCGCCTATGAGCAGAACCGCATAATTCCGTTATGCACACCGTAGAATAGGAAAAAGCAAAGTAGCTTGTACACTGGATGCTTTGAAACTTCGACACTTTCAAATTATCTCCCAGGGTAAAGCAACGGCGCTCCCGCCTCAAGGCGTGGGCTTTACTCGTTGTAATTGGGAGATATAGGTAGTCGAAGACCTCAAAGCATCCAATGAAGGCGAAAAAGTGCCACGCTTTTTTTGTGCGCGTAACTTTCTGAACTCTTTCGGCACACTTTATGAAGTTTATCACAAAACCCGAAGGTGCCGGATGGGATATAACGCGGTGTTTGTATGATGAAATTATTAATAGTGTTTTTTTCTTTCATTTTGTTTGGAGTGCAGCCGACATTTCAAACAACAAGCACATTATCTTTAAACAATCAATCGCCATGTATTATAATTGAAGCCAATGACATTTGCTCATGCTGCTCTTTGGAATGGATGTCACAAAAATGGGGTGACAAGACACTTTATCAAGTTAAATTCAAAAACAATTGTTCTCATACCGTACAGATATATTATAAATATCGGAGCGACAACGACAAGTTAGTCCCAATCTATTATGAAATAGGAGCTGGCAAAACAACTCCATGGCTTCCGACGGGATACGAAAAACATCTTTATTCATATTCAGAAGAATAGTGCTTTCTCTTTTCCAGAGTGCAACTTGTTGTGCTCCGAAAGATAATTGCAATTTGTCGTCAAAAACCGATGGAGCCGGATGGGATATAACACGGCTATTATTGAGATGAGGAAAATATTATTTGTCATTATTATTACATTTTCTGTTGCCACACTTTTTGCGCAAGTCTCTTGTCCGCAATGTAGGGGTCGCGGCTCGATTATTGAACGTGAAAAATTCAAGTGTACCACTTGCCAAGGAACAGGATTAGTGGTCGGATACATTAAAGAAACATGTCGTGTTTGTAAAGGTTCGGGAAAAGTTCAAGACTACAAAAACGGAAGTTGGTATACGAGGTCTTGCACAAATTCTTATTGTAATGATGGTGTTGCTACCACCAGAGGTAATGTGACATGTAATACGTGTAAAGGGAAGAAATTTTATTATGAAGACGTTGAAAGGACTTGTCCTAGATGCAATGGTCATGGGAAAATCAATCCATAAGCATTGTTGTGAATAATTCATTTTCATATAAGTCCACTTGAATAAGTGTTTTTTTGCGGCGGTAAATCTAAGGTTTGCAAAAAACAAAATTCGAAAATCAAGTAGTTATTAGGTATAGGTTGCCAGTTTTGCTCTTTTTCAAGCGGACCCCTTATTAGAGCCGACGAGCCGATGGGATATAACAGGCAGTCTTATAATGAAGAGGACAATTATTATTTTGACATTTGCACTCTCTTCCGTGCCCCTGTTTGCACAATCATCATATTATGGAGAATCTGGTTTTTGGAGTGGACATCCGACAAAACGCCACGACTATATGAATCTCCTATTCACAGGCGGATATCAGATGTTGTTTCACGAAGGCAGCCAATTCCACACGGGAAATATAACGGCGGAGGCCGTGTTTAGCTTTTTTGGGGCACGGGCCAGCATTTCTTATGGACCTGGTTATTTCATGTATAGCCCCGTGGGATTAATTATGTTTGCTCCCGCTGTGTTTATGCGAACTTTAAGTGAAACAGGCGGGTCTGGTGCGGGTGCAGGAATACTTTTGGCATTGGCTTTTTCGGCCGCCCAATGGCATATTCCAGTCTCTAACCATATTGAAATAAATTTGGGTTGGGATGCACTGAAGTTTGTTAAAATGAAGAACTTCGACAGTGGCACCTACATTGCGGGCAGTCTGAATGCAGGAGTCACAGGGTATATTGGGGATATGTTGTTCTTGAGTGCATATTATGAGTTCAACCACAGCCACAACCTCATTGTGAATTGGACGGGCGGATTTGGCGGTGCTGTTGGGTCACAGCCCAGCTTCCTGAACGGTCATTCATTCGGCATCCGTGTGGGTTGCCAAATATAAAAAAAGACAGTTATTAACAAAAACCGATGGTGCCGGATGGGATATAACATGGCATATTCTATAATGAAAAAAGTTTGTTTATTATTTCTGATTGTTCCTCTAATTCTGTCAAGTTCAGCAAAGAATACCTTACCAAATGATATTGTATATTCTTCAAATGTTTCTTGCAATAAGTCCTTCAATACTGAAATTGCAGGGTATCCAAAAGATTCATGTATCCGAATATTCTCCTATAACAGTAATGGATACAACAACCTTGTTTTTCAGAGGACATGCGCTTATGATACGGAAATTTCTGTGGACGTGTGGTGTAAGTATGAAGTGACAAATATTAAAACCGGTCATACGGGAATATATACGGTCAGTTGGAGCCTTGAACCCAATCAAAGACAATGGGTGGTTGAGAGATTGCCAGATACTTTGTACGAATATGGCAAAATACTTGATTTTGACGTTAGGCCTGAGTTCTTTGCTGGTTGTTTTGAAGCGTATTCCATTAGTGGGAAACGCCTGTATGAATATGACATAGAAGTTCACTGTAATCACGAGGCAAAGCAGTATTATGCTCGATATTTAGGAAATAGAGAGAATAGAGTACAGCGGGAATGCCTTATCAATTTGTCAAGCCCTAACATATGCTCTTTTTCCTTAGAAGTCATTAATCGAGATTCTCAAAAAAATGTCACAGTTCAAGCTAAATTGACGCGAGGAGAATACATCGGCGAGACCATTTTAACTGGAACTATCAATACAGATAGGGAAGTGGTTTATATTAGGGACACTCGTGGTCGTATTGTTAAATTTTTAGAATATGAAAATTCTGATAATAGCATTATTATTTATAAGGGTACCCAGAGTTACGGCACAGGTTGTTTGCCCTACTAAATATGGCCAGATTGATGTTTTTTCCTTCATTAATAAAAACCCGACGGTGCCGGATGGGATATAACGCGGCAAAAGATTAGAATGAAAAAGTTGTTTTTGTTAATCTTCGTTGTCGGTCTTATTATTGCGACACAAGCATTTGCTATAACAAGCGAGAAGACCTTTACTTCTTCGCCTATCACCTTTGCTGAAAGCGAGAATGGTCCCATTGATAACCAGTGTGAATGTGAACTTTATCTGGAAAATGGCACAGGTCTTTGGTATTTGAAATGCAGAAATAAATGTGACAAAATGGTGAAAGCCACATGCATTTACAAGATTCACTATCAAAATGGTACAATAAAAACGAAGACAGTTACGAATCACATTCGAGAGTATTCCGAGACTATAGTTGACCATGGGTATCATGAGGATAGCTATTGTGAAACGATTTCTGTTAATTGTGAAGTTGTAGAGTAACCAAACAGTATTCTTATTATGTTGTTATATAATATAATATGTCAATAAATCAGAGCTGATATGAAAAGAACATTTTTATTCTCTTTGCTGCTGACAACGACAGTGTTGTCTGTTTTCGCTCAACCTAACACCAAATACGACATCAGTGGAAAGTGGTATGCATACGACGCTGATGGTAAGCGAATAGAAAATTTAGATATTCGTATATTCTATAACGAAGATATTGAAGCGTATTATGCGCAATACGATGCCATGACTTTTGTCTTTACTCGCCCCAACCAAGCTATAGATTGGAACAACAAACACGTCGGTACGGATAAATCAAAAATCACCTTTCAATCAGAGACCTCGTTTGATTTCTTTTTAAAGTATATGATAACTATTAAAACAATGGTAAGCAACCAATGGCAATATCAAAGTTACCTTCTCGTTAAAGCCTATACACTATCATTACGGTACATACCAGAAAAGGACAAATTGGTAGGTAGAGCAAATTGTGAAAAAAATTATGAAGCATTAGGAAACTCTGATTACCGATCAATCGCTGCTGCTGAAAAAGATGGAAAAGCTAATATTTTAACAGATTGTGAAGGTGGATGTGGCGGTAGGGATGTGGTATACCGAAGACACTAGTCTTCATTCGGAAGGTGGCCTTTGTGTGAGGAAAGACGCAGAATTGATTAGGAATCTCTCTACTTGTAAATTGTTGCGTGTCTCCGGCACGCCGCCCCTCCCGCGCATCGTCCACCCCACACTGCGAGTGTGGGGTTATTGAGGTTTCGTGCCTGCGGCACGGGCGGAATCCGCAATGGTCAACCGTCACGCCGGATAATGTCCATACTCATATTCTGTTCAACATCCCTCCTCGTGTCGGAGACACGCAACTATTATATGTGCACATCTTCTATCGTTCTTTTTGTCTCTAGAGTGCAAAAATAGTTAGGGGGCTTCTAATTATTTCTTCCTGATTAACAGCTTCTTATGAGCTAAAATCCGCTGAAAACGACACCCAAAATCCCCGTTTCGGTCAACTTGCGACAGATGAACATTTTATGATGAAAATTTCTCGCAACCCATTGTCATTCAAAGAATTATTTGTATATTTGCCGCAAATTAGAAAGGACGATGAATCAGACCAAACCAACATACAAACAGCCTGGAGGAGAACAACCTGATCTTGCATGAGGGCACCATGATAGACGGGAGCTTCGTGGAGGCACCGCGCCAGCACAACACACGCGAAGAGAACAAAATAATCAAAGAAGACAGGGGCGGCGAGTTGTGGAATCCGGAAGAGGGCGACACCGAGGAGGAGAAGAGGCGCAAAGCCAACAAGAAAAGGCAGAAGGACACGGATGCCCGATGGGTGAAGAAAGGCGGCCTACAACACCCTGACAAACCTGGTCTACAACCTGTGCCGGCACGAGCAAGTCATGCGACTCGGAATGAATTAAACAATTAAAAATCAAATAGTTGAACAAATATAAGCAAAAAAATCATCAACAAGCTGCAACCTTTTGGACTTTTTGTGTCCTATGAATAGATGAAAGAATTAATTTTGCAGCGTTGTTTGCTTATCTTGATGTTTAACGGACTTCGCATCAAGGTCGTCGGCAACGCGAAGAAGTAAAAAATAGAAGTCCCCAAATAAATATGACTAAACGTTTCTATATCGCGTTGGCGCTGCTGGTGGCGGCACCGGCGCTTGTTTTCGCACAACAGACCCAAAGTCCTCTCACCATCACGGTGAAGGGTGTGAGCTTCAATATGATTCGCGTGCAAGGCGACTCCTTCACCATGGGCTGCACCCCGGCACAAGGGAGCGACTGCGAAGATGACGAGAAACCTGCCGACACGGTGACACTCTCCACCTACTACATCGGCGAGACCGAAGTGACGCAGGAACTGTGGAAAGCCGTGATGGGAGACAATCCGTCTTACTTCAAAAGCGGTTCGCTGAAACGTCCTGTGGAGCAAGTGAGCTGGGAAGACTGTCAGACGTTCATCCGCAAGCTGAACGAACTCACGGGCAAGAAATTCCGCTTGCCCACCGAGGCTGAGGGGGAGTTTGCGGCACGCGGCGGCACGAAGAGCGCAGGCTATAAGTACAGCGGCAGCAACGATATCAATGCGGTGGCATGGTACGATGTTAACGCCTACGATAAAGGAAAAAACAGCCCGGGCTACGGCACACACGTGGTCAAAACCAAGAAGCCGAACGAGTTGGGCATATACGATATGTCTGGCAACGTTTGGGAATGGTGTTCTGACTGGTACGGCGATTATACGAGTGCTACGCAGACGAATCCGCAGGGCGCGCCTTCGGGCTCCGCCCGCGTGAACCGTGGTGGCAGCTGGTACAACCTCGCCGGAAACTGCCGTTCCTCCTATCGGGGCTACTCCCCCCCCGACTATCGGAACGACGACCTCGGCTTGCGTCTGGTTCTCATCCCATAGTTTACCATCGTGGATGCTAAGCAAAAAAGCAAGAAATAAAAAGTAGGGTTGTCGCGTTGCGGCAACCCTACAGTGTAATGCGGTAGCCGTTTTACACTATCACCTCGAAAATCCGCTTCCCGTTCCGATGGTCGTTGGCTGTTGATTTGCTGTCGTGTTCACGAGGAGCCCCGACAGGGGCAGAAGCTTGGTAGCGGCAATGGGGATGATGTCATTTTAGTAACCCCACACGGCACTCACTTCGTTCGTTTCGTGTGGGGTTGGGCGTGCACACACGGAGTCAGCGTGTCGGAGACACGCAACTATTATATGTGCACATCTTCTATTGTTCTTTTTGTTTCTAGAGTGAAAAAATAGTAATTGTTTTCATATTCCGAAGAAATATTTCTAAAAGTTGTATCTTTGCAACCAGAAAATCCCCCGATTTCTTCTTCCTGCCAGAACCGCCGCTTACTACTAACTGCTAACTACTAACTACCAACCTTCAATAACCCATAACCATTAAATGACCTACTACTCTTTCGACAACACCTTTGACGGACTCCTCACCGCCGTTTTCGAGGCTTTCGCCCTGCACGAACAGCCGGAGATGCTGTTGTCGGAAGGCGACCCCGTGCCGTTGTTCTGCGATCGGTTGTATGCCGTTCCCACCAATACGGAAAAGGCCGGTCGTGTGTGGAAGGGGTTGGAGAAACGGCTTCCGAAAAATGTGGTCAGGATGCTCGCCGTCAGCTTTTTGTCGGAAATGCGCGAGCTTAACAACCCGCTGTTCCAATACATCTGCAAGGTGTTCCGGCAGCCGGAAGGCACTGAGGGAATCGAACGCAATTTCGCCGATCCCGACATCCTAACCGTGACCAACATCGCCCGTAAGGTGAGCCATGAACAGCTGCGGATGAAGCAGTTCATCCGTTTCCAGAAAGCCAAAGACGGCACCTACCTCGCCGTCATTTCCCCCGACCACAACGTCCTGCCGCTCGTCATTGACCATTTCACGGACCGCTTCAACGACCAACCGTGGCTCATCTACGACGCCAAGCGCCACTACGGATTCTACTACGACGGGACAGGGGAGCCGGTGCGCATCACCTTCGCCGACGAGTCATCGGTGACATTCAACCTCGCCAACGGCCGTCTGAACGACGATGTGCTGAGCGACGACGACCAACTCCTGCAGGATTTATGGCGCACCTACTTCAAGACAATATGCATCCGCGAGCGAATGAATCCACGGAAGCAGCTGCAGGACATGCCGCGGCGGTATTGGAAATACTTGACGGAGAAGCAGAAGGCTCAGTGAAACTGCATCAGGTACGCCTTGATGAAGCCGTCGATGTCGCCGTCCATCACCGCGTTGACGTTGCCGACCTCGTACTGCGTGCGCAGATCCTTCACCAACTTGTAGGGCTGCATCACGTAGCTGCGGATCTGACTCCCCCACTCTATCCGTTTCTTGGAGCTCTCAATCTCGTTGAGCTTCGCGCGCTTCTTCTCCAACTCGATTTGGTAGAGCTGCGACTTCAGCATCTGCATGGCCTTCTCGCGGTTCTGCGACTGCGAGCGGGTCACCTGGCATTCGATGATAATGCCCGTGGGGTGGTGGTGCAGGCGCACGGCCGTCTCCACCTTGTTGACGTTTTGTCCGCCGGGGCCGCTGCTGCGATAGGTGTCCCACGAGATGTCCGCCGGACTGACTTCGATCTCGATGTCGTCGTTGATGATGGGATAGGCGAAGACGGAGGCGAAGGAGGTGTGGCGCCGCGCCGCGGAGTCGAACGGCGAGATGCGCACCAACCGGTGCACGCCGTTCTCGCTCTTGAGGAAGCCGTAAGCGTAGGAACCCTCGATTTCGATGGACGCGGACTTGATGCCCGCCACGTCACCTTCCTGACGGTCAATGAGTTTCACGGAGAAGTTGTGGCGCTCGGCCCAACGCATGTACATACGCAGGAGCATCTCGGCCCAGTCGCAGCTTTCGGTGCCGCCCGCGCCGGAGTTGATGTTCAGGATCGCGTCGAAGGAGTCCTCCTCGTCGCGCATCATGTTCTTGAACTCCAACTTCTCCACGGCCTCCATCGTTTTGGCGTAAGCCTCGTCAAGTTCCGCCTCGGTGGCGTCGCCAGACTGCTGAAACTCGCTGACTACCAGCAGCTCATCATTCAGCTCGGCGGCCTTGTAGTAGTCGGCCACCCACGCCTTGATGCCGCTAATCTCCTTCAGCAACTTCTCGGCAGCCTTCGGGTCGTCCCAAAAGCCGTCCTGTTGGGTTATTTCTTCTTTCTGTTTGATTTCCAGTTCTTTGGCATCTACGTCAAAGATACCTCCTTAGCTCACTGAGCCTCGTTTGAACCGCTTTGATTTGGTCGGATGTGGTCATTATCTTACTTTATTTGTTATCGTTGTTGTCACCCCCACACTGCGCTTCGCTTGTGTGGGGTTATTAGCGCTTCGCGCGTCTTGCCCCTTCGGGGCTGCTCAAGGAAGCAATTTTAATACCTAATTACCCCACGATTCCTGAGTGTCTTACGTCTCACGTCTTACGTCTTAAACAGGCCGCAAAAATACAAAAAATAGGGATTGGTCTCGTATTATTGAAAAATGTGTACTTTTGCCCTTGCTATGATAGATGCCGGAAAGATAGTACACGAGGAGTATTATTACGCTTCAGGGGCCATTTCGGGTTCCCTGGATGCTCTGTCGGCGGAGTTCACCGGCTACGAGAAGTTGCCTGGTCGGAGCCGGCAGCCGGGCAATGTGCTCTACCGTGCCCGCCGTTTCGGTCGTTACTATGTGCTCAAAGGACTTGCGCCCGAGTATCGCGACGACCCCGCTATGCGCGAGTATCTTTCCAAAGAGTACCAGATCGGGGTGCAGCTCGACCATCCCCATATTGTGCGGGTGAACAGCCTGGAAGAGGATCCCAAAACGGGGCTCTGCATCGTGATGGAGTACGTGGACGGCCAAAGTCTCGACGAATGGCTGGCCACGCGACCGTCCGCTGCCGCCCGCAAACGGATCTTCCGACAGATTCTGGACGCCATGGACTACTGCCACGACCGGCAAATCTGGCATTTGGACCTCAAGCCCTCCAACATCCTGATTACCAAAGACGGACTTACCGCCAAGATCATCGACTTCGGGCTTTCCGACAACAGCGGCTTCGCCTTCCGGCAGACGGGCGGCACGCGCAAGTACGCCGCGCCCGAGCAACTGGCCGGACAGGTCGCCGACCACCGCAGCGACATCTACGCCTTGGGCGGCCTGCTGAAGCGGATGTTCCCGCACCGTTACGGTCGCGCCGTCCGCCGAGCGCAACGCCAAGACCCCAACAAACGCCCACAGTCGGTGGCGGCATTGGCCAAGCTGATGCGACCGCGATGGGAATTGTGGCTGCTGCCAGTGCTTCTCATCGGCCTCTTCTGCTTCTGGATGCACCCCGACGGCAAAAAATTCCCCGTCACGCTGGATTCCGGGCAGACGGTCTATGCCAAGGTGCTGTCGCACTGGCACCGCACCGTGGCCTTCGTATGTCCCAGCGAGGCGAAGAATTGGAACGGCATCCCCAACGCCCCCTCCGGCGACATGGTCATCCCCTCGCACATCCGATGCCGAGGCGTCCGCTACCGCGTCACCGATCTGGACACCTGCGCATTCCAAAACTGTGTTGAACTCACCCATTTGACGCTTCCCGAAGGCCTCCAACGAATCGGGGAAGGGGCTTTCGTCGGAGACAACAGGATTGCGGACACGCTCGTCATACCACGTTCTCTGAAGGTGCTGGAAAACGGCCCCTTTTCAGACTGTCACTCGCTGACCACGCTGGTATGGAAGGCGCTGGACTGCAGTACCGGCAAGCAGCCCCATTTGGACAACCATTTCTTTTATCGTTGCAGTTCCCTGAAAAAAGCCATCATAGACGACTCGGTCTATGTCCTGCCACCGCGCATATTCAACGACATGGGCTGGCTGGAGGTGATTGTGATGCCGAACCATATACGTGAACTGCCCATCGAGTTCGCATCGAACACCTACAATCTCCGCGACTGCCGTCTCCCCGACTCGTTACGCAAAATCAGTCACGGCGCATTCTACATGAGCAGCCTCGAGCGTGTTGTCATCCCCGACAAAACGGAATTGTTGGGAGCCTACAGCTATTCCTACTGCCAGAATTTGCGTGAAGTGGAAATCGGAAGCGGAATGAAGCGGATTGAGAGCTATGCATTCAACGACAATGCAGCCTTACGGACGATGATCGTCCATTGCGAGGAACCGCCCGCGATGCTGCTGAACTCTCTGTTCAACATCCCCGACAGCGCAGTGCTGTACGTGCCCGCCCAGTCGGTGGAGAAATACCGGAAACACGAGGTGTGGGGGAAGTTCAGGAGGATAGAAGCTATTGGCCGTTAGCTGTTGGCTATTATCGGGAGAACTCCCACAAATCAGCCAAAAGCCAAAAGCCAAAAGCTAAAAGCTATTTCCCTGTTTCCACCGAGATTTGTGTCACACCGCTTTTGCGGCCGATTTCATAGAGGGTGGCGAAGGAGTCGTCTTGGACGAGGTTGGAGAGGATCAGAGGGGAGCCGGTGGCGAAGAAGGCGGTCTGGAAGGTGTTGCCGGGTTTCAGCTTGGTGCGTTCGCTGCTGACCACGCGGTAGGCGTTGCTGCCGAGGTACTCCACGGTGCAGCGGCGGCCGGGGTCCCAGCAGAGCGTCACGCGGTCGCCGGGACGCAAATCCTGACTGCTCACCACCTTGCCGAGCACCTTGTCGGAGGATTCGTTTCCTTCGTCGCCATAAAACTGTTTCAGATCGTCGAAATTGCGGTAGCCGATGGCTCTCGACAGGACATCTAAGGTGAAGCTGCGGGGTGTCACGGGCGTGTTGCCATATTTCCAGATCCGTTTCAGTGTGTTGAGACCGATGTTCTCGCGGGTGCGCTCGAAAACGTATGCCTGCAGGAACACGAAGTCGGAGGAGCGGTTCATCTGCCGGTCCAAGGCCTCGCAAAGGAGTTTTTTCAAGTGTTCGATATAGATTTTGTCGCTGTCGTCCATGAGAAATCCGTTTTTCGGCGGCAAAAATAAACATTTTGCGGGTTGTCCGTGTTGCCCATTTTGGCCCATTTGGATGGTCTCAAATACGTATGCTTACTTTTATGCCACTTCGCGTCGGAAACACCAGAGTGGCATGTTCTTCAACAAGCAGATGCAACTGTCTCTCACTTACAATGCTGAGATCAACATCGTTTTGCGACATCAGGTCTGATATTGTCGGATTGTCCGCAAGCAGACGCATCCGTTCGGTCATTGGTTGATCAGATAAAATGGGCGATAGAGAAAACAATTCCAGATTGGAAGCTGTTTCTTCAATCAAGTGGCTTTTCACGAAAGATTTTTGCTTTTCGTCTCCAATAAGTTCACCAATACCCTGCATTAGCATTTTCGGGCTTGTCTTTCGAACACTTTCTGCGCATTGCACAGCATAGTCCGCCACACTCATGCCCGTTCGCAATCGGACAATGTTTGGATTGATTGCCGTGCTTTTCTGAAGGAAAAACCAAACATCGAAAATGTCTCGTGGGGTGACGCGCTCTCCTAATGCGCACAGCTTATGGGCAAACATGTCTGGAAGTGTCATTACCCGTATATCCGTACCTGCCAAAGTCTTGATTTCGTAATGGTTGTCATACTGCCGTGTGGAGACCTCAACTTTCAACATTCGATTTCCACCACCATAGTTGAGAACTAGCAACGGACCGTAAAATTTCATAGCCTCGTCATCAATCTTCCCAAATTTCGACAGCAGATTATGTAATTTATGGAAGACATTCTCCGTTTTTGTGCTGTCTAATAAGTTGAAATCCAGATCCGTGGAGAATCTTGGCAATTGATGAAACAACAAAAGCGAGGTTCCTCCCTTAAAGGCCAGTTGGTTCGACAGTTCTTTATCTCGGAAAATGGCAAGTAAAACCTGCATCATGAAATAACGGTGTTTTGCGATATCCATAATATCAAATGTTTAGGATTTGTTTTGTGTGTTTCTCCAGTGATTTGGAACGATATGAAGGAATTAGAGCATTGATTTTCTTCTTATCAAGAGGTCGAAGGTTGTCAAAATAACAGTTTCCGGCACTTAAATACACCATGTCCAAAAACGCCCGTTCCGCCGAGGCAATACATACATTATCCTTTTGCATAATCCCTTCTCCACCCAACCACAATTCTGGCTTTATTTGTCTATAGGAGTACACTTGTCCTGAAATCTCCACAGTGCGCGAGAGATAGCTCACCGAAGTCAGGGCAGAGTCGTATTGGAAAATGACCCCGGCTCGCTTCAGAACATATTCCAGAGAGAGGTAGGAAGGATGAAAAATCGAACAGGCCAGTTCTTCAGCATTGAAAGTACGTTTCGTGTAAATTCCGCGTCTTGGATTAAGGATTTCCCCTTTCTTGACGTAGTAGTTCAGCATTTTCGTCAATCTCACACCATCTGAAATGCCAGTCAGCAGAACCATTGATTGGATCTGGAATACAGTTCTTTCGGATTCTAACATCAACCTCAGCACATTATTTTGAGAACTCATAATACGAATAATTTGTATTTTCAGTCTGCAAAAATACATTTTATTTCTTAACCCACAAAACCAAATACTATTTTTTTTTCTCCATTTTGACCCATTCCATCCTATCCGAAAAAATTGTAGTTTTGCGGGTCAAAATGGACGGGCGGAATTTCATCCCCGTTTGTCAGTGTCACCAAAATAGATAGTAGAAAAAGAACAAAAAAGAAACAATCGAACATATAAAATAGCGTTTGCAGCTATCCTTGACTCTCATTTTCCACACGCTCTCCGTCGAATCGGGGGCAACACACATCAAGGGCAGATTCCGCAAGCCGTTTGTAACGGCGTGGAGTGCTTGTCAGATGTGTGGGAGTGGAAACCCGAGAGTCGGACAAGCGAAATTCCACGCCATTTTTGTGTCACAAACGGTAGCGCAATGAGCGAAGAGGGTCTGCACATAGGGCAAGTCATCCGTCGGGTGGTGATCCGGAAGGGGATCAAGGTGCCATGGTTGGCGCAGCAGTTAGGCTGCCACCGCAACAACGTCTATCTCATTTTCTCCCGCCAGTGGATTGACACGAACACGCTGATGAAGCTCGCCCAAATCCTCGGCCACGACTTCTTCGCAGACCTGAGCCGCTCCTACCACGAGCAGCAGGGACAGCTTGGGGATATATAAACGGAATGGGGAAAAGTTAAGGTGCGGTATGTTACCCTGCCGCTGTCGGTTTATATTTTAAACTGCAAAAATCTCCACTATTTTTATAGTTCAAACTGTAAAAGCATAACATCCCGCCGCTTCCGCCCATTAATTTTGTGCAATCCGCCAAGCAATACTTTGCTAAACATCTGATAATCATAATTATATATTGTATATTTTTGACCCCTGATAAGAACGGGAAAGAAAGCGCCATCCCATGAAGCGCATAGCCCATTAAAATGGGTCAAAATGGGTTATGGCGGTTTGACGGGAAAGTTTTTATTTTGCGGGTGGAAAAGATGGGGATTGGAAAGGTGATAATGTTTAAATTGAATTTCAAATATAGCCATTTATTATGTACAATGAACAGTTAGAACAATTGATTGAAGCGGCCTTAAAAGACGGTATGATGTCAGGAAAGGAAAGACAAGTCCTTTTCAACGAAGCTCAATCTTTGGGTATCGATCTTCTTGAGTTTGAAAACGAACTAAATAGGCGTATATTATCGCGCAAAAATGAAAGTGTTTCAGATTCTCTAAGCGGTAACAATAATAATTCTGTTTCTAACAAAGTAGAACAACCAAAACAAAACGAAGAAAGCATAGGGATAAGTGAGAAGGAAAGAGAGGAGAAAAAAGAGGAGGAAGAGACAAAAGATGAGATAGAAGAATTCGAGGAAAACGGAGGAAAAATAAAAGAAAGAGATGAGGAAGACGAAGAAGATACAGAAGATGAGGAAGATACGGAGGAGTACGATGAAGACAACGACTCGTTAGTTGGTGATATTGTAAACGATTTCAAAGACGTTGTTAGCGACATAAAATCAGATGTTTCCGATATCTTACACGATATTATAGGGGATCCCAAACATACAATCAAGTCTTCAGCGGCGAGTCAAAAGAAGTCTCAAAAAACCACCTCCAAGATTAATAAAACTCCTTTGACATCAAATTCGTCCAACAGGAGCAATTTTGCCCAACTTCTCAATAGCGGAAATCTGTCTTCAAAAAAATTGAATGAGGTTCTTGACGACATTGTCAATGGTGAGTATATGACATCTGCTGATTGTGAAGACATGGATGACTTTAGAGAACTTAAGGCACAAAAAAAACGAATTAAAGAGGCTCTTGTACAATTTCCCACCCCATCCGACAAAGACGACCTCCTTGACTTTATGCTTTATCTGAAACCTAAAATCCAACATTCCGAACATAGCGATGCCTTCCTGATGAAATATAATGAATGTGTGGAAAAGGTGGAAATACTTTATCCCGAAGACCCCGATTTTGAAAAGATTATCGGTTCAAAAGTTAAGAAAAACAATTGGGGAAAATTCCGAGGCACTATGAAAAAGACAGGGATGGTAATGGGTGGAATAGGACGTGTAGTGTGGGTGATATTAAAAATAGCAGGAATTCTGTTGATTATTGCGATTGTATTGTTTATAGTTTTGATGATACTTGGCTATCTGTCCTAACAACCACAATCGAAATGTTAAAGCAAACGATACTATTTAATAGATCAGTTCAGAATTCATCTAATCAGTAATCACTGCAATATGGCAAAGACTATTAAGCGGAGTAAAGCTGCTTTTGGAAAGCAAATCGAACTATATGTAAAAACATTGTTGTTAAAAGAAGGAGCTGACGTATATACACCGGAAGTGAATGATAAAGCTATAGATATTTTGGTCAAAACACCGACGAACCATTTTAACGAGATACAAGTAAAAGCCGTAACAAAAGGAGCTTTGTTTGCTGCTATTTCTCATAAGCCACAAAAGAAACCTCGGAATAATAATTATTGGTTTATCTTCTATTCCGAAGAATTAGATGTGTTTTGGATTTTATCCTCGCAAGAGTTTGTTGCAGAAGCTTCGCAAAATAAAAAAGGAAAACACATTGGAAAATATTCCATCCAGTTTCATAGCAAAAGCAATGGAACGGTCGTTGCTAACCCTAAATATTCAAAATATGAAGTTACAAACTTTCGACGAATAACAATGTGATATGAGGATTGGTGTGCGAGCAAGCGGCATAGAAAAGTTCTTTTTTGAAATAGATTAAAATAAAATGATATGTATAACGAACAATTGGAACAGTTAATTGATGCGGCGTTAACGGATGGCACGTTGACTGAAAAAGAAAAGCAGATTCTTTATAAAAAAGCCATGGTAATGGGCGTGGACTTAGACGAGTTTGAAATGGTCCTCGAAGCAAGACTAATCAAACTTAAAAAGGAAGTTGAGGAAAAAGTAGCTTCATCAGCTCCTAAAAGCAACAAACATGGAGACATAAGAAAATGCCCGGCATGTGGGGCAATAGTACCTCAATTAACAGGTTTTTGCAAAGAATGTGGCTATGAATTCTCGAATGTAGGCGTGTCCACCACATCCCAATTAGTGGCAGATGAAATAAAAAAGATAAAAGAGGAGAGTGCTCGAAAAAAGCAAGAACTGAGAATGAGCGGTTTGTATTCAGCAGAAAAAAAAGAAGGAGAGAGCTATTCTCCTCTAGAAAAAGCGGAAAAAGATGTTTACTGGGACAGTCAATACAAGATTGATTCATTCATAGAGTCATTTCCAATACCAAATACAAAAAATGATTTATTAGATTTCATTTCATTCTTGAGAGTGGAAGGCTATTCTAAAAAACGTGATCAATGTTTAACCAAAGCGAAAATATTGTTTCCTGATGAACCTGTGTTTGAGAAAATTTCTGCAGAAATAGCTGAAGAAAAGAAAAAAGATGATAGATATTGGGCGCTGCACAAAGCTGGGTGTTTGGGATTGCTTGTTATAATTGTTATAATTGTAATATTGGGACTTATTTTACATTGGTGGACTTGGGCCGATATACGTTCTTTTTTCGATTAATGTTCAAATCATATTTTGGTTTACTTTGTTCAAAGGACATATTTTTAGTTAAACTTATGGACATTGGAATAGCAAGTGTTATTATCGCTTTAATATTGGGTGTATCCGGAATAGGGATTTCGGTATTGCTGGGTTACGTTCCTCGGAAAAGGAAGAGCGAAATAATTCGGACAAAGAAGGAGTTGCTTCAACTTTATCAGGATGTCTTACAGTTGCTTGAAGAAGAAAAAATGCTGTTGGAAGAAGCGGAAATAAGCAAATTGAAGGCACGGAGGGATAGAATTATCAGCAGCCATTGCGAACCTGCCCGGATCAAAAAAAGAATCAAAGAGTTAGAATCACAAATGCAAAATTATGGGAATATTTAACAGAAAAGAAGGCGGATTGATGGATGTCATCCGCTGCGATGAACCGGAATATTTAATTTGGAAATGGCGTCCTGCAGGGCAAGACGCAAACAGCACAAAAAAAGAGAACGCCATCCGCTACGGCAGCAGTCTGCGGGTGAAAGATGGTGAAGTTGCGGTTTTTGTTTACAAACAGGATGGTGGCATTATGCAGGATTTCATCGAGGGACCATACGATGACACTATCAAAACTGCAAATTTCCCAATACTTACGAGCATCGTTGGCTTGGCGTTCGGGGGCAACTCTCCATTCCAAGCCGAGGTCTTTTTCATCAACCTCTCCCAAGTGATGCAGGTCAGGTTCGCTGTACCTTACTTTGATGTCTTTGATCCGCGATTTCTTGACTATCCTGTGCCTATGGCTGTGAGGGGGACTCTGACATTTAACATTTCTGATTACAAGGCGTTTATTAAACTACATCGCCTCATCAATTTTGAGTTGGAAGATTTCAGCAAACAGATTAAGGACGCCATCGTTAAATATGTGAAAGGGGTAGTGACCAACGTGCCGCAAGAAAACGGCATCCCTGTCTTGCAAATGGAAAGGAAAATATTGGAAATCAACGAAATCGTGGTTCAACATTTGAAACCCAGATTGGAGAATGACTTCGGAGTAAATATGAAAGCAGTTGACATCGCTGCTATTGAACCTGACAAGGAAAGCGACGGTTACCTTGAACTACGCAAAATCACCGCTGGTCAACAAACCAAGACCATAGAAACACAAACAGAAATCAATCTCAAGAATATGCAAGAGATGCAGCGTATCAATGCTGAAAATATGGAGGAGTCGCTCCGTGTACAGCGTGAAGAAGCTCAACGCGCGCAACGTCTGCAGACAGAGAATGCAAACATTGCCGCTCACAGCATAGACAAACAAACTGAAGTGCTCTCAACTGCAGCACAGAATCTCGGTGAGATGAGCCAAGTGAACTTGGAGAATGGCAATGTGGGCGGAATGAATCCTGCAGGGATGATGATGGGTATGGCAATGGGTGGCGCAATGGGAGGCCAAATGGGGAATATGATGAATCGAATGGGGCAACAGATGCAACAAGCGAATATGCCGCAACAACCTCAGCAACAGACACAGCCACAGATGACACCTCCGCCCATGCCTGGTGCCGTGAATGTGGCTTACCTGGTTTCTGTCAATGGACAACAATTTGGTCCTTACAATATGCAACAGTTGCAACAATTAGTGCAGAACGGACAACTTACTGCGCAAACGTATGTTTGGAAGCAAGGTATGCCCAACTGGGAGTTTGCAGGTAACGTACAAGAACTTGCCAATCTGTTTGGAGCCGTTCCGCCGCCTATGCCCCCAACCCCTCCAATGCCGTAACATTTAATAAAACAGTGAAATATGGACAATAACAATTTCTTCTCCATCGACCGGCTAATCGAGTTCGGTATGAGTATGGCCGTTGCCCAGCAGATGGTTCAAACTATGAACCAAACGATGCAAAGTATGTACATCCCAGGGACGATGAACCCGATGACACCGGCACAGCCTTCGCAAGCTGCGCCAATGCCACAACCTCTTCCACAAGTTTTCTATGTCGTCATTAACGGCAATTCCGTCGGGCCTTTGTCCGAAACCGAAGTAATGAAACTCATTTCCTCCAAACAAATCACCAAAGACACTTATGTCTGGAAGCCGGGTATGAGCGAATGGCAGACAGTGGAAAACACGCCAGAAGTTTTAAAATTAGTTTTGTTGGCACCGCCAGCGTTTAACCAACCAAAATAACGAGAGTATGAAAATAAACCTTATTCCCACTATTATTGCATTAGCCATCAGTGCATTGATCGGCTATGCCTTGTATGCCCTTTGCAAGACCGAAGGCCAGGAACTGCTTTTAGCCATCGGCGGCGGCATCGCCACCTTCATCCCGTTGGCCACCGCTTTGGGTGTCCGATTTGAACAATCCCGCACTTCCGGCAACATTGCCGCACTGGGCGGCGCGTTCACCTTCATTATGCTCATTTGTTGCATCGTGTATGCCTTCATACAATTCACCCCACCCGCCTTCATCATTGTGGCCGGTTTGTTGGTGTTGATTTTCATTGTAATTGCTTATGGGATAGCAAAGGCGAAACAATAAGTATTATTTTATGTTGGCGTACTCCACAAAAAACGCATCAGTTCATTCATATTTCAGCCATTAATTTAGTTCAAATTATTATGACATCACAAGATTTATCTATTTACATCAGCGATTTTCTCAGTTACGCGTACAGCCAAAAAATCGAACTCTATAATGAATATTCATTGCAGCACGAACTTGGCATATTCTTACGCAATAAATGTCCCAATTACAGTGTGCAATTTGAGAGAAACACTAACTTCTTTGGAATAAATACAGCCACTGTAAAACAAGAGATTGACATTGCGGTGTTTGACAAGAACGAAAAGTTCGCCATTGAACTAAAGTTTCCACGTAATGGTGCATATCCAAGAAGAATGTTCCAATTCGTTGAAGATATTTGTTTTATTGAGCAGTTGAAACATAATGGGTTTACTGGCGGTTGTGCAGTTTCTCTTGTCGATAATATGAATTTTTGCACCAAACAAGGATTAAAAACCAAAGGTATTTATAGCTATTTCCGTGTCGGAACTTCAATCCAAGGTGTAATTTCTAATCCTACGACCAAAGGGCCGAAACAGCTTACAATCAACAACTCGTATAATGCGATTTGGAATTCAACAAACTTTTGGGACAGAGATAAAGCAGCAGATCCAATCAAGTCTGTACCAGCAAAATATTACATCATTGAGATTTAGTTAGTTGATGATTAAAGGCACTCTTTCCTGTCTATAGTTCATGTTTGTATTTGAAAAAGTATCATAGAACTAGCCGAAAATCCGTAAAAGAGTAGGCAACTTAAAATCGTATTGTTATGAGGTATAAACTTTTAGTAACAGGAAAGGGCTTGTCTGCGTTGCAGTGGATAGAAAAACCCGACGGGAGCACCGTCAGAAGTTCCAGTGAAGAATGGAACTTTGTGGTTGAATCAAACGAATCAAACGGTATTTCCTCTGATGATTTCTTGAAGCAGACTGGTTGTAAATGGAGAAGCGGCTTCGGCAGGCCTTCTAAAATCACAAATGCCAACGGTTGGACGGTAAAACAATTATGATACTTCAATGAGTACAATCCTTGAAAACACTGGGACGTGTGGCAAGTTGAATGTCCAGCTCTTAGAGTTGTTGAAAAAACACGGCGGGACATTTCGCATCGATGAAGACAGTCGGTTCACAACGTGGGCCGTCACGCTTTTTGACAAAGATGGCGGTATCCCATTATCTCTATCGTTGGTCGGATCCATTGCTGAAATAGCGGTGAAGGATATGGGTTGGGGTTATGAGGTGGTGGAAATCACCCGTTGCGAAGACTTTGCCGAAAGAAACGATGACTACATCTTTATTTTGGCCGCCGTTGATGGAAACAATGTTACGGTTGACGGGGTCAAAACGGTGATAAAACTGTTGAAATCTGCAAAATAATGGTGGTTTCACCCACTGGGCGTTAGACATCCCCTCCGAAATTCTTCCGGACCCTATCGCGGGAGAATCGCAGGGGTGCGGAGACGCGCCGCGGCGCGTCTCTACATACGTGGCGGGGGGGGCGTCAGTCCCTATAGTCTATTGCGCTAGAGAAAGACTCACCTTATTCCCACTTCGCGTCGGAAATACCAGCGTGGAATGTTCCTCTATAAGCAGACGTAATTGTCTCTCACTCACTATACTCAGATCCACGTCATTCGCCAACATCATTTCAGATATCGCTGGATAGTCAGTAAGCAACCGCATCCGTTCGGTCATTGTTTGATCTGATATAATAGGAGACAGGGCAAATAGTTCCAGATTAGAGGCTGTCTCCTCAATCAGATGACTTTTCACAAAGTTTTTTTGTTTTTCATCCCCTATAAGCTCGCCAATTCCCTGCATCAAGACTTTTGGACTTGTCTTCCTTATACTTTCTGCACACTGTGAGGCATAGCCTGCTATGCTCATTCCCGTGCGCAGCCAGACAATATTCGGGTTGATGGCCGTACCCTTCTGAAGAAAAAACCACATATCGAAAATGTCACGAGGAGTGATACGCTCCCCCAAAGCACAAAGCTTATGGGCAAACATATCAGGAAGAGTCATCACCCGCACATCCGTGCCCGCCAGAGTCTTGATTTCGTAATGGTTGTCATAATGCCGTGAGGAGACCTCAACTTTCAGCATACGGTTACCCCCACCATAGTTGAGGACCAGCAAAGGACCATAAAACTTCATTGCCTCGTCATCAATCTTCCCAAACCTCAACAGCAGGTTGTGCAACGCACGGAATACACTCTCTGCTTTCGTGTCATCCAGCAAGTTGAAATCCAAATCTGTGGAAAACTTGGGCAGCTGATGAAACAACATCAACGAGGTTCCACCTTTAAAGGCAAGTTGTACAGACAGCTCTTTGTCACGAAAAATGGCAAGCAAGACTTGCATCATAAAATAACGATGTTTGGCAATATCCATAATGTCAGATGCTTAGATTTTTTTTTACATTTTGCTCCAATGCTTTAGATTGATATGTCGGGATTAGATTCTTGACCTTCTTTTTGTTAAGAGGCCGCAGGTTGTCAAAATAACAATTTCCTGCGCTTAAATATACCATATCCAAAAACGCCCGTTCCGCAGAGGCAATACAAATATTATCCTTTTGCACAATTCCTTCTCCACCCAACCATAATTCGGGCTTTATTTGTCGGAAAGAATACTTTTGTGCGCCAACTTCCACCGTTCGGGAAAGATAGCTCACAGAGGTCAGTGCAGAGTCATATTGGAAAATCACCCCTGCCTGCCCCAGAACATACTCCAGTGAGAGATAAGACGGATGGAAAATGGAACAAGCCAACTCTTCCGCATTGAAAATGCGTTTCGTGTAAATTCCGCGTCTTGGATTAAGGATTTCTCCTTTCTTGACATAATAGTTCAGCATTTTCGTCAATCTCACACCATCAGCAATACCTGTCATCATAACCAAAGACTGGATGGTAAAGACGGTCCTTGTGGATTCCCATATTAATTTCAGCACATTATTTTGAGAACTCATAATACGAATAATTTGTATTTTCAGTTTGCAAAAATACAAATTTTCCAATATCTAAATTGATTTAAAAACAGAAAAAAACGCCGAAATTCTTCCGGACCCAATCGCGGGTGAAACTTTTCGACAAGCGCGTGGGCAACGCATTATAGGAGACGTAACGATTTTTTTGTCACATTTTTGTATTTTTGCGTCACCTATTTTGTAGGGCCGTATCGCATACGCCCGCTGGCAATATACCAAAATGGATAAGGCGAAATTCTGGGAACGGAAATACCGACGCAATCTCGGCAGGATTGTCGGAATCTGCTACCGCTACGTCAACGACCGGGCGGTGGCAGAGGACCTGGCGCAGGACGTTTTCGTGAAGGCTATGGAGAAGTTCACTACCATCCGCGCCATCGGACGCTTTGACGCCTGGCTGACCCATATCGCCGTGAACCATTGCATCGAC
>JAEEGJ010009558.1_pt1 | contig 25850 bp, 16 predicted proteins | sample 8958761 | NCBI WGS metagenome assembly JAEEGJ01 (sample SAMN16246546, study PRJNA631951) | gut metagenome | biome: gut microbiome; feature: rumen; material: RS-attached | host: Bos | place: Iran: Karaj | collected 2018-10 | reverse complement strand
CCGCCGCCGGACTGACCGCCGATGGTGACGCAGTTCGGGTCGCCGCCGAACTTCTCGATGTTGTCATGGATCCACTCGAGGGCCTTCACGATATCCTGGTGGCCGAGGTTGACGGACTCGGAGTATTTGCCGCCGAGGGCACGGAGGTCGGCATAGCCGAGGATGTTGAGGCGGTGGTTGATGGTGATTGTGACGATGTCGCCCTTGTCGGCGAGGGCGCGGCCCTCATAGCAGTCCAGGTCATGGCCGGATCCGCTGGAGAATCCGCCGCCATGGGTCCAGACGAAGACCGGACGCTTCTTTCCGTCATTGATGCCCTTGGTCCAGACGTTCAGCACGAGACAGGCCTTCTCATCCATCGGTTCGATGACGAACTGGTTGCCGAAATAGTAGTCGGTCTGCGTATTGTCCCGCCAGACGAGGTCCAGCCGCTGCGGCGCCTTGGGGCCGTAGAGCTTGCACATCCGGACGCCGTCGAACTTGTCGGGAGCCTGGGGCGGCATGAACCGGTCGGCTTTGGCATACTGGATGCCCTTGAAGGTGTAGACATCGTCGTCCAGATAGCCTTCGACGGTGCCGTAGACCGTGTTGACACGGGTGTGTGCACCGGCTGTGATGGGACCGGGGTGCGCCGGTTCAGCGGTCTGCGCGGCCTTGGGGCCGCATCCGGCAAGGAGAAGGAGAGACGCGGAAACCAGTCCGGTGTGGAAAAGGGAATGCTTCATGGTCGTTTCGTTTTAAGTGTCGGTACAATGGATTTACTGGGCCAGTTCCAGGAGCGCCTTGTCATGGTTGTACTTGATGACGCAGGTGTTGTCCAGCATCATGCAGGGACCGGTCTCCTCGTTGTAGGGCTCCCATACGGGCTGTCCGGCCACGTTCGGGTCACCGGTCTTGATGAAGGCGAGCCAGTAGTTGCTGATGACTTCCTGGAGTTTGTAAGCGCTCTCGGAGGATCCGGTCATCTCACGCTGGACGGCCACGTTGTTGAACATGAACGGAAGTTCCATGCCGTGGCTGGCGCCGAGGACGTTGTTCTCCGGCTTCCAGGTGAACTGGTACAGATAGGCTTTCGCTCCGTTCTGACGGCTCTTGGCCGCCGCCTGCTGGACGGCGCCGGAACGGAACCGGACATCCATGTAGAGCATCGCCTTGGCGGGCTCTTCCGGGAAAGCCTTCTTGAACTCTTCCATGTATTTCACGGCCTTCTCCTCGCCCATGCGCTCGACGAGCGCCGCTTTCACCTCGGCTTCGGTCTTCTCCTCGCTGATATCGAACGTGAATTCGTTGAAATCCGTTCCGATCAGCATCGGGATGTCCTTGGAAATGGAGGTGGCTTCGGGGTCGAAGGGATGCTCCGCGACGATGGTTCCGTCCATGACGGGACCGAATCCGGCGCGCACGCCGGCCGTGGCGACCTTGCGGGAAGCGCGGTTGCCGGCTTCGACAAGCTGCTCATAGGTGAAAGTTCCGAGCTTGGCCTCGGCCTGGGCCGGCTTCACGCCCAACTCGTCGAGGACGGCGAGTCCGAGCTTGCGGGAGAATTCACTGTCGCCGACGCGGAGGGTGGATCCGCTCTGGACGACGGCGCGCTTGAAGAGCCCCTTGGCGGAGGGCATGGCCAGCGCAGTGGATACCTTTCCGCCGCCACCGGACTGACCGCCGATCGTGACCTGGTCCGGATCGCCGCCGAACTTCGCGATGTTGTCGCGGATCCACTCGAGGGCCTTCACGATATCCTGGTGGCCGAGGTTGACGGACTGGGAATACTTCCCGCCCACGGCGGTCAGGTCGATGTACCCGAGGATGTTGAGGCGGTGATTGATGGTAATCGTGACAATATCACCCTTGTCGGCGAGGGCGCGGCCCTCGTAGCAGTCCAGGTCATGGCCGGAACCGGTGGCGAAGCCGCCGCCATGGATCCACACGAAGACCGGACGCTTCTTGCCGTCGTTGATGCCTTTGGTCCAGACGTTCAGCACGAGGCAGGCCTTCTCGTCCATCGGTTCGATGACGAACTGGTTGCCGAAGTTGTAGTCGCGCTGGGTGTCGTCGCGCCAGACGAGGTCCAGCCGCTGCGGCGCCTTGGGGCCGTAGAGCTTGCACATCCGGACGCCGTCGAACTTGTCGGGCGCCTGGGGCGGCATGAACCGGTCGGCCTTGGCATACTGGATGCCCTTGAAAGTGTACACGTCATCGTCCAAATAGCCCTCGACGGTGCCGTAAGTGGTGTTGACGCGGGTGTGTTCTCCGGCCGTGATGGGGCCGGGATGCGACGGCTGCTGCGCCGCCTGCTGTCCTCCGCACCCTGCGGCGAGCAGGGCGGCGGAGGCGAGAAGGGTGATGATACGGGTTTTCATAGTATAGTGCATTAGAAACGGTTCGCATAGCCCGGGGTCGGGAAGTTGTCGGTGATGGAAGCGCCGGCGGTATGGTCCTTCTTCAGCGGCTCTCCCAGGGTGAGGTCGACGACGGTGGTCTTGATTTCGCGGGTCCATTCGCCCATCTGCACGGTATTGGTGATGACGCGCGGTCCGTCGATGGTCGCCACCTTCACGGTCTCCATGTCTTCGCCGTAGCCGATATTGAAGGTGTGGCCGATGCGTAGGCCTTCCGTCTCGGTGATGGTGATCTTCCGGGAGCCGGCCTTGGCGGGCTGGTACAGGTTCGTGGAAAGCTGGAACTTGAAGTCGACCATGTTGTCGTCCGTGTCGCTGCCGTCCGGATAGCGGCCGGCGCTCAGGTTCGGGTTGAGCAGCTCCGGCGCGTTGGGATCGCGTCCCCAGCCGCGGTTCTCGTTCTCCACCTTCAGGTGGATGTAGTTGCCGTATTCCTCCAGGCCGGACTGGCCCTGGAAACCTTCGGCGAGCATCGGGTCCACGACGGTGCCCCAGTTGAGGCAGTCCACCACGCGGCCTTCCGCGTCATACAGGGTCATGTTGCCCATCCGGCCGAGGGCCGGGCCGCCGAACAGCTGGTCGGGGGCGATGTCGCCCTGGTAGCCGGCGGTCCTGACGGACGGGTCGCAGATGACCTCGTCGACCGGATGACTGTTCCGGAGAGGCTCCTCGAGGACGATCTCGTACACGAGAGCGAGGACGGGCTCGTTGCTGGAGTGGTCGAACTTCGTCGCCGGGGTGAAGCTGATGCCGGTTCCGTTGCAGCTGAACGGCATGTTGGCGGAGTGGGCGTACTTGAGGGGCTTGGTAAGCGTGAGGCCGGTGCCGGCTTCCTCGAGGGTCATGGGGCCGCGGCCCGGGCTCTTGGAGGAGGCGGTGCCGACCTTCTTGACCTTCACGTATTCCACGCCGTGTCCCTTGCTGTCGATGTCCAGACGGATCACGTCACCGGGGCTGATGTTCTCCACGGAGGACACCTTGATGTTGCGGTCGCCGGGCTTGGCGTCATAGGCCAGCCAGGCCTGGGTGCCGGGCTTGCCGACCTTGGTGACGGTCACGACCTCATACTTCTCGAGATTCGCGACGGGGGCGGGGTATTTCGCACCGTAGCCGATGGCCATCTTGGCGCCGACCTTGAAGCCGAGCGTGTTGTCCACGGGAACGCTGGTGGAGCCCTTCGGGATCGTGATCACGGGACCCTCCGGAAGCGGCTGCCACAGCGTGGTCGGGGTGCCGAGGCTGTTCAGGACACGGCCGTACTGGCGCATGAAGTCTCCGCCCTCCACGGGTTCCGGTTCATGCTTGACGACGGCGGCCACTTTGTGTTTCTCGGCGGCGGCGCCGGTGCCCACGGTGATCTCGTCACCGGCCTTGATGCCGGTCACGTCGCGCACGTACAGGGTTTTGTCGCCCTTGGCGGCGTCCACGGCGAGGCCGGAGGTGGAAAGGCCCAGGAGATAGAAAGCCTTCGGGGCGAGCTTCGTGCCGGAAGGAACTTTGATCGTGGAGAAGTAGGGGAGGGTGGCGGCATGGTGGATGAGCTCCCAGCCGGCGATGTCCACCTCCTTGTCGGAGGCATTGTACAATTCGATGAAGGAGTTGGTCTTGTTCACGCCGTCACCGACGCGGAACTCGTTGATCTTCACGGGGGCGACGTTGCGCACCTTCTCCACGGCGATCTCGCTCCAGACCTTGCCGTCCGGGGCGGTCCAGGTCGCTTTCGCCGTCAGGTCGCCGTTGTATTCGCGGGTACCGGCGGTGACAGAGAAGTTGGCGACGACGGTCTGTCCGGGCTGGACGTCATAAGCGACCTTCCTGACGGGCTCCTTGCCGCCGAGGACGCTGACTTTCCACCCCTTCGGGGCGTCGATAGACAGGACGAGGTCGTTGATGGGAGCCTTGGTCGTGTTCACGAAGGTGACGGTGGTGTTGCCCACGGAACCCGGGGAGAAGGTCTGGAGACCGTTCGGGGCCGCGGTCTTGTCCGCGGCGCCCACGGCGAGCCGCTGGACGTCATAGCCGGCGGCCACGACATTGGCCTGGACGGCCTGGTTCACCTCCACGGTCGGGAAGGTGTCGGGCGCGGTCATCGCACCCTCATAGAAGGTGCCGGAGGAGTAGTTGTTGTTGTCACCGCCGTTGCCCAGGACGATGGCGCCCTGCTTGCGCATCGGGTCATAGCTGTTCCGGTCGTTCTGGATGCGGGGGCCGTCGAACATCGTGAAGAGTCCGCCTTCCTGGGCATTGCCGCCCATCGAACGCCAGTGATGCGGCTCGCCGTCGGCGGTCGCCGTGACGAAACGCCAGGAGATGCTGGGAAGCCCCTTGCAGTACTTGTCGTTCGGGTCCGGGTTCACGCAGCCCACAAGGTTGTTCTCCTGGTCGGTCATGATCCAGGGGCCCGGAGCGTCGCCGTGGTACCACAGCGGCTGGTTGCCGTAGTAGGTGGTCTCCATCGTGCCGTCACCGTCATCGCGGCTGTCGGTCTCGGCGTTGCCGTAGTCGAAGCAGCAGCCGGAGTTGTAGTGATGGCCGTTGATCACCCAGTACTGGCCTTCGGCCTGGTCGTCGACAGCAGTTCCATGGGGGTCGTTCTGACGCATGCCCATGCCCGGGACGAAGAAGATACCGTATACTTTATGGCCCATGAGGGTGACCGGCGCCATGTCCGCGATGGGCATGGTGTCGAATCCGCCGAGGGCGGCGCCGACGAAGGCGCCGCGTGGAGCCTGGTACAGGTGGTTCTCCTTGCCGGATTGGTCATAGAGGACGGTGACCCAGCAGGTGGTGTTCTTGCAGAACTCGTCCTGGGCGGCCGCATCGGCATATCCGCCCGGGTCGCCGGGACTGGCGGGAACGACGCCGATGTCCAGGGTCGCCCGGTCGGACTGGCGCATCACCTGGTACAGCGGGCCATCATAGGAAGCGTACAGGGCGCGGGTGGAACTGTGGGCGGCGACGCAGGGGGCGCCGCCGGCCGCATAGATGTCACAGGGACCTTCCGGACGCGCCGGAACGGCGGCGGGGCCGTTGGAAAGGGCGATGCCCGCGACGATCGTGGCCGGGGTGGCCAGAGCGAGGACGAGGGCGCCGAAAAGAAGTGCTTTGTGTTTCATATGAAAATGAGTATTGGATTGTCCGGATTCAACAGCCGCAAGGTAGGGATTTAATGGCGGTCACCGGTGGAAAATTTTGCCGAAGGAGTGTATTTTCGCCCATTACCGCAAGATAATCGTCCCAAATGCCGCTCAAGGAAACTAACTTGCGGACAGTTAAACACAAACACCAAAAGATATGAAAAAGACACTCCTGCTCCTCGGCCTTCTGGCCACGGTCTCCCTTTCCGCCCAGCGGCGCGGACCCCTTCCCGGTACGGTGGTGGAATATCCCGACGCCCACGATCCCGTGGCCGCGTTCTGCGACGGACGCTACTATGTGTTCACGACCGGCATGGGCTGCATGTCCTCCGAAGACCTGCAGTCCTGGCGGATTGAGGAAACGGTGTTCAAGGAGACGCCTCAATGGGCGGTCGACAAGGGCTTCCGCTGGATGCCCTGGGCGCCGGACATCCAGTACCACAACGGACTCTGGTACATCTATTATTCATATTCCGTGTTCGGCCGTAACATTTCGGCGATCGGCTGCGCGACCAACAAGACCCTCAACCCCGCTTCCCCCGATTTCAAATGGGAGGATCACGGCATGATCGTGGAGTCCATCCCCGGGCGTGACGAGTGGAATGCCATCGACGCCAACATGATCGTGGATGAGAACGGTACGGGCTGGCTGTGTTTCGGCTCTTTCTGGCGCGGCATCAAGATGTTCAAGCTGGACGAGACCCTGACAAAGATGGCGGAGCCGCAGGAGTGGTATCCGATCTGCCGCCGGCCGGAAGGGACGACGAAGGACATCGCCGGCAAGGATGACGGGATCAAGCGCGATCCCCGCGGCCCTGACTTCGATCCGGGCAACGGCGCCGTGGAGGCCCCCTTCATCTTCCGCCACGGGAACTATTACTATCTCTTCGTCTCCTATGATCTTTGCTGCCGCGGCGCGAACAGCACCTACAATGTGGTGGTCGGCCGTTCGGAAAAAGTGACGGGGCCGTATATCGACAAAGACGGCGTTTCCCTGATGGACGGCGGTGGCACCGTCGTCGCGAAGGGCAACGGCCATTATGCCGGCGTAGGCCATTGCGCGGTCGTGAATTTCGACGGCAAGGACTACATGTTCATGCATGGATACGACAGTGAATACGAATACCGGTCCAAGCTCCTCGTTCTGGACATCGCCTGGACGCCGGACGGATGGCCGACCGTAAATCTCAACTAATATGAAAAGATCGTTCATTATCCTTTCCGCGACCCTGACAGCGAGCGCCTGCGGCGTGTCTTCCCTGCCGCAGATTCCCAAAGGACAGGCCCCTCACGAATACAAGAACGTGGTCGTGCACGACCCGTCCATCCTGAAGGCGGGCGACGGATACTATTATGTCAACGGGTCGGACATGTGCGGAGCCCGCACCGCCGACCTTATCGACTGGGAGCAGATCTCCAAGGACATCCGCTATGACGAGCCGAGCTGGTTCGCCGACACCCGGGGTGAGCTCAAGGATGTGATGGCGTGGGGCCACACGAGAACCTTCTGGGCCAGCTGCCTCATCCGCCTCAAGAACGGGCCCTATGCCGGGAAGTACATGTTCGACTATTGCGTATGCCAGGGCGGCTGCCCCCAGGCGGCTATCGGCTACGCCCTGGCGGACAAGCCCGAAGGCCCTTACAAGGATATGGGCGTCCTTCTCTATTCTTTCGGATCCGGGAGGACGGACGACATCTATGACCCGGAGACGGTCGCGAAGCTGCGGGCCGGAGAAAGAGGCGACGTGAACACGTTCGTCAACATCAAGACGCCGGCCGGAGATGTTGTCCGTTACAACTCCAACTTCATGCCGAACGCGATCGACCCTTGCACATTCTACGATGCGGACGACCAGCTCTGGATGGTGTACGGCTCCTTCTCGGGGGGTATTTTCATCCTCAAGCTGAACGAGGACGGCACGATTCACCGGGAACCGGGCGATGACTATTACGGACATCTCATCATGGGGAATTACCACTCCACCATCGAAGGACCGTTCATCATGTACAGCCCGGAAACGAAGTATTATTACCTGTTCGCCTCCTTCGGTATGCTGCAGCCCTCCGGTGGCTACAATGTCCGCGTCTTCCGCTCGAGGACGCCCGACGGGGACTATGTGGATGCGGCGGGGAACCACGCTTATGACTGCAAGGGAATTCCGGGACAGACCCTGGCCCGGCAGCATCCCTACCTGGAGAAGTACGGCCTGAAAATGATGGGCAACTTCGAATTCGAGCCTTACGGCGGAAATGAGAACCCGTCCGAAGCCTATCTTTCACCGGGGCATAATTCGGCGCTGTATGATGCCGAAAGGGGACAGTATTTCTATTTCCACCACACCCGTTTCAAAGGCCAGGGCGACAAGTACCAGGTCCGTGTCCGCGAGATGTTCATGAACGAGGACGGCTGGCCCGTCGTGGCGGCCCATCGGTATGCGGGTGACATTAAAGGCGCCCGGTTCTCCGCGAAAGATATCGCAGGCACCTGGAAGTACATCAACCACGGCACCCGCATTACGGCGGATATCACGGAGTCGTCGCTCATCGACCTTCATCCGGACGGGACTGTGACCGGAGCCGTCAAGGGAACTTGGAAACTGGAGAAAAAGGACGGCCATAACTATGCGACCTTCAACCTGGACGGCCACATGTTCAAAGGCGTGTTCCACTACCAGTATGACCCGGACAACAATGTGAACCGGCTCACCTTCTCGGCCTGCGGCCCCACAAACGAAACCGTCTGGGGCAGCAAGGCGGATTGAATCCGTTTTTATCCTTCCGCCCCGGCCTCTCCTGAGAGGATGGCGCTCGGAAGGACGTGATACTGGTTCTGGAAGCACTTCGAGAAGTACTTCGGATCGTTGAAACCGACCATGTAGGCGATTTCGGACACGCTGATGCCCTTGTCACCTGCATGGTCGTCCAGCATCTTCTTCGCGGTCTGGAGACGGTACAGCCGGATGAAGAGAGCGGGCGTGAGGCCGGTCAGGGCGGAGATCTTCTTGTAGAAGGGCGTCATGCTCATGCACATCAGCGACTGGAGCTGCGGGACGTTGAATTCGGGATTCTCGTAATGGTCCTTCAGGATGTTCAGCAGGTTCTCCATGAACGTCTTGTCCGAACTCTCAATGTTCACATTGGCATAGGCGCTCTTCAGGTCGAAGGACAGTTCGCTCTGCTGCTGTTTCCGGTTGCTCAGGATGTTCTCGATGCGCGTGAGGAGCATCTCCTTGTCGAAAGGCTTGACCAGGAAGGCGTCCACGCCCTCCTTGTAGCTGCTCAGGCGGGCGTCATCGTCCGACAGGGCGGTCAGCATCAGGAAAGGGATGTGGCTGAGCGCGCTGTCGGCGCGGATCATCCGGCAGAATTCCAAGCCGTCGCAGACCGGCATCATCAGGTCGGAAATGATGAAGTCCGGAATGATCTTCTTGGCCAGGTCGAATCCCTTTTCTCCGTTGGCGGCCTCGGCGATATGGTACCGTCCCGACAGCTGCGCCTTGATGTAGGCGCGCATGTCGTCGTTGTCCTCCACCAGAAGGAGAACGGGCTGGTTCTCGTCTTCCGGCGGGGTGTAGGGGATGTCGTCCTGCACGGCCTTTCCGTAGACGAGGTCCACCGGGAACAGGACGCGGAAGGACGTTCCCCAGCCTTCGCGGCTCTTGACCCGGATCTCTCCGTTCAGGGCCTGCACCAGCTGGCGCACCAGATACAGGCCGATGCCGCTGTTGCTCTGGCCGGCGGCGGGATTGCCCGGCTTGTCCCCGATCTTGTAGAACAGGTCGAAAATCTTCTCCATTTCAGCCGGCGGGATATAGCTGCCCGTATTGGTGACGGAAAGATACTGCAGGATCTGGCCGTCTTCCGGGCGCGGGAACTGGGCCATGGAAAGGGTGATCTTTCCTCCGTCCGGCGTGTGTTTGACGGCGTTCGAGACCAGATTGGACAGAATCTTGTTGATGATGTCCCGGTCTGACAGGATGTGTTTGTGCACCATCCGGGTGTTGGTCTGGAAGGAGACGTCCCGGTCCTTGAGGACGGTGCCGTAATCCAGGGCGTAGATGTCGGACAGCCGGGCGATGTTGAACGCCTCGTGGTGCACTTTCACCTGCCCGGAATCGACCCGTCTCAGGTCCAGGATCTGGTTCACCAGGGACAGCAGGTATTTGGAATTCCGTTCGATGATCTGGAGCGCCGGTTCCACCTCCCGGTCCTTGTTGGTGGATGCCAGCTCGCTGACGGGTCCGAGAATCAGGGAGAGCGGCGTCTTGAACTCGTGGGTGAGCTGGGTGTAGAGCAGCAGCTTCTCCCGGTTCACCTTGTCCATCCGGGCCGAATACTCTTCCAGCTTGCTCTTCTGCTCTTCCAGGAGCAGGTTCTGCTTCTCGATGGATTCCTTGGATTCGAGGATGTCCTGCATGGCCTGCTTCAGGTCGGCCGTTTTCTCATCCACCTGGCGGGCGAGTTCCTGCTGCTTGATCCGCTGCCCCCGGTAGTTCAGATAGACCATATAGAGAATGACTGCCAGAACCACCAGGAACAGCTGGAGCCAGAACCAGGGGCTCTGATAGAAACGGGGATGCACCTTCACCCGTAACAGGGTTTCTTCCTCGGACCAGGTGTTGTCGGCGTTCGTGCAACGGACGCGGAACGTGTAATCACCGGGCTTGGGATTGTTGTAACGCACGCTTCCTGTGGAAGTGACGGTCCAGTCTTCGTCCATCCCGTCGATCCGGTAGGCGTACAGGGTGCTGGGCGCGTGGGACAGGTCCAGGGAGGAGAAATAGATTTCAAAGGACGGATTGGCCGGATAGACGTCCAGCCGGCCGGTCCGTTCGTTCGGGAAAAAGGCGTTTTTGTGGACGATGCCCGTAATGGTGACCTTCCGGTCCGTATTGTGCGAACGGACGAACGGCGTGTTGAACAGGATGAGGCCGTTGGTGGTGCCGAAGGTGATGCGTCCGTCGGAAAGCCGGTATCCGGAGTCGATGTAGCAGTGATTGGAGGGGAGTCCGTCCTCTGTCGTGAAGTGGCTGAGCAGGCCGGTCCGGGGCGCGTAATTGTAGATGCCGCCCGTGGTTCCGATCCAGACGTCGCCGGACAGATCGGAAATCAGTTTGGTCACCCGGCTGCGGAACTGTCCGTAATTGATCGGAATCGGACTGAAGGAGCCGTCCTGGGCCTGTACATAGACCCCGTTGTTGTGGCTCCCCGCGAAGATGGTCCCGTCCGGCGTCTCTACGATGGACGTAATCCGCTCAAGGTTTCCGCTTCCGGGATTCTCGAGCGAGGGGAGGAATTCCACCTCGAAGGTGCCGTCCAGGTTCCGGTTCCGCTCCAGGTCGATGATGGTCAGTCCGTAGCCGCCGGCCCACAGGCGGTGTCTGCTGTCGATGAACAGGCAGTGGAAGCGGGTGGGGTATTCCGTCTCCGTGGACAGCCAGATGCGGTGGAAGGAGTTTCCGTCGATGTCCAGGAACCCCAGGCTGTCGTTGGTGCAGTACCAGATCCCTTTCCGGACCGGGTCATATTCAAGGTCGAAGATGTGATTGGAGGCGATGGCGCTGTTCCCGGTGCCGAACACCGTGAAACGGGGATGGTCCAGGTCGGCCTGCCGGAGACGGATCAGTCCGTCGTTGCGGGTGGCCATCCAGTAGTCGCCGTTATGGTCCTGCCGGATGACGAACAGATCGTCCTGGGAGATGTCGCCGTTCGCTTTCAAGGAATGGATCCGGACGGTCTCCTCCCCGGCTTTCCGGATTCCCAGCCCTTTGCCCAGAACGCCCATGAGCAGGTTTCCGTCCCGGTCTTCGAAACTGCAGGAGATGATGTTGGAGCGGCCTTCCGTGACGGAAAGCAAGTCCGTGAAGCCGATGATCTGGGGCGAAATCTGGTTGATTCCGCCCACGAGGGTGCTGACCCACATCGTCCCGTCCTTTTCCATCAGGATATGGTTGACATAGGTGGTGTTCAGGGAACGTCTCGGCCTGCCCTGGGTGATGTGCGAGAATCTCCATCCCCGCTCGAAATGGTCGATGCCCCGGGTGGTTCCGATGATGATGTCGCCGGAAGCGTCGGCGGCGAGACAGGTCACATGATCGTCAGAGAGGGAGGAAGGGTCGGTTTCGTCATGGGTAAAGGAGGCGAGTTGGCGGGTCTGGACATTGAAGCAGAACAGGCCGTCCTCCGTTCCGATCCAAAGGTAATTTCCATGGATCATCACGGTAGAGACATCACGGATACCGTCAAGTTCAGGGAAGGTTCCTGCGGAAACCAGGTCCGCCCCGCCATGCGTTTTTTTCCGAAAACACTCGATTCCGTCGAACCCGCCGACCCAGATGTCCTGTTCCGATGCCGAGATGAAACGCAGCGTCGTGGACTTTGTCGTGAATTTCTCCGCATCGAGGACATTGCCGTCTTCGTCCAGACGGACAGAGACGATTCCGTCGCGGTGCAGGACCCAGAGAAGCCGGTCGCCGTCCGCCTGGATGCCGATGGAAGGCTGGGACAGGAGATCAGATTCCGTCCACAAATCCTTGGAGTAGGTGATGCTCCCCTTGGAGACGGAGATCCGGCACAGTCCGGAATTGCTTGTGACCCAGATGTTCCCGGACCCGTCCTCGGCGACCTGGTAAACGAAATCGTTCTCGATCCGGAGGGCCGGATCTGACGCATGGGAATTGAAATGGATGAAGCGGTTGCCGTCGAACCGGTCCAGTCCGTCCGAGGTACTCACCCAGAGATAGCCCGTCCTGTCCTTGTAGGTGGACAGGACATAGTCGTCACACAGGCCTTCCGCCGTGCTGTATATCCGGTATCTGAACTGGTCCGCCCAATCCGCCCGCGCCAGCGGTCCCAGGGCTGCCGCCAGCAGGACCAACAGGAATCGTTTCATCATGGTCACCGATTTTGGAAATCAAGTAAAAATAGAAAGAAAAGCGCAGGAATCCAAATCGTCCCGACGGGAGTGAAGGCAGAAGCCCCGGCGTTCACGAGGACCGCCAGGGCAGCTGCCGCTAACAATGTTTTGCAGCGCATGATGAGTTACAAATCAATATCCCTCGATCTGATTCAGGTTCGGATTATTCGCTTCCTCGGACTGCGGGATGGGAATCCATACCTTGTGCGGTGCAAACTGCTTCTCGTATTTGCTGGAACGGGCGGCCACTCTCTTATAGAAGTCGCTGCTCATGTCTCCGACACCCCAGCGACGGAGGTTGACATTACGCTCGGATTCGAAGCAGGTTTCCTTCATGTCCTCAAGGTCGAGGACGCTGATCAGGTCGGCCAGGGAGAAACTGCCGCTCTTGATGGCTGCATAGCCGTAGTCCTTGTTGAAATCGATGGTCTTGCCGGTCAGCGGGTTGGTCCAGACGGAGGTGACGGGTTCGCGGTCGGCGAGTTTCGCCAGACCGGCGCGTTCGCGCACCCGGTCAATCTGGGCGACGGCTCCGTTGAGGTCGCCGTTCCGGGCAAGGCACTCGGCATAGTCCAGCAGGATTTCTCCCAGGCGGAACACGCGGAAGTTCGTGGGCTCGTTGTCCGCAATCTTCACGTTATAGTCGCCGCCGTACCAGTTGGAGTATTTGTTGGTGAAGACGCGCTCCTCGGTCCAGTCGCCCCAGGAAACGACCTCGACCTCTCCGGCTTTGCCCTTGGCGTCATAGTCCTTGTCCCACTGCCACTGCATGTGGCCCGGGTAGTCCTCCCAGATGTCCAGGTAGAAGAGGGAGCACTCCAGGCGCTGGTCGAATTGACCGGCGGTGGTACGGGCCGTATTCCGGACGGTCTTCTCGTTCTTGAAGGCATGGACCAGCCAGCTTTCTCCGGCAAAGTCTCCCCAGCCCACGGGTGACGGGCACATGAGCTTCCAGCGCCAGTTGCGGTGGTCCGGCGTAGCACCGTCGTTCCAGCCCCAGCCATAGGCGGCGAAGTAACCGGCATTGGCCGTTCCCTTGGCAAACTGGATCTCGAAAACGGCTTCCTGGTTGTTCTCATGGGAATCGTCGGTGTTCCAGAGATAGTCGTCCACAAGGGCGAGTTTCTCGCCGCCGACAGACTTACCGTTGTCGATCACTTCCTTGAACCACTTGGCGGCTTCGGCGTAGTTGTTGTTGTTCATGTTGACCTTGCCCAGCAGGGTGGCCGCGAACCACTTGGTTACACGGTACTGGCCCTTCCAGGGACCGGACTGATAGTCGGAGGGCAGGTTTTCGTAAGCGTACTTGGCATCCTCGATCACTTTTTCGCAAAGGGTCTCATAGGGCGTCTCGGCCGGCTGGTCGCCGGCAGGAGCGATATAGTCAACATAAGGAGGATGGTTGTACAGCATGGTGAGCATGTAGTAGTCCCAGGCGCGGATGGCCTTGGCCTGTGCCACGATTTCATCCTTCTTGAACTTGTTCCACTCCTGGACGTTGTCCGCGTAGGTGATCACTTGGTTGCAGCGGGCGATCTGGTTGTAGAGGCACTTCCACTGGGTCATGTTCCAGCCGTCATTGTAGTTCGGATATTTGAACCCGACGAAATCCACGATACCCATGTTCGGGGAGTAGCTGAAGCCTTCGTCCGACTGCTCGGAGAAGATGATGGACATGCCGCAGTTGAAGAAACCGCCGTTGAAAGCGTGGTATACGCCGACGAGGGACGCGTCCAGGTCGGTCTCATAGCTATAGGCAGTGGAGGAACTCAGCGAGTTGGGGTTCTCCAGTTCCAGCAGGCCTTTGGAGCAGGAAAGCGGGAGCAGCGCCGCCGCAGCGAGCATTATGGTGTAAAATCTCTTCATATCTCTTAGAATGTGATGTTCAGACCGAAGATGACGGAATACGGGTTGGAGATGACATTGCCGGCGTTGCCCGGGGTGAAGATGCCGCCCGTGAAATCAGGATCCCAGCCCGTGTAGCTGGTGAGAGTCAGGAGGTTCTGGGCGGTGACAGAGGCGCGCAGGTTCTTGATGACCGTGCTGACGATGCCCTTCGGTTCCCAGTTGTATCCCAGGGAGATGGAGTTGAACTTGAAGAAGTCGCCACGCTCGAGCCAGCGGTCGCTGTTGCCGAGCTGGTTTTCGGTGTAGCCGTAGGATTCACGCGGGTACCACACGTTGTTGTGCTTGTTCGTAGGAGTCCACCAGTCCAGGCCGCTGCGGCGCTGGGCCCAGGTGTTCAGGGCGTCGGTCTGGGCGCGGGAACCGTTGCGGACCCACTTGAAGAATTCGCCGAAGCCGGAGACCTGGAGATCCCAGTTCTTATAGCCCATCATCAGGTTCAGGGAAGCCTCGAGACCGGGCCACGGGCTCTTGTCCTCCAGGATCTGGCGGTCGGAGTCGTTGATTTGGCCGTCATTGTTGAAATCGACCCATTTGATGTCGCCGGCCTTGGCATTGGGCTGGATGCGTTTGCCATCCCGGGTGTAGTTCGCGGCATCCTCGTCACTCTGGAACAGGCCGTCGCTCACGATGGCGTAAAACTGGCCCAGCGGATGGCCGACGCGGGAGATCGTGGAACCGTTGTCGCTCTCGGGAATTCCGTATCCGAGCCCGTCCAGGTTGTTGCGGTTGTGCGAGAAGTTCGCGCCGATGCTGTAGTGGAATTCGCGTCCGATGTTCTCCCGCCACTTGAGGGACAGTTCGATACCCCGGTTCGTGAGGGTGGCGGAGTTCACCATCGGGTCGGTCGTGGAACCGGCGGTCTTCAGGATGGGCTGGCGGTACAGGCAGTCACGGGACTGGCTGATGTAATATTCGGCCGTTACCAGGAGCCGGTTGTTCAGGAAGGCCATGTCCACACCGATGTTGTGCTGGACCAGGGTTTCCCAGGAAATGTCGATGTTGGAGAGCGCCTGGATCGCCTGTCCGGGGAATTCTCCGCCGTTGTCACCGGCCATCAGATAGGCTGTGTAGTTGTTGACGAGGGACATCCAGTCATAGTCGCCCACGTTCTGGCTTCCCAGGCGGCCGTAGCTGTACCGGACCTTGAGGTCGTTCATCCAGGAGACATTCCAGAAAGGTTCCTGGGAGATGCGCCAACCGGCTGACATGGAAGGGAATACGCCCCACTGCTTGCCGGGAGCGAAACGGGATGAACCATCGGCACGGACCGTGGCCTGCAGGAGGTAACGTCCGCCATAGGAGTAGTTGACACGGCCGAAGTAGGAGATCAGGCGGCTCTGGCTGGTGGTGCCGGTGGCTTCCTTGAGGTTGATACCGGAGGATACGTTCTTGAGGTAAATGCCGGCGGCGGTGGCGATGAGGTCTTCGCGGACGGAGTTGGCGTTCTGGCTGAAGTTATCCTGATAGGACTGGCCCAGCACGGCATTGATGGTGTGCCTGCCCAGCTCGCGGTCGTAGTTGAGGGTGTTCTCGATGATGTAGGTAGTGCTGCGGCTGGAAGAGGCGGTGGCAGAGGACGGAAGGTCCGTGAAGTTCAGGGCGTAGTGGAGACCGGTCTCCCAGGAACGGGTGTGGTTGTCCATGATGTTGGCGCCCAGGTTCAGCTTGTAGCTCAAGCCCTTGACGGGAAGGGCGACCTGCATCCAGGCATTGCCGCGGAGGTAGAAGAACTCCCGTTTGCTCCAGCTGTTCTCAGGGTTGGCCTCGGCGACGATGTTGTGGGCCGTGGTGTAGGCCGTCTCGGCGTTACCGATGCCGTAACCGCCCTTGCCGGTGTCGCTATAAATGGGGATGATGGGCAGCAATCCCACGATCTCGCCCAGTCCGCCCGTGGAAGGAGCGGTATTGTACATGTTGGTCAGACCCATCTGGAGGCTTTCTCCGAAGGTGACGATGCCTTTCTTGAGAGTGGAATTGATGGAGACAGTTTCGCGGCGCATGTCACGGCCGATCTGGGCGCCGCTGTTCTGCATATGGCCGTATGCCACGCGGAAGCGGGCGTCCCGGGAACCGCCGGACAGGGAGAGGTCATACTTCTGCTGGATGCCCAGCTTGAAGTACTGGTCCTGCCAGTCGGTGTCACCGTTCATGAAGACCGGAACCGTGGTACGGTCGGAGGAACCGCGGTCGATACCGTCCTGGATCATGCGGGTCTGGATCTGCTTCCACTCGGTGGCATCGGCGAAATCCATCCGCTTGTTCCACTGGAGGGAGGTCTGGTTGGAGAAGTTGATGGTCACCTTGCCAGCCTCGCCCTGCTTGGTAGTGATAATGATGACGCCGTTCGCGGCACGGGAACCGTAGATGGCTGCCGCGGAAGCATCCTTCAGCACCTGAATGGACTCGATGTCATCCACGTTGAAACCGATGTTATTGGATGTCGGGATACCGTCGATCACGTAGAGCGGGGTATTGTCGGTCAGGGAGCTGGTACCGCGGATGAGTACGGTGGGCAGACCGCCCAGGTCACCGGTGGAACGGACGCTCACACCAGCGGCAAGGCCCTGGAGGGCGTCCGCGATGGATGTGTTTGACTTGTTCTTGTAGTCGTCGGAGTCGATGACGGAGACCGCGCCGGTCAGGTCCGCCTTCTTGATGGAACCGTAACCGATAACCACCATTTCCTGGAGCATCTCGGCGGATTCCTGCAGGACGACGTCGATCCGAGTGCGATTGCCCGCGACGATTTCCTGAGTGTCCATTCCGATGAAGGAGTAGACGAGAGTGGCTCCGGCCGGAACGCCGGGCAGGGTGTAGAGGCCTTCCGCGTCGGTACTGGTACCGATCGCGGTGTTGCCTTTGACCATGACGGCCGCTCCGGGAACGGGCTCGTTGTTCGAGTCCTTCACCATGCCCGACACGGTGCGGGTTTGGGCGAAGGCTGACCATCCTGCCAGCAGGACGGTCAGGGTCATCATACATTTAAAGAGTCCTTTCATACGTTGTTTAATTGAATGAAACTGATATTGTCGGCGTTTTCGTTTCGTTTGGTTTTAAAAAAAGGGACCGGTGCCTGAAGAGCAGCGGCCCCTCTTTCCCCTTAATTATTCTAACCAAACCGGACACTCCTTCGGGCTGTCATTCGTGTCCGATGCAAAGTAAACCGTTTTCGGAAAGGGCGGGGTGGAATGAGTTGTTTATCAAGAGGAATATATTACCGAGGCGGAGAATTTGCTTCTCCCGGGGATTTTCTACCAGTTCGTGAAAATAATCTCCGGATTATTCCGGGGGATGCGTTTTCTTTGCATTGGCTCATGGGCTGGAGCCGAGCGAAACAAAAAACACTGTGACTATGAGAAAAACGAATGCCATCCTAGCAATGGCCTCCATCCTTTGGGCCGCCATTTCATGCGGAGCCGGTCAGACGGGATCCTCTTCCTCCGGTACCGCCCTCAGAACCATCGTCTCCGACGAATCCACGACCGTTTCTACGAAATATGGAAGGATCCGGGGTTTCCGGGACGGGGACGTCTATACTTTCCGCGGAATTCCCTATGCCAAGGCGGAACGCTTCATGCCGCCGGAGGCTCCCGACCGTTTTGAAGGCGTCAAGGTCTGCCGGACATACGGTCCCAAGACTCCCCAGACATCCACATCCCTCGACTGGAAGGAGGACCGGAGCGACTACGGGTTCGGATTCCAGTTCAACCTGGAACCTGTCGACGAGGCGAACTGCCTCGTCCTGAATGTCTGGACCAAAGGCCTGGCCGACGGGAGAAAGCGTCCGGTTTTCGTGTGGATTCACGGCGGCGGTTTCGCCTCCGGCTCCGGCAACGACCTGCCTTGTTATGAAGGCCGCGCCCTGGCGGAGAAAGGAGATATCGTGGTCGTGAACTTGAACCACCGGCTCAACATCCTCGGTTTCCTGGATCTCCGGGGACTGGGCGGGAAGTATTCGGAGTCCGTCAATCTCGGCATGCAGGACCTGGTGAAAGCCCTGGAGTGGATTCGGGACAATATTGAGGCCTTCGGCGGCGACCCGGGCAGTGTGACCATCGCCGGCCAGTCCGGCGGCGGCGGGAAGGTGAACACCCTCATGGCGATGCCTTCGGCGATGGGCCTGTTCCACCGCGCCATCGCCCAAAGCGGCTCCTGGATCCTGCATAACAGCGATGCCGACGGAAAAGCGCTGGGACTTCAGGTGATCGAGGAACTGGGACTTGATCCTTCCCAGGCCGACAGACTCGGAGATTTCACTTATGAAGAACTGGCCGCGGCCGGTCACCGCGCTACGGTCAAGCTCCGTTCTTCCAACGGTTTCTGTCCTACGGTGGACGGGAAGTATGTGACGGATCCTTCCTTCGATCCGGACGCCCCGGTCATCAGCCGCGGCATTCCGATGCTCCTCGGTTCCAACAAGAACGAATTCACCTATGACAACAGCCCGGTCCTGTCGACGGAGGAAGTTCTGGTACGGCTCGAAAAGCAGCTGGGAAAAGAGAAAGCGGCGGCTTTCGTGAAGGCGTTCGACGCCTCCTATCCGGGCCATACCCCGCAGGAAGTCCTCTACACGGACCTGTTCCTCCGCAAGGCGGCGGTGAAGATGGCCGACGTGAAGAGCGCCCAGGGGGCCGCTCCCGTCTATATGTATTTCTTTACCTGGAAACCTTCCGGCAACGCCCTCGGCGCCTGCCATGGAATGGAGCTGCCCTTTGTGTTCAACAATATCGCCCTTCAGCGTGAGATGACCGGCGGAACGCCCGACGCCTACCGCCTGTCCGACCTGATGAGCTCCGCCTGGCTTTCGTTCATCCGGACCGGCGACCCCAACGTGTCCGGCCTTCCCGCCTGGGAACCCTACACGGCGGAAAACGGCAGCACGATGGTTTTCGACCGGGAGTGCAAGGTTGTTCACAACCACGACCGCGCCCTGCTGGAGTATGATCTTCCGAGACGATTCTGACGCCCCCATGAAAAAGACATTTTCCCTGATTCTCCTGCTGTCCCTGGCCTTCCTTTCCGTCCGGGCGCAGCCTGCCCGTCCCGTTCCGACGTTTTACAAGCCGGAGGTCCGTCCGGACCGGACCGTCCTGTTCAAAGTTCACGCTCCCGAGGTGTCCAAGGCCCGGGTTGTCGCGATGGACCAGCAGGGCGACATGGTCCGCTCCGCGGACGGAACATGGACCTGGACGACGGCTCCCATGAATCCCGGTTACCAGATTTACACCCTGTATCTGGACGGGGTCGCTGTCCCCAATCCGGCAGACCGGCTCGACTCCTCCAACTCCGGTTATGTCAATGCCGTCGAGATTCCCGAGGACGGCTGTCCCGAGTTCGACCGGCGGAAAGACATTCCGCACGGGACCGTCCACCTGGTCCATTACTATTCCGACGAGTGCGGTCAATGGCGCGAGATGCGGGTCTATACTCCGGCCGGCTATGACAAGGGTCGGAAAAAATACCCAGTTCTGTATCTCCAGCACGGAGGAGGGGAGGACCAGACCGGCTGGTTCATCCAAGGCCGGGCCGACAACATCCTGGATGCACTGATTGCGGAAGGCCGCTGCGAACCGATGATCGTCGTCTGTGCCAACGGCCATGTCCCCGGAGGAAACCGGTACGACTGGGACGGCATGCAGGGATTCCGGAGAGAACTGGTCCGGCACGTGATCCCTACCGTGGAATCCCAGTTCCGCGTCCGGAAGGACCGCCGTTCCCGCGCCATGGCCGGACTGTCGATGGGCGGTGGCCAGTCCTTCTACATCGGCCTTCGCTCACCGGAACTGTTCTCCTGCGTAGGCGTGTTCTCCACCGGCGTGTTCGGCGGCATCAGTTCCGGCGCCCGGCAGCAACTGGATCTGGAAAAGGAGATTCCCGGCATTTTCACTGATACGGACTGCTTCAACAGAGATTTCGACTTGTTCATGATCACCTGCGGGGAGCAGGACCCCCGGATAGACGCCACCCGAAACATCGTCAGCGACATGCGGGAGCAGGGTGTGGACGTCCGGTTCGCTTCCTATCCCGGCGTACACGAGTGGCAGGTATGGCGTAAATCCCTCCGGGACTTCCTGCCGCTGCTGTTCCGTAAATAAACAACTTGTCTTATGAAAAAGATTGTATCCGTTGCGGCCTTTCTGACGGCCCTTATCATGGCCGCTTCCTGCGGCCGGGGAAGCCAGCCTCCCCAACAGTTCAACGACCATGCCGATCCGGCCGCCTTCGGTGTTACGCCGGACCGGGAAGCCGCCCTTGATGCGGTCCTGCAGTCCTCTGTCGACGACAAAAAGGTTCCGTGTGTCACGGCATTCGTCGCCAAGGGCGGGAATGTCGTCTACGAGAAGTCATTCGGGATGAAGAATCTGGAGCACTTGATTCCCGCTGAAACCGACGATATCTACGTCCTTTTCTCCCAGACCAAGGCTGTCGTCGCCGTAGCGTTGATGACGCTGTATGAAAAGGGCCTTCTGGACGTGGAGGATCCGGTTTCGAAGTGGATTCCGGATTTTCCGGATGAGGTTCTGGTCGAAGACGGTGAAGGCGGTTTCAAGACAGTTCCGGCCGAGCGTCCCGTGACGGTCGCCCATCTGCTGAGTCATTCCTCCGGCTATCTGGCGCCTCTGACAAACCGCTATCTCCGTTCGTTGGCCGAATCCGGAGAGCAGGTTCGCGCTCCCCGCACGACCGTCAAGGAGAACGTGGAGTTCAACATCCGTTTCCCGCTCGGCTTCCAGCCGGGAACGAATTGGAATTACAATTATGACATGGAAGTGATCGCCCGCCTGATCGAGATCATTTCCGGTAAGACGCTCCAGGAATATCTGAAGGAGGCGGTTCTTGACCCGGTCGGAATGGAAGATACGGCCTATTTCTATGATGACGAATCCTTGCGCCCGCGTTTTGTGACGACCTACAGCAAGTCCGGGGACGAGTTCGTCACCTCACCGATGTCCGGTGTGGACCAGGTCTTCAACGGACCAAAGACTTATGCGGGCGGCACCTTGGGCCTGTACGGCCCGATTCGGGATTATGCGAAATTCTGCCAGATGCTCCTGAACGGCGGGGAATTCAACCATCACCGGATTCTGAAACCGGAAACCATTATGATGATGCGGCAGAACCGCCTTCCCGAGGTGAACAGCAACGGGCCCGGCTTCCAGTTCGGACTGGGATTCGAACTGTTCCATGGCACGCCTTCCCGAAAGGATGTGCCCGCGATGTCCGACGAGGTCTTCCGCTGGGGAGGCGCCGCCGGTACGGAGTACATCATCGACCCGGTGAACGACCTCGTCATCCTGTACTACATCAGCATGTGGGGAAAACCGGCGGAGTGCTATCGCGAGTTCCTCAGCGCCGCCTACGGCCTCTTCGGCCTGGAATAGTACCGTTGCCTATCTGATGAAATTCATTCCCTTCCAGGGCTCGTCGGCGCGTCCCGGGGCGGGTTCGCCGCCGGTGGCTTTGAGCAGCCATGCCATGTTGTTGGCCAAGGCGCGCATGGTCTGAAGGCCTTCCGTGTCCAGCGACGCCTGACCTTGGGCCGCGCCATAGACGATGTTCCAGTACTGGGATGCCACGACGGGCATGTTCATCATCTGGAAGGGCAGGTTCAGGGTCTCGAAAGAGGCGGTGGCGCCGCCTCTTCGGCAGACGGCGACCGCGGCCGCCGGTTTGCCGGAGATGCTGGCTCCGTTGGAATAAAAGGCTCTTTGGATGACGCTGAGGACGGCGCCGTTCGGCTGGCCATAGTAGACGGGGGACCCCACGATCAGGGCGTCGGCCTCCGCGAACTTTTCGCTGATGCGGTTGCATACATCGTCATCGAATACGCATTTCCCCGGGTTCCGGGAGCATCCCCCGCAGGCGATGCAGCCCCGGACGGCTTTGTTGCCGATCCAGACAATCTCGCTGTCGATGCCGTTGACTTTCAGTTGCTTTGCGATTTCGTCCAAAGCGATGGCCGTGTTGCCCTTCTGATGCGGGCTGCCGTTGATCATCAGTACCTTCATGGTTTTTTCATTTTTGTCCTTTGCCAGTGCTTCCGCGCCTGTGGCCGCCAGCAGAACACCGCCTGCCGCCATGGCCGATTTCTCGATGAAATCTCTCCGGTCCATATATACAGATTTGACAGAGGCTAAGTTAGCGATTATTTCCCATTCGGCCAAGAACCGGTAGACCTGCTCAATAATCGCTTCTCGGAAAAAATGCTTATTTTTGGAGAAAGAATCAGGCCTATGGATGTGCATTCGACATTCCGCCCGATGCGGCGGTTCAAGCAGGAACTCCCCGGGCAGGAGTGCCGGGAGATTTTGACCAACGCTTACAGGGGCACGCTTTCCGTCATCGGAGACGGGGGCTATCCCTATGCTTTGCCGATCAATTTCCTGTATGCCGACGGTCACCTCTGGTTCCATTGCGCCCTGGAGGGGCACAAGATGGACGCCGTCAAAAGGTGCGACAAGGCCTGTTTTACAGTCATTGACGAACCCGTGAAGGAGGAGAACGACTGGTGGTATCACGTCCGGAGTGTCATCTGCTTCGGGCGGATCCGGATCGTTTCCGAGGATGCTGAACGGATGGCCCGGTTGCGTCAATTGGGCGCCAAGTATTTCCCGGAGGGATACGACATCGATGCCGACCTGGTGAAGAATGGCCCGCGGGCCGCCATTTTGGACTTTGAAATCGAACACATGAGCGGCAAGCGGGTCCGGGAAAAATAGGAAAGATGCGAATGAAAGAACTATATCGGCGCTTCCGCGCCTGGCAAGTGGAGCCGTTTCACTTCGAAGGTGCCGCGGAGTCCCATACCTGCGCCAACTGTGGCCAGGCTTACGAAGGAGACTTCTGTCCCGTCTGCGGCCAGAAGAATGATGTGGGGCGCGTAAGCTGGAAATCCGTCGGTCAGGAGTTGATCAAGATCTGGGGTATGGAATCCAGGTCCCTTCTGTCATCCGTTCTGCAACTCCTGGGACGCCCCGGCTATCTGATCGGCGATTACATCAGCGGTCGCCGGCAGGTATGCTATTCTCCCGTGAGCATGCTTTTCGTGATGGCCGTGATCGCGACGGTGATCATCCAGTTGACCGGTGTCCAGATGGTCGATATGAACGCCGTGGAAACCTCCTCTTATCCCGCCTTGGCCAAGGCGGTTGTCTGGATGGTGGATCATCTCGGCTGGGGCATGCTCATATTCACCACCTTCCTGATCCTGCCCACCTGGCTCCTTTTCCGGTATGCGCCCCGCCATTCCCGCCATACTTTGCCGGAGGGAATCTATATCCAGCTTTTCATGAGTACGCTGGTCCTGCTCTTTTTTGTCCTGGCCAGGGCTTTCACCACTTGGCTGTTGTGGCTGGTGCCCGTATATTATTGCATCGCTTACCGCCAGTTGTTCGGATATGGCATCTGGGGAACTGTGTGGCGCACGATGCTGACGTGGTTAACCAGTTATTTTTTCGCACTGATGATCGCTTTGGAGATTCAGTTCATCCTGGGGCTGATACCTCACAACGAGGAATCCATCAACGCGTACACTGTGGGTATGATCGGCTTGTCCATCATTTTCCTGAGCGCCCTTTTCATCGGCTATTGGATCGGAAAGGGGCAAGCGGCCAGGCGCAAGGGTTAATTTTATTCTGACAGTATGGCTTGCAACGCGGATTTCGTACAATACATCGTGGATCAGTGCTCGGGCGCCGGTGAGATTGCCGTCCGGAAGATGATGGGGGACTATTGCATCTACTGCAACGGAGTCCTGTTCGGTCTCATCTGTGACAATAATTTCTATGTCAAGGTGACAGAGGCCGGGGAAGCCGTCCTCGAAGAAGTCGAGCTCCGGCAGCCCTATGAAGGAGCCAAGAATTATTTCTATGTCGGCAATGTCGATAACCGGGATTACCTGGAGGACGTCGTCAAGGCGACGCTGCCCGAACTTCTTTCTCCGGCGGCAAAGTCCAGGAAGCAGGCGCGGAAGAATCGGCAGGTCCCTCTCTCGCTGGACGAAGTCATCGCCCCCGATCTGGTCTGTTCACAGAATCTCCGGGCCTTCTTCCAGCAGCATCTGGGCCCGGATTTCCGCTTCAAGGTGGAGTTCCAGGACTGGCTGCACCGGAATGCCGGCCTCACTTTCCGGGATGCCGTAGAGGCTTATAAACAATTCGTTCCGCTTACTATTGACTGAAATAACTTAAACTATGAAAATCAGACTGGAGAAACCCGAGGAAAACCGCGCGGTGGAAAACCTCACGCGGGAGGCCTTCTGGAATGTGTACCGCCCCGGCTGCACGGAGCATTTTGTCCTGCATCAATACCGGAGCAATCCGGATTTCATCCCAGAGCTGGACTTCGTGATGGAGGAGGAGGGCCGTCTTATCGGCCATGTGATGTTCTCCAAGGCCGAATTGGTCTTGAATGACGGCTCGAAGAAGCCCTCCTGGACTTTCGGCCCCATCAGCATCCATCCGGACTATAAACGGAAGGGCTATGGGCTGCGGTTGCTTCAGTATGCCCTGGAGGAAGCCCGAAAGATAGGTGTCGGTTTCCTGTGTATGGAAGGGAACATCGACTTTTACAAACACGCCGGCTTTGTCCTGGCCAGCACATTCCAAATCCATTATCACGATTTCCCCAAGGATGAGGAAGTCCCGTTCTTCCTGGCCCAGGAACTCATCCCCGGCTGGCTCGCCGCCCAGGGAATCGAAGAGGCGACCTATTGCCCGCCCAAGGGCTATTTTGTGGCTGATGAAACCCCGGAAGCGTTCGAGGCATACGACGCCAGTTTTCCTCACAAAGAAAAGCTCCGCCTGCCGGGGCAGCTGGATTTCTAAGAATTATGTCATTAATCGAATATGGAACAGAAATTTTGCCAGAGCTGCGGAATGCCGCTTACCGATGAAATCCTCGGCACGAATGCCGACGGAAGCAAGAATGAAGATTACTGCATCTACTGCTACAAGGACGGCAAGTTCCTACAGGACTGCACGATGGAAGAAATGATCGCCTTTTGCGCCCAGTTTGTGGACGAGGTCAACAAGAACCTGCCCCAGCCCATCACCAAGGAGGAGTACATCGCCCAGATGAAGACGTACTTCCCGCAGCTCAAGCGCTGGAGCAAGGCATAGAAACAGCCATGAAACAGGTTTTGGGATACTTTCTGGGCTTCGCCATTTTTATCGTCGGGATTCCGGCCTTGATGTGGCTGGTCTCCGGGATGCCTGCTATTGCGAGTATTCCGACGGGACGTCTGATTCTATCGGCCCTGATTGCTATGGTGGGGCTGTCGCTCAGCGTATGGAGCATCGTCTATATGAAGCGTGTCGGGAAGGGCAACCCGTTTGATGCGATGGGACACGAGGTGGCGCCCAGGACCAAACATCTGATGACGGACGGGCCCTACCGGCTGTCCCGGAATCCTATGCTGTCCGGAACTTATCTTTATTACATCGGCCTTGTCGTCGCCTGTTGGAGCTGGTGGGCGCTGCTGGTTTTTGC
>JAEEGJ010009557.1_pt1 | contig 25853 bp, 23 predicted proteins | sample 8958761 | NCBI WGS metagenome assembly JAEEGJ01 (sample SAMN16246546, study PRJNA631951) | gut metagenome | biome: gut microbiome; feature: rumen; material: RS-attached | host: Bos | place: Iran: Karaj | collected 2018-10 | reverse complement strand
AAGGGACTCTTTTCCCCGCGCCTCTTCCATGCTCCGGGTTCCGATAAACGCATAAAGAGCCTGCGGCGAAATGCCGCAGGCTCTTTATGCGTTTTGATTGGAAACGGGACAGAGGGATCGTTCCGGGTCTGACCCGGTCCTCGGATCTATCTAAGCTTGGCCGTCTGCTTCTTCATCACCTTTTCGGCGAGTCTCATTGCGAGCATGGCAACGGGAACGACCAGAATGAGCATGACTATAAGGAGGCGGACGTCGCCTATGACCGACGCCATTTTGTCGGCATACCCGGCCGGCATCTCCTCAAGCGCTTCGGCGAGAGAGGCTTCCGTATCGGTCCACCAATGAAAGGCGTAAGCGTAGAACGAGAACGCAAAGGGGATAAAGCTCCAACGAACGCCCTTCAGCGTCTCATACCCTTTCAGCTTTCGGATGAGCTCCGCGATCAGAGCCAGACCGATCAGTCCTATGATCAGCGGCAGATTGCCCTCGCCTGCGATCAGACCGACGATCAGAGCGAAACCGTTGAGGCTGAGCGCGGCCCCGAAGCAGCGCATATTTGCACATACATAGAGGTACACGAAGGCGAACAGTATCGGCAGGATCGTGCCGACGAACGCGTAACACGCGGGATGGATCAGCCCGCAGACCGAACCGACCACGAACAGGGCTATATGAATGATCGCGGCTATGAGTATCTTAAATACCGGGACTTTTTTCATAACGATACCCCTTTTCTATCGCAAACATCGTCTCAAAGCAGGCGCTGCTTATTGCAGGATCCAGCTGATGATACCGTCGTCCGCCGTGAGCGTCAGCACCGTTTGACCGTCGTCGTTCACAGTTATCGTATAAGGCGCGGCTTCCGCTTCGTATTCCAGATTGCTGTACGCCACGTAGATCCCTTCGCCGTCGCCCTTGTCACCGCTGTCCACCGCGTAGGCTTCAAAGTCGGCAGTCTGCGCGCCGTTCATCAGCGTTATGCCGTGGCCGTTTTCGTCGATCGTCATACTCAGCTCAACGGAGGCGTATTCCTCCCCGAACCCGGAGAGGTCCGCTTTCCATGTGCCCGCGAAGCCGAGCTCGCCGAGCTGCTTCAGCGCAGCTTCGGTATGCGCGGAATAGTCCATGTTTTCCAGGCAGAACAGCGCGATAACGCGGCATATCGTCTCTTCGTCGGCGTCTTCGTCTATCCCTGCCGCAAGCCAGTAGGCGTAAGGTCCTACCAGATAGCCCTGCAGTTCTTCGAGATCACGTCCGTAGCGGAACTCGATATGGTAAGTCTCTTCCATGGTGTCTTCCCGCAGGAGGAAATAGTTGAACTCTCCAGCTTCGTTGGCGCTTTTGTATACGTCCACCGGGAACGCCATGGATATCTCCGTTCCCTGATACATCATGGTCTCGGTCCCGCCGACGCTGTATTTTCCAAGATATTCGTATGTATGAGTTTCGGCGGCGCCGTCCGTTCTCTCGACAGTGACGGTATCGTCCCGGAACGTGATTTTCTCTGCGCCGTTGATGAAATCGCAGTCGAAGGCGTAGCCTCCGTCGGCAAAAGCGGCCACAGCCGCCTCGCCGTAGAGTTCCGACGTGATGGCGCCTTGCAGGGCGGAGGTCATATCTGCGGCGTAGTCTTCCCCGACGACCGCGGCGACATAGTCCGTCCAGACAGGCGTCCACGTGTCGCTGATGATCACATCGAACAGGCTGACGTAGGTGGTGCCGTTATCGCCGGCAACGGAGGGGAAAATTCCTCCAAGGCTTTCGGCGTCGGCTGACGCGGCATGAACCGTCATGCCGCCCTCGCAGTCTACGGAAACGGCGCAGGCGGGGTCGCCGACGACGGCGTCCACGAAATCTCTGCCGCCCGTGATGCTTCCGGAAACGGCGCAGCCGACGATCGCGAAGGAGGACATCACGTCGCTGCCCTCCATCATTTCCTTACCCGCACCGACAAGACCGCCGACCGAATCCGTCGTATCAGATACGACGATGGTCACGTCTTCGACCGTGCAGCCGGAGATCTGCGCAGGCGCGGTCGGATCATAAGTGCCGCAGAAGCCCGCCAGACCGCCGACAAGGCGATTGTTCTCTCCGCTGACGGTGATCTCAGTACCGCTTGCCCTGCAGTCGGTCATCTCTGCAGCTCCCCACGGCGCGCCGCAGAGAGCTCCGAAGCCCCAAGTCGCATTGCCCTCTGCGCGGATGCTGCCGCCGATGGATTCGCAGTTTTTGATGGAGCTCATGGTCGTTCCGCCGGCGATAAGCCCCGCGCATGCGCCGTCGTCGCCGAGTACGGTTATATCGGCGGTCGCGATGCAGTTTGAGATAAGATCAAATCCGGTCCCGACTATACCGCCTATCCCCTGCATACCGGTCAGCTTGTTATCTCCGACAAGTTGAATATCCGAAACGGGGCAATTCATAAACTGGAGACCCACGGCGCCGCCCACCAGATATGCCCCGGAAACGTTTACGTCTTTGAGCGTGAAATTGCCTATGTACGCAGCGCCGTTTTCCGTACCGGAAGCGCAGCCGAAAAGGCCGGCGCCCATAGGCGCTTCAGAGGCGACCTTCAGCTTGGAAACCGTATGCCCCGCTCCGTCGAAGGTGCCGGTAAACGCATAATCGGGATGCGGGACCTCGGCGTCCTCCGGCGCATCGGAGAGGGGCTGAAAGGCTCCGATCGGGGCCCAATTGTCATAGCCGGACAGATCGATATCGGCAATCAGAACGTAATGCGCGGTCAGATCGTCGCGGACGCGGTCGAGCTGTTCGGCCGTCGCTATCTGCCAGGGGTCGTCGGCGGTCCCTGTGCCTCCGGCAAAAAGCGAGCCGGTACCGGGTTCGTTCAAATCGCCGCCGGGCGTCGCCGACGGTCCCGTGCCTGCGCAGGCGCTCAGTATGCTCACAAGCACCAGCGCAGCGAGGAGCAGAGATATCGTTTTCTTTTTCATGGGTCGTGTCCTCCTGTTGTTTGAATCTTTTTTGAGCCCGAAGTAGGATCGTCTTGCGGCTCCTTTCATCGGTATCGCGTGTCTTCTTCCCGGCAAAACGGGGCTGAGTTTTTGCGCCGTCCGGTAGTTACCTATAGCTAACTATTAGCTGAAAGAAAACAGCCTCACCGTTTGGACAGCAAGCTGACGTATATGATAATTCCTTAGAATATACTCATTTTTCAGCTCGCGCCATATAAGGCCGCGGCGGTCGTCTCTTTCGGTTAGCTTAAGCTAACCTATCTATATTATATTCCTTTGGCTTACGAAAAGCAAGATGTTTTTTACTGTTTTCAAGAAGTATGTCCGGAGGGTTTGCCGCGGAAGTATTCTGCCTAAGAGTCCGAGACGTCTGCCGAGATGAAGATGGAGATCGAAACAAAACAGAGCCTGCGGCGTTTCCGCAGGCTCTGTTTTTTGAATACTCTGAAAGAAATGCCCTTTACTTCTCCATGAGCTTGACCATAACGGCCTTCTGGGCGTGGAGGCGGTTCTCGGCCTCGTCGAATATCTCGTTCGCGTGAGCTTCGAAGACCTCGTCGGTTATCTCCTCGCCCCTGTGGGCGGGCAGACAGTGGAGCACCATGCAGGCGGGATCGGCGACGGCCATGAGGTCGCCGTTTACCTGATAGCCCGCGAAGGCCTGCGCGCGCTTGGCGGCCTCGCCCTCCTGACCCATGGACGCCCAGACGTCGGTATAGATGACGTCGGCGCCTTTCGCGGCGGCGAAGATGTCGCTCGTGCAGGTGAAGTCGCCGTTGGCCTCGGCCCATTTCATTATCTCCGCGTCGGGCTTGTAGTCCTCCGGGCAGCCTATGGCTACGCTCATGCCAGTCTTGATGCCGCCGACGATGAGGGAATTTGCCATGTTGTTCCCGTCGCCTATGAAGCAGAGGCGGCGGTTTTTCAGCGTCCCCTTATGCTCGCGTATCGTCATCAGGTCGGCGAGCACCTGGCAGGGATGGCAGTAGTCCGTAAGGCCGTTGATGACGGGGATAGTCCCGTACTCGGCGAGCGCCTCGACCTCAGCCTGCTCGAAGGTGCGGATCATTATCCCGTCGAGGTAGCGCGAGAGGACGCGCGCCGTATCCTGAACGGGCTCTCCCCTGCCTATCTGCAGGTCGCGGCTGCTGAGGAAGAGCGCCGCGCCGCCGAGCTGATACATGCCGACCTCAAAGGAGACGCGCGTCCTCGTCGAGGATTTCTGGAATATCATGCCGAGCGTCTTGCCCGCGAGGCGCGGATGCGCGATGCCGTGCTTCTTTTCGAATTTGAGCTGGTCGGCGAGCGCGAGGAGCTCGAAAATCTCCTCGGAAGTCAGGTCGCCGAGCTTGAGAAAATGCTTCATGTCGTTCCTCCGTTCACTTGAGAGCCTCAAGCAGTCTGTCCATGCCCTCGCTGAGCTCCTCCATGGTGATGTTCAGCGGCGGGAGCAGCCTCAGCTTTGTCTTGGCCGTGAGGGTCAGAAGGCACTTTTCCAGGCAGGCCGCGGAGACCTCCGCGAGAGGCTTCTTGCAGCTTATGCCCAGCATGAGACCCATGCCCGACACGCCCTCGACGCCCTGCGCGCCGTTGAGGCGATATCTTATGTATTCGCCCTTGGCGGCGACGCCTGCGAGGAATTCGTCCGTCAGCCTGTTGACGACGCTGAGCGCGCCCGCGCAGGAGACGGGGTTCCCGCCGAAGGTGGAGCCGTGGCTGCCGGCGTCGAGCGTATTTTCCACGCGGGGGCCGAGCAGGCACGCGCCTATGGGAAGACCGCCTCCGAGGCCCTTCGCCGTCGAGACTATATCAGGCGACAGGCCGAAGTGCATATAGGAGAAATACTTGCCCGTGCGGCCGTTGCCCGTCTGCACCTCGTCGCAGATGAGCAGGAGGCCGTACTTCTCGCAGACCTCCTTCACGGCGGCGATAAAGTCCTCGGAGAGGACGTTTATCCCGCCCTCGCCCTGCACGCACTCGATCATGACGGCGCAGGCGTTCCCCTCTGCCGCGAGAGCGCGCAGAGAATCGGGATCGGCGGGGTCCGCGTAGGCAAAGCCCGCCGGGAAGGGGCCGAATTTCGTGTGGAAAACGTCCTGCCCCGTCGCGGCGAGGGTAGCGAGCGTCCGGCCGTGGAAGCTGTTTTTGAGGGTTATGACCGTCGAGCGGCTCTCGTCGCCTACGGCGTCGAACGCCCATTTGCGGGCCGTCTTTATGGCGCACTCGTTGGCCTCGGCCCCGGAATTGCCGAAGAAGACCTTCTTGATCCCGGTCTTCGCGCTGAGCGCGCGGGCGAGCATGACGCAGGGCTCGGTGTAATAGAGGTTGGAGGTGTGCTGGAGCTTTCCGAGCTGCGCCGTCACTGCGGCGACCCACTCGGAGTCTGCCGCGCCGAAGCAGTTGACGCCTATTCCGCTTCCGAAGTCTATATACTCCTTGCCATCGGCGTCGGTGAAGGTCGCGCCGTGCCCGCTCACGAGGACGGGCGGGAAGCGGTTATATGTGTTGGCGACGTATTTTTTATCGAGCTCTCTGATATCCATCGTTCAGCCTCCGAGGAACATCGTTCCGAGCCCCTCGTCCGTGAGGAGCTCGATAAGTATCGAATGGGGCACGCGCCCGTCGATGACGAAGACCTTGCTCACGCCGCGGCGGATGGCCTCGACGCAGCACTCGACCTTCGGGATCATGCCGCCGGAGATGACGCCCTCGCTGATGAGCTGCGGCACCTCGCTGACGTTGAGCTTGCTAATGAGGGTCGAGGGGTCGGAAGTGTCGCGCATGAGCCCGGCTATGTCCGTCATCGTGAGCAGGCTCTCGGCGCGGAGCTTTCCGGCTATGGCCGAGGCCGCGGTATCCGCGTTTATGTTGTATACGTTGCCCCTGTCGTCGCAGCCGACGGTCGAGACGACGGGGATATAGCCCTTTTCGAGCAGGTCGGTGATGGGCTTGATGTTGACGGAGGTGATGTCTCCGACGAAGCCGAGGCGCTCGTCCATGGGCTTTGCCTCTATCAGCTTCCCGTCGAGCCCGCAAAGGCCGATGGCCCTGCCGCCCGCCTCGCCTATGAGGCCGACGAGGCTCTTGTTGACCTTGCCCGCGAGGACCATCTGGACTATCTCGATGCTCTCGGCGTCCGTCACGCGCAGCCCGTCGACGAATTCGCTCTTTTTGCCGACCCGGGCGAGCATGTCCGTTATCTCCGGGCCGCCGCCGTGGACGAGCACGACCTTCACGCCTATGAGCGAGAGCAGCACGAGATCGCCCATGACGGCGCGCTTGAGCTCCTCGTTCTTCATGGCGTTGCCGCCGTACTTGATGACGATGATCTTGCCTGTGTATTCCTGGATATTGGGGAGGGCCTCGATGAGTATCTGTGCCCTCTGGGCGTTAGTAAGCTCCATCATGTCCTGTAATCTCCGTTTATCTTCACGTAGTCGTAGGAGAGGTCGCAGCCCCAGGCGCACGCGTCCGCGCCGCCCTCGGACATGGAGATCTCAATGACTATCTCCTTTTCTAGCAGGATCTTCTTGGCGAGCTCCTCATCGAAATCGAGCCCGCGCCCGCCCTCGCAGACGACTATCCTGCCCGCCGCGGAGGAAAAGGCGACGTCCACCCCGTCGGGATCGAAGCTTTCGCCGGAATAGCCCATCGCGCAGAGCACTCTGCCCCAGTTCGCGTCAGCGCCGAACATCGCCGCCTTGACCAGCGACGAGCCGATGACGCTCTTGGCGATGACGGCGGCCTGCTTGCTGCTCGCCGCGTCCTTTACCGCGCAGGTGACGAGGTGGTTGGCCCCCTCGCCGTCGGCCGCCATCTTCTTGGCGAGCGTCACGCAGACGGCGGTGAGCGCGTCGAGGAACACCCCGTAGGCCGCGTCGGCATTTTCAATGAGAGCGTTGCCGGCGGCTCCGTTGGCGAGGATGACGCAGGAATCGTTGGTGGAGGTGTCGCCGTCGACGCTGATGCAGTGGAAGCTCGCGTCGGCCGCGGTCAAGAGCGCTTTTTTGAGCATGGGAGCGCTTATGGCGCAGTCCGTGGTGATGTAGCAGAGCATCGTCCCCATATTGGGGTGGATCATGCCGCTGCCCTTGGCTATGCCGCCTATGGTGACGGTCTTTCCGCCGAGCTCGAAGGAGACGGCGAATTCTTTTTTGACCGTGTCCGTCGTCATTATGGCGAAGGCCGCGGCGTCGGAGCCGGTCTCCGAAAGCGCCTTCGCGGCGACGGCGACGCCGTCCTCTATGGCCTCGATATTGAGCTTCTTGCCTATCACGCCCGTCGATCCGACGAGGACCTTGGCGGGCTCCGTTCCTATGGCGGCGGCTGCCGCGGCGCCCATCCTGCGGGCGTTTTCCATGCCCTCGGGCGCGCAGGCGTTGGCGTTGCCGCTGTTGGCGACGATCGCGCGGGCGACGCCGTTCTCCAGCAGCTCCTTATCCAGCAGCACGGGCGCGGCCTTGACGACGTTTTTCGTAAAGATGCCCGCGGCGGCGGCGTCAACGTCGGAAACTATGAGCGCGAGGTCGAACTTCCCCTCGCTGTATTTATCCCATGCTTCGCCGGGCTTTCTCTTTTTGACGCCGCAGTTGACGCCGGCGGCCCTGAAGCCCTTGGCGGCGGTCACGCCGCCCTCGATTATCTTCATATCGGACGCCCCCTTTCAGTTACTTCTGAACAAAGCGGTTATTCAGACGGCAAGCCCTTCGGTCTCGCCGAAGCCGAGCATGACGTTCATGCACTGCACGGCGGAGCCGGAGGCTCCCTTGCCGAGGTTGTCGAATCTTGAGATGAGCAATATGCGATCGGCGTTGCCGCGGACGGTTATCTCCATGGCGTCGCTTCCGGAGAGGCCGCCGCCGGAGAGGAAGCCATCCTCGTCCGCGCCGTCCTTGAATTTCACGACCGGGCCCTTGTAAAGCCCGGCATAGACGGCCTTAATATCCTCAATGCCGAATCCAGGATTCAGCTGCGAGGCGAAGACCGGGACCGTCGTCATCATTCCGGCATAGTAATCCGAGACTATGGGGCAGAAGACGGGCTCGCTGTCTATCCCGCAGACGGCCTTCATCTCCGGCAGATGCTTGTGCGTCTGGGTAAGGCCGTACTGCCTCGGCGCGTCGAGCAGGACGTCCCGCTCCGCGGCCTCGTAGCCCGCGATCATCTTCTTGCCGCCGCCGCTGTACCCCGTCACGCTGTGGCATGTAAGCAGCGCGGAGGCGGGCAGGATACCCGCCGAGACGAGCGGATATACCAGCGAGATGAAGCCGGAGGCGTGGCAGCCGGGATTGGCGACGCGCTTCGCGTTTTTTATCGCCTCGCGGCGCTCCGGCGAGAGCTCCGGAAAGCCGTAGGTCCAGCCGGGAGCCGTCCTGTGCGCCGTCGAGCAGTCGATGATGCGCACGGCGGGGTTTACAGTCATGGCGACAGCCTCGCGGGCCGCGTCGTCCGGCAGGCAGAGTATCGCGAGGTCGCAGGAATTGAGCGCGTCGGCTCTCGCCGCGGCGCTCTTGCGCTCGGCCTCGGGAAGCTTCATCAGCTCTATGTCCGCGCGGCCGGCGAGCCGCTCATGTATCCGGAGGCCGGTCGTGCCCTCGGCGCCGTCTATGAACACCTTATACATGTCTATATCCCCAGTATCTTTTTCAGCTGCTCCGCCTGCGCGAGCACGGAATCGGGATTTGCCGCCCCGAGCGAGGCGCGCCGGGCGACTATGCCGTCGAGGTCTATGGCCTCATAGAGGCTCTCGTCGAATATCGGGTCTATGGCCCTGTACTTTTCTATCGGAAGGCTCTCCAGCGTCTCGCCGGAGGCTATGCACTCGGCGACCAGCCCGCCGACGAGCTTGTACGCCGTCCGAAACGGCATGCCCCGCCCTGTCAGCCAGTCGGCGAGGTCTGTCGCGTTTAAAAAGCCGGCGGAGGCGGCCCTGCGCATATTCGCCGGGAGCGGCTCCATGGTCTTCAGCATCGGCGCGAGGACGGTCAGGCAGGCCTCGACGGTGTCGAACGCGTCGAAGACGGCCTCCTTGTCCTCCTGCATATCTTTATTATAAGCCAGCGGCAGACCCTTGAGCACCGTCAGCATGGCGACGAGATCGCCGTAGACGCGGCCTGTCTTTCCGCGGATGAGCTCGGCCATGTCGGGATTTTTCTTCTGCGGCATGATGGAAGAGCCCGTCGTGAACGAGTCGTCGAGCTCGATGAACTTGAATTCCCAGCTGCTCCAGAGGATGAGTTCCTCCGCCATGCGCGAAAGATGCGCCATCAGCAGCGAGAGCGCCGCGAGCAGCTCCACGCAGAAGTCCCTGTCGGAGACGGCGTCCATGCTGTTGAGCATGGGCCCGTCGAAGCCGAGGGAGGCGGCTGTCATGCGTCTGTCGGTCGGGTACGAGGTCCCGGCGAGCGCGCAGGCGCCGAGCGGGGATTCGTTCATGCGCTTTTTCGCGTCCTCCAGCCTGCCGATATCGCGGGAGAGCATCATGGCGTAGGCCATGAGATGCTGCCCGAAGGTCACGGGCTGGGCGCGCTGGAGGTGGGTATAGCCGGGCATTACCATGGCGGCGCACTCGACGGCGCGGTCTGTCAGCACGGAGGCGACGGCCTTTATGAGCTCCGCGACGTCCTCGGTCTTCGTGCGCAGGTAAAGCCGCAGGTCGGTCGCGACCTGATCGTTGCGGCTGCGGGCCGTGTGAAGGCGCTTGCCCGCTTCGCCTATGCGCGCGGTGAGCTCCTGCTCCACGAACGTATGTATATCCTCGCAGGACTCGTCGATCTTCAGCGCGCCGGCGTCGATATCGTCAAGTATCTTCCCGAGGCCCTCGAGGATGGCGTCCATGTCCTCGCGGGAGATTATCCCCTTCGCGCCGAGCATGGCCGCGTGGGCCATAGAGCCCTCGATATCCTCAAAATACATGCGGCTGTCGAAGCCGATGGAAGCGTTCAGCTTCGCGGCGACCTCGTCGACGTCCTTGGCGGCCCTTCCCGCCCAAAGCTTATCCGGCATGTCTTCCTCCAAATGAGTTTATTTTTTCCCGTCCACCATGGCCTGGACCTTGATGGGCAGCCCGTAGAGATTGATGAAGCCCGTGGCGTCGGTCTGATCGTAATCGCTCTCGCCGAAGGTCGCTATCTTCTCGGAATAGAGCGAGAAATCGCTCCAGACGCCCGCGCGGATGATGTTGCCCTTGTAGAGCTTGAGCCTGACCTTGCCGGTCACGCGCTCCTGCGTCTTGTCCACGAACGCCGCCAGCGCCTCGCGCAGCGGAGTGTACCACTGGCCGTTGTAGACGAGCTCGGCGTAGGTTATGCTCATCCTCTGCTTTTCGTGCGCGGTCATCTTGTCAAGGCAGATGCTCTCGAGGACGCTGTGGGCCTTGTAAAGTATCGTGCCGCCCGGAGTCTCGTAGACGCCGCGGCACTTCATGCCGACGAGCCTGTTTTCGACGATGTCGAGAAGGCCGATACCGTTGGCGCCGCCTATCTCGTTGAGCTTGAGGATGATATCCTTGGCGCTCATCTTCTTCCCGTCGAGCGCGACGGGGACGCCCTTATCGAAATCGAGCTCAATATACGTCGGAACGTCCGGCGCGTCAAGAGGAGAAACGCTCATTTCGAGGAAGCCGGGCTTTTCGTACTGCGGCTCGTTGCCTGTATCCTCAAGGTCGAGGCCCTCGTGAGAGAGATGCCAGAGGTTTTTGTCCTTGGAGTAGTTGGTCTCGCGCGTTATCTTCAGGGGGATGTCGTGCGCCTCGGCGTAGTCGATCTCCTCCTCGCGGGATTTGATGTCCCACTCGCGCCACGGGGCGATGATCTTCATCTCCGGGGCGAAATGCTTAATCGTCAGCTCGAAGCGGACCTGGTCGTTGCCCTTGCCCGTGCAGCCGTGGCAGATGGCGTCGGCGCCCTCGGCCTTGGCTATCTCGACGATGCGCTTGGCGATGACGGGGCGCGCGAACGACGTCCCGAGCAGGTACTCCTCATAGACCGCGCCCGCCTTCATGGTCGGGATGATGAAATCGTCGACGAATTCATCCGTGAGGTCCTCTATGTAGAGCTTGGAGGCGCCCGTCTTGAGGGCCTTTTCCTCGAGCCCCTCGAGCTCGTCGTCCTGCCCGACGTTGCCGGAGACGGCGATGACCTCGCAGTTATTGTAGTTTTCCTTCAGCCAGGGGATGATGACCGAGGTATCGAGCCCGCCGGAATACGCCAGCACTACTTTTTTGATATCTTTCTTATCCATTTCAAAGCCTCCGCTTCAAGATTCTTTTATTGATATGTACAGCATTATACTCCTGCTTTGCAATTTGTCAATAATTATTCAGCAAAATTTGAATATTTGGTGGATATGTTCAATTTATCCCTATAATTCGGCAGTTTTAGCGCATATTCATACATCTTCGCGCTGATTTCGGCCTCAGCGGGCGCCCGGGGCGCGCTCCGGAGGGCCTGAAGGCGGCGCGGGACGCGGCTCCGCGGCACTCTTAAGCAATTGAATAAAGGAAAAATGGCTCTTGAAAGAGGGCCGATTGTGTGCTATTCTACTCGTGTATCGTGTGTTTTGCACGCTGATAACGGCATGTGCCTGCCGCAGCCGCATCGCGCAAGGGCAGGATATGAACTATTATTCCACTTATTCCACCACTATTTGAAGGAGGATACCAAATGGCAAAAATAATCTCTGTTGAAGAAGCCATTGACATGATCCCCGACGGCGCTTCGATAATGATCGGAGGCTTCATGGGCTGTGGCAACCCGCACAAGCTGGTCGATGCTCTTGCCAAGAGCGGCAAAGGCAACTTCACCCTCTTCTGCAACGACGGCGCTATGCCTGTCGGCCCCTGCGGCGAGGAATACTACGGCGTCGCGAAGCTGATCCACAATAAGCAGATCAAGAAGATGTACGCCACCCACGTCGGCCTCAACCCCGAGATCGCCGAGCAGAGCAACTCCGGCGAGCTCGAGCTCATCCTCACCCCCCAGGGCTCCTACGTCGAGATGATCCGCGCCGGCGGCGCGGGCCTCGGAGCCGTCATCACCCCGACGGGCGTCGGCACGATAGTCGAGGACTACGAGCACGTCATCGGCCGCATGGAGATAGAGGGCAAGACCTACCTCATCGAGAGACCCTACCGCGCGGACTTCGCGCTCATCGCCGGATACAAGATAGACAAGGCCGGCAACATCTGGTATAAGGGCACGACGCGCTGCTTCAGCGTCGCCATGGCCACCGCCGCCGACGTCGTCATCGCCGAGGCGGACAACCTCGTCGAGATCGGCGAGATAGAGCCGGAAGACGTCGTTACCCCGGGCGTCTACGTCAAGTACATCGTCGAAGGAGGAATTGAAAATGGATAAGGAAGAAATAAAGAGCTTTATCGCCAAGCGCGTCGCCAAGGAGATGCACGACGGAGACGTCGTCAACCTCGGCATAGGCCTCCCCACGCTCATCCCCCAGTTCCTTCCCCCTGATATCCACGTCATAATCCAGGTCGAAAACGGCGTTATCGGAACGGGTACCGTTACCGAAGAGAACATCATCCCGCATCACGCCGTCGACTCCAGCGGCGTTCCCACCGTCGCCGCTCCGCACGGCTGCTACATCGACTCCAACACCTCCTTCTCCCTCATCCGCGGCGGTCACGTCGACTGCACTGTCCTCGGCTCGCTCGAGGTCGACGAGAAGGGCAGCCTCGCCAACTGGATAATCCCCGGCAAGAAGGTGCCCGGCATGGGCGGCGCGATGGACCTCGTCGTCGGCGCGAAGAAGGTCATAGTCGCCATGGAGCACACCAACAAGGGCAAGCCCAAGATCCTCAAGAAGTGCACTCTTCCCCTCACCGCCGTCGAGGCCGTCGACCTGATCGTCACCGAGATGGGCGTCATGGAGATCACCCCCGAGGGCATACTCCTCACCGAGTACAACCCCGAGTTCACCCTTGAGCAGATCCAGGCCGCGACCGAGGCTCAGCTTATCATCAGCCCGAACCTCAAGCCCATGGTCTGATCGCCCGAATAGCGCATAAAACGCGGACCGCTGAGACATCTCAGCGGTCCGTTTTTTTGTGTTTGAATAGCTCCGCGGGGCGCGGAAGGATACCGGTTCGGGGCTGCGCGCCTTCCTGTATTTCCTGCCCTTACCTATATTTCCTTATACATCGCGGGGGCGTCGTCCTTGCGGGCGTTCTCAGCCACTGAGACGACCTCCACCTTCGTATTTCTCGATCCGAGCGTCAGCTCGATGACGTCGCCCGGCTTTATCTCAAGCGAGGCGCGCGCGACCCTTCCGTTGACACTGACCAGTCCCGCGTCGCAAGCCTCGTTGGCGACGGTGCGCCGCTTTATAAGGCGCGAGACCTTCAGATACTTATCCAGCCTCATTTTCGTTTTCCTCCGTCTTATCGTCCGTGCTCCTCATCGGTATCCTCTTCTGGAAGGAGATGAACACCGTCGTCAGCACTATGGCGAGCATCATGCAGCCTATGAAGACCATCTCGCCCGACCTCTCGCCCTTTTTGCAGACGATGGCCGTGAAGCCTATCTCGATGAGCTCGGTCAGTATCTCCAGCGCGAGCGCATACCACGAGGCCTTCTTCATGCGGCCGAAGCCGCGCTTATACTGCAACGGAGTCATCTTCCGCGCGAAGGGTATCGCGTAGAAAAGGCCCGCGATGATGAAGCAGAGGGGTATCGCCAGCGCGATATACGGGATCATGACGTAGAGCCGCAGCGTGCCCTCCGCGCCGCTCAGGCCGGACACGGCGTAGGCTGCGGCGATGAGCAGGGCGAATGCGGCGCAGGCGATCCGAATGCGCAGCACGCCGTCGTTTTCCCCGTTTACGTAGAGGTACGGCCCCTTATAGTCGTATTCCCCCGTCATTCCCAGCTGAAGATCGGAAAATTCTTCTTTTTTCATATCTCTCCTCCGGCTCAAAGCCGACCGGCTTTTCCAAGCAGTTCCTCCGCGTTGCGGCGGACGGCGGCGAGCGTCTCCGCCTCGAAGGGCGAGGGCAGCTCCGCCAGCTCCAGCAGCCCGGCAAAGGTCTTTTTTCCCCCGGCCCGCGCGAACGCGAGGAATTTCTCCATCGCTTCCCTTCCCCCGCCGGCAAAGCCGAACGCGGCGGTCTGCGCAAGGCCGTAGTCGATGTAGTAAAACGGCTCCTCGAATATGTGGCTCTGGCGCTGCCAGTGCTTCCCTTCGCCGAAAAACGGCGTCGTTCCGTCGAGCCGCACCCAGGGCATATATTCTTTTATGAGCCCGCGCCAGACGTCGTGGCGCTCTTCCGGCGTCATCTCCGGTGAGTCATAGACAGCGTGCTGGAAGGCGTCGACCATGGCGGCGTAAGGGATGAGGCAGACGGCCGATGCCATGTGGGAAGCTTCGTATCTGCCCGCATCCGCGCCGAAAAACAGGTCGGCGCGCGGCATGGCGAGAAGCTCCATGCCCATGGCGCAGGTCTCCTGCGCCTCCATGGTCGGCAGGCGCAGAGCCTCTGGAGCTATATCTCTCGCGCACCAGGTCGCGAAAGCGTGGCCCAGCTCGTGGGTGAGCGTCGTGACGTCCGCTCCGGTACCGGACAGATTGGCGAAGACGAACGGCATCCCGAAATCCGGGAGCTGCGCGCAGAAGCCTCCGCCTGCTTTTCTTTCGCCCGTACCTATATCGAAAGCGCCTGCTGCGAGCATGCGCTCGGCAAACTCCCCCGTCTCCGGCGAGAGTTCCCGCAGCAGCGCCACCGCCGCGTCCTTTATCCTTCCCGGCTCGGCGCGCGGATCGCCGCCCGGACTGCGCGGGAGCGTATCGGCAAAGTCGAGCGGGTAATCAAGCCCCGCCTCGGCGGCCCTTCGCCTATACATCGCCTCTGCAAGCGGGACGAGCTCGCGCTTCGCGGCCTTTCGAAAGCCTTCCGCATCCTCCCTGCCGAAGCAGCGCTCCATGCGCCTGTAGGCAAGGTCGGTGTATTTTTCAAAGCCGAGCCTTTTCGCCTCCTCCGAGCGGAGAGAGACGAGGCCGGCGAAAATGTCATCGAACCTTTTCCCGTTTTCATTGAAGAATGCGCCGACGGCGCGCCAGGCGGCGCGTCTGCGCCCGTCATTCTCCTCCTCGCCTATCGGGGCAGCCTGCGGGAGCGTCACCGTCTCGCCGAAAAGCTCGATCCGGCCGCCGTACAGAACGTCGCAGTATTCCGCGGCGAGGGCGTTCTGCTTTTTTGCCAGCGCCTCGGTCTTTCCGGAGAACAAGGCGGCCTCGGCCTCGAGGCGCTTTATGAATATCTCCCCGTACTTTTCCGCCAGTTCGCCTTTGAGCGGCGAGGCGAGGACGGCGCGGGTCAGCGCGAGGCGGGCCTTTTCCTCCCGCGGAAGGGCCTTTTCGAAAAAGCGGACCTCCTCGCGGTAGAATCCGTCGCCGGTGTCGAGCGAGTAGCGCAGCTGCGCGACGGACCATGCCGTATCGAAATGCCGGACGTCCGCGTCGGCGGAGGCGATGACGGACGCGGCCTCCCCGACGTCCTTCGCGCGGGCAAGCCGGGAGGCATGGCGGCGCATCCCGGCCGCGAAAGCGCGTATATCCGGGCGCTCGTATGGCAGATCCGAAAACCTCATCGCGTTCCTCCGGAGCGTATACCGATCTATGATATATTATCTTCCATTTGCAGCGCGCCGTCAAGCGGATTTTCCCTTCTTCCCGCGCAGGCTCTTTGCGGCGATTAGGCAATATAGACAAAAAGCCGCAAAATGCGCAAAAACCTTGCAAAATCGGCGCAGATGTTGTAAAATCAGGTATAATTTTTCGGATGCGGTGAGACTCCGCATTCAACTAATTTATAATCAAGAAGGGGTACAATCGATGAAGAAAGTTCTCGCTCTGGCGATCGCCGTGATCATGATCTTCGCTCTGGTCGCGTGCTCCGCCAAACCCGCCGCCGATCCCACTCCCGATACCAAGGCCGGTATCACCAAGGACAACATCAAGATAGGCTGCGTCCACATCTCCGATCCTTCGGACATGGGCTACACCTACAACCATGACCTCGGCACCCAGAAGATGATGAAGGATCTGGGCCTGCGCGATGATCAGGTCATCAACAAGTACAACACCCCCGAGGGCTCCGAGTGCGAGACCGCCATCCGCGAGCTCGTCGAGGCCGGCTGCAACATCATTTTTGCCACCAGCTTCGGCTTCGAGGACTACATGGTCACCGTCGCGAAGGATTATCCCGACATCCAGTTCTGCCATGCCACCGGCTACAAGGCCGCCATCGAGAACCTTCCCAACTATCACAACTACTTCGTATCCATCTATGAGGCCCGCTACCTTGCCGGTATCGCCGCCGGCCTCAAGACCGAGACCAACAAGCTCGGCTACGTCGCCGCGTTTGACTTCGCGGAAGTCATCTCCGGCTACACCGCCTTCTACCTCGGCGCCAAGAGCGTCAACCCCGAAGTGACCATGGACGTCATGTATACCAACTCCTGGAACGACCCGACCGTTGAGTCCCAGGTCGCCCAGGCCCTCATCGACGGCGGCTGCGACGTCATCTCCCAGCACTCCGACTCCACCGCCCCCGCCACCACGGCTGCGGCCAACGGCGTATGGCAGTGCGGCTACAACGCCGATATGATCCCCGCCGCCCCGACCGCCTCCCTCGTCTCCGCCCGCGCCGACTGGAGCATCTACCTTGAGTATGCCGTCAACTGCGTGCTCAACGGCCAACCCATAGCCACCGACTGGTGCCAGGGCCTCTCCGAGGGCGCCGTCTTCCTCAGCCCGCTCAACGGCGATATAGCTGCCGAGGGCACTGCTGAAGCCATCGAGGCCGCCAAGGCGAAGCTCCTCAGCGGCGAGATCCACGTTTTTGACGGTCCTCTCACCGGCACCGCTGTCGGCGGCGGCGACGACCTCAACATCCCCGAGGGCGAGTACTTCCACGAGAGCGAGACCGTCTCCGCTCCGTCCTTTGCGTACATCATCCCCGGCATCAACGTCATCAAGGGCTGAGTCCCCTGACCCGCCCTTCGGCGGAAAATATGACGAAACGATCCCCGCGGAAGTATTTCCGCGGGGGTCTTTTTATGTCCGTAAGGCCGCGCGATTTGTATTGATATATCTTCCCGCGGATGATAAAATATATAGTCAGATGAAAATGCTTTCAAGGAGGCTGCGCACATGGCCGAAAACGATGGGAGATCCGCATATCAGAGCGCGCGGAAGCTCGGGCGGAAGTATATATCCGAGCACGCGAACGACGCGGCGCAGGGCTACCTGCCCGTCCTCGAGGACAGGCTCCGCGGCGTCGAGATACTGGGCGAGATAAACCTCGGGCTGCATGAGATCCCCCTGCGCCGCATCATCGGCACGAGGACGGCGATGCGTTCGAACACCTTCGCGGGCAACTGGATGCCCCTGCTCGCGGACGACACGGAGTTCGCCATCAAGTGGCAGAAGCTCTATATGAGCCAGCTCAGCGAGGGCATACGCGAGCCCATCCTCGTCTATGAGTACCTCAACAGATACTACGTGCAGGAGGGCAACAAGCGCGTCTCGACGATGAACTACGTCGGCGCCGCCTCCATTTACGGCAACGTCATCCGCCTCATCCCCCAGCGCGACGAGACCAACCGCGACGTCACGATATACTACGAGTTTCTCGATTTCGACAAGCGGCGCTTCTTCGACAACCTCTGGTTCTCGCATCCGGGCATGTTCACGCGCCTCGTCGAGCAGACGGAAAAATACAAGGAGGAGCATCCGGAGATAACCGAGCCGACCGGCGACGTCATCAACCGCGTCCACCGCTCCTTCAGGACGGCCTACAAGAGCGTCAATCCCGACGTCAAGAACGTCACCACCGGCGACGCGCTCATGGTCTACCTCATGGTCTTCGGCTATCCCTACAACGAGAGCTCCAAGGAGCTCAAAAAGAACATCAAGAGCATGATCCCGCAGCTTCAGGTCTTCAGCGGCGAGCGCAAGACGGATATGCTCGAGGCGACGAAGCTCGATATGTCCTACGAGCCGAAAAAGCTCAAGCCGAAGAAGAACGTGCACGTCGCCTTCGCCTTCGACGGTACGCCCGAGACGAACCCCTGGACGAAGTTCCATGCCGCAGCCGCAGGGCGCGTCGAGCGCAGATACGGCTCGCTCATAAAGATAACCAATCATTTCAACATAGGCGACGGGCCCGACGGCGTCTACGGCGATCTGTCGGCCATTGCCGCCGAGAAGCCGACGATGCTGCTGTGCACCTCGCCGGCGCAGTCCGAGGCGGCGCTGCGCGTCTCGCTGGAAAATCCGGACATCATAGTCATGAACTGCGACATACCGCGCGCCGGGCGCGACCTCGACACCTACTACGTCCGCATGTACGACACGACGTTCCTCTGCGGCGTGCTGGCCGCCCTGCAGAGCGAGACGGGCGTCCTCGGATACATGGACGCGGTGCTCTTCGGCTACGCGCCGACCTACGCGATTAACGGCTTCGCGCTCGGGGCCAAGCTCATCAATCCGCGCGCGAAGATACTCCAGTACGTCCTCAAGGATGTCAACGACTTCCGCGAGCACGATATCGCCTGCCGCGCCTTTGCCGAAAACGGCGCCGACGTCGCCTTCGTGCGCTACTCCGACGAGAACCGTCTCGCCGCCAAGGCGACGCCCGAGACCTACGCTCACGTCTACAGGCTCGACACGAAGACCGGAGCGCGGCTCGACGCGCTCGGCGCGATGACGCTCGACTGGGAGCGCTTCTACGCCAAGTCCTGCGAGGGCCCGATCGAGGGGCGCACGAGCCTGCTTGACAAGCACATCCCCGGCAACCCCATCCACTTCGGCTGGGGCGTCTCCACGGGCATCACGGATATCTTCACGAGCGACGAGGTCGTCGGCCCGAACACGGTCAAGACGGTGCGCCTTTTCCGCGAGCTGGTCGTCGAAGGGCGGCTCAGGCCGTTTGAGGGCCCCGTCACGGACAACACGGGCGTCCTGCGCATAGAGAAGGGCGCTCTTCCGCCGCTGATGCAGATACAGCACATAAGCTGGCTCGACGAATCCATAAGAAAGCTGGAGAACTGACATGAAGCTTCTTGAAGACATGATACGCGAGCGCGGCGAGACACGCCCCGGCGGCATAATCAAGGTCGACGGCTTCCTCAACCACCGCCTCGACTATGAGCTCTACCGCGAGATAGGCGCGGAGTTCAAACGCCTGTTCGAGCCCGTCAAGCCGACGCTCATCCTGACCATAGAGGCCAGCGGGATAGCCCTCGCCATGACGGCGTCGCTCTCGATGGGGATACCCATGGTCTTCGCGAAGAAATCCAAGACGAGCAACGTCGACCCCGACCTGCTGCACGCCCCCGTCGTCTCCTTCACCCACGGCGGCGTGAGCGACGTCGTCGTCTCGAAGCGCTACATAGCCCCGACGGACAGGGTGCTCATCATAGACGACTTTCTCGCCTCAGGCGAGGCGTCCTTCGGCCTCATAAGCATAGCCGAGCAGGCCGGAGCGAAGGTCGTCGGCGTCGGCATCGCCATAGAAAAGGACTTCCAGGAGGGCGGGAAAAAGCTCCGCGCGGCGGGATATAACCTCCACTCCCTCGCCCGCGTCACCGAGGACGCGGACGGCAATATCGGCTTTCTGCCCGACAAGTGATATAATTAAGCTGTCAAGGATGTAAGAGTATCGTTAATTGCCATGTGCGGTCGCGGGAACTTAAGGCTCCCGCGGAGCGTCTTACATGTGATAAGGAGGCGAACTCAATGCCCGGGCCGGTAGATTATGAGCAGATGAAGCTCACGCAGCAGGCCATGAACGCGACCGTCCTTCAGAGGGCGAAGGAACATCCCGGCCGGCCCATGAAGGCATGGAAGCTGTTTCTGATCATCGGGGCGTTCTTCGCTGCGATGATAGTCTTCTTCATTCTTCTTTTGACAGGCGCCCTTGACGGCATTTTCGGCACATAACGGCGCATACGGCACGAAACGCAAAGCGGCGGCCATCTTTCGATGGCCGCCGCTCTTTTTTGATCATCTACCGCTCCTCGCGGAAGTAGTTTATGCCGCAGGAGGCGGGCTGCGCGTGCTCTCTGGACTGGCGTATGCCCGTCACGATTAGGACGATGACCGTCACGATATAGGGCAGGACGTCGTACATCTGCGACTGGGCCATGTTCAGGCCGAGGTGCAGATAATAGCGCAGTACGGACAGGCCGCCGAAGACGAACGAGCCGAGCAGCGCGCGGCGCGGGCTCCACGTCGCGAATATGACGAGCGCGACGGCGATCCAGCCGTAGCCGTTGACGCAGTTGTGGACCCAGACGCCGGAGCAGGTCACCATGACGATGTACATGCCGCCTATGCCGCATATGCCGCCGCCGATGCAGGTCGCAAGATACTTCATCTTCGTGACGTTGATGCCGGCTGCGTCCGCCGTCGCGGGGCTTTCGCCCACGGCGCGCAGGTTCAGGCCGCTGCGCGTCCTGGAGAAGTATATCGCAGCGAGCACGGCGATGAGAATGCCGAGGTAAACGAGGAAGTTATAGGAGAAGAGGAGCTTTCCGACGACGGGGATGTTCGAAAGGCCCGGAATGCCGACGCTGAAGGCCTCCTTGGTCTGGCCGGTCACGACGACGTAGCCGCCGGCCTTGTTGCCGAGGACCTCGCCGAAGAAGTTGCCGAAGCCCGTTCCGAAGATGGTCAGCGAGAGGCCGGTGACATTCTGGTTGGCGCGGAGGGTTACGGTCAGGAAGCTGTAGACCAGCGCGCCGAGCGCGGCGCAGACGAAGGAGCAGACGACGGCGATGATCGCGGCGACCCAGCCTATGGGGTTTGCCGCCGACTGCTCATAAAAGTACGCTCCGGCGATGCCGGCCACGCCGCCCATGAACATCATGCCCTCGACGCCGAGGTTGAGGTTGCCCGAGCGCTCCGTTATTATCTCGCCGACGGTGCCGAAGAGGAACGGCGTCCCCGCGAGGACGGCGGCGCAGAGGAAGTTGATGACTGTCGTCATGCTTCCTCACCCCCCTTCGGGAGCTCCGCATGCTTTTTATGGCGGAAGATGAGCCTGTAGTTGACGAAGAACTCGCCGCCGAGCATGCACAGAAGGATGATGCCCGTCAGCACACCCGCCGCGGAGGCGGGGATCTTGAAGTCGGTCTGGATCGTATTCGAGCCCTTCGATAGTATCGCGAGGAAGGCGGATATGAATATCATCACGAAGGGATTGAGCCGCGCCAGCCACGCGACGGATATCGCCGTAAAGCCTATGCCGCCCGAGGTCGACTCGTTGAGCGTGTAGTTCGCGCCTGAGACGATGAGGAAGCCGACGATTCCGGATATGACGCCGGAGATTATCATCGTCCTGATGATGACCTTCTTGACGTTCATGCCCGCGTACTGCGCCGTCCTGACGCTCTCGCCGACGACGGAGATCTCGTAGCCCTGCTTGGTGTACTTGAGATAGAAGAACATGACGACCGTCAGCACGAGGACTGCTATCCAGCCGACGTGCACACCCAGCACCTTGGGCAGGCGCGCGGCCTGATCGAACGTCGCTATCTTCGGGTAGGTTGTCCCCTTCTCTATCCAGGGGCCGTTCTGCAGGTATTTCTCGAAGCCGATGATAATGTAGTTGAACATCAGCGTGAACAGCGTCTCGTTGACGCCCCACTTGGCCTTGAAGATTGCGGGGATGACGCCCCAGATGCCGCCCGCGACCGCGCCGGCGACGAGCATGACGAGGATGAGCAGCGGGCCGGGCAGGACCTTATACCAATAGAGGGCGAAGTAGGAGGCGGCTATCGCGCCGGCCATAATCTGGCCCTCGGCGCCGATGTTCCAGAATTTCATCTTGAAGGCGGGGGTGATGGCGAGCGCCGTGCCCAGCAGCGGGACGGCTATCTTGACCGTCTCGATGCGGGCCGTCCTCGTCGCGAGCGAGCCGCGGAGCATGTCCGCGTAGACGGAGAAGGGGTTATGCCCGAGGGAAAGGATGACGAGCCCGCCGACGATGAGCGCGAACACTATCGCGAGGACGCGGATGATCCATGCCCTGCCCGCGGGCATGTCCGTCCTTGCGGTTATCCTCATGAGGGGCTCTTCATGGCGCTTGTAAGCCTTATCCAACTTCCTCTTCCCTCCTCTCGCCGGCCATCATAAGGCCGATCTCATCCTTGGTGACCTCGCGCGGGTCGACTATTCCCGCGACGCGGCCGCCGCAGAGGACCATTATCCTGTCGCACAGGGCCATGAGCACGTCGAGATCCTCGCCGATGAACATGACCGCGACGCCCTTTTTCTTCTGCTGATTGAGCAGATCGTATATCGTATAGGAAGAGTTTATGTCGAGCCCGCGCACGGGGTAGGCCACGACGAGGACCTTCGGGCTGGAGGCTATCTCGCGCCCGACGAGCACCTTCTGCACGTTGCCGCCGGAGAGCCTTCTGACGGGCATCGTGACGCGCGGCGTCACGACCTCGAGCTCGTCCTTTATCCTCTCGGCCATGGCGCGGGGGGCCTTGCGGTCGACGAACGGGCCCTTGCCGCGCTTATAGCTCTTGAGCATCATGTTGTCGACCATGTCCATCGAGGCGACGAGGCCCATGCCGAGTCTGTCCTCGGGCACGAACGCCATCGCGACGCCCTTTTTGATGATCTCAGTCGGGCTCATGCCGACGATGTTCTCGCGCACCTCGCCGCTCGAGGTATCGCTCCGGCAGAGTATCGCGCCGCCCTTCACGGGGTAAAGCCCCGCTATGGCCTCGCAGAGCTCGCGCTGGCCGCTTCCGGCTATGCCCGCGACGCCCATTATCTCGCCCGAGCGCAGCGTGAAGGAGACGGAATCGAGAGCCTTGTGGCCCTCGGCGCCGATGCAGGTCAGGTCGACGACCTTGAGAAAGTCCTTCTGCTCGAAGTCGACGTCGGGACGCTCTATCTCGAGGCTGACCTTGCGGCCGACCATGAGGTCCGTCAGCGTCTGCGCGTCCGTCTCGGAGGTTCTGACCGTCGCGACGGCCTCGCCCTTTCGGAGGATCGCGACCCTGTCGGAAACGCTCATGACCTCGTTGAGCTTATGCGTGATGATGACGATGGCCTTGCCGTCGTCCCTCATGTTGTGCAGGATGGCGAAGAGCTTCTCCGTCTCCTGAGGGGTGAGGACGGCGGTCGGCTCGTCGAGGATGAGGATGTCCGCGCCCCTGTAAAGGACCTTGATTATCTCGACGGTCTGCTTTTCGGAGACGGACATATCGTATATCTTCTTTGTCGGGTCGAGCTCGAAGCCGTATTTCTCCGTAAGAGCGCGGATATCGCTGACGAGCTCGCGGCGCTTGACCGTCAGCCCGCCCTTGAGCCCGAGTGTGATGTTCTCGGCGGCGGTCAGCACCTCCACGAGCTTGTAGTGCTGGTGTATCATGCCTATGCCGAGCTCGAACGCCTCCTTGGGAGAGCGTATGTTCACTTCCTCGCCGTTGACTTTGATGGTGCCCTCGTCGGGATAGTATATGCCCGAGAGCATATTCATCAGCGTCGTCTTGCCGCTTCCGTTTTCGCCGAGCAGCGCGAGGACCTCTCCCCTGCGTATCTCAAGAGAGACGTCATGGTTAGCCTTGACCGAGCCGAAGCTCTTGCATATCCCCTCAAGGCTTATCGCGATCTCATGCTCCAATCTATCGCCCCCTAAACCCATACTGCTATAATAGAATAGTATACTTTATTCGACGGGATATTACAACGTAAAAATGCAATAATCCCCTCCGGAAAGCTGCGCCGAGAGCGTGCTTTCGCCCGTTTTGGATTGACAAATGCCGCGGGAGATTGTATCTTATAGGCACGGCGCGGCCGCGCCATATACGGAAGCGTATCGAAGTGGTCATAACGGGCCTGACTCGAAATCAGGTGACGGGCAACCGTCCGTGGGTTCGAATCCCACCGCTTCCGCCATAATGGCGGGCAGGCTGTCCCCTGCCCGCCGATTTTTTATCAGGAGGTAATCCCATGAGTTCGTTCAAAAAGTATGTTGCGGAATTCATCGGCACGCTGGTGCTCGTCCTGTTCGCCTGCGGTACCGCGTCGGTCGTCGGCTGCTCCACGGTCGACCCTAACGTCTCCTACCTGCTGACTGCGCTGGCCTTCGGTCTGGTCATAGTCGCCATGGCGTATTCCATCGGCAACATCTCCGGATGCCATATCAATCCCGCAGTCTCCATCGCGATGCTCGTCTCCGGCAAGATGTCCTTCAAGGACTTCATCGGCTACATCATCGCCCAGTTTGCCGGCGCGATCGCCGGCGCCGCCCTGCTCGGCCTCTTCGCCGGCTGGGATTGCGGCTTCGGAGCCAACGGCCTCTTCAACGGCCAGATCGGCATCTCCTTCTTCATTGAGGTCGCCCTCACGTTCGTCTTCGTCATCGCCATCCTCGGCGTGACCTCCAAGGTCGAGAACGGCGCCGTCGCCGGCCTCGTCATCGGCCTCACGCTGACGCTGGTGCACATCTTCGGCATCCACTTCACCGGCACCTCCGTCAACCCCGCCCGCAGCTTCGGCCCCGCGCTCTTCGCCGGCGGCGACGCGCTCAGCAACGTCTGGGTCTTCATCGTCGCTCCGCTGGTCGGCGGCGTGCTTGCGGCGCTTGTGTATAAGTTCCTCGCAGGCGGCAAGAAGGCCAAGAAGTAAGTCGGATCCAAAGCGCCGCTCATTTTTGAGCGGCGCTTTTTTCTAACGGAAGGAGCGTAAGAGATGGAGAGAAATCACGGCGTTGACCTGCTGCGCATCGTCTCGATGCTCATGGTGGTCGTGCTCCATATCCTCGGGCAGGGCGGTCTGCTGGACGCCGTGTCCGCTCCGTCGCTGCGCCATACGCTCTGCTGGCTGCTTCTGGCGGCGGCGTACTGCGCCGTGGACTGCTACGCGATGATCTCCGGCTACGTCGGGACGGGCAGAAGGTTCCGTCCGAGCGGCGTCGTCCTCGTCTGGCTGCGGGTCGTCTTCTATACGCTGATAATAACGACCGTAGCCCTCTTTGCCATTCCGGGTCTCATCGGACCGCGGCACTATCTGAACGCGGTATTTCCCGTCATGACCAAGCAGTACTGGTACGTCACCTCGTACTTCTGCGTTTTCTTCTTCATGCCGTTTCTCGACGCGGGCGTCGAAAACCTTTCGAAAAAAGTCTCGACGCTGCTTCTCGCCGTGCTGACGGCTCTTCTGACCCTCCTGCCCTTCATATTCGGGGCGGATCCCTTCAGCAAGGGCGGCGGCTACACCCCGTTCTGGCTGATATACCTCTATCTGCTCGGAGCATATCTGAGAAAATACGGGCTGCTCAAAAAGCTGCGCGGGATAAAGGCTTTCGCGGGCTATGTCGTTTTTACTCTGATAACGGCCGGGGCGAAGCTCGCCGGGGAGCGGATAAGTCTCCCCTTCGACGGAGGCATGCTCTATAACTACTCGTCGCTGAGCGTCCTCGCGGCGTCGGTCTGCCTGCTGGGGCTCTTCGCAGGGCTGCGTACGGGCGAGAAGACCGGGCGCTTCATCTCCTTCATCTCGCCGACGGCGCTGAGCGTCTACCTCATCCACGCGCACCCCATCGTCTGGGGCTACGTACTCACGGGGCTCTTCGCCCCGCTGGCGAAGCTCCGCGCCCCGCTCTGCGCGCTCGCCGTCCTCGGCTGCGCGGCGGCGGTCTGCATCGTCTGCTGCGCCTTCGACCTTCTGCGGGAGGGGCTGTTCCGCCTGCTGAAGCTCAAGCAGAGGCTCGGAGCTCTCGAAGCGAAGCTTCTAAAATAAAAAACAAAGCGCCGGTACGGATATTGAACAGGTCCAGTAAAAACGGACAATAGACAAAGCACCCCCTGATGTAGGAAAATAGAACTACATCAGGGG
>JAEEGJ010009556.1_pt1 | contig 25855 bp, 16 predicted proteins | sample 8958761 | NCBI WGS metagenome assembly JAEEGJ01 (sample SAMN16246546, study PRJNA631951) | gut metagenome | biome: gut microbiome; feature: rumen; material: RS-attached | host: Bos | place: Iran: Karaj | collected 2018-10 | reverse complement strand
TATTTTCTTCGAAATGAGAACAGCCTTTACAAAATAAAAAAATATGGTAAAATCATATTTAGAAAGAAAAAAAATAAAACGATTAATACGCTGTATTTTTTATGATTTGTAAAAACAAGCCTTTTTAGTAACAAGTATTGATTGGAGGTATGGCTGTGCAAAAGAGGAATACCATTCAGCGCCAGCTGGTCATTTCTGCAGTACGTTCGTTGAGCAACCATCCTACGGCAGAAGAAGTGTACAATCGTATTGTCCTGGATTATCCGGATATCAGCAAGGGTACTGTATACAGGAATCTTAATTCACTGGTAGACAGCGGCCTGTTGCACCGTGTATCCGTTCCCAGTTCCGCAGACCGTTATGATCATATGCTGACCAAGCATTATCATGTACAGTGCGTGAAATGCCACAGGTTTATGAACGTAGATGATCTGGATTATTTCCAGGATTTGGATGATAAAATCGCGCAGATGACTGGGTATCGTATGGAGAACCATAATATTGTGTTCCAGGGAGTCTGCCCGGAATGCCAGATTGAAGAACTGGAAGCGAAAAAGCGGGAAGTGGAGCAGGCCAAAACAGAAGGAAGAAAACCGGATAAAATCAGCAAAAAATTATAATTCGATTATCATAATGCGTAAGATGCTGGAAGAAAATTTGTTTTCCGGAAGTTTTGCGTGTCTGTTTACAAACAAAAACAAGTGGGGTATGATTAAGTTGCGGATGGTAAGTCCGCAACTTTTTTCTGTTTCTTACGAAAACACTGATGAAATGAGATAATGTAATGTCAAGAGCCATGATGAAGAAAAAACCGGATAAAAATAAATCAGACAGCAAAGAACCTGCAAAGTCCCGGGCGGTTTCTACTGTGCTGAAAGGTCAGGAGATCGAACTGGAGATTACGGGACTGGGAAGCGCCGGGGAAGGCGTAGGACGGTTCAAGGATATCGCGGTGTTTGTACCGGGAGCGTTGCCGGGTGAAAAAGTTAAAGCGACAGCCGCGATAATTAAGAAGAGTTTTATTATCGGGGAACTGAAGGAATTTCTGAATCCCTCACCTGACAGGGTCGTTCCCGCCTGCCCTGTATACGAAGCCTGCGGCGGTTGTCAGCTGCAGCATCTTTCTTATGAGGCGGAACTGAAGGAAAAGCGGGAGCAGGTAAAAGCGGCATTGGAACGGATTGGGCATCTTCATGACGTCAAAGTAATGCCGGTAATCGGTTCGGAACATCCGTTGTATTACCGCAACAAAATGCAGTTTCCCGTAGCGGGAAAAAACGGCCGGCTGCAAATCGGCTGCTTTGCCCTGAATACTCACAGGGTGATCGATGTAACGGACTGCTGTATCCAGAAGCAGAAGAACAATGAGATTGCTGCCGTCGTACGGACCTGGATGAAACAATACAAAATCATGCCGTATGACGAAGACAAAGGTACCGGTACGGTCCGTCACATCATGGGAAGAGTGGGCGTACACACCGGGGAGATCATGGTCTGTCTGGTGACGGCACAGGAAAACGTCCCGCATCTTAAAGAACTGGTTAAGATGCTGAAAACTGCGGTTCCCGGCTTGAAAAGCGTAGTGCAGAACGTGAACAAACGGACTACCAATGTAATCTTAGGGGAGAAAACCCGGTTGATTGCAGGCAGTCTGACCATTAAAGATAAGATCGGCGCCCTGATATTCAATATTTCGGCCCAGTCATTTTTTCAGGTCAACAGTGAGCAGGCGGAAAAGTTATACAACACCGCGTTGGAGTTTGCGGGGCTGACCGGGACGGAAACCGTAGTGGACTTGTATTGCGGCACCGGAACCATTACTCTTTTCATGGCACAGAAGGCGAAGCAGGCTCTGGGGATCGAAATTGTCCCGTCTGCTATACGGGATGCCAAAAAGAATGCCCAGGCAAACCATATTGAAAACGCGGATTTCCTGCTGGGAGACGCAGCCGTGGAAATGCCGAAACTGGCTGCGGGAGGCATGCATCCCAACGTGGTGGTTTTGGACCCGCCCCGCGCCGGTTGTGAAGAGCGTGTCCTGGCAGCGATTGCAAAAGTAAAACCGGAGCGAGTGGTGTATGTATCCTGTAACCCTGCAACCCTGGCGAGGGATTTGGCTTATATGCGGGAGCACGGTTTTGCAATCCGTAAAGTGCAACCCTGTGACATGTTCAGCAGAACCCATCATGTGGAAACGGTTGTGCTGCTGACAAAACAGAAGTTATAAAAGCTGTTTTATTTTAATAGCTAAGAGGAGGGGATATCATGCAGAAAGTGAAAAAAACAGTTTCCATGGTGTTGGCAGGCGATTCGTTCATTACACAGCGGCTGCCCCGGGACGCAAAGCTGGCGGCGCTGAAAAACTATCTGGAACGTTTCGATGTACGTTTTACCAATTTTGAGATCCTGCTTCATGATTTTGAAGTGTTCCCCGCTCCTGTCAGCGGCGGTACCTGGGCCTGTGCCCGTCCGGCCGTGCTGCAGGATCTGCAGTATCTGGGATTTAACCTCTATACCTGGGCCAACAACCATACCATCGACTGGAATCTGGGCGGCATCCTCACTACCAAAAAGCACCTGGATGCTGCCGGTGTTGTCCATGCAGGTTGCGGGATCAACCTGGAAGAAGCAGCCCAGCCCAGATATCTGGACCTGCCCCAGGGACGTGTTGCAATCATCGGCGTCACTTCCACCATGAACGAATGGGGTATGGCGTCCAATCCGCGCAGGGACGTACTGGGAAGGCCCGGCGCCAACGTGCTGCGGTACCAGACGGTTCACAAGGTCAAACCGAAAGAACTGGACACCCTTCGAAAAATCGTTGACCAGACCGAAGTAAATGCCGACCGGATGCTGCTGGAAAAAGAAGGGTTCAATAAGCCGCTGACCGGCGGGTACCTGATTGGAAAGATCCGCTTTGAAGCCACGGCCCGTGGCGAGAAACCCGGCACCGTCACCACGATGAACAAAAAAGATGCGAACCGGATCGTCCGTTCCATCGAAGAAGCGAAACGGCAGGCGGACTTTGTATTTGTAAGCCACCACAGCCACGAACGCAAAGGGATGGCAAAGAACCGCCCGGCTGATTTCTGCCGTGATTTCGCAAAGCTGTGTATCGATGCTGGGGCGACAGCCTATATAGGACACGGTCCCCATATCTGGCGCGGCATTGAGATTTACAAAGATAAACCCATATTCTACAGTTTGGGAGATTTCATTTTCCAGAATGATTCGGTGGAACGGCAACCCACTGAGTTTTACGATCTGTATGACCTGGGAGCGGATAACACCGTAGCTGACGGTTTGGATGCCCGCAGCGCCAACGGGACCCGGGGCCTGGCAGTGGATCATTTTGTGTTCGAATCGGCACTGGCTTCCTTTACTGTGACGGAAGGCGCGATCCGGGAAGTAAACCTGCAGCCCCTTAGCCTGGGCTTTAAAAACGGGAGAAGCCTGCGGGGACGTCCGGAACTGGCGGACGCAAAATACGGAGAACAGATTCTGGCGGATATCGCGGGCCTTTCCAAAGAATACGGAACGGTGATCCGGATCGCGGACGGCAAAGGAAAGATTATAATTTAGATTTATTCATTTTTGAAAAACGGAAAAGCGCCATGCTTTTCCGTTTTTCTTTTTGGAATGTATGCAGCGTAACATTCTTACAGTACGTTATCGTGTATACAGTATTCCTGCACCTAAAATATTGTTAAGTCTTTTTGGCAGTGATATACTGTAAACTAATAATAATATAGGTAAATGTGCCTTAATAAATGTGCGTTGCCTGATTATTTAAGTGAAGCCGGAGTTGTTGCTGTTATAATAAAACCGGCAAAGGGGGTTATGTTATGTTAATCTTAGGTTGTCTTATTGTTTTGGCGGCGCTGTTCCTGCTGGTAAAGCGCTATGAAGCCAGAATGGTACTGGTTTGTGCCGGTATCGTCATGTGTCTGGCGTCGGGGGCTCCCATGAAAGCACTGGACGCCTTCGCCAAAGGCATGGGCAGCGGCATGATTTCTTCCGCTTGCTCCAGTATGGGTTTTGCGCTGGCCATGCGTTTCACGGGCTGCGACAAACACCTGATCAATGCTCTGGCAAAACTGTTGTTAAAAGTAAACTGGCTGCTGATTCCCGGTGTAATTTTCGGGACCTATGCCGTTAACGTGGCGCTGCCCAGCGCAGCAGGTACGGCTGCGGCGGCAGGCGCTATCTTCATTCCCATCCTGATGGGCGCCGGTGTGCATCCGGCCATGGCTGCGGCCGCTGTTAAGTGCGGCACCTACGGCTCCATGCTGAACCCGGGCCTGGCCCACAACCCGTTTGTGGCAAAAATTGCCGGTGTAAACGTTATGGACGTCATCGCGTTCCATTACAAAGCCAACATCGCTTCCCTGATTGTAGGCGCTGTAGTTTTAACCGCAATCGCTTATTTCCTGAAAGAGAATAAAGGCCATGTGGTGGAAGGGCTGGAACTGGATACTGAGTTTAAAGTTAATCCTCTGTATGCCCTGATGCCGATCGTTCCTATCGCTATCCTGATTTTAGGCGCTACCAAGATGGTTCCCGTGTTCAAGATGGGCGTAGCCCAGGCCATGGTTATCGGCGCCATCCTGACCTGCATCGTGACCCGGACCAATCCGGCAGCTTTGACCAAGTCCTTCTTTGACGGCATGGGCAAAGCTTATGGCGACATCATCGGTATCATCCTGGCGGCAGGTGTGTTCGTAGCAGGTATGAACGCTATGGGTCTGGTCAAGGCTTTCATCGCTGCCATGACCAACAACCCGTCCATCGTTAAAATCTGCGCATCTGTAGGTCCCTTCCTGCTGGGCCTGATTACCGGTTCCGGCGATGCTGCGACCTTTGCCTTCAACGAAGCAGTTACTCCCCATGCTGCTGACTTCGGCATGTCCATCGTGCAGATGGGCTCCATGGCTACCCTGGGCGGCACTCTGGGCCGTACCATGTCCCCCATTGCCGGCGCAACCATCATCGTAGCCGGTATTGCAGGCATCAGCCCCATGGAAGTTACCCGCCGCAACGCGATCCCCATGGTCTTCGCTATGATCATCGGCATGATGTTCCTGGCATTCTGATTTGATTTAAGAATATTATAATTTTAAAGATGGTAAGTTTCCGCGTATCCGTACAGTGCGGGTACGCGGAACATATAATTATAGGTACTGACAGTTTAAAGAAAAGGAACGGCTGAAACTATGGAAACAATTTGGAAACAGGCAGAAGCATTAAAACCGGAACTGATTGCCAGGCGGCGTGATCTCCATACCCATCCGGAAACCGGTTGGACGGAGTTCCGCACGGCTTCCCTGATAATCAGTGAACTGAAAGCATTGGGCTACGAAGTGCATTTTGGCGCTGAAGTAGTAGCGGAAGCCTCCATGATGGGGCGTCCGTCCGCTAAAGATCTGGAAGCGTATATGAAACGCGCCATAGCCGAAGGGGCTGACCCCGCGCTGGTGGGAAAAATGGCCGGCGGCAAAACCGGCGTGGTTGGCATTTTGGATACGGGCAGACCAGGCAAGACCGTTGCCTTCCGTTTTGACATGGACTGCAACGACGTGGAAGAAGACAAAGGCGAGGGACACCGTCCCGCGGCCGAAGGCTTCTGCTCCATTCATGCGAAAGCCATGCACGCCTGCGGACATGACGGGCATGTGACCATCGGTCTGGCCGTAGCGAAACTGCTGAAAGAAAACATGGATAAACTGCACGGACGGATCAAACTGATCTTCCAGCCTGCGGAGGAAGGCGTGCGGGGCGCGCTGGCCATGGTGGATGCCGGTGTGGTGGACGATGTGGATTTCCTGTTCGGGGGACACATCGGTTTCAAGTGCACCCAGGCTGATACGCTGGTAACCATGACCGACGGTTTTCTGGCCACGACGAAGATGGACGCTGAGTTCCACGGCGTTTCCGCCCATGCGGGAGCGGCGCCGGAAGAAGGAAAGAACGCCTTGCTGGCAGCGGCCCAGGCTGCAATCAGTTTAAGTACGATCTCCCGGCACAGCCAGGGCTCCAGCCGCATCAATGTAGGCGTGCTGAACGCGGGAACCGGGAGGAACGTAGTGCCGGATATCGCATCCATGAAAATCGAGACCCGGGGCGGCAACACAGTGATTAATGAATTCATGGTCAAAGAAGCCCGGCGCATGTTGCAGGCTGCTGCGGATATGTACGATGTAAAAGTAGATATCTCGCTGGCAGGCGGCGCTCCGGCCAGCGTTTACGATAAGGAACTGGCGGAAGAAATTGCGGCGCTGGTAAAGGAAAAATGCGGCTACGCCAACGTGCTGACTTATGTGGACATGGGCGGCAGCGAAGACTGCACCTATTTTATGGACCGGGTACAGAGGCGCGGTGGCAAAGCGGCTTATATGATGTACGGAACGCCAATCGCGGCAGGTCACCACAACAGCCGCTTCGACTTTGATGAGGAAGTGATTTGGAAGGCTGCGGCGACACTGACAGAACTGGCTGTGAAGTACAGCGCGTAAAACAAAAACTGCAATTGTACAGCATCTGATGATGTTTACAATTGCAGTTTTTTTTGTCATAATTAAGGTACGAAGGCGGAACCCGCTACAGTGATTTGTGCATGAAATGTTAAAACCGGCGTTTTCGGGCTGAAACGGAAAAACGATATTGCGTGTTGCAAAAGGAGATAACAAATGTTACCTGTAAACAAAAAACGTGTGGAAGAACTGATTGGCGGTCTGGCGAAATTTGGGAGAACCGATGCGGGCATTACCCGTCTGGCTTATACCAGTACGGACAAAGCGGCCCAGATGTGGCTGCTGAAGCAGATTGAATATCTGAATCTGGAAGTGCGGGAAGACGTGCTGGGGAATCTGTTCCTTCGCCGTCCGGGGCTGGATCCGAACATTCCTCCCGCAGCCTGCGGCTCTCATCTTGATACGGTAATCCATGGCGGCGCCTATGACGGAATGTGCGGTGTTGTCGGCGCATTGGAAGCGTTGCACATGCTGGCGGATGAAACGCTGCGGCGCAGTATTGAAGTGATCGTATTCAGGGCGGAAGAGTCCAGCCGTTTCGGGTTTGCAACCATAGGCAGCAAACTGATTACAGGGAAAGCTGCGCCGGAGAAGTTCGCTAACGCCTGCCGAAAGGACGACATTACCTTTAAGGAAGCGGTGAAAGAATGGGGCGGCGATCTGGAAGCTTATGAAATGGCCTTGCTGAAACCGGGAGCCTATAAATGCTTTGCCGAGATGCATATCGAACAGGGCAAGGTGCTGGAAGAAACCGGGAACCAGATCGGCATTGTCCATAACATCGCGGCACCCACCCGTTTCAAACTGCACATAACCGGGACGGCCGATCATTCCGGCGCGACGCCCATGGGTTACCGCAAAGACGCGCTGGTCAGCGCGGCCAAGCTGGTCCTGGCCGTGGAGACGGCGGCTATTAATGAAAAGGAAAACGGGACGGTAGGCACTGTCGGTATCGTAGAAGTGGATCCGGGATCTATTAACGTGGTTCCTGGCAAGGTTACCCTCTGGGTAGATGTACGGGGCGTGGATACAGCAAGCATACAGCGCACCCTGAAGGAAATCCGGCAGGCGGTTCAGGGCACAGCCCGGACCGACGGTGTGGAAATCAGAGAAGAAATGCTGACATCTGACACGCCGGTGGCGTTGGATGAAAAACTGGCTTCCCAGTCGGAAGCGATCTGCAAAGAACAGAAGAAATCCTTCCTGCACATGAACAGCGGCGCCGGTCACGACGCCATGCACATGCCGGCCATCTGCCCGACTACCATGCTGTTCATTCCCTGCAAGGGCGGCATCAGCCACAACCCGGATGAATTTGCCAAAACGGAAGACATCTGCGCAGGGATCGAAGTGCTTGCCGAAATTCTGAAACGGGAAGCGCAGTAGGCTTGAGACAAGAGAAGCGGGCATTGATTTAAGGGCATAATAAGGAGGTAACCATGCGCACATTATTGTTGGGTTTACTGACAGTCGTCCTGTCACTGGTATCATTTTTCCCCACAGCTCATGCAGATGTAATCGATCCGGGGGATCCGTACCGGAAACCGCACCGGCCTGAAATAGATCCGATTCCGGTGACGAAGGTTTATAAAATGCGTGAACCTGGCTTTACACTGAAAAAGGCAGAAGAAACTAAGCACACGTATCTTTTGCAGGTGACCCTGCCCGGCCCCTGTGAGTGGGAATACAAAGTGTATGAGTGGATTGACGGTGATCTGAAGAAGATTGCAGGCGGAGGAGGATATTCTGTTCAGGATTTAAAAACGAAGTCAGACAGCCGGGAATTTGACTTACAGCTTCCGGAAGGAAGAGAGAAAGCGGAGCTTCTGGTAGCTGTGGATTTCTGTCTGTACCGTTTCCAGGAAACCCGCTATGGCCCGAAAATTATTGATACGAATTCGACAATCGAATCGGTAGAAGGTGTTTATGAATTGACACTTGAAGATGGAAAGCAGGTATTAAAGAAATTATAAGTTTACTTCTGGCGCAGGAGTGTTTTTTCTTCATCTCATTAGGATAGTGATTGTCTGGAGTTGCAGTTGTTTCTTTCTGACAGTGATTACAGCTAAGCGAGGCAGAGTTTGTTAGTAATCTTTACGGCATTGCATTTTCTGGTGGACGGCATCTGTGCGGCGGTCATGGCGGCTTATGCAGTGAAGGAACCGTCGCTGGCACCCATAGTTTATTATTTCGGCCTGTATAACGCCATTGCTTTTGGCACCCAGTGGCTGATCGGCTGGATTTTTGACAAAAAAGAAAACTGGATACGCTACGCATTCCTGTTTGTCCTTGTGACCTTAGGGATGGGTACGCAAGCCGCGCTGGGTATCAAAGCGCAAACGCTGCTGCTGGGTATTGGTAACAGCGTGTTCCATGTGGCGGCGGGCAGCCTGGTGCTGCGTCGTTACACGACCTACAAGGAGCTGGGGATTTTTGTTTCCAGCGGTGCGGTAGGGCTGGCCCTGGGACTGAACTGTATTGTGGGCCCGTATCCGTTTTTGTTTGTCTTTGCTGTACTGTGCGCTGCGGTGACGCGGCGTTTGTGGCGAACGGAAATTCCGGAAGCCGTTGCAGTGCAAACCGTTCCCCGACAGTGGCTTACCGGCATCTGCCTTGTTCTGCTGTTAGGCTGTATTGTACTGCGGGGCTTTGGCAGCGGTGGCGCTGCCAGTCCGTATGTAATGCTTTTTCCCTGTGTCTTTGCAGCGGGGAAAGCTTTGGGCGGCATCATCTGCGACAGAGCAGGTTATCGGAATACCATCCTTTTTATTTTTCTTTTAAGTTTTATTGCGTTGCAATTGTCTGGTCTGGTTGCGTCCGTGCTTCTGGTTCTGGCGTTTAATATGACCATGCCGTTGACTTTGCGGCTGGTGCACTGGTGCAAACCCCGCTATCCTGGCATGATGTTCGGCCTGGCGGCCGGCTGTCTGTTGCCGGGCGTCTTTTATAAGGGCTTTTCCATACCGCCTCAGGGCATGACGGTTTTACAGTTCCTTTGTCTGGCCGCGGCGGGGTGGCTGTTACGGATAAGTGTGGAAAAACCGGGTCACTGAAGTGACCAGAAATGCGGATTGAGGTTTTTCATGAAAAATATTTTGACTCCTGAAATTTCGGCCATTGCCGTTTTCCTGCAGGGGCTTTTCAGCTTTTTTTCCCCCTGCGTGCTGCCGCTTCTGCCGGTATATTTCGGCTATTTGTCCGGTGTGACGGCCGAGCGGAATGCGGACGGCTCTCTGCGTTTTGACCGCGGCAGGATTATGATAAATACCTTGTTTTTTGTTTTGGGAATCAGTGCGGCGTTTTTCCTGTTGGGTCTGGGCGCTTCTGCAGCAGGCAGTGCCCTGATTAAACACCAGAAAGTGATTACGCGCGCCGGCGGAATCCTTATGATCCTGTTCGGGCTGTACCAGTCCGGTCTGCTGGGGGAGTGGGGCTTTCTGGCTAAAGAGCGGAGACTGACGTTCCAGTTTGAAACAATGGCGGCATCTCCGGTTATGGCGTTTGTTTTCGGTTTTGTTTTCAGTTTTGCCTGGACGCCATGTGTAGGGCCCATGTTAAGCAGTGTTCTCATTTTAGTGGCGGTGGAGCCGGAGAAAGGACTGGTGATGATTTTGTTCTACACCCTGGGTTTTGTGATACCGTTTCTTTTGTTAGGTCTGTTTTCGGAAACCGTACTGAATCTGGTGAAAAAGCATAAAGGAATCATGGCGTATACTGCGAAAGCGGGCAGCGTCCTGATGATTGCGCTTGGTCTTTTGCTGTTTAGCGGGAAACTGGACGGCGTGGGAACTGCCGCGCCGCAGCAAAGCGCAACACAAAACTCTCAGCAGACAGAGAATGCAACGCAAAAGGATATGCAAACCCAAAACGTTGCGCAACGTGAAAAGCAAACGGAAAATGCTGTCGCTGCGATCCCTTTTACGTTAAAAGACCATTATGGTAAACCCCACACTCTGGACGACTATAAAGGCAAAATCGTCTTCCTGAATTTTTGGGCGACCTGGTGCCCGCCCTGCCGGGCTGAAATGCCGGACATCCAGAAACTGTATGAACGTTCTCCCCGGGAAGGCAAGGACGCAGTGATCGTGTTAGGCGTGGCCGCGCCGAAACTGGGCAGCGAGAAAGACGAGGCCGGCATCAAAGCGTTTATGGATAAAAACGGTTATACCTATCCTGTTCTGATGGATAAGGAAGGCAAGCTGTTCGAAGCATATAGCATCCGCGCTATCCCTACCACATACCTGATCGACCGCAGGGGGAATGTGATCGGCCGGGTACAGGGAGCCCTTTCGGCGGAAAACCTTGAAAAGATTATCCAACAGGTTCTTCAGACTGAGAAATGATGACAGTCTGAACTCGTACCACAGGTATGAGGCACTTTTATAAAAGCATTGCCTTTAATAAAAGTATAATATTTGATACAGATTTAATAAAAATAATAAAAAAATTATAAAAATCGTAAAGCTTTCGTGCAATAATTATTAAATTATGCTATCATAATTCCAATATGCCGCAAGCATAAGATAATTTGGGTTAAAGTGAGGGAAAAACATGAACGGAGCGGACGCAATTGTAAAGTGTCTGGAAATGGAAAACACGGAGTTTGTATTTGGATATCCGGGGGTGGCTATCTGTCCTTTTTATAACAGCATCCTGAATTCCAATATCAAAACGGTGCTGGTACGCCATGAACAGCATGCGGGTCATGCGGCCAGCGGCTATGCGCGCCTGACGGGGAAGGTCGGCGTGGTAGCAGTTACCAGCGGCCCCGGCGCTACCAACGTTATTACCGGTATTGCCACGGCTTATGCGGACAGCATCCCGCTGGTTGTCATCACCGGCCAGGTAGACAGCCGCCTGATGGGCAGCGATGTATTCCAGGAAGCCGACATTTCCGGCGCCTGCGAATCTTTTGTAAAATACAGTTATATCGTCCGCAACGCGGAAGATATTCCCCGTATTGTGAAGGAAGCTTTTTACATTGCCGGCACGGGACGGAAAGGGCCTGTGCTGATCGATTTTCCCATTGATATCCAGAACCAGAAAGTTAATAAATTTGAATATCCGGATAATGTTTCCATGGCGTCTTACAAACCGACAGTCAAAGGAAACATTAAACAGATCGACAAGGTAGTGCGGGAACTGAAAAAGGCCAAACGTCCCCTGATCTGTACCGGCGGCGGCGCCCATTTAAGCGGTGCGGCAGATGTGATCCGCGCCTTTGCGGAAAAGCACCGGATTCCCGTTGTTTCCACCATGATGGGTCTGGGGACCATGCCCACGGAACATCCCATGTTTTTCGGTATGGTAGGCAACAACGGCCAGGCCTACGGCAACAGGGCCATGAACCAGGCCGATATGATCCTGATGGCCGGCGCCCGGGTGGCGGACCGTTCCATTGCCCGTCCTGATGAAATCAGCACTAATAAGATACTTGTGCATATCGACGTGGACCCGGCAGAAATCGGGAAGAACGCAGGACCGACCATTCCTCTGGTAGGAGACCTGAAGAACGTGTTTACTGAACTGGACAAGGAAGATATCCGCCCGGCCACCCAGGAATGGCTGGACTGCCTGGCAGGTTACCGGAAAGAAGCGGAAGAAGCGAAGAAGGCAAAAGCAGACCTGGTAATCACGCCGGGGACCGTAGACCCGACACACTTTATCCATGCGCTGTCTGACGCCATGGATAAAAATGCGGTATACGTGGCGGACGTGGGGCAGAACCAGCTCTGGTCCTGCGCTAACTGCATCATCCGGGATGGCCGGTTCTTTACTACCGGCGGCATGGGCTGCATGGGCTATTCCGTGCCGGCAGCCATGGGGGCCAAGCTGGCAGAACCGGACCGTCAGGTGGTAGCGGTGTGCGGCGACGGCGCTTTCCAGATGTGCATGATGGAACTGGGAACCATGCGCCAGTACAACGTGCCGGTGAAAATCGCCGTAATCCGCAACAATGTGCTGGGCCTGGTGCGCCAGTATCAGCATTTCACTTACAAAGACAGATTTTCCGTCATCGACCTTACGGGAAGCCCGGAACTGGAATCCATCGCCGCGGCGTACGGGATGAAGTTCCTGCACCTGAATGACGAAGAGAAGATGGCTGAAACCATCAAAGCGTTCCTGGAAAACGACGAATCTGTTTTACTCCAGTGCGATGTAGATCCGAACGAGGTGGCCTGACATGAAACGAATTTATAATGTATTAGTAAAAAACCAGTCCGGTGTTCTCTGTAAAGTATCCGGGTTGTTCTGGAGACGCTGTTTCAACATTGATTCCCTGGCAGTAGGCGAAACGGAAGACAACGCCATTTCCAATATGACGATTGTGAGCACGGGGGACGATCATACCCAGGAGCAAATCGAAAAACAGCTGAATAAAAAGATTGACGTAATCAAGGTCAAGACCTTTGACGAAAAAGAAGCGGTCTGCCGCGAACTGATGCTGATCAAAGTGAAATACACAAGAGATAACCGCAGGGATATTATTGATAACTGCGCGGTTATGAACGCAACGATCATTGATATGGGTAACAATATGATGACCATCCAGATCTGTGATACGCCGGAGCGTTCCCAGATCTTCCTGGACAGCATCAACCATATTAAAATCGTGGAAATCACCCGTTCCGGGACGGTGGCCCTGACAAAATGCAAGGAAGGCATCAAATAATTTAACAAGGCGAATCAAAAAAGTGCGGTTGCAACGTTGCCGCACTTTTTTTTTAGGGGTAAATATGGTAAAATATCTGTTAGAGTAAAAACGGAAAAGGCAACAGAATAATCTACGGTCCTTTTTATTCAGTCACATTGATTTACGGCTGTATAAGGTACAATGCTTCTTATACGGCTGATTTTTATGCAGGGGAGAGAACTATGGCACAGAGAACAGACATCCATAAAGTAATGATCATCGGCTCCGGCCCGATTGTAATCGGCCAGGCCTGCGAATTTGACTATTCCGGTACCCAGGCCTGCAAGGCGCTGCGGAGTCTGGGCTATGAAATCGTACTGGTGAATTCCAATCCGGCCACCATCATGACGGACCCTGAAATGGCGGATAAAACATATATCGAACCGCTGAACGTAGAGAGGGTAGAGCAGATTATCGCCAAAGAGCGCCCGGATGCCCTGCTGCCCAACCTGGGCGGCCAGTCCGGTCTGAACCTGTGCGCCGAACTGTACAAAGCCGGCGTGCTGGATAAATACGGCGTAAAAGTCATCGGTGTGCAGGTGGATGCCATCGAACGGGGCGAGGACCGCATCGAGTTCAAGGAAACCATGAACAAACTGGGCATCGGCATGGCCCGCAGCGAGGTTTCCTACAGCGTGGAAGAAGCCCTGGCCATTGCGGATGAATTAGGCTATCCCGTCGTGCTGCGCCCTGCCTATACCATGGGCGGCGCGGGCGGCGGCCTGGTTTACAATAAAGAAGAACTGAAAACCGTCTGCGCCCGGGGCCTGCAGGCCAGTATCATCGGCCAGGTTCTGGTGGAAGAATCCATCCTGGGCTGGGAAGAACTGGAACTGGAAGTAGTCCGGGACAAGGACAACAACATGATCACGGTCTGCTTTATCGAGAACGTGGATCCGGTAGGTGTGCATACCGGCGACTCCTTCTGCACCGCGCCCATGCTGACCATTCCGGAAGACGTGCAGCAGGAACTGCAGCGCCAGGCCTACAAGATAGTAGAACACATCGGCGTCATCGGCGGCACCAATGTACAGTTTGCCCGGAACCCGAAAGACGGCCGTATCATCGTCATTGAAATCAATCCCCGTACCTCCCGTTCTTCCGCCCTGGCATCCAAGGCCACCGGTTTCCCCATCGCCCTGGTATCTGCCAAGCTGGCCAGCGGGCTGACCTTAAAAGACCTGCCCTGTGGCAAGTACGGTACCCTGGACAAGTATGTGCCCGACGGGGATTATATTGTGGTGAAATTTGCCCGCTGGGCTTTTGAAAAGTTCAAAGGCGTGGACGATAAACTGGGAACCCAGATGCGCGCCGTGGGCGAAGTTATGAGTATCGGCAAGAATTATAAGGAAGCCTTCCAGAAGGCCATCCGTTCTCTGGAAAAAGGACGTTACGGTCTGGGTCATGTAAAGAATTTTGACAAACTCAGCAAGGAAGAATTGCTGAACCTGCTGCGCACGCCGTCTTCCGAACGTTACTTCCAGATGTACGAAGCCCTGCGCAAAGGAGCCACGGTGGATGAGATTTTCAACATCACCTGGGTGAAGCATTACTTCGTGGAGCAGATGAAGGAACTTGTGGAAGAGGAAGAAGCCCTGCTGCAGTTCAAAGGTACGGTGCCCCCGGCGGAAGCCCTGGCGCAGGCCAAGAAAGACGGCTTTTCCGATAAATATCTCAGCGAGATTTTGGAAGTATCCGAGGACGATATCCGCCACGCAAGAGAAAGAATCGGCGTAGTGGAAGCCTGGGACGGCGTCCATGTAAGCGGTACCCAGGACAGCGCTTACTTCTATTCCACGTATAACGCACCGGACAACAACCCGGTTTCCGATAAACGGAAGATTATGATCCTGGGCGGCGGCCCCAACCGCATCGGCCAGGGCATCGAGTTTGACTACTGCTGCGTCCATGCGGCCATGTCCCTGAAGAAGTTAGGCTTTGAGACGATTATCGTAAACTGCAACCCGGAAACGGTTTCCACGGATTACGATACTTCCGACAAACTGTATTTCGAACCTCTGACGCTGGAAGATGTGTTAAGCATTTACTATAAAGAGAAACCGGTAGGCGTCATTGCCCAGTTCGGCGGCCAGACTCCGCTGAACCTGGCTGACAAACTGAAAGAAGAAGGCGTTAACATTTTAGGTACCACGCCGGAGGTCATCGACCTGGCGGAAGATCGTGACCAGTTCCGCATGGTTATGGACAAACTGGGCATCCCCATGGCGGAGTCCGGCATGGCCAGCACGGTGGAACAGGCCATTGAACTGGCCCACAGCATCGGTTATCCGGTCATGGTGCGCCCGTCCTTTGTACTGGGCGGCCGTGGCATGGAAGTGGTCCACGACGACGAGCAGATGAAAGATTATATGGCGGCAGCCATCGGCGTAACACCGGACCGGCCCATCCTCATCGACCGGTTCCTGCACAACGCGCTGGAATGTGAAGCGGATGCCATCTCCGATGGCAAAGACGCTTTTGTTCCCGCGGTTATGGAACATATCGAACTGGCCGGCATCCATTCCGGCGACAGCGCTTGCATCCTGCCCAGCCGGCAGATTTCCGAAGAAAACCTGAAGACCATTAAAGAGTACACCCGCAAGATCGCGGTAGAGATGAACGTAGTTGGCCTGATGAATATGCAGTATGCCATCGAGGACGGCAAGGTGTATGTGCTGGAAGCGAACCCCCGTGCGTCCCGGACCGTGCCGCTGGTGTCCAAGGTCTGCGGCATCCGCATGGTGCCCCTGGCTACCGATATCATCACCGGTTCTCTGACCGGGCGTCCGTCCCCGGTGCCGGGTCTGAAAGAAAAACATATTCCGTATTACGGTGTGAAAGAAGCGGTATTCCCCTTTAACATGTTCCCGGAAGTGGATCCTGTCCTGGGACCGGAGATGCGTTCTACCGGCGAAGTGCTGGGCCTGGCTGAAACCGTGGGCGAAGCTTACTTCAAAGCCCAGGAAGGCGCCAAGTCGGTGCTGCCTCTTAATGGGACAGTGTTGCTCTCCATCAGTGACGCGGATAAGGACGGGGCTGTGGACGTTGCCAGAGCGTTCCATGAAGACGGCTTCAAAATCATCGCCACGGAAGGAACAGCGAAACTGATCAGTGAAGCGGGTATTCCGGTTGAACGGGTCAACAAGATCTACGAAGGCCAGCCCAACATTGAGGACTGGATTATCAATGGCAAGATCCAGTTGATTGTGAACACACCGGCAGGCAAGACGGCGGCCCACGACGACAGTTACTTGCGCAAGGGTGCCATCAAACACCGGGTGACCTACATCACCACCATGGTGGCAGCCAAGGCGGCGGCAGAAGGCATCAACCAGATGAACAAGCACGGAAACAGTGAGGTGCTGTCGCTGCAGGAATGGCATGGGCTGATTAAGTAAAAATCGCAAAATAAAAAACGGCGTCCGTAAGGGCGCCGTTTTTGTTTATGATGTTTTACGCGAACTTTTTGCCGGTGAGCAATTCGTAAGCTTCTTTGTACTTAGCAATGGTCTTTTCAATAATATCCTGGGGCAGGATTTCCGCGTTGTTGGCTTTCAGGTAATCGCGGACAAACTGTTTGTCATAGGAGGGCTGGGACTTGCCGGCTTCGTAACCCTTCAGGGGCCAGAAACGGCTGTTGTCGGGAGTCAGCATTTCATCGGCCAGCACGACGTTGCCTTTTTCATCCAGCCCGAATTCGAATTTGGTATCGGCGATGATGATGCCGCGTTCCAGCGCATAATCCGCGCATTTTTTGTACAGGGCCAGGGTCAGGTCGCGCATCTTTTCCATATACTCTTTGCCTTTACCGGGGAAGAATTTCTCTACCCAGACGATGCCTTCTTCCATAGAGATGTTCATGTCGTGTTCGCCTACCGGGGCTTTCGTGGAAGGAGTGAAGAGGGGTTCCGGTAATTTCTGGCATTCCTTTAGACCTTCCGGCAGTTCGATGCCGCAGATTTTGCCTTCTTTTTTATAGCTTTCCCAGCCGCTGCCGGTGATGTAGCCGCGCACTACACACTCTACGGGCAGCATTTCCAGTTTCTGTGTCTTCATGCTTCTGCCTACAAACTCCGGAGTCTGGAAAAATTCCGGCATGTCTTTCGTATCAATGGAAATCATATGATTGGGTACGATATCCCTGGTAAAATCAAACCAGAACTTGGACATCTTGTTCAGGACGGCGCCTTTTTCCGGCACTGGGTCTTTCAAAATTACATCAAAAGCAGAAATTCGGTCAGTGCAGACCATGATCAGGCTGTCGCCCAGATCGTACAGCTCCCGGACCTTGCCGGATTTAAAAGGTTTGTATTCTTTCATGTTGGTCTTCCTTTCTATATGTATTAAAAAACACACACTAAATTTTAGCACAAACCGGCCGGTAGTTACAAGGATTTTTTGACAATTGCGACTGTAAGGTAAAAAAATATTGGTATAAAAGTTTTATTTTTTCTGAACTTATGATAAAATAACTGCATATATACGCTTTGAGCGAAGTAAGAAGGGAATGTTTTATCATGTCGATTCAGTTGATGATCGTTGTATTGTATGTTGCGATGCTGTTCGCGATTTCTTTCTATGTGAAGAGGAGGGCGGAGACCAGCGCCACGGAATATCAGTTCGCGGGCCGTAAATTCGGCGCGCTGCTGATTGCCGTCAGCGTTACCGGCATGGCGGTGGGCGCGGCTTCCACTGTAGGCGTGGCGGAAAGCGCTACCCGTATCGGCCTGTCTGCTGGCTGGTACAACGGCGCCTGGTCCATCGGCGCCATCTTTATGGGCCTGGTGGCGGCAGGCAAATACCGTAAACTGGAATGTACCACCGTGCCGGAACTCTTCGAGCGCTGCTACGATAAAAAGGCGCGCATCATCAGTGTAATCGGCCTGGCTATCATTTTATCCTGCATCACGTCACTGCAGTATGTGGCCGGCGGTTCCATCCTTTCCACCCTGATGCCTGATGTTTTCACCATGAAGACGGGCATGATTACCAGCGCCGTTGTGTTTATCGGTATTACGGTCATCGGCGGCATGTGGTCCTCGGGCCTGTCCAGCGTGCTGAGCGTGCTGATTATTTACCTTGGAATCATCTACTGTATGGTTAAAATCCTGATCCGTGACGGCGGGATGGCGGGCATTGTTGCCAAGCTGCCGCCCATGCCCTTTGAATGGGCGGATCCCTTCGGCGGTCTGACCATGGCTATGCTGATGGGATGGATCATCGTTATGATGACCCAGACCGTGACCGGCGCGCCGGTACAGATTGCTACCAGTTCCAAATCGGAAAGCGCGGCCCGCAACGGTTTCATTCTGGGCGGTCTGATCATTTTCCCCATCGGTTTCTTTTCTGCCGTATTAGGCATGGCGGCCAAGGCTCAGTATCCGGCCATCAATCCCACCCTGGCTTTGCCCCAGATTATCATGAGCCTGGATCCGTTCTCTTCCGGCATCACCCTGGCGGCCCTTTGGGCGGCAGATGTTTCCACAGCCTGCACTATTTTGCTGGGGGCCGGTACCCTGATTGCCCAGGATATTTACAAACGTTTCTTCAATCCGGACATTACCCCGGATAAATATATGAAGGCCAGCCGCTTCATTATTTTCGCGGTAGGCCTGGTAACCCTGTGGATGGCCTTCAATGCCGTAGGCATCGTGAAGATGATGCTGACGGGCCTGAGCCTGACAACAGCTTTTACTCTGGTGTTCCTGGCTACCATGTTCGCGCCGGGACTCTGCCGCCGTAACACGGCGTTTTACACAACGCTGGTGGGCCTGCTGGGCCTGCTGGCCTGGCAGATGTTCCCTTCGGTACGGATTCTGCCTCATCCCATTTACTTCGAATGGATCATTTGCACCATTACACTGCTGGTTGTTCGGGTCATTGACAAGGAACCCATTACCCCGCCGGCGATGAAGAAAGACGCAGATTGAATTAGCTTTTGACGTAACTCAAATCAAAAGAAATTGACAAATTAAAAAGAACGGGCAACGCAAAAACGGAACCGATTGCTATTTCATGGACTCATTCGCCTGTGGCTTCGAAACTCGGTGCTTCGCACCTCAAACAGTCGAAGCCACGGGCGTCTCATTTCGTCACATGGAATAACGCGATCGGTTCCTACGTTTTACTTATGCCTGTTCTTTTTGTTTATTCCTGTTCTTTTGCTTTTGCTTTCTTCTGCTCTTCTTTTAAAATCGCGTCCGCTTTGTCTTTGATTTTACAGATGCGGTCTGTCCAGGCGAACAGCTCCGGCAGATCGTAATCGCCGGCGTGGCCGTAACCCCAGGCCACCTTGAAGTCAACCGCTTTATCATTATTCTTCAGCTTTACGGCCAGCATAGCCGGAATGGCCAGGGCCGTATCCCTGTCCAGCGCGCCGTGACGGATACGCCAGTGGGGCGCTGTTTGCACATCAGGATTTCCGATGTAACGCATGGGGTTCATCATTTTAATAACCCGTCCGTTTGCCATGTATTGGGAAAGGTCCAGTTTATCCTTTTCCATTTGTTCTTCCAGATTGGCTTTCCGCAGCTGCCGTTTTTCAACAGGAGATGCCAGGTTGTACTGACGGGCCTTTTCTTCCGCAATCTCTTTTTCTTCTTCTTCCTTCGGAACTGTAACAAGCTGGCTGTGTTCCAGCGCGTAGCGGGTAAAATGTTTATTCGGAATATCATAGGTGCCGAACTCGTTATTCTCGCCTGATGTCATATCAAAGGCATCGAATGCGGGAACGCCTTTCAGCCGCTTTACCGTGGCAACGTATTTGTCGAAATCCATATGGACCGCAGTTCCGTCGCTGACGGTAAGCCAGGACGTTTTGCTGACATCTTCCCCGGTGTCGATGGCATTCTGGGCTGCTTCCAGATAGAGGGACTCAATGTATTCCCGGAAAAGACCGTATCCGTCCGGGGCCAGGTTCAGGCGGTTGCCGAGTGAATCGCGTAAATTCAGATCATTCAGATATTCTGTAAATTTTACTTTTAATTCTGCAGAAATTTCTTTTTGTTCCGGCGTAATGGCAGTACCTTTGGCAGCTTCCACCGGTGCGTTGGCCGGACGGTCCTGTACTGCGCCAACAGGCGAAGCACTGTTGGCCGTGGGCGGCACTCTTCTGGCCGGGCCGGCGTTATAATATTCATTTGCGTTATGGAACATCCACTCGTACGCCATATCCGCGTTTTCCAGATTGGTGATGGGGCAGTAGGCCATGGAAGCGAAGATGTCGTCCCGTTCTTTGGCAGCGCCTGCTTCTTTAAGATAGGGAACATAATCTTTTGCGTTTCCCGTAGCCCCTAACAGGGCAGACAATGCGCCCCCCGCGCTGGTGCCGCTGGAAATAATCTTTTCCGTATCGCCGGCGGGAATACGCCCGGCCTTGCGGTTGAATCGTACAAAACGTACGGCGGCTTTGTAATCGACAATCAGTGCAGGCGCTTTGCCGGTTTCATAGCCGTTTTCATGTTTCAGAGACCGGCCCCGGATGGCAGGGGATACAACAACATATCCGTTGCTCAGCGCGTATAAAGCAGCATTGGCTCCGCCGTGACGGGATTCCTCCCGGGGTTCCTCAATTTGTCCCGGCATATAGCCGCCTACGCCGTTAGGCATAAAGATAGGCGCAGTTTCTGCGGTAAAGCCATTGATGGTTCCGCCTTTTAAATAAGTTTCCGGAATATAAATGCTCAGCATCTGGCTTTCCGGATCGTAAGGCTTTTTAACATACACAAGATGCTCGTAAGCGCGGAAGGTTACAGGTTCGCCGTTGGCATCCATTGTTTTTGTTGAATAATCATCCGGATTAAAAACGATACTGTATTCCTGCCGGTTTTTAAACGCATTGGTAAAAGCTTTCGATTTTTCTTCTTTTTCCTTTGCGCGGTTTTTGAAAAACTCCTCGCGTTCCCGCTGGAGTATCCGGATATCTTTTTCCAGGCTGTCTATGGTTTTCCATTCTTCGTTTGAGAGGGATCTTTCGTTCTGATAAGGAACCTCACTGCCGGGAATGCCTTCCCCTTCTTTCAGAAATTCATTCTGAACCGGTTTGAATTCGGCGGAATGGTCAATCTCGTTCTGTTCTGTCGTATCTGGCAGTGCAGCAGCTTCCGCAAAAACGGGCGTAGCAATCACAATTCCCTGCAACAGGGATGCGAAGATGGCTGCAGCCAGAATTTTTTTTGAGTTGGAATGAAAAATATTGAGAAGCATTATTATTCTCCTTAGCAATTTATAATCAGGTCCGTTTTGTATGAATCAGATTACATAATCATTAATAATTTATTATATCATATATTTGAGACTGTCTCCATAATTCTTCGGGGACTCTTTCTAAAAAACAGATTGTGTTAAAGGAAAAAGCAACCGGAATAATAACAACAGCGACTGTACATATGCGCAGTCGCTGTTTTATGTTCTGGTTAATTTTACGTTAGTCTGATATCCTGCCTATTTGGCAGCAGCGTTCTGTTTCATTGCTTCTTCCAGGTTATCCAGGTAGTGCTGAATTGTTTCAATAATGTCCTGCCGGGAAGCGGCGCCCTTTTCAAAGTGTTCCAGATATTCACAGAAAGAAACCGTCATATCCTGTTCCTTTGTGAAAAAGAGTGTGGACGGAACCGAGGACCGGTACAGGATCACGCCTCCCGTCTCATTGGCAATGACGGAAAAGTCCCGGGAAGAGAGGGATCCGGTAATCGGATGCGTGTTATCAGGCGAAAGCAGCACGATGTGATAGTCATCGGATGTTTTGAACCGGTGCAGGGCAGCTGCCAGATGCATATGAAATTCTTTCGCTGTATAGCAGAGCGAAGGCAAACCAAACAAATCCGCAAGGGGAACCGGTACGGAACCGCTTACAACCGCAGGGATGTCAGGAAGAGAGAAGATATCGGTAACCGGACCGACCGGTTTATTCTTTCGAAAGAAAATCAAATCCCGACAGTTGCACATGTAATCGTAAAACAATTCGCAACCGGGATGCAGGGAAAGGCTTTTGCCTGCAGCTTCCGGCATAACAAGCCAGGATGGCGTGGCGTGAAATTGCAGCGTCCTGCTTCCGGCTGACGAGAATCGGGAAAGAGCGCTTCCGAGTTTTGCCAGGTTGGAAGAGTTATAAATCTTCATAAGCGGGCGGCAAAGGGAGAGGAAATCGTGGAACTCCTTTTCCAGTGCATCCACAGCCCGTTTATCATGCAGTAATATGTTCAGCCGGTTTTTGCCCGCTTCTCCTGTGGTATGACCGAGAATGGCGGCTTCTCCGCTGCCGATGAACACCGTGCGCTTGAAGATGTTGTCCCGCAGCCTGGGGCAGTAATACGATTCAATATGGCCTGTGGCATACAGCGGTGACCACTTGGCGATTGCTTCCAGCATTTCGCCCAGGGCCCGGCGCACAGTATGGACGATGACAATGCGGCCGCCTTTCAGCAGGATCGTTTTGAGCAGAATGGACCAGCTTTTTACAAAATCCGGATTTTCATACATCCACAGCATATCCTCTTCCGAATGGAGCAGCAGTTTAACCGGTTTGTCAAGCGCAGCCAGTTCTGAAAGAAACTGAATCACGCATTCCCGCTTTCCTGCGTTGCCGTAATAGAATCCTGTCTTCTTTACCTGCGGGAGGGAAGCCGCGCTTTCAGAAGACTGAAGGGAAAACTTGCTGTCGGCGGTTTTGTTGGAGGACGCATCAAATCCGGGCTCATCCTTCAGCCAGTTTGCAATGAGCATGATGGCGGTGTTGATATCTTCCGGCCAGCGTTTGCCGGGGCATATGGCTCCCGCCAGGGCTTCTTTCTGCGCTTTTGTCCGGATAACCTGCGCGAAAAAAGCGGAAGCAGGGTATATAAAATCCCGGTGCTTCGGCACGCCCCGGGCGCCGGTACGGATGCGGCTGATATAAGAAGCGTCGAAGGAAACCTCCTTGCCCAGCCGGGTATTTTTCGTATGGGTCAGCTGCATCAGGAAATTCAGTTTATCGCCAATGATCCGTTTCATAAGTGATACCTTTCTTGCTCTGCGGATACTTTCACAACCCCGCTTAATAGATAAAAGCCTGGACACTTGTCTTGGAAAGAATGAAATTCTTCATTGTAAGTGTATCATACTTTGGATTCATAAAACAATAAAAATGACAAAAATGACATTTTTAAAAACGAAATTGGCAGTGCCAATTTGAAAAAGTATATTAAAAGATTTTGGTAAAAAGGATATAATTAATACATACAAAGCAGACACATATAAAAAGAATGACACAGAATCTGTTCAAAGGAGGAAAATCTAATGGCAAAGAGCAAACCGAAAATCCAGAAAAGGCTGGCGAAGCTGGTGCTGGCTGCATTATTATGTACGGGAGGAGTGCAAACTTTTTTTAGTCCGTCTGTGGCGGAAGCGTGGAGCCTCGAAAAGTACGGTACCGTAACCAAGGGCGGGGAAACCTTTGAGATTACCAATGATAACGGTTATGGTCATTATAGCTATTATTATTCTGGCGATTCAGTTGTTGCTAATGAAAAAGGATTATCATGGGAGACTGTTGAAAAAGAAAATCCCATAAAGGGATATGAAGCGACCCTGACAACCAGCGGCAACCAGCCTTACGGTTACTTTGCCGGTGGTTATGGAGAATATGCCGCTACGGAGGTAAGCGGCAATAAAGTTACGGTTGACGGCGAAGATAACGCGTGGGAGATCGTCGCCGGAGGCGTTCTGACCGGTGGGTATTATTATGCGGGTGATGTGCTGGATACCGTTACCGTAAAAGGCAATACAGTAATTGTCAACAGCGCTGATATGGGTTCCGGCGGTTTTATGGGTTCCGGGACCGTTATCGGCGGTTTAAACCAAGGTATTGAGTTTTATGATAAAAATGACGAGTATGTATATGTTCCCGGTACCACTACCGACAATCATGTGATTATCAACGGCGGTAAAGTTGGACTGGCAATCGGGGGAATGGGGGGAGATAATCCTCATTCCACTGGGACTGTTCCCAGGGCAACGGTGACGGACAATACAGTTACTGTCAAGGACGGGTCGGTCGAGAGCGCTGTGGGCGGTATGGCGCGGGTGTATGGAGACGGCGATACTTCCGTCAGCGGCAATACGGTAACAGTTGAAGGAGGAACACTGACGGGAGCAATAGGCGGTGAAGTTGAGGTCGACTTACCGGATAAAGAACCGGAACAGAAGGGAACCGTAACCACCAGCGACAACACGGTGAACGTGAATGGTGGGACCGTAGGCTGGGTTATAGGCGGGGTGGCCGATGACTCATTTACTGGTACTGCCAACAACAATACGGTGAATATCAACGGCGGGACAATAGCTATAATCAGTCAAAGTCAGGCGATTAGTCCGGGCCTGGATCCGCAAGATCCGGATGAAATACCGCAGCAGGTAACAAGGCAGAGTCCCGGCCTGGTATATGGCGGCTTGTCCATGGTCGAGGCCAGCGGCAATACGGTCACCATCGGCAAAGACGCTAACGTGGAAAACGCCCTGATCGTGGGCGGCGGCCTCAATCCGGAGTATTTGAATTATTACGCGTACGATGTATTGCAGGTACAGGGTACCGACAGTGCGGAATTCAAAGAATTTATGAAGACTCTGAAACAGGCGAAGGCAGATAACAATACGGTGAACATCCTGGGGCCTGCGAATGTGTCAGGGTTGGTCGGCGGTTTTCTGTTTACGGATTCCGGTATCGGCGGCGGCAGCGGCAACACGCTGAACGTGGCGGCGAAAAATGTGTCTGCCTATACCGTGGGCGGTTTCCAGAACATGAACTTTTACCTGCCCAAGGATATCGCCAACGGGGACACCATGCTGACCATCAAAACGCCGGGAAGGATGAGTGAAATTGAAAAGATGGTTGGCAACCCGAGATATGGTCATTTTGCGGCGATGCCCGTACTGATCAATAAATACGGAGCAGAGTTAATGGGTGCTCAGATGAATGCGCCAGCCTCGGGCGGCCGTATTGCGATGGATTTTGATAAAGACGGAAATATTATTAATCCGAAAACCGGCGAAGTTTTAGTGAAACCCAATCCCACCGATCTGAAAGGCGTGACCTTTGGCGTAGCAGCGCTGCAGGGCGTAAGCCTTGCAAAGGGCGATACGGTAAACCTGATTGTGGACAAAAACGGCCTGACCACGGACAGCTCGCTGAAAACGGCAGACAGCGCGACGCTGGCCAAGGCGGAGTTCCTGTCGCCCCACAATCTGGCAACGGACAGCCAATATGATTTAAGTATCAAAAAGAAGGATGAAAATACGATCATTGCCACAGTGGACGACATCAAGGAAGTAACACCTGCACCGGAACCCACGCCTACACCTACGCCTACACCCACACCCACACCCACACCCAAACCGGATTCTTCGGACCGTCTGAAATCCCCGGTGGAGACCCGGATAGCGGCCGTATCACTGGTCAATGCCGGCGCTGACCTGTTGGCAGGTCAGGGCTTCCGGAACGCAGTGGATGCAGCGACGGACAAAAAAGATGACGGCGGTTTCAATTCCTTTGTGGCGGTAAGCGGCTCCAAATTGCGGGAAGCCAGCGGATCCCATGTGGACGTGAAGGGGATAAACATGAATCTGGGCTTTGCCCGGGAACTGACGAACAGCAAGG
>JAEEGJ010009554.1_pt1 | contig 25859 bp, 14 predicted proteins | sample 8958761 | NCBI WGS metagenome assembly JAEEGJ01 (sample SAMN16246546, study PRJNA631951) | gut metagenome | biome: gut microbiome; feature: rumen; material: RS-attached | host: Bos | place: Iran: Karaj | collected 2018-10 | reverse complement strand
CAACATTCAAAATTTAGATAACTATGAACAAGAAAGTAAATGCAAAGCGCGAAGCTTACGCTAAGAAGGAAGAAGAGAAGGGTAAGAAAGTAGTAATGTGGATTATTGGTCTACTTATTGTACTTGGTGTTTTCTTTTCTATCTGGGCTAGCGGAGTAATGGCGTAATGGCGCTGGAGATTGAACGTAAGTTCCTCGTGCTTGACGACTCGTACAAGCACGAGGCTTTTTCAAAAAGCCACATCTGTCAGGGGTATATCTGTAGCGAGCGTGGTCGTACCGTGCGCATCCGCATCAGGGATGAGCATGCCTATGTGACCATCAAGGGCCCCTCGGAAGATGGTGGTCTGGCACGGGCTGAATTCGAATACGAGATACCGCTCGACGATGCCAGACAGTTGATGACACTCTGTGAGCCTGGTCTCATTGACAAGGTTCGCTGGCTCGTCAAGAGTGGTGACCATGTCTTCGAAGTCGACGAGTTCTTTGGCGACAACGAGGGGCTGGTCATGGCCGAAGTTGAGCTGCAATCGCAAGACGAACAACCAGTAATCCCCCATTTCATCGGGAAAGAAGTCACTGGCGACCGTCGTTACTACAACTCGCAGTTACGTCGGAACCCCTATCGTCTTTGGAAAGAATAACACTAACTTAATAAGACTAACTTTATTAGACAATGAAACGACTATTCTTATCAGCTTTCATGCTCATTGCCATGCAGTGGGCATGGGCAGAGACCGTACCCTTCGGCAAGGGACAACTGACCGTGAAGTATGTAGCCCGTAATGCCGTCCGCATCCAGTATGACGAGGGTGGGGCACTGCCCGAACAGCTCCCCGACTGGAGCTATGTGAAGACCGACGAGGTCTCTGACCACGATATCACCGTCAAGATTGACAATAAGCGCCAGCTGCTGCAGGTGAAAGACCGTCAGGGTCGTGTGGTCTTCACCGCTACACGCCACGACATGCAGGGCGAACAGGCTACGCTGACCTTCAAATCGCCGAAGGATGAATACCTCTACGGCCTGGGACAGTTCCAGGACGGCTATACCAATGTCCGTGGACTGTCGCGCCGTCTGACGCAGGTCAACACACAGATCTCGCTGCCGATGGTGCTGTCGAGCAAGGGTTATGGTGTGCTGTGGAATAACTACGGCATGGCAGAGTTTAACCCCTCTGATGAAAAAGTGCGCCTGACGGTTTCCCCGTCAGGTTCTTCCCAGGGTGCCTCTGAGGTAGTCAACATCACCACTACCGAGGGTGGAAAGAAGGAGGTGCGACAGCGTAACATCTTCAGTGCCGAGCTGCAGATTGCCAAGGAGGGCGACTATGCCCTGCTGCTCGATGTGGGTCAGCAGATGGCCCGTCGCCATAATCTGGAGATTGACGGCAAGAAGGTGATGGATATGCAGAACCTGTGGCTGCCGCCTACGAGTTCTGCTATCGTGCATCTGAAAGCTGGCAAGCACCAGCTGACGTCAGAGCTCACCAAGGATGACAAACCCTTGCTCTACTACCATCTGGTGAAAGACGAGACGACGTTCCGCTCGCCCGTGGCTGCCAAGGTGGACTACACTGTTTTCGTCGGTTCCGCCGATGAGGTCGTCGCCACCTACCGCGAGCTGACGGGTCCCTGTGCTCCTATGCCCTCATGGGCGCTGGGCTATATCCACTGCCGTGAGCGCTTTCACTCGTCTGACGAGATCCTGCAGACCGCCAACCGCTTCAAGAAGGAGCGCATCCCTGTAGGTATGCTGGTACAAGACTGGCAGTATTGGGGCAAATACGGGTGGAACGCCATGCGCTTCGATGAAGACAACTACCCCGATCCCAAGGCACTCACCGACTATCTGCACCATATGGGCATCCGCTTCATGGTCAGCGTATGGTCGAAGATTGACAAGACCTCAGAGGTCGGCAAGCAGATGCTCGCCAGCAACTACTATATCCCCAATACCGACTGGATAGACTTCTTCAATCCCGATGCTGCCGCTGCCTATTGGAAGAACTTTGGCGAGCGCCTCGTGCCGCTGGGCATCGATGCCTGGTGGCAGGATGCCACGGAGCCTGAGAACGACGACCTAGCAGGACGCATGGTCAACAACGGTCGCTGGCGTGGCAATGCGGTACGTAACGTGTTCCCCCTGCTCGTCAACAAGACCGTCTATGAGGGTCTGAAGGCATGTGGTCAGCAGGAGCCCTTCATCCTGACACGTTGTGCTTATCCAGGCATCCAGCGCTATGGTGCTGCCGTATGGAGCGGTGATGTGGGCAACGACTGGGAGACGCTGCGCCGCCAGATTACTGCCGGACTGGGCGTACAGGCTGCTGGCATGCCCTGGTGGACGTACGACGCTGGAGGCTTCTTCCGTCCGCAGAACCAGTATCAAGACCAGGCGTATATCGACCGCATGCTGCGCTGGATAGAACTGTCTGTCTATCTGCCCCTGATGCGCGTCCATGGCTATATGAGCAATACAGAGCCGTGGAACTACGGCAAGGAGGCACAAGCCGCCATTGCCAACTGCATCAAGGAGCGCGAGGCCCTGCGCCCCTATATCGAGGAGTGTGCCCGTCGTGTCAGCACCGAGGGTTATACGCTGATGCGTCCGCTGGTCTTCGACTTTGCCGACGACTCTGAGGCACTGGCTCAGAAGTATGAGTATATGTTCGGTCCCAAGCTGCTCATCAGTCCCGTCACTGAGCCCGATGCCACCGAGTGGAAGACCTACTTACCCAAGACCCGTGGACGCTGGCGCGACCGCCATAGCGGCAAGTATTATGCTGGTGGACAGACTGTCACCACACAGATTGACAAGACCTTCATTCCCGTCTTCGAACTGGAACAATGATAGGACAGACAACGAAAAAATCCCGAAAGCCTCGCTGGCCTTCGGGATTTTTTGTACTTCTCTTATAGCTTACTCCAGTGGAATCTCTGGGTGCTGAACAGCCAACTGTTCCCCTTCCTTGGAGAGATAGAACATGTAGAGGATGACGTCCTTGTCACCGCGGTTCTCGCCATGGTGGATGGTACCTACCATCTCTACGACGGGCTCACCCTCGTGTACTACCTTCGTCTTACCGTCTTGTCCGATGATGGTCAGTTCGCCCTGCACCAGTATGCCGTAGTTCATCACGGGATGGTGGTGCCAACCCAACTTCTGACCAGCGGGGAAGACATACTTCACAGCCACCAGTTCGGGTTTTCCCTGGAAGTAGTCAGGCAGATCCACGCCGTCCCAGCTCTTGCTGGTACGAATCAGTTCCTCACTCACTACTTTCTTTACAGAATCGGCCACTTGTACCTCAGCAGTGTTCTCTTCTTGTGCCTGCTGAGCTTGCTTCTCCTTACAAGAGGTCATCACACTTGCGCTGCAAATGAGGGTGGCGGCGAGCACCCAATTCATCATCTTTCTCATCATTGTTTTGTGGTTATAAAATTATTTGTAAAAATGTCATACGCTTCGTTGTAAGCAGGCGATTGGATAGATAGCAGGTTGAGTACGGAATGGAAAACGTAATGCTGCTCCAACACTGCCGGTAGCTGACTCTTGTACTCCCTGAAGTTTTCCGATGTCCATACGAGGAACGGTATCTCGTACTGCTCTTTGGGTGCCAGTTTCTTTGGCAGACCATGCATAAACAACTTGTTCTCGCCGAGCGACTCACCATGATCGGAAATGAATATCATGGCACTCTTCCAGTCTTTCATATCGCGCAGGGTGTTGATAAGACTGTCCAAGAGGAAGTCGGTATAACGGATGGTATTGTCGTAGGCATTGACCAGCCTATCCACATGTTTCTCACCCTCTTCCACATTCTCTGCCACGGGCTTGTACACCTCGAATTCTTTGGGGTATTTACTGGCATATTGAGGACCGTGGCTGATACTGGTGTGCAGAACTATCAGCACCTTGTTCTTGCTACTGGATTCAATGCGCTGGCGAAGTCCTGCAAAGAGCGTGCCGTCATAGTCGCGACTCATATCGGGGTATTTATCGGCCAGTTGTAATATTGTCTGGTACTCGTCAATATGTATGGGCGGCTCTCCCCAGTTGGAGGTGCGCCATACCACGTCGGCTCCTGTACGGAAAACATAGTTGGGCAACGGTTCGTACAACTCGTCGCAGTCTTTCGCTTCAAGGATAGCCTTGGTGCCAGCTGTGGTGTAGGTGGCACAGGAGGTGGCTTGGAATGCCTTCAATTCCTGCTGTTTCGACAGCAGTGGATTCGTGTCGCGCTTATAGCCGTAGAGCTGGAAATTGGCTTTTCTTGCCGACTCGCCGATGATGAGCACCACCACAGCTTTCTCATCATCTGTAAACTTGCCGTCGGGCAGTTTGATTTCCTCTGCCTGTTTGTGCTGACTAATACTGATGACACGACACGTATTGACAAGATACGACCAAGGCTGCAGCAGTCCTCCCAACTCTGTGTCGTGCTGACTGATGAACAGCGTCTGATTGATGTTCAGCAATGCAATGACGAGAATGACTGCCAGCGAACTACCACAATAAACACCCATTTTCTTCGCTTTCCCCATCACCACCGGCTGTAACAGGCAGAACAGGGCCGGAAGAATGCCAAAGACAAAAATGAAAAGCCATAGTCCCCAGCTGAAGAATCCCGAAGCCTCCGAGTATCTGGTGTTGAACACATTTCCGATGGTAATCTCATCGATGATGATGTTGTAGTTCAGAATGAAAAAGAAGGCTGTAGCATTGATAACCGATAGGATAGCCAGCAAGATGCGCCCCACTATTCTCATGCAGAACATGGTGAGATAGGTCATCATGAAGTTAACCGCCAACATGATGATGACCAGCGATACTGTCAGCCATGCGACACCTATCGAACTCTCATTGCTTTTTTCAATAGCAAAATCAAAGAATGGAATGTTGTACAGTAATAGGGTGCCTATACTAACGATACATGAGAAAGTGATAAGCGACATGGGTCGTTTAAGTACCTTTCTTATCTTGCGAAATAATGCGATCATATTCAATGTTCAATTTTCAATATCTTGTCCTTGCACAGGAAGAACACCAGGAAAGGTGTTACAAAACCTATGATGCTACCTACACACACATCCGATAGGAAGTGTTGTGAAAGATAGATGCGTGAGTATGCGCCAAGAACGGCCATCACCAACAGCATCACCAACGAGGCGTTAAACAAGAACTTAGTCCTGAGGGTATGTGGTTTGGCATCGCGAATATAGTGATATGCCAGAACGATCACACAGCAGGTGAAAAATATGAAGAACGTAGACGAATGTCCTGAGGGGAATGAATTGCTATGATGCATCTTCACACCCTCTACCAGGGGCAAAGCCCAATCGGGGTATTGTTCGAACACAACGACAGGACGGTCGCTTCTGAAGATGTGCTTCAATATCTGCACCATGATACCTCCCGTTGCCTCGCACATGGCATAGAAGAGAGTCATCTTCGGCTTCTTCCACAACAATGGTAGCAGTGCCACTACATACAATGGCCACTCTGCCAACAGCGTATAATACTTGAAGAAAGTATCTTGAAAACTGGTGTGGTGGGAGTTGAGCAGCATGTGAAGCTCTGGCTTCGGGTATGCGTACAACAATCCGAGTACAGCTATGAGCAATACCAAATAGGGAATCACATAGCTGCAAACTGTTCTAATAAATTCTTGTTTGCTAATCATTGCATTACTAATCCGCTGCAAAGATACAAAAAATCTACAAAACAGCAACAGGTTTCGCAGAAATTTCTTAACTTTGCACCCACAAACAAACTACTACATCAAAAAATGAAACGACTACTTACAATTATTATCTGTCTGCTGGGACTTGTTAGTCTTCACGCAGAAAACTATCCTTATCGCAGTGACTATCTATGGGTGACCGTTCCCAACCATGCCGACTGGCTCTACAAGATGGGCGAGCAGGCCACGGTCGAGGTACAATTCTATAAATACGGCATACCACGTGACGGCGTGGTGGAGTATGCCATCGGCAACGACTTGATGGAAACCGACACCAAGGGTACTGTCACGTTGAAGAACGGGCGCGCTGTCATCAAAGCAGGGACTGCAAAGAAGCCTTGTTTCCGCGACATCCGTCTGACGATGAAGCTCGATGGAACCACCTATCAGCATCACGTGAAGATTGGCTTCTCGCCCGAGAAGATTGTGCCCTACACCAAGGAGCCAAAGGACTTCTGGCAGTTCTGGCAGGACAACCTGAAGGAGGCGGCCCAGTATCCGCTGAAGTTCACAAAGACACCCTGTCCGGAGTTTACCACCGACAAGACCGACTGCTACCTCGTGCGCCTGGACCTGAACCGTCAGCATCAGATACTCTACGGCCTGCTGATGATGCCGAAGAACGCTAAGGCAGGCAGCCACCCCGTTGTGCTTTGTCCCCCAGGGGCTGGTGTGAAGACCATTAAAGAGCCCAACTCGCGCGACTACTACCCGGAGAACGGCGTCATCCGCTTCATCACCGAGATTCATGGTATGAACCCGCTGATGCCTGAGTCCTACTTCAACGATGTACGCTCAGCTTTCGACGGTCGCGAGAAGGGCTATCTCTATCAGGGCATCGACAGTCGTGACCATTATTATATGAAGCACGTCTATCTGGGCCTTGTCCGTTGCATCGACTTCCTCTGCTCGTTGCCTGAATGGGACGGCAAGAACGTTATTGCCCAGGGTGGCAGTCAGGGTGGCGCCCTGTCGCTCATAGCCGCAGCCCTCGATCCTCGTGTGACGCTCTGTGTGGCCAACCACCCCGCACTCAGCGATATGGCGGCTGCCGCCGAGGAAGGTCGCACCCACGGCTATCCCCATTTCTCGAAAGCAGAAGGCTTCCTCACTCCCCAACACTTGCAGACGTTGCCCTACTTTGATGTCTGCTGTTTTGCACCTTACATCAAGGCCAAGACCTACATGACGTGGGGCTACAACGACAACACCTGTCCGCCCACCACGAGTTATGCTGTCTGGAACCTGCTGAAGTGTGAGAAGGAGAGCCTCGTCACCCCCGTCAACGAGCACTGGACCAGCAACGTCACCAATCGCCAGCAGTTGGACTGGATATTGGCAAATAAAAGATAATGTTTGGGGTAAACAGCCCTTACGGAGGCAAGGGAGCAACGTCGGCATCGGTCAGGCGTTGCTCCTTTTCCGGTTTGAAGCAGAGGTGCAGACCGGTGATGTGGTCGTTGGTATACTTGGTGGGGTCGCTGCACGGGCGACCGTTGAGGCCCACCATCAGCGAGCCGATGCCGGCAATGCGCACACGGTGCGAGTCGGCCAGCAGCAGGCGGATGGTGTCGCTCAGCTCTGCCAGCACGGCTAGCACATCGCTGCGTTTCACACTACAGTTGCGCTCAATGATGCGCGCCAACTCGTCGGTCTCTATCGTGCCGAGGTTGACGGCGTGGGCAAACCATTGCCCCTTGTATTTGGAGCGTTCCTGGTTGTCTTGTCTCAGTTTATAAAAAACAGTCATAATCTTCTTTTTGAATTTTTGCTTTCACTTTCACAAACCCCTATTAACAGGGCGTTAGCAGATATAAACCTCTAAAAGAGGTTTCACATTGCTTTCACACTTTTACGCTCTCTGCAACGCCAAATTCGTTTTGTGTACGTGTGTGGCGACGCTTAAAGCCCGATTTAATTAACATCTTCGACAGACGCTGAACGGCGCTCATATCGATACGGATGCCAGAACTGAACTGATGCATGCGTTCCAATATCTTGACGGCAGGTAGGAATTTCAACTCATCATCATCTTGGGGCAAATGGTAGATGTCGAAGAAAACTTCTTCCAACACGTCGAACTGCTGGAATGCGGCATTCTGACGTTGGATACGCTGCTCTTCTGCCTTGCTGAAATGGGTGGGTTGTCCCTGGCGAATCTCATAAAGTATCTGGGCATAGAGTTGCTGGTAGTCGATAGGACTGTGCGTGTCGATGAGGCCTGTGGTACGGATGCAGAGGAAGCGGCGCGAACCAGTGGTGTCAGTCAGTGGGGTAGGGTCGTTGGTGGTGCCAATGAAGGTGGCATAGCGCTGACGGCACTGCACTTGCGAGTCATAGAGCTTGCGCATCTTGATGTCGGACTTCTGCAGGATGTGTTTCAGGAAGGCGCTCTGGCGGTTCGACAGACTGTCGTACTCATCGATGTTGATCAGACAGAAGCGTGTCAGCATCTGTTCGGCACTGTTGCGGTTGGCAAAGTCGATACGGTCGGTATAGTAGTCGCGCAACTCTTCGGGCAGCAGCAACCTACAGAATGTCGACTTGCCGTCGCCCTGTGCACCAATGAGCAGCGGCACCATGGCATTACCATACTGACCATTGCGTCCCAGCCACTGAGCAACCATGGCGCGCAGCCAGACGGCGAAGTCATGCGCCCAGTGCTCGTTATTGGTCGGAACACGCTGAGCCATGGCTGCGATATGGTCCTGACCGTCCCATCGGGGTAGCTGACTCAGGAATTCCACGATGGGGTCGTAGTCCTGTACCCAGGTGGAGTCGACATAGCGCTTGATGTCCTTGTCCCATGCCTCGATGCCTTCCGACAGTGCCTCCATGGTGATGGTGGCCAGTGCGTGACGGTCCAGTGGTTGCCAGTCGGCAACAATCTCACCACGTTGCATGTACTCCACGCCATCGCTGATGAGGTTGCGGCGCAGCAGGTAACGTTCTTTCATAAACTGCTTCAGCAATTCCATGTGCAGGGTGAAATAGGGCACCGCGTCTTTTTCGCGTTCCAGCAGCTGTGGACGCTGGTAGCACATGCCATAGACATTGCGGAACGTGCGGCGTACCAGTACTTCGTAACCCTGAAACTGACTCATGTGCATCAGGCGGCGCAGACAGAACTCTGCCTCCAGACCGTTTTTCATGGTCTGACGGGCCAGCTCTTCCAGCATGATGTCTATCTCCTGGTGGTTCTGCGACAGCACCTCGGCATAGCAGAACTGGAAACGGGCCATCTGCATCTTGCGCTCGTCGTAGCCCGGCAGACTGTCGCTGGGCAGTAGCACGCTGGCTACCGTACGACGGCGCAGACTCATGGCCAGCGATTCTGTGGGCTGCTCCAAGACAAAGGCTGTGGCATGTTCGTTATAGTATGTCTCCGGATCTGCGCTCATGCGACAGCGACGCCCACCATCGCCCATCTGGGCACGGATGCCCGTCTGTCCCTCATAGAAGCGTGCAGCCAGGGCCAGTGCATGTTGACGGAACAGTCTGCTGTCGTTACCTTTCTCCGGCAAACTGCCATCGGGTAGGGTAGCCCTGCAGACCACCTTCAGCGTACGTCCTGACGAACCGCGGAAGGCCAAGAGTGTCTGCGGCAATAGTGTCACGCTCTTACGTAGTTGCTGCCAAGAGCCTCCTTCATCGACGGGCAGTGTCAGCACCACCACACCTCTATAATCATCGCCTGCGCACACGCGCACGTCGGGTAGTGCGGGCACGCCCACGAGCTCACCCTCCTGACGGTTGCCGCATAGCGCCACCAACTTGCGTAGGCGCGCTACAGCCTGTTCGTACTTGCCGCTACGGAGCATTTCTGCCCACTCAGCAGCACTGATCTCTCGTTCTCTCTGCTGCCCTCTTGTGGCATAGCAGATTGAAAGACTCTCTTTCAATGTATTTGTTGTCTTTGTTGTCATAGTTGTCGTTAAATAAATAAGTTGTCGTTTAAAAATAATAGTTGTCGTTTCTGAATTATTAGCTGTTCCCGTCAGCGAGACAGCTGTTCCCGTCTCTGGCTACAGCTGATACAGCGAAAAGTGGTACGGCTTTTTGAAAAGTGGTACGACTTTCTGGAAAGTCCTACGACTTTTCCACCGCTACAGCTGTCTCGTGGCTGTGTACAACTGTCTCATCAGTGGGAAAGACTGTCTTTTGGGCATATTCAACTGTCTTCCTGGTGTGAAAGCTTTGTGAAACGTTAGGACGCCCACCCGCGCCGCGCGCCTGCCCGCAAAACCTTATTCTATCGTGCTTTGCGCCAGGTTGGTGAAAGGTGAAAGCATTTTTTTCATTCTCTCTCTTCCAGTTCGCGTAGTATCCGTCGCAGGCGGGTGGGTTGGCCGTGGTGCAGCCAGTAGCAGTGGTTGCAGGTGTGGCGGTAGGTCCCCGTGGGATAGCGGCGGAACTTGCTGACGGGCAGCTCCTGTCCGCAGCAGCGACAGACGAGGCTTGTCGCCTGTCGCTTTCCTTCATCACGTCGTCTCATCTATTCCTTGATTCCTAGGTTCCTTAGAAAATAAATGGCGCATTTAGTAGAACCAGGACTGGTGGCGGTTGTCATGGTAGTCGGGTCGGTAGCTGACATGTATCCAGAAGGCACCGCGACGGTTATGTTCCAGGATGCACTGGTCGAAGTCCAGGTGGTTCACTATCCAATAGTACCACTTGCGTGCCGTGTCCAGGTCCGGGACATGCAGATCGGCCGCACAGCCATAAAGATGTTGCGAGTTCTCCACGCCGTGGACTGCTTTGTTGAGCAGTTCACAGCGGTAGCCGCTGTTGATGCGGATGGGGTGGCCGACGTGGTCGCGCAGTGGCTGTAGCACCTCGCGGCACAATTGGCGCAGGTGTACCACCACGTCCCACAGCTGCGGTGTGTTGTCAATACCCAGACGGCGAGCCGTCTCACTCTCTATGAATTCACCCAGTCGGAAGTTCTCCGTGAGCTTTGTATTTAAATCAATAGTCTTCATACGTTTTCCTTTATTAATTGTTGAACATATCGTCTATCTGGCCAGATTGACGATGCAAAGGTATGAAGAGAATGAGGTTAGTTCCAAAAAAGCCACTAGACTGTCAGTAGACTGCTTTCTGATATTCGTATAGTAGAGCATGGATGGACTTCTCGCTACCCAGGTTAGTGTGTTTTGCCAGAAAACGTATCACTTGAGCATTGGAACTGCGGAAGCCTTGTATTTTGATAATGGCTAGCAGATGAGAGTAAATCTCTTTCTTTGTGATATTGTCGAAGTTGAACAATAATTTGTCTTCTTCCTTGGTGTTATCCTCGCTGGATGCTGGCACATTGCCAATCGACAATGCTGCCATCATTTCTCCGAGGGTTAAGTCACTGATTTTTGTGTCAAGAGGTATGCCATTAACCTCTTTCGTTAATCCATCGACATCGACTTTGTCTGGCTGGGGAACCTCCTGTCCGCAGCCTGACAACAATTCGCCGGTGTCGATGTCCTTTGCCATAGGCAAATACGATGTTTAAGTGTTAAAAATAATCTGTTTTCATCTTTTTTTCTTAGAGACAATGGCAGCTGACAGGTACACCCTTTCTGTCGAGACAGTAGTGGTGGTCTGATGTTGGCACACCCTCAGGATGCCATGTCTTTTCCGTTATTTTATTCTAGTGCTGAGGGAACGTCCTCCGTCCTGCGTCTGACGTTACTTCAGGTCCTCCTCCCTTATGTTTTTGACAAAGGGCTATTACACCTTCCATCTGACTGCAAATGTACGACAAAAACCGATACGTTGTTTTCGCTTTCCCATCTTTCTTCAACAAATGTCCACTTCCTTGACTTAAATCAATCATGTTTGATTATTCCTGAGCAAATGGTGAAATGATCATGAATAAAAATGTTCTTAATAAATAGTAAACAATTGGTGTAAGTAAATAAGTTTCAACTGCTGCGCCAGGAAAGGCCGATGCTGTATCGGTTTTTCTTGGCGTAATTGTTTGATGGCACATGTTCATATTGTCAACATTATTGATTTTAAAGTGTCTGTAAACACTTAAAATAGTTTAAAATTTCCTTGCTTGTTTCATTTTTATTATGTATATTTGCCGCGGTGTATTGTCTTTAAATGACAACGGTGCTAGCCTATAGCGATAGACAGATAAACAAATAATAATATCTAGTAATTAAAAACCCTTTAGCTATGAACAAGAAGTATCTATTTTTGACGGTGCTCTTATTGGCCTCAGCGATAGTTGTGGCTGGAGTACAGGGAATTACGACCGTAATGGGTAGTTCCGAAGATGAGTCCATGGAGTACAGACAACTCTATGAGAATGCACTTACCGTAAGTCAGGCAATAGAAATTTGTGAGTCGACTGGTACAACACAGACTGCTGAGTCTTATTATGTCAGGGGTACAGTGTCGAGAGTGACCATTAATTCCAATTATGGTACTGCTACTGTCATACTGTCTGAAACCAGCTATGATAAAGATTCTGGCGAAGAGACTACAACTACCTTCCAGCTTTATCAATTAAATTCCTTCAATGGTGAGAAGTTTACTGAGGATAATATAATCCAGACGGGCGACGAAGTGATAGCCTATGGACCATTGGTGAACTACAAGGGCACTACCCCCGAGATGAATAAGGGCTATCTGGTAGCCGTGAACGGTAGCCTGGGCTGGAGCAGCGGTGAGACACCTGAGGAGCAAGAAATTGTTCCCGACACCATCACCATCTATGTGAACTGTGTCGTTGCACCTTATTTATATACATGGGGCAACATAGCAATTGCTGACTGGCCCGGCATTCAGATGACTAAGCAGAAGGAAGTGGCTGGTGCCCAGTTCTGGTACATGGAGATCCCAGTCATTGAGTCTACGAACATTATCTTCAACGACGGCAATGGCAATCAGACTGTCGACATCAACGGTATTAAAGAAACCCGTTACTACTGGTATAATGGATTGACCGACTATGAGGATGTTACTGAGGAAGTGCTCAGCGGCGAATACAAGAGCCGTGACTATATTGTGACTGCACTCATCAAGAATCCCGACTTCAGAAACGGATTGAACGGATGGACTTGTGAAAATATTGGTAATGATTATTCAGTAGCTGCATCTCAGGGCGGGGAATTTTATTTTTATCAGGATGTGAAAGTTCCTACCGCTGGTCTGTACGAAGTTCAGGTAAGCGGCTATCAGGAATCAGACTATTATAATTATATTGATAATCGTAGTGATGTTTCCGTTTGTCTGTATGCTAACGACAATGTCACATTCTTCAAGAACGCCTATGACGAGAGCATCAATGCAGAGACCCGTTATCAGTGGCAAAATGAAGGTGCTTACTTCGATACCAATGAATATTGTACAAATGACGTATGCCTCTACTATCCATATTGGTATTCTGGAGCAAACGTTTTCTTCCAGAAGGGTTATTTCCGTAATTCAGTATTCGTCTATGTAGCCAACGAAAATGACCCCATTCGTATGGGGGTTAAGAATACCAATCCACAGAATAATTATGCTGCTTACTGGAAGTCCTTCAAGCTGTATAACTGGGGTATGGATGCCGAGAAAGCAGGCACCGCTCTGAGCCAGACTATCCAGTCGGCCAACCAACTGTTGGAGAACGACCAGATAACTGCTAAGGGTAAGCAAGTACTGACTGCTACCATCGCAGAAGCCACTGCCGCACTGGATGCAGAAGATGCTACTGCCAAGTTTGCTGCTATCGATGCACTGAATAAGGAGGTTGAGAATGTGAAGGCTAACTATATGTATATTGTTAAGACGTTCTCGGTTCTTTATAACTCTAACTATACCTATTATAATGATAATGATACGGTAGATTTCGATGAGGTGAAGCTCGTGTTCCATCGGAATAATGGTAATCAGCCCTACAGCAGGAGAGGATACATCTATTTATATAATGGCAACACAATGACTATGTTGTCTGAGATGGATATGGTAGATATCCAATTCCCCAATAACATGGGTCAGGCCAGTGAGGGAACCCTTGTTGATGGTAACCACTGGACAGGAAATACAACAGAGCTGACATTTGCCCCCAACGAGTATCAGATAAACTTCAATAGTTTCACTATTACCTTCGACAATCCTACCGATGAGGAGATTGTTGAGCGTCTGACTGACCAGATTACCCTTTCAGAGGCTGCCATCGCAGCACTGGCTCACCAGGCTGTTTCTGGCAAGGATGCACTGAGCCAGAAAATTACCGAGGCTAAGGCACTGACCACAGCTGCTGAGCTGGATATTCCACAAATCAAGGCTTACACATTGGCATTGAAGGCAGACACTCAAACTCTGCAGGATCTGGATGTCGCCTATACCAATATTGAGAACGCACTGACAGCGCTGGCTACTGCCGGTCAGGACAACCAGTACGTTGACGCTGCCAAGCAGGAGGCTGCAACAACCTTCATCACCGCGACACAGGCAGACATCGCTCAGGGCGCTTATGAGGCCAATGACATCGCTGGTGTCATGGAGAAGATTGCCTGGCATACCGCACAGCTCCAGATGGTTTACCTGACCATCCAGCTGGCTGACGAAGGAACACTGGGTGACGAGATTCTGAGTCGCGTGACTGACTTTACCGATGTGCAGGGACTGCGCATCAGCGGTAAGGTGAACAGTGAAGACATGAACAGAATCAAGAACCAGCTGACCAACCTGCAGGAGATTGACATGAGTGGTCTGAATCTGAAGTCAATACCAAGAGAACAGTTCAACGGTCGCGAAATGATTACCAGCGTGAAACTGCCTGCAACTTTGGAGACCATCGAGTACGAGGCTTTCTACAACTGTAAGAATATGGAAATCTTTGAGTTGCCTGCTACGTTGAAGACCATTGGCAATTATGCATTCTATAATTGTCGACAGTTTACTGAGCTGGTCGTTCCCGAGGGTGTTACCTCCATTGGTGATTATGCCTTTGATGGCACTACCGAGAGTTCTTACGCCTATGATGAAAATGGTAAACCTATGTACGATGAATATGGTAATAATATCTATGTCTATCGTGGGAGCAACCTGAAGAAGGTGACCCTGCCCAGCACGCTGACCTATCTGGGCAATGCTGCTTTCCGCAATTGTGTCAGCTTGGAGGAAGTGAACATTCCTGAAGGTCTGACCGAACTTCAGAGCAACCTGTTCAGGGGCTGTACAGCACTGAAGAACATTACCATTCCAACCAACATCAAGAAGATTAATTCTCAAGCATTCTACAACGCAGGCTTGGAGAACGTAGAACTGTCAGAAGGTTTGAACATTCTCCAAAGCAATGCTTTCGGAAATTGTAAGAGTCTGAAGACCATCACCCTACCCAGCTCGGTGAACAGCGTCTATAATCCATTCTATGGCTGCAGCAGTCTGGACAGCCTCGTTGTCAAGGCTATTGCTCCGCCATACGCCAACGGAAGCAATATCATGGGTGGTAACGAACAGCAGTGCACGCTCTATGTGCCAGCACTCTCACTGGCAGCCTACAAGCAGACCGACCAGTGGAGTAACTTCGCACCCAATATCTTCGGGCTGAACATCATGCCTGAGAACATTATCATCTCTGACCAGTACCGCCTGTTGTGGCCCGACACCGTCAGTTTCGACTACAAGCCCAACGTAGAACTGACCAAGATGGACCGTGGAGACAGCTATTATTACAGTAGTCGTTATCGCTATGCTGCTGTTACCGTAACAGGTAATGCAACGCTGTCGGCTAAGGAGTTCTCTATGTACTGGGATTATTACTTCAAGCGCGAGAGCAACAGCTCCAGCGAAAGTCGCTTTGCAACGCTGCTCAACAATGGTAAGATTCGTACGGACAACAACATCCTGAAACTGCACCTGCGGGCTGATGAGTGGAACTTCATTACACTGCCCTTCGACGTGAAGGTGAGCGACATCGTGAATGTGAACAACACACAGTTTGTCATCCGTGGCTACGATGTGAAAAAACGTGCCGATTCCAAGATGAACGAGACTTGGTATAACATGACAGGTAACGACACTCTGCAGGCTGGCAAGGGTTACATTTGGCAGGGTGCTCACACGGTTGATGTCAATCAGAACTACAACAATGATATTGAGTTCGACGTTCAGGCACTGCAGACGGTCAACAAGAACAATATGTTTGCCAACAGTACCGTGGAGATTGAACTCGAGGAGAACCTGAGCGAGTTCCCACAGAACCGCAGCTGGAACTTCATCGGTAACCCGTTCCCCTGCTACTTCGACACCCGTGCCATCGACTGCACCGCTCCTATCACCATTTGGCAGAATGGCTACCAGTATCGTGCTTACTCACCCGTAGACGATAAGTATATCTTGGCTCCTGGTGAGGCATTCTTCATACAGCGTCCGTTGGATCAGGCCAGCATCACTTTCCTGCGCGAAGGTCGTCAGCTGACACCGGAGGCTAAGGCCGAGGTGAACTACTTCGCAGCTGCCCGTCAGAGCGAAATGACCGCCAAGCGCAGCGTATTCAACCTGAAGGTTGCTGGCAATGAGCAGAACGACCAGACACGTTTCGTCATCAACGAGAACGCTTTGCTGGAGTACGAGATGGACAAGGATGCTTCGAAGTTCATGGATGCTACCGTGAAGGGCATACAGTTCTATACCATCGAGAACGGTCTGTGCTACGCCATCAACGAGCGTCCGCTGGCTGCAGGCGAAGTTGCATTGGGCATGAAGGTTGAAAAGGCCGGAAGCTACACCATCACACTGGATACCACTGCTGATGCAGAGGTTTATCTGATAGACTTGCTCACTGGTCAGGAAATTCTGTTGGGCGAGGGTGGCTATACCTTCCAGGCAGAAGCCGGTACGTTTGACGGTCGCTTCCTTGTTCGTCTGGTTAGCAGCGATCTGACCGGCATCAGCACCGTCAGCAACGACCAGCAGAAGGGTGAGGACTACTACGACCTACAGGGTCGCAAGATTGACCAGCCTGCTAAGGGTGTTTACATCAATAACGGTAAGAAGGTGGTTGTGAAATAATAGCCCCTTTGGTTGTTGCACTTAAATTCGATGTATTATGAAGAGATTATTAAGCCTTCATGCTTTCTGCACCAGCCTGCTTGTGCTCTTTGCACAAGCGAGCTGGGCGGCAGACAGCTATGAGGCATCCTATATCATACAGAGTGGGGAAACCCATTCTGCAGGCAGCACCGTCAATGTCAACGGCGTCGACGGACAAACTGTTGCTACATTGACATTTGGATTTGCCGGAGAAGCTGACTTTGCAGAAGCCAAGGAAAATGGCTCTGTAGAAGGTTTTGTGGCTTTTACGGCAGGTAATGGATCAAATGGTGGACCTGATAGTGGTACGACTTATATCATCAGCCCCGTATATAACGGATCTGTAACGGTTGGAGTCGTTCTTAACGCCTCCAAGAAATTCTATGTCTTGGAGGATGGTCAGGCTTTGTCCAACTATGATGGCATAACGGTTGGTGAGAAGTACTATGGAACTTACACATTTCCTGTAAAAGCAGGTAGTACCTATAAGGTTTATTGTACAGGTTCTAAGTTAGGCTTCTATGGTTTCCGTTATACCTATGGTCCTAACAGTGACACGCCCATCGTCATGCATCAGTTGAAAACTAGTGTTACTCCTGCTAATGCTGGTTATACCAATATCGGCACACAGGAATTCGCTACCGGTTCTTCGGTTTATGTCTATACCTATAATAATTATAGTTCCTATAGCTTCATGCACTGGACGGTGAATGGCGAGGTGGTTTCGACATCTAGTTCGTTTAACTATACCATGCCTGACGCCGACGTGGAACTGGTAGCAGTATATAAGTACGACCCATCCAGCCCGCCCGATCCAAATGTGGAGGCTAAGAAGTACACGTTGACGCTGGTTTCTGAACCTGCCAATGCTGGTTCGTTCAGTGTGGATATGACGAGCAAGGTGGAAGCGGATTCGCGCCAATGGATTGCCGCGTACAATAATAATAACTTCAGGTTTGTCTATTGGTCAGACGAGAAAGGTGATACCCTTTCGAAGGAGTATAGCTTCTACTACACCATGCCTAAGCATGATGTGACGTTGACTGCCCACTACCAATACGATCCCTCTTCACCTGGTAACCCAGAACAGAAGTTGGCGACCTACAAGCTGTGGCTGAACACCGTTCCTGATGGAGCGGGATACTTCAACTGGAGTAATGGCTCAACAGTTGAGGAAGGCCGATGGGTTGGTCTCAATGCCTACGCGGAAAATGGCTATAGGTTCCGTGAACTGGTTGTTGGTGACACCACTGTGCTTGCTAATAGCTACTACAGTTTCAACATGCCTACCCGTGATGTCAAGGTGACGGCCGTCTTCGACTATAATCCCAGCAATCCCAGCAATCCTGGCAAGAACTATTTCAACCAGCTGACAGGCGAGGTGATTATCGACGACTTTGAGCCTGGCAATGTGAGTGATGCCATCTACGAATTGACAGAAGGCAATCATGACAAGGTGAGCATGATCACCATTGCAGGAAAGGTAAGCAGCTACGACTGGGGCATTGCAGGTAATTACAGCAATTGCACCGTGCTCGACATGAGTCGTACTACGGGTATGGATTATGTGCCCAGCTGGATTTACTATGGTAATGAGAACCTGGTAAGCATTTCGCTTCCTGCCTCTATTACAAAGATTGACAGTTACGCTTTCCAGAATTGTGCTTCGCTGCAATCCATCAAGTGTCATGCACTGGTACCGCCGGAAATAGGCTATGAGGCACTAGCAGGATTGAATGACGGACTGATTATCTACGTTCCTGCCGATGCTGTCACTACCTATCAGGATGCTGATGGTTGGAAGGAGTTTACCATCCTGCCCTTCAATGACGAGGTGAAGACGCTGGAGGTGAACCTGCCCGAAGGTAGCAATCCAGCACTCTACAAGGACATGTTCTTGGAGCTGATCAATGTGAAGAGCGGACAGAAATTGCGCTATGTCATTACCGACCGCCTGACCTACACGTTTAACAGTCTGATTCAGAACACCACTTATAATGTCTACCTGAAGAACAAGGCCGGCGACGTGTTGGGCGAGATATCATTGGTAGAGATTACGGACAAGGATGTGAAAGTAACCTTTGAGTCGCTGAAGGAGCCCAAGACGGTGACTCTGACGGTGAAGACCCCTGGTGGTGAGAACGTAACCGACCAGACAGGTATCACATGGACTGACCATCGCGGCACCTATCTGACACGCGGCAACCAGGTGACCAATCAGTTGGAAGGCAACGTGGTGGGCTATCGCATCACCCTGCCACAGCAGCTGGCTATCCAGTACATGCTGCCGAAAGACTCTATGAACAAGGTTGAGGCAACCAACGACCTGGTCTACACCCTTCAGCCTATCAGCAAGCGACAGATTAAGGGTTCGGTAAAGGACGTGAAGACCAGCGCACCCCTCAAGGGAGCACTGCTGACCGTCAGTCAGACCATCCATGGAGTCTACACCAAGAGCAGCAGTACCAAGGCCGATGCTAATGGTGAATGGAAGTTGGAGGTGCTGGATATGCCTACCGAGGTGACAGCTTCAGCTACTGACTATATCAGTCAGACGGTGAAGGTTGATACGCTCAGCACACTGGAGGACAATACCGTGCCAGCCTTCGAGATGAAGGATATCAACGGTACTACCATCCAGATCATCTTGACCTATGCCGAGGTTGGTGGCGAGACAAAGAACTATTATGATGACTATGCTAATGTGGTATACACGGTGAAGGATGTGGAAGGTAATACGATTACCGACCTGAACGTGCAGTATCCGCAGATTGTCATGCTCGACGATCATGAAGAAGGTACCGTCTTCACCATTACTGCCACCAGCAAAAAGAATAAGTTCATGCCTGTCACTGCTACCTGCATAGTCGATGCCAATGACAATGCGAAGATTTCCTTCCCCATCAAGCAGTTGGGCGGCATCACGGCATCGTTCACACAGACCGACAATACTGGTATCGTGGGTATGCTGTATGATGGTGATGGACGGTTCGTCAGCAAGTACGAGTATTCGAACGCAACGCTGACCATCAACGAACTCATCGATGGAACCTACACGCTAGTAACAATGGGTAGCAGCTCATTGTTCAACGCCATTGGCTCGCTCAGTCAGTTTACAGAAGCTGGCCTCAAGGAAGGTGTGGACTACGTGAAGAACCAGGTAGAAGTGAAGAGCGGCAAGATGACGGCTATCGCAAACCAGCTCATTCCTTATCTTGACGAGACGAAGCTGTACTATACCGGTTCTAACACACGCTTCAGCGTGAACAAGAGCCAGATTACGGCGGGACAGTATCTCACTCTCCGCGGACAGATAGACTTCAAGCCCATCTACCAAGGCCGCGTGAGTGACATCAAGATGGTGTTTGAGTTGCCACAGAACTGCTCGTTCGTAGACAACTCAGTGATGGTAGGCAATGCAATTAGCAGCTACACGCTGGACAAGAACCGACTGACAGTGCCTCTGGATAACGAGAATGATCAAGTAAGATTCTGTGTTATCCCCACCATGGGCGGCCTCTATTCGCCCAGTGCCAGCATTGAGTTTGTTGTTGACGGAAAGACGATGCGCCAGCCCATTGGTAGCGTAGTGTTCACCGTGAGCAACCTCAGCATCACAGTGCCTGCGCTGGTTGCAAAGACCACCGTGCCTGTGCTGGGTACAGCAATGGGTAAGTCGGAAGTGGAGATCTTCGACAATGGTGTCTCCGTAGGACATGCCACGGCACTTGCCAACGGATTCTGGAATACTGAGATAGAGCTGAACGATCCTATCAACCTGTCAACTCACAGCATCTATGCGAAGATTGTGACTAAGGAGGGTCTGGAACTGCAGTCTGACGTGCAGGAACTGCTCTACGACCAGAATGCTATTGAGCCTACCAAGGTAACGATGATCAACGTGGCTCACCCGGCTTCATCGCTGGAGCTCTGTGAGTATGTCACTGTGTTCGACTATACCAATCCCGGTAAGACCTCGAAGCCCTACTGGTACTGGCCTAACTATCCTGACTTCACGTTCCTGATTGACTTCACTAACAACGACAGTACACTGATTTCGGACGTGAAACTGCATGTTCTGCTTTCGAACAACACTGTTTCTACACTGACTCCTGTCTTTGACGGAAAGCGCAAGTGTTGGGTGGCTACGGCGAAGTATAACTCTGACGCACTACCTACTAACGTGATGGTCGACTACGCCAGTGCTGCAGCACGTTACTTCGACAAGCGACAGTTGGAAGAGTCTGCCGCTGAGATGGAGGGATACTTGAAGGAGTATCAGGATGTCATTACTGATATAACAGACGCCTTCGGAGTGACCATCACTGAAGATACTACCGATGAGGAGATTGCGGCACTCGACGACAAGTTCGAGAAGATCAATGCCCTGTTTGGTGATGATATTTCTTCACCGCTGAATACTGACAGCTTGGATGCCATCCTGAATGCCATGAGCGACGAGGAATTCGCCACCTTCATGAACCAGGAACTGGAAGCACTGCAGGCTGAGGATGCAAACACCGCAACGTACCTGAACGACATGAGCCAGTGGCTCGCATTTAACGAGCAGGGTGAGTTTACCCTGCCCAACGGTACGAAGTTTACCATGGCTGACTGCACAGGACTTACACCAGAAGGTCTGAAGGAAGCTGGCTACATGGAGATGCAGTGTGTCGACGGCAGTCTCATCTATGTACTGATGGGTGAACAGACCACTGAGTATGTTGACTTTGTCAGAGGCATTCGTGTCACCATTCAAATGACTGTTACAGCTGGTGCACGCAGCAACCGTTCGATTGGTGATGTGGCCGAGAAGGTTGCCAATGCAGTGACAGCAATCAACGACTTTATTGAAAGTATCAATAAGTGGACGTTGGGTATGGTTGACAAGATTCAGGTTTCAGAACGAGATCTAGAGCGTGGTGTGCTGGCCATACAGATTCGCATGAATCGTGCAGACTATTTCATTGACTATGCGAAGAAGCATGGTCGATGGTACCACAAGCTGTCATGGATGACGGAGAAGGTGCTGCTGAAGAAGAACTTGCTGCAGGCAAAGGCTGCACAGTGGCTCTCTAAGAGGATCTTTAAGTTTGCCCTGAAGGCCCTGCCAGTTGTGAAGTATGTATCAATGGCTGTCTCGCTGGCTAACGACATCAAGGATATTGGACAGTTGTATTATTCTATTCCTGATCCATGTCCGCAAGATGAATCGGATGCCACCTTCTGGCGTAACTCTACCTATGCCCTCTTAGGAACAACCATCATCAAAGCTACAGTAGAACTGGTCAACGAGTTCACAAGCGATACCGAGATTGTTGGCGGTGTAGTTGGTTCGGTGGCTACCGCAGGTGTATCGCTCACAGCTGCAGCATGGGGTATTGCCCAGAAGGCTCTCGTTGGTCTTGGCAGCTTTGCGGTCGATGCTGGTCTCTCGTATGCAAAGAGTAAGATCAAGAATGGCATCAAGGCACTGAAGTGTTACAAGAAGGATGATGAAAAGAAGAAGAAGGATGAGATTGACTGGCCGTTCAATCCTGTTGAGCACGTGATGGACCCCTCTGGATTCGTCTATGAGGCAGTTACCTCAAACCGTGTACAGGGTGTTACCGCTTCTTGTTACTACAAGGAAACTGTTGAGGATATGTATGGCGACTTGCATGAGAATATCGTACTCTGGAATGCCGAGGACTATGCTCAGGAGAACCCGTTGTTCACTGACGAGAACGGTATGTACCAGTGGGATGTGCCTCAGGGACTCTGGCGTGTGAAGTTCGAGAAGGAAGGCTATCAGACTACCTACTCTGAGTGGTTGCCCGTGCCTCCTCCACAGCTCGATGTGAACATCGCCATGACACAGATGGTACAGCCCCTCGTAAAGAGTGGTAAGGCTTATAGCGAGGGTGTCGAGATAGAGTTCGACAAGTATATGGATCCTGCTACCCTGACAACCGACAACATCAAGCTGACCAGAAATAGTAATCCTGTAGCAGGTACAATCGTACTGCTCAACGAGGAAGCGGTGAGCAAGGATAATGCTCAGACCTACGCTTCGAAGATTCGCTTCCAGATGCCGGAAGATGAGACTCTGCTGACTACCGATGAGGTGAAGCTTACCATCTCGAAGAACGTGGAGAGCTATGCCGGTATCCAGATGCAGGAGGAGTACAGTCAGTCGTTCGACGTGTTGCCACGGGTAAAGGCAATGGCTGTCGACTCTCTGGTGAATGTAGCTTACGGTAACAAACGTGTACGCACCATCGCAGCCCTTCCTGCTGACGCTTCTAAGGGTAAGGTGGTGAAGGTGAAGGCTCTGTCGAACACCATTGCTACGGTGAATACTGAGACCTTGACACTTGATGAGAACGGACAGGCTGAACTGGAAGTATCCGGTGAACTGCCTGGTCAGACGGTTATCACGTTCAAGGTGGAAGACACTGAGATTCAAGGACAGATGCTTGTCAATGTGAAGGATGCCAACGAACTGTTCACCATCGCTCCGAGAGCCTCGCGTGTCTCTGGCACAGAAGTATATCGCGGCACAAAAATCCAACTGACGTCAGAGACGGAGAATGCCGACATCTACTACACGCTGGATGGCACTTGCCCATGCGATGAAAACAATCCTTCCATCATCAAGTACAATCCTGATGAACCTATCGCCATTGTCGATGACAACGTAACAATCAAGGCTCTGGCTAAGGGTGTTGACCTGGAAGAGAGTGAGACTTCTGAGTTCAACTACAAGCTGAAGAAGACTACGTTGGGCTATCAGTTCAACGAAGGATGGACCTGGGTTTCACACAATTTCGAGCAGCCGGTACCTGTGAAGAGCTTTGCTCCTAATGCAGATATCATTACCAGTCAGACGGAGGAGGCTATCAAGGATCCTGTTTACGGACTGATGGGTGCATTGAAGGAACTGCAGCCTGCTCAGGCTTACAAGGTGAAAGTGCCCGCAGCTGAAGAGAATATACTGACGGACAATGAGTACAATGCACTGAGTAAGTCAATCGACGTGGTCAACGGATGGAACTGGATAGGATATCCTGTCAACCAGACCATGACGCTCGATGAGGCCTTCGCCTTCTACACACCAATGGAAGGTGACTATGTGCTCGGACAGGAAGGCTTTGCTGAGTATGTGGATGGTAAATGGATGGGTGGTCTCGAAGGCCTGAAGCCAGGTAAGGGCTATATGTTCAAGTCGGGCAAGAACGACGAGATATTCTTCAATACCACCATTGTATCTGTTGCTGCCAGCCGTATCAACAAGCACATTGCACTGAACAAGGCTCCTTGGGCTTGCGACAAGTATGCTTATGCGAACCTAATGCCTATGACAGCACAGTTGTATAAGGACGGTTCTCTTGTCAAGGATGGTGAGTTCATAATTGGCGCTTTCGCAGGAACGGAATGCCGTGGCATTGGTCTCTGGAAGAACGACATGGTACTCATGAACATCGTGGGTGACAGCAAGGAGGATATTACCTTCATGGCTGCCGACCTTACCGACGGACGTTTCTATGATATCACTGAGAACGTGCAGTTCCATGTCGACAATGTAGGTTCATGGCTTATGCCATTCAACTTGCATATCGGCAAGGAGGCTACGGACATCAAGGAACTGTGGGACGAGCTGCAGGTAACGCCGGTATTCAGTGACCATATCACTGTGAATGCTGGTGGTCGCAATATCAGCAAACTGTCGTTGACCGATATGGGCGGACGCGTAGTGCTGAGAGCCGACAACCTGGGTACAGGTGCCGTGATTCCAACCCTCTCACTCCCCGAAGGTCTCTATGTGGTAACGGTTGTTGCCGACGGACAGACCTACTACAAGAAGGTTCTGAAAGTTAAATAATAGACGAAATGCTTATGAAACAGATAAGATTATTATCCATGATGGCTATGGTGCTGTGGGCTTCGGCCCTCAGTGCCCAGAGCCACTGGCAGTGCGACTATGCCAAGTTTTCTGAAAGCATGGCGATCTATTTCCAGATGGCCGATGGCGACAATGCCATTGCTGACGTGACACCTTACGAGGTGGCTGCATTCGTTGGTGAGGAGTGTCGCGGTGTTGCCACCTTCCACGAGGAAATGATTAACGAAAAAACGGTGAAGTATGGTTATCTGCGTATCTACAGCAATGCTGAGTCGGCTGAAAAGATCATCCTGAAGGTCTATAACAAGTCTACGCAGTTGGAGAAGCGCATTGCCATATCCTCGTTCCCCTTCGAGAAGGATAAGCGTATTGGTGTCCCTTCAGAACCAGTGAAATACGACATCACAGCAAATGTTCCTCAATATCAGCTCACTGTCACACCACAAGATGCCGAGATGGGAACAGCAGAGGGTAGCGGTACTTTCGAAGAGGATGAGATAGTTCACATCAAGGCTACTGCCAATACGGGCTATCACTTTGTGAAGTGGTCTGACGAGGACACTGACGAAGAGCGTACGATTGTCATCACACAGAAGACTGACCTTGTGGCCGTCTTTGCCCCCAACCAGCATCTGCTGACCTTTATCAGTGAGGGTGATACGGTGCGCTCTGCTTTGCAGGACTACAACTCAACGATTGTTCCGCCTGAGACTCCACAGAAGGAGGGCTATAGTTTCGTGAAATGGATGCCGAACCTGGCGGAGAAGATGCCAAATAATCCGTTGACTTATGAGGCTACATTCAAGATCAACGAGTACACGATGACCTTTATGGTCGATGGCAAGGCAGTCCGTGAGGCCGTATTGGAATACGGTAAACCTGTTCCTGTGCCTCAGTCACCATCAAAGACGGCTTATACGTTTGCTGGATGGGATCCTGTTGTTCCTGCTACCGTGCCAGGAAGCAACATGACGTTCACTGCTCAATGGACTCCTATCACGTATAGCATCAGCTACGACCTTGCTGGTGGTCAGTTGGCAGAGGGTGAAACGAACCCTGCAAGCTACACGATCGAGAGTGCTGCTATCACGCTGAAGACCCCGACTCGTGAGGGTTACACCTTCGCAGGCTGGACGGGTACCGATCTCGACGCTGCAGCCACGAGCGTGACGATTGCTACAGGCAAGTATGGCGAACGTA
>JAEEGJ010009553.1_pt1 | contig 25861 bp, 25 predicted proteins | sample 8958761 | NCBI WGS metagenome assembly JAEEGJ01 (sample SAMN16246546, study PRJNA631951) | gut metagenome | biome: gut microbiome; feature: rumen; material: RS-attached | host: Bos | place: Iran: Karaj | collected 2018-10 | reverse complement strand
CCCTTGCAATCTCTCTCGCGTCCTCTCCGGCCTGTTCGGCACCGGAAAGTGCGGCAAGTGCTCCGTCGTAATCCATAATGCTGAGCGCTTCGTATGCGGTCTTGAGGTTATCAGCCTTTTTGCCGCATCCGCAAAGTGCCATACATACGCACAAAGCAAGCACTGCCTTAAAGGCAGAGCCTGCTCTGTTTTTGTCTTTATGTGATTTGGTGCAACCGTTAGCTAGTTTCATTAATCCTTAAGTTCCGAAGTACAGTGAGGGCATCTGGTTGCTTCGATATTGATCTCGCTCTTGCAGAAAGGACAGATCTTGGTGGTCTTGGGAGCGTCTTCTTTTTTCTTGGAGACCTTATCGGCAGCCTTGTTCATAGCCTTGACGATGAGGAAGACTACGATAGCCATGAGGAGGAAGTTGATGACTGCGGTGATGAATACGCCGTAGTTAAGTGTTGATGCGCCTGCTTCCTGAGCGGCTGCGAGTGAGTCATAGTGAGTTCCGTCGAGTGAAACGAACCAGTTGGTGAAATCGATGCCGCCGGTGATAAGAGTGATCACAGGCATTATGATGTCATTTACCAGACTTGAGATGATTGCCTGGAAAGCACCTCCGATGATGACACCGACTGCCATATCGAGGACATTTCCGCGCATGATGAATTTCTTGAATTCTCCGAAAAATCCCTTGGTCTTTTCAGCAGCTACCGCTGTTTTCTTCTTCTCTTCTTCTGCCATTTTTATGCTCCTTTCAGGTCCCTACGGACCCCATATATTTTACCAATTTTGCAGGGGTGTAGCAAGGGATAACGGCTGTTATTACGAAACCTCTGTGCCTGCATATACCTCGTCGTAGAAATCCTTCTGATCGGATATAAACTCAAGGATGTCCGAAGACAAAGCCTCAGGATTGTTGTCCATAAAGGTACTGACAACGTCATATCTGGAACTGTTACCCTTTACATAGTTAAGGACAGCTACAACAAATCCGTAATATGAATCTTTTATGTTATTAAGTCTGATCGTGAACTCTTCCATAACCGGCCTCCTTAATGAAAATCTCGAACCACATAGAAAATGTTATACTCATCAAAACCATGGTTTTCAAACCAGTACACATATGCTTTTCCGTCAATTCCGAATGATGTATGAGCTGCAATTCTTTTGTTTTTATATTGCGTCTCATAAATCTGATTTATTTCTGATCTGATTTTAGCATATTCCTTTCTTGAATTGATCAAATTGCACATCTTCACCCGAGAAATAAAGGTTTATTGCTCCGGTTTCGAAGGTCGTAAGGTATGTGCAGCCCGCGTTTTTAAGGCGCTCCAGGGTTTCGGGATGCGGGTGGCCGTAGCGGTTATCAAGACCTGCGCTGTTTACTGCAAGGCGGGGACGAGCGGCTTCAAGGAAATCATCCGTAGTGGTGCCCGAAGAGCCGTGGTGGGCGGTGATATAGATGTCAAGTCTTCTTCCGCCTAATGCGGTGTTTATGGCCTCTGCAAGGGCCGTTTCCCCGCTTTCCTGAACGTCTCCGGGGATAAGGAGGGAGAAAGATGTGCCGGGTGATTCTCCGGGTTCAGAGACAGCGTGTGCGTGGAATTCAGCCAGGATGCACATCGAGCCTGCATTGGGATCTTCGGGGATGTAGGTTGAGGCTGGGTGAAGGCAGGTAAAATACGTATCTCCGCTCTTCCATGCATCTCCGGCGCTTATGCACGTTACAGGGACGCCTGCTGCCGCACATGCTTTCAGAAGATGCTCTGTGTTTGCACTTCCGTCGCTCCTCATCTGCGGGGTTATATATACTCCACGGATGTTAAGATTCCATGTGTCTGCGTTTTCCATGAGCTCAAGCACTCCGTTTATATGGTCCTCATCCGAATGCGAAATGAAGATCCCGTCGACAGTGCTGAGCCCGTTGCAGCGAAGGAACGGAAGGATGATGTACTGCCCGGTGTTCCTCTCGGAAGATGACCCTCCGTCGAAGATATAGACCTCTCCTGCGTCGGTGATCATCACATTGCAGTTTCCCTGACCGATGTAAAGCTGCGTGCAGGAATTTCGAACAGGGAGCGGAAAAGCGATAAGTACAAGCATCAGCGCGGAGCAGAGGACGGTCAGTATAAATGCGGGACGGATGCGGCCGTCGTCCGCTTTTTGGGTTATCACGTTTACTTTGCGGATCCTTCTTTTTCCTTTTCCGGAAAAGTAAGGAAGCATATCGAGGATGTATCCCTTCCTGAATGCGCTGACCATTCTGCCCGTAATGATGAGTGCGATAACGATCATGTAGTAAAGGGCGATGAATGCCATGCCGGGCCTGCCGGGATTCCAGTTGTGGTTAGGGAGCTTTTCTGCGCATCTGCAGAGGAATTCAAAGATGCTCAGGAGAAGGCAGCTGAGCTTTCCGACAAAGCCGAGACCGGGCACCATCAGGATCATTCCCGAAAAGACAAGAAGCGACATACAGGGAAGGATCAGAAGATTTAAGAAGACTGCGTAGATGCTGACCCTGTAGAAGAAGTAAAGCTGAACGGGAAGGGTAAAGAGGATTATGCCAAGGCTTGAAACAAAGCTGTGAAGGGCTGCGGAGGCGATCTTTCGGGAAAGATCCCTCAGGCGTTTCTTCAGAGTGTCTTCTTCGTAGAATCTCTGTTTTTCTTTTCCGGTGAAGACAAGGACGTTTAGGGAAGGGAGAAATGTGTATATCCCGAGTGCGGCTCCGTAGGAAAGAAGAAAGCTAACGTTACGGATGCTGCCCGGATCAAAGATGAGGACGATGGCTGCCATTACGCTGAGCGAGGTCAGGGGGTCCTCTGTGCGTTTGGCGGGAAACGCGAGCATGCGGATAACAAACATGCCCACGGCTCTGGTTGCGGACACGCTCATGCCGGACATTATGAGATACAGGATTAAGATGCCTGCGGATGCGAGTGCCGCGGGGATGTGGCGGCATCTGAGTTTTCTGAGGAGGCTGAAACACCCCATGCCGAGAATTGAGATGTGAAGCCCCGAGATGCTGAGGATATGTGCGATGCCGTTATTTTGGTAGAGCTCTTTGGTTTCTTTATCGATGCCCTCTTTATCGCCCAGAAGAAGGTCGCAGAGGACGGAGGCTTCCTTTTCGGGGCAGACGGCATGGATACGCTCTTTCATTTTCAGACGGAGTCTGCGCAGGGCTTCTTTTACGGGGGCACAGGTTCCGCAGCGGTTTAGTATCTGCGCATCCGTGAGCTTTGCTTCATATCCTTTGGACGTGTAGTAGTCATACGCATCGAACTGTCCGGGATTCATCGCATGCGGGAAGCTTTCGAAGCGGCCGGATACGGTGAGCGTTTCGCCAAGGCGAAGTCCTTCCGTGTCGCTTTCCGAACCGATATAGACAAGAAGCTTTATATACTGCAAACCATCATTTGCCTTGATCACTATGTACTTTTCATATATTCCATCCACTCTTCCCGTTAATGTCACATACTCCCCGTCCTCCGGCAAAGACAGAATCCTATTAATGGGAAGTATCCCTGCGTACACAAGCACGGATATCAGTATGACAATAAGAGAGCAGACGAAAGCTAACGGTCTTCTCATGTTCCTCCGATATTTATGCAATGCAGAACCATCGCGGAATAAACCACGGGCTTTGCAATGAATTAATGTGCAATTTCATAAAGCGTAAAACCGGCGATGTGCCGTAAGATCAGCGGCCGCACAGAAAGTGCGACAGATTCGCTCTCCGGGAAAGTCCGGAACTCTCTCCCACACAAAATACAACATAAAAAGGGCCCGGTCAACCCGGGCCCTATCCGGCATATTTACTTTTTCCTGCGGCCGGCCTGCCACCTGTCGTAGAAGTAGGAAAGAACGAGGGTGAGGATCACGCTTCCAGGGAAAAGGATACCGTGGATGATGGTTCGCTTAAGGACGGTAAGGTGCGGGAAGATAAATGTGTTGATATAGACGACTATAGGGAAATGTATAAGGAATGCGCTTCCGCTCCTGTCGCCGAGGAATACGGTCACTTTGTTTGTAAGAAGCTTCGTGACAAGTCCCGCCTTCTTGAAGAAAAGCTGCATCCAGATGACTGACATAAGGGGGCACACGGGTGCGTAGGACAGATAGACTATCATGCTCTCTCTGCTCCAGATATATACCAGAAGTCCCGTGACGATAAGCGCAGCCAGTTCAACAACAGTGGAAAGAAGCTTTACCCCGGACTCATCTTCTTTCTTTTCCTTCAGGGACATGAAACCGAGAATGATTCCGTACGACATGTCAAAGACCCTGTAGAGTGGCGATGAATGGATCAGGTATGTCATGACATCAGCCGTATGTACGCAGCATCCGACGATATAAACATAGAGCGTCTGGACGGCGATGAGCACTATGAGTACAAACACAAGCGAGATCCTGTCCCTGCATTTTTTGAACAGCCTGTACAGGAAAGGAAAGACAATATAAAGAACGAATATGTTCGAAAGGAACCACGATACACCGTTGAGTGATGCGTTTATATCCGCGCTGGGAATAAGCGACTGAATGAGCAATACATTGCAGGCTATCTTGATCAGAAGGTCGCTCAGGTGAAGTCCGCCCGCCCTGTAGATCACGAAGGGAATGCTGACGAGCATCATGATAATATGCAGCGGATAAAGCTTGGAGATGCGTCTTACGGCTTCCTTAAAGGAATCAGCGATGCCGTACTTTTCGTAGGATGCGTTCTTTCTTGTCGTAAGAAGAAATCCGGACAATATGAAGAACACGGACACTGAGATCGGTGTCCATCCGAAATAATAAAAGTGTCCGAGGAAGATTCCTACAAAAGCCAGGCCTCTCAAAGCCTGCAGAGAATTACTCTTTGCACCGGGCTTTGAAGCAGTGCTCGTGCCGGACGCGCTCTTCTGTTCTGTTGTTTCTGAAGTTTCCACCATCTATTCTTTCAGTCCGGGTCGCCAAAGCCCGCCGCCATTTTATTCTTTCCATCTGAGCCTGTGCAGCTCTCCGCATTTTTCGAGTCCCGCAAAGTCCATCTGCCTGAGTGCTTCGAACAGGACTATCGAAACGGAATTGCAGAGGTTGATGGATCTTTCCCCATCGATCATCGGAATCCGGATGCACTCTTCTTCGCAGTCAACAAGTATCTCTTCCGGGATGCCCCTGCTCTCGGGACCGAACATTATATAATCTCCGTCCGAGTAGTTTACATCACTGTACACCTTATGTGCCTTGGTTGTTGCCATCCAGATCTTCGGATGCGAATTCTTTTCAAGGAAATCCTCAAAGCCGTCGTACTCGATATGATCGAGGCGGGGCCAGTAATCGAGGCCTGCTCTCTTGATCTCCTTTTGATCGAGTGAAAATCCGAGGGGCTTTATCAGATGAAGCCTGCAGCCTGTCGCGACGCAGGTTCTTCCGATGTTTCCCGTGTTATATGGAATTTCGGGTTCGTACAAAACAATGTTAAGCATATCAGGTGCAAAGGCCGGCCATAAGGACTTCGACCGCCATACGTTCATTCATTTTTCCCATCTTGAAGGATTCGTCCGCTCTTTCGCAGAGGGTGATCGCTTTCTGAAGCTCGGAAGTTTCCATACGCAGTGCCTGCTCAAGGTAGATCTTGACCTGGAACTCTCCGATCGAACCTCTTGCCTTTTTGACCGCGCCGGTATCGGGATCCGTTTCCTTTTTGTAAGCAACGTTTTCGATGATATCCCTGCTGTTGTAGCCGGAATCGTACATGCTCTTAAGCTGCAGCATCCAGAGAAACTGGTTCTGGAGCATAACGATGATCTTGACCGGAGCTATTCTCAGTGCGAGCAGGTCCTCATATCGTTCGAGACAGGTTCTTATGTCCTTCCTCATTATCGAATCGATCATCTCGAAGATCCTGTCCTCGATATTCCTTGAACAGATCGCATCGATGTCTTCCCTTGTCACGACTTCCTTTTCAAGAGCGTAGGAAATGAGCTTTTCAAGTTCCGACATGAGCCTGCCCATATCGTTTCCGATCACGTCGAGCATGTATCTCGCATCATCCTCGCTCATTCTCTTGTTGTTCTTTTTAAGATACGCACCGATGTTCTGAAGGAGGTATCTGTCGGGCTGAGTCGTAAATTCCACGCACAGTCCGTGCTTTGCTATCTGCTTGTAGAGCTTAAGCCTTGCATCGGCTTCGTCTTCGACGAAGATAAAAGTCGTCGTCTCGGGGGCTTCGCCTATAAAGTCCGCAAGCTCGTCCGCATTCTTTTTGAAAAAGCCGGAGTACCTTACGACCACGATACGCCTCTCGGCAAAGAAAGGAAGCGTCTGTGCCTGCGATATGACATCGGCTGCGGACACGGGATTGGTGTCGAAAATGTTCGTGTTCATATCATCCCTTGATCCGCCGAGCGCAGAGATGAGCTTCTTTTCGTAGAAATTGCGCAGATATCTTTCGCATCCGAAAAGAAGGTAGCAGTTCCTTAAGTTACCCTCGGAAATATCCTTCTTCAGTTGTTCAAGGCTTGCCGCCGCGTCCCTGGGTTTCATTTATTCCGTCTTTTCACCTGCGTTTACAAGTGCCTGTGCTTCTTCAAGCGTGATCACCATCTCGGTATTCTTTTCATAAGATGATTCTAAGATTTCCGGAACCACACCGTCAACAAGGATCTGAACCCTGTCGATATTCGGAAGCTCACAGAGCGAATTTACGATGGAGTAGACCGAGCTCGTCGTCGGTACATTTCCGTAAGGGATCAGGAAATCCGCTGAAAGATTGACGTAGCATACACCGTCCTTGGAGTTGACGCTGAGCACGCCCGTCTGCGGATTGACCGACTGATACAGGCCTTCAACCTGGCCGCTCGGACCGATGATGAGTTCATCGACAACGAATCTTTCAAGCGGCATGGAGGTCGAATAGAATTTATTTCTGTAAACGCCTACAAGCGTGTTTCCGTCCACGGATGCAAAGTAAAGCATCACGTCCGCTTCTTCGTAAGTGTTGATCTCGTTTCCGTCGTTACTGATGAATGTTCCGGCATCCATACGGCCTACTTCGAAGCCGCTGTGATCCATGAGCGGTTCACCGTCTACGGTAAAATAAACTTCGCTTACATAGCCGGATCCGCAAAGAGTCTTTACTATCGCTGCCCTTACGAGAACCTCCGTGGTAAAGACAAGCTTTTTGTAATCGGCGCTCATGTTAAGGACTGCTTTTCCGTCATCGAAGGTGTAATCCCTCAATTCAAAGCCCATGGCAAGCGGTGCCTTATACTGCGCATTCGGGGATTTCTCGGAAAGCTTTTCAAGCAGTTCTTCGACCACGCCCCTCGCATCGGTTGACTTCAGCGTGTATGGATAGCTTTCGGTCCTTGTTTCATCGTTATTGATGTAATAAACCGTAACGCCGTTTGTATCCGCATCCTGCTGAACCTGCGCAGAGCAACCGGCCATGACGATCATCATCACGGCTGTAAGAATCGCTGTTAATTTTTTCTTCAGATCATTTCGCATCGGCAATATAACTCAGTGGTATGGTAACGACAAATTTGGTTCCTTCGCCTTCCTTGCTGGTAAGGTCGATCGTTCCGTGGTGCATGAGGACAACCTTTCTGCATATGGCAAGACCAAGGCCCGTTCCGCCTATCTCGCGCGAATGTGATTTATCGACGCGGTAGAATCTTTCGTAGACATGTGCAAGTGATTCTTCGGGAATACCGAGTCCCGAGTCTTCGACGGTGAGCTTGAAATCCTGATGGTCCGCATCGAGGCTTACCCTTACCCATCCGTTTTCGTGATTGTATTTGATCGCATTTTCGACAAGGTTTGTGATAAGTGAAGTTATCTTGACCTCATCGACTTCCGCGATTATCTTTCTTTTTGTTTCGAAGGTAACATCGACGTTCTGCTTCCTTGCAATGGAGCGGAGTCTCTTAAGGACAAGTTCCGTAAGCTCGTTGATGTCAGTGGGCACGGGCTTGAGGTTCTGGCTCGAGGTGTCGTCCATCTTGACGAGTGCGAGAAGATCGGTGATGATCCTGTTTTCCCTGTCTATCTGGGAGGTGATGTCCTCCATGAATTCCCTGTAATCCTCCACGCTCGCATCGGGGCTTGCAAGAAGTGAATCGGAAAGAACCTTCATCGATGCCATCGGAGTCTTAAGCTCGTGCGAGACATTGGCAACGAATTCTCCCCTGCTTTCATCAAGCGTATTGATACGTGTAAGAAGGTTATTGAAGGCTTCGGATATATGCGCGGTCTCGGTGCAGTCCTCCACGGGTTCGAGCAGGTTGTTGTAGCCCGCTTTTACGGCATTGATCCGACCTGTAAGTGTGGTGACGGGACTTACCAGGAATCTGGAAAGGATCGCCGCAAGTGCCGCGACAAGGATGATGATCGTGATCTCGAGGATAAATGCGTTGTTTCCGAGGACGTCCGCCATGCTGATGATGCTGTCATCGGAAATGGATGTGAGCATGACTCCCCTTATGACTCCCGATCCGCCTTCAGCCGTTGTGTCTGCGATGGGCGTCGTAAGCTCGATGTAGCCGAGATTTTTATCATAATAGGATGTCGATACACCCTGGAAGCATTTGATGACCTCTTCGGAGATTATCGTTTTCCCTTCGGAAATTCCGTATGTATCCTTGAGCACCTTGAAGTTCGCACCTATGATCATGATCCTGCCTTCGTACACATTGGAAAGCATTTCGATCTCCGCATCCATAACGTCAAGAGAGCCGGTGTAATCATCGGCCCTGCCCGTAAGTGCTGATATGTACTTATTTGCAACGAGGTGGTTGGCTGTGATCGTAAGCTGGTTCTGGACTGCGGAAACGCGAGTTTCAACGGCCCTGGACTCGTAATCGGATACGATCGTAACTCTTACGAGTATGCAGGGAACTATCCCCAGAACCAGGATGATCAGGAAAATCCGTGCCCTGAGCGATCTGAGCCTTATGACGGATTTAAGATTTGAAAAGAGCTCTGTCATATATCAGTTGCCCTGAGCGGATACGCTGAAATAATATCCTATACCCCATCTTGTGTGGACGTATGTGGGATTGCCGGCATCGCTTTCTATCTTCTCGCGAAGTCGTCTTACATGGACATCGACGGTTCTTTCATCGCCGGGGAAATCATCGCCCCAGACAGCTGTAAGAAGGTCATTCCTTTTATAGACCTTGCCGGGATTTTCCATTAAGATCCTGATGATCTCGAATTCCTTGGATGTAAGAGGGATCTCTTCATTTCCCTTGAAGGTTCTGTGATTTTCAAGATCGAGCGTAAGTCCGCCTGCGGAAAGTGTCTCACCCTTCGGCTTTGCGGTCTCTTCCTTACGGCTTCTTCTCATGACGGCCTTGATCCTTGCTTTTACCTCAAGGATGTTGAAGGGCTTGGTCATGTAATCGTCGGCACCGTAATCAAGTCCGAGGATCTTGTCCATATCGTCGCCCTTGGCGGTGAGCATGATGATGGGAGTCTTGGAAAATTCCCTGATCCTCTGGCATACTTCATATCCGTCAAGCTTAGGCAACATCAGGTCAAGAAGGATAATGTCGTAATCCTTGGCCCTTGCCATCTCGAGAGCTTCCTCTCCGTCGTATGCGCAGTCGGTCTCATAGCCGTCCTGCTCGAGTGAGAATTTTATTCCTTTAACGATGAGCTTTTCATCATCGACGATAAGTACCTTAGCTGCCATTTTCTACCTCTGCTTAAGTCAGACACGGATGAGATCCTTTATCTGAGCGAAAAGATTCTCTCCTATGCCGTTTACGTTCATGATCTCTTTGATGTCCTTAAAGCTGCCGTGCTCTTCACGGTAATTTATTATCGCCCGTGCCTTGGAGCTTCCTATTCCGGGGAGCGTGCACAGGGCCTGTTCTCCCGCGGTATTGATATTGATAAGCGCATCCTGTGCGCCCGTTTCTTCGGTGCCTGTGATATAGTCGGATGCGCCTTCCGCAAGTGTTTCTCCTGCCTCAGGGAAAAAGACCATATCACCGTCTTTCAATATCCCTGCAAGGTTGATACGCTTTTCATCCGCGCCTTCCGAAAACCCGCCCGCCGCATCCAGTCCGTCGCAGACTCTGCTTCCCGCGGGCAGTTCGTACACTCCGGGATTTTTCACCGAGCCGCAGATGTAGACAACGATCGACGCTTCTTCGGATACGCCTGCTGCCGGGTCAGGCTCGCTTTGAGGTGATCCGTCTTCCGTTCTGCTTTGCGCCAAATCCGCATCCTGCCGGTAACCGGTACCGCTTTCGACAGCTTCATCCGCGTTTTGCGCTTCAAGCGAAGAGAGTGTCATCCCGGCTCTGTCACCGCACGAAGCTATCACAAACGCCGAAAGAAGTGCCAGTGCGGCGTTCAGTGCGCCTTTTGTTTTTCTTTTCATATTCCCTCCTTAAACGGAGGGCCGAAGGTAAATGTCCGCTTTTCACGGAAGCGGCTTATATGCTACAAAGATGCGTTAAGGACGTAGTTGATGTTGTTGTCAAGCGTGATCAGCTCGTTTTTGATGTCTCCGCCTTCCCAGACCTTGGAGAACATGACCTCAAGCTGCATCCAGATATTCTCCGTCTCCATCATCTTTGGAAGAGAAACACTGCCCGCATACTCGATGGCGTAGATCTGATCGGCTCCGCCGTCCATTCCGAACGACCTCGATGCACTTGCAAGCCCTGAAAGCTCTGTAAGCTTCGGGGCTTCATCCCTTGTAAGGAAAAGAGCAAATTCATTCGCAAGATCGGTCTTGGCAGAAAAGCTGTTAACGCATACCACGCTCGTGATCGCAAGCGAAGCACTGGGAATATCGCTTGTAACATTGGGCATCTCGGAAAAGCCGTACTCATAAGCAAAGCTTCCGTCATCGGTCGCTTCCTTAAGTCTCTTCACAAGGTCGTATCCGCCGATGGTAAAGACGGTCTTTCCGTCGATGAAATCCTGTATAACGCTGTCGTAGGTGACCTCATCGCTCTCGATCGAAAAGTAATCGTGAAGAGCCTGGTACTTGGTAAGGCATGTTACCGCGGTCTCGTTGTTGACGGATATGCTGCTTCTGTCATCGCCGTAAGGTCCGCCAACGTTTAACGCATTTCCGACAAGCCAGTAATTGTACATGATGGATGAAACATCCCAGCTCATGATGCCCTCGACGCCGTCGGGAACGGAGTAGCTGTTTGCAATGGTCATGAGGTCTTCGAGAGTGTAGGGAACCATTCTCGTTATGTATTCGCTTGTGAGTGCTTCAAGCTGTTCTGGATCGATGTCTTCTTCGGTCAGTACGGAATTTCCGCTGTCCTCGCTCTCGGAGCTTCCGCCCTCCATGTCGATGGGGTTACCGGTAAGATCGGCTATCGCCATCTGTCTCGCCCACTGCTCAAGATAGGTTCTGTTGTAGACCATGACGGAGGTATCGAAGCTTAAGGGATATCCGAGCGTCATTCCCTCGTAGGTTACGGCTCTTACCGCAGCTTCGGAATAGTTTAAGATTCCGATCGTCATTCCTTCGTTGGGGATCTCCATCGCAAGTCCCGAAAGATAAGCCTTCTCGAGAGTCTCGCTTCCGGTGATGATCACATCGGGGAAGCTTTCTCCGGAGGCGGATGCCTTATAGCATTCCTCGAGGAAATTCTCGGCAGGCTTGAGCACGGGGATAACGGTTATGTTTTCTTTTTCACCGAATTCAACGGCCGCCTTGCTGATAAAAGGAGAAAGCCTCTCATCCGTGTACCAGACAGTGAGGTTTCCGCTTCTTCCGAGCCAGGATGCTCCTGCAGTTTCGGTACTCACTTCCCTGATCTGTTTACCGGATCCGATAAACGCATACAGGAAAAGAAGAACGACCATGAATACGCTTAATAATCTTGCTGTTCTGTTCATAAATCTTCAGTAAGGAACCGGCATCTTTAGCATGGCGGTTCCTCAGCCTTTCAATTGCTTCTTTAAACGGTCTCTGCGATCGCTTCCTTCAGGATAACGATCATTGCATCAATGTCCGCCTCTGTGATGATGAGGGGAGGAACGAACCTGATGATGTCGCTTCCCGCATTGATGAGGATGAGACCTTTTTCAAGTGCCTTATTTATGATGTCTCCTACCGGACGGTCGAAAACAAGTCCCTGCATGAGTCCGCGTCCGCGGTGTTCCTTGATCTGAGGGAATTCTGCGGCTACTTCATCAAGCTTCTTCCAAAGATATTCTCCGGTCTTTAATGCCTTGCCGGGGATATCATCCCTTTCCATGATCTCGAGGACCTTGGCAGCTGCAGCGCAGCAAAGGGGATTTCCTCCGTAGGTTGTTCCGTGGTCGCCGGCTGCAAGTGATGAGCTTCCGACCTTCTCGGTCATTGCGAATGCACCGATGGGAACGCCGCATCCGAGAGCCTTTGCAACGGTTATGACATCGGGCTTTATTCCGTACTTCATGAATGCGAAGGGATAACCTGTCCTTCCCATTCCGCACTGGATCTCGTCGCAGATCATGAGGATGTCTTTTTCATCGCAGATCTTACGGATGCCCTTGATGAATTCATCGGTTGCGGGAGTAAGTCCGCCCTCGCCCTGAACGGTCTCCAAAAGGATCGCTATGGTCTTGTCGTTTACGAGCTTCTTAACGCTTTCAAGGTCGTTGTAATCCGCGAAACGGATGTTGCCGATACCGGGCTCGAAAGCAGCGCGGTAGTGGGGATTTCCGGTCACGGAAAGAGCGCCCATGGTACGTCCGTGGAAGGAATGATTCATAGCGATGATCTCGTGATCTGTCCTTCCGTCCTTGTTAAAGCCGTATTTCCTTGCGGTCTTGATCGCACCCTCTATTGCTTCTGCGCCCGAGTTTGTAAAGAACACGCGGTCCATTCCGGAGTACTTCTTCAGAGCCTTTGCGGCTTCGATAGCGGGAACGTTGTAGTAATAATTCGATGTGTGGATCACCTTGTCGATCTGGGCTTTAAGAGCATCGTTATACTCCTTGTTTCCGTAGCCGAGTGCAAATACGGAAATGCCGGCGACGAAGTCAAGGTATTCCTTTCCCTCGATATCGTAAAGGTGAACGCCCTCGCCTTTATCAAGCACTATCTGATAACGGTTATATGTGTGAAGCAGGTCTTTTTCGGCCTCTTCGATATATTCTTTCATGTTCATATCAGTCATCCTGTCCGCCTTCTTTGGCAATATTATCGTCATCGGCAACTATAGCGGTACCGAAGCCGTTCTTGGTAAAGATCTCAAGCAGCATGGAGTGGGGTACTCTTCCGTCGAGGATGTGCACTCTGTTGACGCCGCTCTTGATCGCATTGGTGCAGTTGGTGAGCTTGGGAAGCATTCCGCCGCCGATCATTCCCGAATCGATGAGGGCATCTGCCTCGGATACGGAAAGTCTTCCGATGAAGGAGCTCTTGTCGTTAAAGTCTCTGTAGAGTCCCTCAACGTCGGTAAGGAATACGAGCTTGTCGGCACCGAGTGCGGAAGCTATCGCACATGCGGCATCGTCCGCGTTGATGTTGTAGGTATTGTACTCATCGTCCACACCGATGGGAGAAACGATGGGAAGGAAATCGTCATCGAGGAGATCGTAAAGGATCTTGGGATTGACCTGCTTTACGTCGCCTACAAAACCGATGTCCTGTCCGCCGGAGAGCTTCTTTTTAACCTTGAGGAGTCCGCCGTCCTTTCCGCTGATGCCGGCTGCGCCGACGCCAAGCTCCTGGACCATGCTGACGAGCTTTTTGTTGACTCTTCCGAGAACCATCTCGGCGATCTCCATGGTCTCTTCATCGGTGACTCTGAGTCCGTTGATGAACTGAGGCTCCTTGCCTACCTTGGAGACCCATCTGCTGATATCCTTGCCGCCGCCGTGCACGACGATGGGCTTGAATCCTACCAGCTTGAGAAGGGTAACGTCCTTGATGACGTTCTTCTGAAGATCGGGGGATGCCATTGCGCTTCCGCCGTATTTTACGACTATGATCTTGCGGTTGAACTTCTGGATATATGCGAGAGCTTCAACGAGCGTCTCGGCTTTTTTCATTGCAAGATCCATATCTTTGTTCTCAGACATTTCAAACTCCTTTTCGTTTCTTAAAGTCTATTTCTTTATACGTTAAGTCCTGTCTTCTCATCGATGCCGAGCATGATGTTCATGTTCTGTACGGCCGCTCCGGATGCACCTTTTCCGAGGTTGTCGAAAAGTGCGGTAACACCGATCAGATCCTCGTAGCCGTATACATAGATCTCGAGGTCGTCCCTTCCGGCAAGGGTGTTAGCGTAGATCTTGCCGGGTTCATCCTCGAAGGGCTTTACGCTTACCAGAGCTTCATCCTTGTAGTAGTCCGCAAGCTTTTCGCATATTTCCTTTGCGGAAGGCGTGCCGGTAAGAAGCCTGCTCTGAAGAAGGATCGTGGTTGCCATTCCCTTGTAGTAATCGTCGACCACGGGAAGGAATGCGGGTGCATATTTAAGTCCGGCAACCTTGGTGATCTCGGGAACGTGCTTATGCTTAAGGGTTCTTCCGTAGATGGAAGGTGCAGACAGAAGAATGTCCCTTCCTTCAGCCTCGTAATCTGCGATCATCTTCTTGCCGCCGCCGGAGTACCCTGTGAGCGAATAGATCGAGAGGGGGTAATCGGCGGGAAGGATTCCCATTTTAACAAGGGGTGCGATGGTAGCAACGGAGCCTGTTGCGTGGCATCCGGGATTTGCTACTCTCTTCGACGCTGCGATCCTTTCGCGCTGAGCCTTTGAAAGCTCGGGAAATCCGTAATCCCATGCATCGTTTGTGCGGTGTGCGGTCGATGCGTCGATGACCTTTACGTTTTCATTTTCGATAAGTGAAACGGACTCTCTGGCCGCATCATCGGGAAGGCAAAGGAAGACGATGTCAGCTTCGTTTAAAAACTTCTTCCTTTCATCAAGGTCGTGCCTTTTGTCCTCTGCGATCTTCATGAGCTCCAGGTCTTCACGCTTTTGTATGCGGTCATAGATCTGAAGGCCCGTGGTTCCTGCCTGTCCGTCAATGTATACTTTCGTTTTCATATCTGTCTGTTCTCCGTCAGCCGTTTTTCTTTTTCGCTTGCGGCGTATTTTGTCAGATCAGCTTCTGTAGTCTGCGTTGATCTTGACGTAATCATATGTGAGGTCACAGCCCCAGGCTACCGCTTCTTCGCTTCCTTCGTGCATGTCGACGTAAACCGTGACTTCCTTTTCCTTCATGATCTTGACGGCAAACTCCTCGTCGAAGTTAAGGGGCACGCCGTGATCGAATACCTGAAGCTTTCCGGCTGCGCTTACGAAGAAGAGTTCGACATCCGCCTGATCGAACTTCGCGCCGGAATAACCCATTGCGCAAAGGAATCTTCCGAAGTTCGCATCGCATCCGTAGATGGCTGCTTTGCTGAGGTTAGAGCCTACGACAGCCTTTGAAAGGGTTCTTGCGTCTTCCTTGGACTTTGCGTTTACAACCTTGCATTCAAAGAGCTTGGTCGCTCCCTCTCCGTCGCTTGCCATGGTCTTTGCAAGGAAGGTACAGACATATTCGAGAGCCTTGTAGAACTCGTCGTAATCCGCTCCCTTGGAGGTGATGGTCTCATTTCCCGCAAGGCCGTTGGCCATGATGAGGAGAGTATCGTTTGTTGAGGTGTCGCCGTCGACGGTGATCATGTTGAAGGTGTCGACGATGACCGAGCTGAGCGCTTCCTGAAGGAGCTTCTTGTCAATCGAAAGGTCGGTGGTAAGAAAGCCGAGCATGGTGCACATGTTGGGATGGATCATTCCCGAGCCCTTGCTCATTCCGCCGAGTGTTACCTTCTTTCCGCCTGCTTCGAAGGTTACGGCGATCTCTTTATTGATCGTGTCCGTGGTCATGATGGCCTTGGATGCTGCAGTTCCGGCTTCGATCGTATCAGAAAGAAGGGGAGCCATTGCCTTTACGCCTGCCTCGAGCTTTTCTACGGGAAGCTGCATTCCGATGACGCCTGTCGATGCGACCGCTACGGTATTGGCCGGAACTCCGAGTGCTGCGTTCACAGCTTCAGCGGTCTTGCGGCAGGCGTTAAAGCCTTCCTCGCCGGTACATGCATTTGCGATTCCCGAATTGACGACAACTGCCTGCATGGGCTCTCCCGATTCGGTGATCTCCTTGTCCCAGAGTACGCATGCTGCCTTTACAACGTTGCTTGTATATGTTCCCGCACATACACAGGGCTCATCGGACCATACCATTGCCATATCGGTCCTTCCCTGATACTTGATGCCTGCTGCGGTTGAGGCTGCTTTGAAACCTTTGGCAGCGGTCACGCCGCCCTGTGATAAAACTTCCATTTTCTTCTCCTTCGCTGCTTTTTGTGCAGCTTCCGTATTATGATGCCGTTCCTGCCGGAATAACTTCAGGCAGGCTGCGATTCTTATTTGTTGAATGTCGTGATGTTCTCATCATTGAGAACAAAGTCGTAGTAATTTAAGTCTTCTCTTCTGGTCCAGCCGATCTGTCTCCAGAATGCGTTTCCTATATCATTTACGGAAAAGGCTATGAGGCTGACCTTGTTGATCTTCTCTTCCTTAAGAGCGTTCATGCAGTGCACTACCATGCTCTTTCCGATGCCTCTTCGTCTGTAGTCTTCCCTTACGCACACATGATAGAGGGTTCCTCTTCTGCCGTCGTTTCCGCAAAGTATTCCGCCGACGATCTCGCCTTCATCGTTAACGGCCACGACCGACTGTCCGGGATTTCTTCTGAGGAATCTGACAACTCCTTCCTCCGAATCATCGATGCTTCTGATGCCGAATCCGTGGATCGTCATCCACAGAGCCTTAAGGCCGGGATAATCGCTTTCCTCCATGGGACGTACTGTGTAATTCTTCTTTTCCGTGTCTGCCATTTCGAACCTTTTCTTAATTAATGCATAATCTAAAATATTATAGCCTAAAACCTATCTAAAATCATTAAAAATATATGTATTTTCAGTTTCCTGCGCGGGTCCTGCTGTGGACATGCAAGTACATCCATGTACTTGCAGGCATGTCTTTCTGACATCCTGTCAGCTGAGAAAAAAGTCTCCTTTCCACGGCGCTAGGCGGAAAACTAACTCCATGCAAGTTATAACTCATGCCGCAGGCCACTCACTTCGTTCGGACCAGGCGGCCGTTTTCTCGCAAGCGCCTTGACGTCGACTTTTTTCTCCACGCGTCACCCGCGGACAAAATTCCAAATAATATGCTATTGTTCGTCATTGTATACATATAAGTTCGTTTTGTCTACAGATTTTTCATTTTTATTCATTATTCATTTGATATTATGCATATTTATGCATTTTCAGATGAATATTCACTAAAAAGGAATAATATTTATAAATTTTTTGCGGAAAAATATTGATTTTGGAAAATCTCTGTTGTATATTCGCTTAAGAGTTTTGAAATCAAGGGATTTAAACCCACGTAAATAAAAGGAGAAAAGTCATGAAAGAAAAGGTTATACTTGCTTATTCGGGCGGACTCGATACCACTGCTATCATCCCCTGGCTCAAGGAGAATTTTGATTACGAAGTAATCTGCGTATGCGTAGACTGCGGTCAGGATGAGGAGCTCGACGGACTCGAGGAAAGAGCGATCAGCTGCGGAGCTTCCAAGCTCTATATCGAGGATGTTACCGATGAGTTCTGCGATAAGTACATCGTTCCCTGCGTACAGGCAGGAGCCGTATACGAGAATAAGTATCTCCTCGGAACTTCAATGGCACGTCCCCTCATCGCCAAGAGACTTGTAGAGATCGCACGCAAGGAAGGCGCTTCCGCTATCTGCCACGGCGCTACCGGAAAGGGCAACGACCAGATCCGTTTCGAACTCGGCATCAAGGCACTTGCTCCCGACATCAAGATCATCGCTGCATGGAGAAATGAGAAGTGGACACTCGATTCACGTGAGTCCGAGATCAAGTACTGTGAAGAGCACGGAATCCATCTTCCTTTCAAGGCAGATTCCTCTTACAGCCGTGACCGTAACATCTGGCATATCAGCCACGAGGGACTTGAGCTCGAAGATCCCGCTAACGAGCCCAACTACGATCACCTCCTTGTACTCGGCGTAACTCCCGAGAAGGCTCCCGATGAGCCCGAGTACGTTACCATGACCTTCGAGGCAGGTGTTCCCAAGTCAGTTAACGGCAAGGAGATGAAGGTTTCCGACATCATCCGCACCCTCAATGAGCTCGGCGGAAAGCACGGAATCGGAATCGTTGATATCGTTGAGAATCGTGTCGTAGGAATGAAGAGCCGCGGCGTTTACGAGACTCCCGGAGGAACCATCCTCATGGAGGCACACAACCAGCTTGAGGAGCTCATCCTTGACCGCGACACCTATGCATTCAAGAAGGAAATGGGCGGAAAGTTCGCAAGCCTTGTTTACGAAGGAAAGTGGTTCACCCCTCTTCGCGAGGCTGAGCAGGCATTCATCGAGAGCACCCAGAAGTATGTGACCGGTGAAGTCAAGTTCAAGCTCTACAAGGGCAACATCATCAAGGCAGGCGAGACCTCTCCTTACTCACTCTACAATGAGTCCATCGCATCCTTCACCACCGGCGACCTTTACGATCACCACGATGCAGAGGGCTTCATCAATCTCTTCGGACTTTCAACCAAGGTCCGCGCAATGAAGCAGCAGGAAGCAGGAATCGATCCTCTGAGTGTTAATAAGTAAAATTTTAGTGGTTTATAATTTCGCGGACGGGAGTATAATACTTCCGTCCGTAATTGTTGCAAATTGTAAGGCATCGTCCTTACGCTTCTTATGACCGGGGGAAAATGAAACAGGGGAACCGTCCCGCTGTTTCCAAGGTATTTAGTATGCATATAGCTGTTTGTGATGACAATTTTGCCGACAGGCACCAGATGGAAAGACTGCTCGGAAGAGAATCCGACAAGGAGGATGATTCTTCGAGCATGTATTTCGTGGATTCCTACGGAAATCCCACGGTAATGCTCTCCCATCCCAAGGCTTACGATCTCTTTTTCATAGATATGTGCAGATCCGAGGGCATGGATTCCCTTGCGATCGTTAAGGCTCTCATAGAAAAAGGAGCAACCGCCCCTTTTGTCCTGTGCTGTTCGGATGTCGATTACAGGAAGCAGGACTTCCCGGAGAACACCCTCTTTCTGGATAAGCCGATCAAAGTGAATGAGCTCAGAGAGGTCATCGAGCAGGCCAAGAAGATCAAGGAAGCCGCACCCGACACCATCGAGCTCAGGGACCTCATGGAGACCGTTTACGCAAAGGTTACAGATGTTATTTATGCCCGCGAAAAGGACGCCGACACCTATGTATGCCTTGAAGACGGCCGCATCCTCAAGAGCATCGGCCAGCTCTGGCTCTTCAGAAGATCGCTCGGAGACAAGCACCCCGAATTCATCTACGCGAACAATCACACGATCATAAACTGCAACTGCATCAAGACGGTCACCCGTCCCGGCATCGCCGTTATGACCAACGGCAAAAGAGTGATCTTAAACCACGCTGCCAAGGGGCAGGTAAAACAGTACACGCGGAAAGGATAACACGTGGTATTACTTGCTATAGACAGTTCAAAGGACTTCATGGGAAAGCTGCTTGCATCCGATGCTTTCGACTCTTTCCTTTTACAGGAAGCCAATATAATAACATCTGTCACCCATACTTTGAACGGACGTATCCATCCCGATTTCTATACCGAAGAGGAACGTATTTCGCATACCGAGGAGTTCATTTCCTGGAGCGAGATCCGCCCTCTTATTTTTGAGTCCGTAAAGGGCAGGAACACCCCTCTTTCGCTCAGGCTGACCCTTTGCCTTAAGAGCGGTGCGACTGATGCCCTCATGCAAAAAAAGAACCCTGAAGCCGCAAATACGGGCCTCAGAGCTCTTGTCGCAAATATCAGGTTCGAAAACGGTGCCGTAAATATCATGACCGGCACTTCTTATGACAGCTTCGTTTTAGACAGATCCGCAGAAGAGATCTGGGACGAAGCCTTCAGGCAGTTCCTTACATCCAGGGACATCTCATTTACCGTTCAGCAGTAAACGCTTACGTCTGCTCCGAATCTCCGGGCAACCGCCTCAATCTTACCGCACAGTCCCGGTACCCGTCTCAGCCTTACTGAAATGTCTCGGCAATTACCTCGATCTCGCAGAGGACTCCCTTGGGAAGTTCCTTAACAGCTACGCAGCTTCTTGCGGGCTTTACCACGAAGAACTTGGCATATACCTCGTTAAATGCCGCAAAATCGTTCATATCGGCAAGAAAACAGGTGGTCTTGACCACTTTGTCGTAATTGGAGCCTGCCGCCTTGAGGATCGCTCCGACGTTCCTGCATGCCTGGGTGGCCTGTTCGACGATGCCGCCCTCGATGACCTTGCCGGTCAAAGGAACAATGGGGATCTGGCCCGATGCAAAGAGAAGATTTCCTGTTACGACTCCCTGTGAATAAGGTCCGATAGCTGCGGGTGCATTTTCCGTTGAAATAAATTGCATATGTTACACTCCTTATAAATACGCGGTTTTTGATTAACTGTAACCTGTTATTTTATTCCGGTTCATCCTCATCAAAGCTTACCGTGATGTAAAAGCCCTTGGGGTTTTCAGTGATTGCGGTCACGGTTCCTTCCTTTGACATAAGCCTCTTACGGAAGGGGATATTGGGGCTCATCGCGAGCGACATATCCTCGGGGATCCCTGCGGTGTAGTAGTAGTTACTGGGAAGCTCTCCCTCCCAGATATAAACGGTCTGTCCCTCGGAAAGCTTTCCGGGACGTTCCATTTTGAACTCCATGGTCCTCATCAAAGGTTCTCCGTCATGATAAAGCCCTTACATCTGAGGCAGTCCTCCACCTCGAAGGGTCCGTCACAGTGGAATACCATGATGGGCCTTCCGGTCTCTCTGTTAAAGGAAAGATAGAGGTAATCAAGGTTTATATTGCTCTCATCGAGTGCTTTGAGGAGCTTGTTGAGATTACCTACCTCATCGGTCACCTCTACGGCAAGGACGGGGTTGAGTCTGCAGTGATATCCTTCCTTTTCGAGTGCGGCAAAAGCCTTCTCGGGCTCGGTGGTGACCAGTCTGATGATACCGAATTCTGCACTGTCATTGGTTACGGAGCCGAGAATATTGATGTTTTCCTTTGCAAGAACAGCTGTTATGTGTTCCATCTGTCCCTTCTTGTTCTCAGCATAGATCGATACTTGCTTAAGCATCCTGAACTCCTTTACGGCATGGCCGTGATGATATTTATCTTAATCCCAGAAAGGCCTGAAGCAGATGTCCATGTCGACATCGCCGGTTATTCCCTTCACTCTTCCGGTTGCGGAATACTGAAGGATATCAATGTCATAGGGATAAAAGAAATCCGATGAATATGAGGCATACCACTTGGGGATATGCTCGAGTCTGGTGAGATCGACATACATTATGCTCATCTCGGTGTTGTAGTAAACGTAGGGCTTGTATCCCGCGTTCGAAACGACCTCCGCGAACTTGACGATCATATCGGTCCTTTCGGAGGGTGTAAGGGCATCCATTCTGCCCTGTGAGCCGGATATCCTCTCAACATCGATTATGATGGGATAGCCCGTTCCGTAAGGTGCAAGGGCGTCGATTGCGGACTGTGCCTCTTCTATTACCTCTTCCTCGGTTATCGCCTGGGAAAAGACATATACGCCTACGTGAATGCCTGCAGCAAGTGCGCCCTGCATATTGGCTTCAAAGGTCTCATCCTCCACAAGGCGTCCGGTTCCGTATCCGCGGAGCGTGGTCCTGATGATGGCGAAATCAACGCCGTCCGCACGGACCTGGTTCCAGTCGATCGCACCCTGGTATGAGGAAACATCGATCCCCTTGTATGAAAGGGTCTCGCCGTCGACAACATAGCTCATGACGCCGTCGACATCGGTAACGAAGTTTTCCTGCTTAAGGTCTGTGAGCTTGAGCGATGTGTCGATATCGACGAAATTAAATGTGCCGTTGCTCACTACAATGACCTTGTCGGGATAGAAGGGCCTGAGGCTCGTGATGCTTGAGCCGGTAGACACAAGGTTTTCCATGAGGCTTGTAAGGGTCGTCCTTCTGCCCTCTTCGAATCCGGAATCGAAAGCATCGCTTACTCTCTGGTCCGCGGAAAGCCTTGCCGCCTGGAGCTCTTCATCGAGCTGTGCCTGCGTGTAAATGGGCTTATCGTTATTTACATTATTCTGATCGAACTTAGTAAAGAAAAGAAGGTAAATCGCCGCTCCGGCCGCCGCGAAAACGGCCAGTACGAGAAGGATCACAACGACGACAAAGCCGCCGTAGCCTTTTTTCTTTTTGCCGCGCTTTCTGGGAATATCCTCGTATTCCTCTTCATATTCTTCCGCATATTCCTCTTCGGCCTGATCCTCGTCGAAAAGCTGCGCATCATCGTAATCTTTTAAATTCATCCGTTTTCTCCCTCAAGTTGGTTGAGAGCAATGGTGCTCTGTCCCTCGATGTAGGTACCGGGGTATGTATCTATCACATACCTGTACAGTTTCTTGGCTTTTTCCTTATCTCCCGATTTCTCATAAGATACAGCCGCAAAGTATATAAGATCGGCGTTGCTCTCGTTGTAGAAGTATGCCTTCTCAAAAAGAGGTCCGCTCTTTTCAAAATCACTTGCGTAATATGCTCCGAGCGCCGCAGAAGATGCCCTTTCGGAAAGCTGGGGGCTTACGGTAGCAAGGAGGTTGTCAAAAAGAAGGCTTGCGCTCTCGCTGAGCTTGGAAGGATCCGTGGTGGACTTGATCTCCCACAGCATTTCGCCGACTTCTTCGTAATTCTGCTCTGACAGAAGAAGATTTGCGGCATCGATGAGCTTATCGATATCCGCGAGGGTCCCCTGCTCGCCGGTATAGTCACTGAGAGACTCTTCAAGCCTGATCCTCTCAGCGTTTACCTCGTCCAGCTGCTGCTGAAGGGCATTAAGATCCGTATTCTTTTTATCGAGGTTGTTCTGGAGCTCCTCGATATTGGCCCTGACCTCGTCACGTACGGCCGTGATCCTGGTGGGAAGCACAAGGAAGTACATGACCGCAAGTCCCAGGATAAGACCGATAAGGATGTTGAATATCGTTCCGAACGATCCCGACCTGGGCTCATGTGCCCCGGGAGGCTGGATTATCAGCTCGTTATCGATAACGTATCTCGTGGGCTCCTCATCACGCTTAAAAAGACCTCTTTTTTCGGAATCCGCGGGATCCGTGAGGTTCTGTATGGTCTGCAGATAGCGCAGCGAAAGCGTGTTGTTCCTGTCGATGGAAAGCGATCTGGAGATCTCCTTTTCGGCTTCTTCAAAGCGTGAAGAATCCATATACAGAAGGGCGAGAAGCTGTGAAGCCCTGACATAGTTACTGTTGGTCTGGACGGTCTTTTTAAGCTTGATCATCGCCAGATCCTTGTTGCCCTGAACGCACATTTCGAGGGCGGTGTTGTAATCCTTGGCCGACTTTTTGAGAACGTCAAAGCCGGCGTGATCGTTCTGGATCATGCCGATGTATTCGCTTGCCATATTTTCCGCATCGCGGAAATTGGAACTGATCACCCATTCGCTGAGTGCCTCTGCAGCTTCACCCATTTCGTAGTAGATGAGCCCGAGGAGGTTACGTGCGTCTATATTTTCTTTGTTGAGTCTGAGGCTCTGTCTGAGACTTACTATTGCACCCGATAGATCCCTTACTCCGGCCTTTTCAAGGCCTTCGTTATAGAGTCGGTTTGACATATATATGATCTTCTTGTAAAGAGAGACATCTCTTTTACAATTGGTGCAAAATGAAACCTCGGAAAGCTGTGCCCCGCAGTTATAACACTTCATACACTACCGCTTAATAAGGGCGTCTTCCGGGACGCATATCACGCAGGGGCTGCTGCTGTGCAGAAGCCGCCTGCGCCGAGTCTTTACCCATTCTGACATAGAGATCCACGGCGTCGGTAAGATCCGCGCCGTTTACGGTCTCTTCGAGTTCTCCTATCTCCATGCTGGGATAAAATTTCTTAAGTTCTTCTTCAAAATCTATCATGAATTATTCCGTCTTTTTTCCGCTTTGGATAAAGCTGTAAACATACAGATTAAATATACCTAAAAACTCCCGAAAAATCAATTATGACAGGGATTTAAGGCGTTCTTCGACCTGCATGGCCATCTGTCTGTATTTTTCCTGCTTTGCCTTCTCTTCGTCGATCTTGGCCTGAGGCGCTTTGGACAGGAACTTTTCGTTGGTGAGCATGCTCTCGCTTCTCTTAAGCTCGCCCTGCAGACGAGCTTTTTCCTTTTCGAGACGTTCCTTCTCCGCTGCGATGTCAACGAGCTCGGCAAAAGGAATATAGAGCGTTGCGCCTGCGATCACAACGGAAACCGCATCATCGGCGATGCCCGATTTGTCGGACTGTGTCTTTACATCCGAAGCATAGGAAAGGCTTGCAAAGAAGAGCTTTCCTTCCTCAAATACCTTAAGGATTTCCGCATCGTCGGAAACAACGAATACCTCGGCCTTCTTGGAGGGAGCAACGTTCATCTCGGAGCGTACGTTTCTGATGCCCTTGACCGCGGACTTGATGATCTCAACCGCTTTCTCCTCATCGGGGAATGCACGGTCAGCGGTAAACTCGGGCCATGCGCTGATCATGATGGACTCTTCCTCGTCCTGGACGTTGCAGAAGATCTCCTCGGTGATGAAAGGCATGTAAGGATGAAGGAGCTTCAGCGCGTCGATAAGGACGGTCTTGAGCGTCCAGAGAGCCGCATTCTGACCCTTAACGTCGTCGGTCGCATAGAGTCTGGGCTTGACCATCTCGATGTACCAGTCGCAGAACTCCTCCCAGAGGAAGTCATAAACCTTCTGTACGGCGATACCGAGCTCGAAACGGTCCATATTGTCGGTCATGTCCTTAACAAGGGTGTTGAGCCTTGAAAGGATCCACTTATCAACGGGAAGAAGGTCCCCGGCTGCGGGCTTTGAGATGCCTTTTGCATTCTTTTCCGCAAACTGATCTTCGTTCATCATGATGAATCTCGATGCGTTCCAGATCTTGTTAGCGAAGTTTCTGCTGTTTTCGACTCTCTCGTAGTAGAAACGCATGTCGTTTCCGGGAGCGTTTCCGGTGATGAGGGTAAGTCTTAAAGCGTCTGCGCCGTACTTATCGATGACTTCGAGGGGATCGATGCCGTTTCCGAGTGACTTACTCATCTTGCGGCCTTCGGAGTCCCTTACGAGTCCGTGGAAAAGAACGGTCTTGAAGGGCTTTTCACCCATCTGCTCATAACCGGAGAAGATCATCCTGATAACCCAGAAGAAGATGATGTCATATCCGGTAACAAGAACGTCCGTGGGATAGAAATACTTAAGGTCTTCGGTCTGCTCGGGCCATCCGAGAGTCTCAAAGGGCCAGAGTGCCGAAGAAAACCATGTATCGAGAGTATCGGGATCCTGGGTAAAATGTGTGCATCCGCACTTAGGACACTTTTCGGGAACTGCCTTTGCAACTACGGTCTCGCCGCACTCGTCGCAGTAATATGCGGGAATCCTGTGTCCCCACCAGAGCTGTCTTGAGATACACCAGTCGCGGATGTTATCGGTCCAGTTGTAGTAGACCTTCTCCATTCTTTCCTGGGGAATGAGCTTTATCTCGCCTTCCTTTACGGCCTTTACGGCAGGCTTAATGAGCTCGTCCATCTTGACGAACCACTGCTCCTTAACGAGGGGCTCGATGGTAGCCTTGCATCTGTCGTGTGTACCTACGTTATGGGTGTAATCTTCGATCTCAACGAGGAGTCCGAGCTTGTCGAGATCCTCTACGATGCGCTTTCTTGCCTCATAGCGGTCAAGACCCGCATATTCGCCGCCGTTTTCATTGATGGTGG
>JAEEGJ010009550.1_pt1 | contig 25871 bp, 20 predicted proteins | sample 8958761 | NCBI WGS metagenome assembly JAEEGJ01 (sample SAMN16246546, study PRJNA631951) | gut metagenome | biome: gut microbiome; feature: rumen; material: RS-attached | host: Bos | place: Iran: Karaj | collected 2018-10 | reverse complement strand
CAGAGAACCTTAACACTCTCATCGGTGCTTTGATTAAGGCAAAACCCGCAGCTGCAAAGGGACAGTACATTAAGAGTGCTACCATTGCTTCATCGATGGGCCCCGGAATCAAGCTTAATACTGCAAAGTTAAATTCACTTTAATTTATGACGCATGTGCGTCGCGGCGACAAATCCGTAAAGCGGATTTGTTGGGTATAAATACATAAATTCAAAAACCTGTCGGATGGCAGGTTTTTTTATGTTACCGAGGAAAACACAAAGTTTTTTCGAGGTGGGAGATTTAAGTAAAATAGTTAAAAATAGTAGGTTGTTTTAACTATAAATACAAAAAAAGGAAGAATTTTGCCTTGACATATAGAAAAGTATTGCATTTAAAATATATTGTTGGTATACTGTATTTTAGTAAGAATTTTAATCATTAGTAAAATAGCAAAAAAGAATACAGGAGGAACAATATATTATGACAGATGAAAACTATGGTCAGCAGATCAAAAAGCTTAGAATTGATCTTGGTATGACACAGAATGAGGTAGCTGAGGCTTTGAATGTTACACCCGGCTATATATGTAATGTTGAGAACGGCAGGACTGCTATGTCTCTGAGGATTCTTATCTATTTTGCCAAGCTTACAGGTGTTACCCTTGATTCACTGGTAGGCCGTATAGATAACGATTATCAGAATACCGCTCTTGATAATGAAATATATGAGAGGATCCAGCATCTTGATGAAAATACCAAGATGAAGATTTTGAAGACTCTTAAACTTTGGGAAAAGCCCCTTATGAATAACTAAGAAAAGGCTGCCTGTAATATGGCAGCCTTCTTTAATGTGATTACATCCTAAGCAACAACTCTTTTTCTATCAGTTTACCGTCCTTATAGTAGCTGCGGGGTACACGTTTGCTTACTGCACAGGTAAGCTCGTAAGGTATGGTACCGGCGATTTCAGCCATCTTTTCTATAGGGTTCTTTTCTCCGAAAATTTCTATTTCCGATCCGACTCCTACGCCCTGCATATTTGATACATCTATCATACACATATCCATGCAGATCTTACCGAGCTGTTTTGCAGGACCTGCAGATGTCATGAGTGAACATTTATTGGAAAGGGCTCTGAAGAAACCGTCCGCATATCCGTATGGAAGGACTCCGACACGGGTAGTCCCGTCTGTTTTAAAAATCCCTCCATAGCTGATAGCTGTGCCTGCAGGATATGTCTTTATCGTACTGATGACAGTTTTTAGGCTCATAACGGGTTTGAGTCCCATTTTTATAGCGAACTCACCATAACCGTACAGTAAAAGGCCGGGGCGTACCATATCAAGATAGGTCTCGGGATAATCAGAAACCGCTCCGGTATTAGCACAGTGCTTTAGTTTAAATTTCTTTCCCCACATATATTCCACATGATTGATAACATCAGTAAAGAGTTTAAACTGATGCTCGGTATACTTTCTGCATTCTTCACCGGGTTCATCCGATACTGCAAAATGTGTGAATATGCCTTCAGCATCAAGTCCGGGCATCTTTACAGCTTCAAGGATACCGTTTACTCCGGTCTCAAAGAAGTCTCCGTTACACAGATATCCCAAACGCGACATACCGGTATCAACCTTGATATGGATCTTCAGGGTTTTACCGAGTTTAGTGGCCTCTTCGGAATATTCCACTGCCTTTGCCTTACAGGTTACAGCCTGAGTGATATTGTATTCTATGAGGCGGTCAACCTGTTCTCTCGGTGTATGACCCAGAATGAGGATGGGCATTGTGATACCATTGAGTCTCAGCTCCATAGCTTCATCAATAGAGCTGACAGCCAGATAATCTGCACCTTCTTCTTCAAGAGTACGTGCGGTAAGTATAGCTCCGTGACCGTACGCATCCGCTTTTACAACGCCTAAGAATTTTACGTTTTTGCCTATTTTTTCACGGATTGTTTTATAATTGAATTTTAAGGCATCGAGATTTATCTCTGCCCAGGTTCTTCTAAGTGTGGATTCCATGATATGCCTCCGGAAATATGATACACGGATCGCTCCGTTTCTTCGAAACTCTCGCGCTCCTACAAACACCTCGAATCTCGCAATTTTACAAGAAAATTGCTGCTTCTCGGTGTTTGGGCAGTCATAAGTAACTCACATCTACCTGCAAGCAAGCTTGTGGTGAGATGTGAGTTACTTATTCCTTTAGTATCATTATACTCATTCTTTCATCAATATGCAATATCTGTGAGCCCTCGAAAAAAATGTTTTGAAATTTTTGAAAATGTATGGTACAATAAAGTTGAGTAATTCTGCGCTTGAATACACAACTGCTATATATTTGTGATTTGGGTGTTTGGAAGAAAAGGAATTATAGGATAAGGAGGTGGCATTATGACATATGAACAGATAGTTGAAATGGTCAGAAAAGTGTTTGAATTTGCCGATGCCAGGAACATTTATGAGCATATCGCCTTCCAGGTAAACGTTGAAGGTGAAGGTGAGGGCATTTTCTATTTTGAGGTAGCTGACAGGCAGTGTGTTATCGAGCCCTATGACTACTATGACAGAGATGGCCTTATTAGAACCACAGGAAAAGTGCTTTCAGACATATGCCATCAGAAGTGTACTTTGAGAAGTTGTATAGAGAACGGCAAGTTCAGATTTGAGGGCGATGTGAGAAAGCTTGAGCTTTGCCTTGGAAATATTAAGTTGTCCTACTTAAAATAATGTTGAAAAACAAAAATCTTTACATAATAAATCGTAGAGGTATTGGATTAAATGAAAGACGATATATTGAGCAGTTCAAGCAACAGGAGTAATTATACTGCCGATGAGATAGACAGAGCCAGAAAAATGCAGAAGAAAAGCGGTGGTACTTTACTGGATAATCTGGCCAAGCTTACAGGCAGAGGTATGCCTTCTACAACCAGTATGGCTGACCTTACAAGCATGTACAGAAAGGCAAACCAGGAGCTTAGTTCACTCGCAGAGGCTGATATAAAGAGGCAAAAGGAAGCTGAGGCAAAGAATGAGGCTGTAAAACAGCAGCTCATGGAAAACCAGCAGAAGCTTAACCAGGCGCTTGATAATTATACAAATTCCTTAAAAGAGGATTTTGGTATCGAATCACAGCCTGATAATTCATGGATGAAGGATTTTGGCCTTGATGCAGGCAGCTACGGGACCGGCAGTACAGGTGTATCGGGAGCAGGCTCGTCGAGCAATCTGGGTGCTATAGATGTGAGCGGCCAGACCGGAGCTGGTACTTTGGGCGGATATGAAAGTGCCGGTGGATATAGTTCAGCTGAGAATAATGCCCAGCAGACACAGAGCAACGATGCAGCACTTGCAGCAGCCAGAGAAGCAAATCTCGAGAAATTCACAGGTCTTGCAGATGAGATAAATAAGACTGTTTTCGGTCAGGAGGAGTTTGTAAAGAAGCTTGTAATAGCTTTTAAGAGACCTCTTGTTATGCCACCTGAGAATCCCAAGGCTTTAAATACTATAATGCTCACAGGTAAAAAAGATACAGGAAAGCATTATGCGCTGACCGAGATTGCAAAGGAACTCAATAAGCGCGGAATATTGCGCAATGCGGATATCAGAGTACTTGATCTCGGACTTTACACGGATGCCTCTATGGAAAAGCTTTTCCTGCAGGATATCTTTTCAGCGTTATCGTGTAATTCAAGAATCGTGCTTTTTGAGAATTTTGAAAATTGCCATCCTTCATTTTTATCACATATCGCTTCCCTGGTTATAGATGGAAGATTCCAGTTATCAGAGCGTTATATATTCCAGAAAGGTCAGCTTGTAAATGTACAGAATTCACTCGCAAGTGAGGCTGTAAGTGCATTTACCGCGACCGGAAAATATTTGATATTTATCACTGAAAAGACACTTGATAAGGCAGCCGGCATCATGGGTGCTCCGTTTATCAATGCACTTGGAGATGTATGCACCACAAAGGAGCTTGAAGCTGAGGCCATCAAGAAAATTGCCGAAGGTGAAATGGACGAGTTAAAGACAAGAGCAGCAAACCAGTTCTTCTTTAAACTTGATTTTGATGAAGGCTTCTTGGATTACAGTGTGTCCAGATCCGAAAAGCAGGGTGGACTGAAAGCAGTACAGGATTTCTATGATTCAGTGCTTCAGGCACTGGCACAGGCTAAGCTTGAGGGTGACTATCCTAAAGATGCTGCTTTAAAGCTGGGTGTTGCCGAGGGCAGGATAAATGCCAAGTACGGTGATGAGCTGATCGATCTGTCGGCACTTCTTCCCGAAGGATTCCGTGGAGAGATCGAAGAGATTAAGAAGGAAATGGATGCTATCGTCGGCCTGGCTAAGGTTAAGGAGTATGTATTCAGTCTCGAAGAGTACTATAAGGTGCAGAAGCGCCGTCAGGAAGAGGGCTTGAAGACCAGTGAGGTCAGCAAGCACATGATATTCACCGGCAGTCCGGGAACAGGAAAGACCACTATTGCACGTATTATCAGCAAGTATCTGAAGGCTATCGGAGTGCTTACCGGCGGACAGCTGGTTGAAGTTTCCAGAGCAGATCTGGTAGGACGATATGTGGGGCATACCGCACCATTGACCAATCAGGTTATATCATCAGCTATAGGCGGAGTTCTGTTTATTGATGAAGCATACAGCTTATACAGAGGTAAGGATGACAGCTTTGGTTTGGAGGCTATCGATACTCTGGTCAAGGGTATAGAGGATAACAGAGAAAATCTGATAGTAATCCTTGCAGGCTACTCCAACGAGATGCAGGAGTTCCTGACTTCTAACTCAGGACTTAAGTCCCGTTTCCCGAATGTCATCAACTTCCCGGACTACACCGGAGAGGAACTGCTTCAGATTTCAAAGTCCATAGCTAAGTCAAAGGGTTATACCATTGATGAGGGTGCCGATCCTGCACTTGTATCTTACTTTAATGCCGTACAGGCTGTAAGACCGGCTGATGCAGGTAACGGACGTCTGGCACGAAACAAGATTGAGGAAGCTATCCTCAACCAGTCCAAGAGACTTGTAGTAGAAGCTAACGCTGAACTTTCGGTACTAATGTCACAGGACTTCGATCTGAATAATATTATGAGCGATGAGAAATAGACGGGATATTTTAATAATTTATTTATTTGACATATAGAAAAGATTCGTGTACAATCAATTGAAAATCGAAGCAAAGCGAGATTTTCTATCCTGTATTGATTAAGTATAATGTAGAAAGGTAGGAAAATACAATGATTACAAAGGATATTACAATTGGTGAGCTTTTAAAGCAGGCTCCTGATGTTGCTCCCGTTCTTATGAGTGCAGGCATGCACTGCTTAGGATGTCCTGCATCCCAGGCTGAGTCAATCGAGGATGCAGCTATGGTACATGGCATTGATGCAGATGAGCTTATGAAGGAAATCAATGATTTCCTTGCAAAGAATCAGGGGTAATGTCAAAACAGAAACGTGAAAAAAAGAAAAGAAGCAGAGTGGGAAGGATTATCAGAAAAACCCTTCTTATTCTGCTATTTTTATTTTTTGTGGCAGCTCTTGTTTTTGGCATTATTTTCTATAACAAATACGGAAAAAGAATCCTGGAGTTAAAGCGTGAAGCAGAGAAAATCGCTGCAACCTCTGACAGAAGTGACTTTAGGGCGGATGAAACATCCATCTGTTATTTTTCTGACGGAAGTGTGATGTCGGTACTTAAGGGGGAGAAGGATGTATACTATCTTGAATATGATGCCATCCCTAAGTACTGCATAGACTCGCTTCTTGCTACTGAGGACAGAAAGTTTTACGAGCATCCCGGATATGATATATATGCCATAATCCGTGCGGCAAAGGCATATCTTGAAAATGACGGAGAGATAAGGCAGGGCGGAAGTACCATTACCCAGCAGCTGGCGAGGACTATATATCTTACGAATGAGAAAACCGTTGAGAGAAAGGTGAAAGAGGTTTTCCTGGCGGCTAATCTGGAAAAGAAATATACGAAGAATGACATACTGGAATTCTATCTTAACAATATTTATTTTGCCAACGGGTACTATGGCATACAGGCTGCTTCCTACGGTTATTTTGGAAAGCCGGCAGGCGAACTGACTCTGTCCGAGGCTGCGTTCCTATGCGGTATTCCAAACAGCCCCGCAGATTATAATCCTAAAAAAAGATATGATAATGCTATAGTCAGACGTGACTCTGTATTAAAACAGATGTATGAAAACGGCTATATCTCTAAAGAAGAATATAATGAGGCATTAGCTGAAAAAATCGAGTTAAAATCCACCGACAGGGATGTAAAAGACTATGCGGAGACATTTACATATTACTGTGCGGTGAGAATGCTGATGGGACAGCAGGGTTTTGTTTTCAGAAATGGTTTTACATCTGATGAGGACAAGGAAACCTATGAGGATATGTATGAGGAAGAGTATTACCGTGTTAAAAGAAGCCTTTACAGAAAAGGATACCGTATATATACCTCGATAAATCCCAAAAAACAGGAGCTTTTGCAGCAGTCGATCGATGAGGGCCTGGCTGAATATGATGAAAAACAGAAAAACGGTGTTTATGCCCTGCAGGCCAGTGCAGTGTGCATAGATAATGAGACCGGTTATGTTGTGGCCGAGGTAGGCGGGCGTAAACAGACCTTTGAGGGATATACCTTAAACCGTGCATTCCAGAGCCCCAGGCAGCCGGGCAGCTCGATAAAGCCGCTGATCGTTTACGCTCCGTTATTTGAAAAGGGTTATTATCCGGATACAAAAGTAATCGATGAAAAATTTGAAGGCGGTCCGAGAAATTCGGGCGGAGTGTATTCGGGAGAGATTGATATAAGATATGCTGTTTCGGTTTCTAAAAATACTGTGGCTTGGAAGATATTTGAAGAACTGACACCAAGAGTTGGGTTGGAGTATTTGAAGAGGATGAATTTCGGCAGTCTGGTTGAAAAGGATTATGTACCTGCCGCATCCCTGGGCGGCTTGACTTACGGTGTTACAGCTCTTGAGATGGCAAGTGCTTATGCAACTCTGTATAATGACGGCCTGTACAGGACCCCTACCTGTATACTCAGGATTACCGATTCGGATGGAGAACTGCTGGCAGGTGGGTACGGTAATGAGAATGACAGCAAGAGAATCTATGAGACCAATGCCTCCAGGATGATGACTGATGTAATGAAAACCGTTATGACATCCGGTACCGGCAGGAGACTGGCATTAGATGGGATAACAACCGCAGGCAAAACCGGCACGACCGAAAATCAGAGAGACGGATGGTTTGTCGGATTTAGCGGATACTATACGACTGCAGTATGGGTTGGGTATGATTACCCCAGAGAGATGAAGGAGCTCATGGGAAATACATATCCGGGCTATATATGGCAGGATTATATGACAAAAATACATGAAGGTCTGGAGGATAAGGAGTTTAAGCCATATACGGATAACAGGCCCCCGGAGCTGAGACCTGACTGGAAGGATGATGAGTCGGATACAGACGATGAGCTCAGCGAAGGTGATGAACGCAGTGACGGAGTGATCATAGAAAGACCTGATGATGCTAACAGCCAGATATATACTGGAATCGATCAGGATACAGGTTTTGAAGGCAAGCTGGTATTTATAGGTGAGGATGGCAGCAGGATAATTGTTTCGGAAGATATATCTGATGAAACTGAGCTTGACAGGGAAGGAAAGCCCGTATACTTTGATGAGGATGGCAACCGATACCTGTATGATGAGAAGGGTAAAAAGGTGGAGGTAGGAGCTGACGGATATCCGGATGGATACGCACTGCCGGGCGGATGGACTTTATATGATAAAGATGGTAATGCGGTAATGAAGAAAACTGAAGGAGTGTCAGAATGATTACCTGATATATTTTCGATTGCAATTTGAAAAGGGTTAGCATATAATTGTTTGTGTTAAAAACGGAGTATTAAGCTCCTTCACTTCGTTCAGAATGACAAAATAAAAGCTGATCATGAGCGGGTGACGGATGAATTTAGATTATGAGGTATGAGCATGGAAAATAATAATGAAAATATCAATCAGGAAACCGTTTCGCCGACTGAAAATAAGGAAAAGAAAAAGAAGAATAAAGGGCTCAAGATTGCTCTTATAGTCATAGCTGCAATATTAGTTCTGGCAGGGGCGGTTTTTGCATATATTTATTCGACAAAAAAAGAATATGTGCAGAATAAATGGGCGATGATGACCAAGGATGATACTGAGTATTTCCGTTGGGTGATGGATAAGAATATCGCCAAAATAGAGGAAGATTTTGCCAAACGTCAGGAGGAAGCAAAGTCGCAAGCCGTTAACGGTACAAGTAATGTTGAGTCTGAGGCCGGTGAGTGGGATGCCGAGGGCAGTCTGAGTGTTTCTCTGAACCAGGAACTGGGCAGCATGTTCTTTGGAAAAACCTTTGCAGGTATATTGGATGCAGGGGTAAAATATGATATTTCCAAGGATAGAAATAAGAATCTTGGTGTAAACCTGATCCCGTTTTATAAAAATGTGGATTTGCTTGAAGCTACAGCGGTAATTAATGCTGATGAAAAAAGATTATTTGCGGCTGTTCCGAGCTACAGACCCGAAGCAATAGAATTATCGGCGATATTTGAGGACAGTTTGGATAAAGTCAATGCTGCCAAAGAAAAACTACAACAGGATGTGGATTTCGACCATTTAAAATCGAAGTTTGGAAGCCTCAGAGACAGCTTTAACGGTGAAAGGCTTGACTGGACAATCCATGTTGTTTATGACAGATGTGGAGAGGCAACCCTTGAAAAGAAAAAGGATATTGCGATCAACGGCCTTGAGATGAAGGAGGCAAATGTTCTTAACGTAAGGCTTCAGAAACAGGAATGTATTGAGATAGTCACTATGTATCTCGATTCGATAGAACAGGATATGAAGAATATCTCACCGGATATCGATGCCATACTTAAGAGTCTGAAGGAAGTTAAGAACATACCGGTTGAAGAAAGGGATCCTGAAGGAAAAGATATTGGCTCCCTCGGAGGAGATCTGCTTAAAGGTCTCCTTGACGGCATAGACCTAGGAAGTGGTCTTAAGGGATTAACAAGTACTGTCAGTGGTTTGGGCAGTATCTTCGGTGATATGGCCGGTACAGTGGAGATATTCTCTGATAAGCTTACAGCTGATGGATTTGAGAGTGCATGGGCAGCAGCAAGAGAGGATATCCTTAAAAAACTTGAAGATGCATCTGTTTCGGCAGATCTGTCATTCTATGTTGACGATAAGGGATATATTAAGGGCGGATCCTTTAAACTGAATTATAATGAGACAAAGATAAAGCTTGACGAATTAAAACTTAAAGCCGATGAAATAGATAATGAGACATACATAAATAAAAATGCTTCCGTTAACGGTGAAACTGTATGTGCCATGGAGATTTCACTTAACGGTCTTAAGCTTGCTTCTGTTCTTTCTGAAAAAGAGAACAAAGACGGTAAGAATCTCTTTAATATCGAGATAAAGCCGGGCGGAATGATCGAGGCTCTGGTTAAGGGAGCAAGCAACTGGGTACTTACGATAAACGGCAATATCAGTGATAAAGCTTCAGGAAAGCATGATATCGATCTAAAGGTAAATCTTAACGGGACAAACGGCGAGCTGGCTCACATTTACCTCGTAAATTCCTTAAAGACAGGGGAATCCCATCAGCTGCTTAATCTGTCGGATGAGAATATCATTGATATCATGGATCTGGCTGATACGGATTATATCGATCTCACAGAGATTCTTAAGCCCATCCTGGGTAAGCTCGATGAGATAAATGATGAGGGACTCAATTATTTCCTTAGTTCATTTATGCAGAGTGAGCTGGGACTCACTGATATGGATGTACCCGGACTTAAGATGATGGTGGACAGTGGTCTTACCGGTGCAGGAAATGCGATAGTAAAGGAGAGATTGAAGAAGGCTCTCGGCATTGAGCCGCCTTATGATTATTCAAGTATTGCAGAAAAACCTAAGATGAGTAAGGAAGCTGAAGGTGTATACTTATACTCATGGGATGTATTTAAGGGAGCTTCGGCAGATCATGTTTATGCAGGTTTAAACTTTAAAGTTTATGACTATTTTGACAAGCCTGAAGCATACAAGGCTGATCTTGAAGCTGAAAAGATAAAGTTCCTTGAGCCATACATGGGGCAGACCTTTGAACGTGAAGGAACCGCCGATGATTATGTCGAAATGGGTGACAAGGTTGTGTTTGATGTTATCCCTCTTTTGGGTGGTGTAGCTATTGAAAGCTATGCATACCTCGGAGAAAAGACTACGGTTGGAAACTATGATTATGGCCCCGGTATCGATGACAAGCTGGTAGGTGTAAAGAAGGGTGAGACCAGGGAAGTGGAGCTCACACTCGGAGACGGTTTCGGAACATTCTCGGGATATACCGGTATGTTTAGGGTAACTATCCAGGACATTACAAAGGTTGTGGAAGCAGGCTGGACAGAAAAGTTTATTGTAGGACAGCTCGGATACGAATCAGTAGAGGCTTTGGAAAAGGAACTTTTGGAGTCGGCACAGCAGGAACTTGATGAGATAAAGCCTACCGATGAACAGATAAGGGATGCTTTCTTTAACAGTCTGATAGAAGGCATAGATACCGATGCTACAGGAGCTGAGATAACGGAGACATTAAAGACTGAAAAGCTCGCTGAAGCGGAAAACAAAAAGGGCAGAAAAAAGACTGTAGCAGAAGAGGAGTACAGTGCCGATACCTACTTTAATGCATGCAGGTCATACGTAAATGCGCTGAACAGAGTTTCATCGTCTGAGCTTACAGAGCTTTATCAGAAGATGGGCTATACGATGGAAAGTGTTATGAAGCTGATGGGTGCAGACGAAAGTATTGTTGATTACAACCTTAAGCGTAAGATCATGACAGCTGCTGTAGCTTACAGCAGAAAGGTAACGGTTACTCAGGAAGAATACGATATTTATATGAACGCACTGGCATCACTTTACGGATACTCGGATGGAAATACATTCTTTGAGGCAGTGGGAAAGAAATTCGGACAGCGCTTCTTTGTGGATGCCATAATTGAAGCGAAGGTTATGGATTATCTGTATTCCGTATCACATGTAGATCTGAGCTAAATAAAAAATCATAGCACTTTGATGATTGTATATTGATAAAGAAAAAAGTCCCGATCGCTCGGGACTTTTTTCTATGAGGGTTAATATATCGAAAATGGTAATAATCTGCTGATTGATTTTATTTGGAAGCCTGGCGGAGAGCATAGCGCACTGCCATGTCGCTGATGGGTTTTTTGTATAAGAGTAAACTTAATATATATCCGATAATTGCACCTAAGATCATTATAGCTAAGGATACCAGTATCAGAATAAGCGGACTGTTGTCGGCTCCTATCAGATTTTCAGACAGTCTTATAAATATTTCCGTCTTAGAGCTGAACCCTAGGATTCCTATAACGGTAACGGCTATGAATATGATGGAAAATATATAGGCTCTGTAAGAAAATGCCATATATATGAAAAATATGAATAGCCAGCCGGCCATAAAAGGTATAGTGCTGTAAGCCCTGGGGTAAGTTATATTATTATAGGCCAAAAATTCGGGAGTGACTTTTATCAGCTTTATGATCACATATATCGCAAAAACTATAAAACTGGTAATGAATGTGATCAAAACAGGGCCTGTTACCTGGAGCTTTTTCTTCATGGGGGAAGCCTGTACCATCTTTGAAACGGTGGTGGAAAATACCAGCTGGTAGAAATACATACCTGTCAGTGCGAGATAAAGTGCAGCAAGTGAGTATGATGAACCGCTGTCGCTAAATCCTACGACCTCGAAAAGTATGCCAAATGCGAAAAATATTATGGCGAGGACTAATATCATCTTAAACTGAAGAGCATATCTCATCATTTTAACATATTTAACTAAGTCTTTCATCTGGATTTAATCTCCTTTTTATCAGATATCAGAGAAGCTTGAAGCATATCCTTTAACACAGTCTTTATATAGTATAACTCCGACTATAATGCTTAACGCCTCGATTATTACAAACGAAACAATAGCAGCGACTGTATAGTCACTTATATGCTCGGGCATCAAAAAGCTGTACATCAGAAGCAGTATGGTTGAAAGCATGGAGCAGATGTAACATACCGCAATCTGTACTGCCATGGTAAGAGCAATCCTTCTGGAGATGATCAGGGTAATGTTTGTGGTAAGCCCCGATATCGGCAGATAGATGAGTAACAGCAGAAATGAATCAAAAAATGCTTCACTGTCTGTAAAATAAATGAGTTCTGCAAGGATATAACCAAGATATCCAAGTACTATACATCCCTGTTTTACCCATATATCTGTTTTAAGAGCAGATTTAAAAAAGTTGAAGCCTTTGCAGGAAGATTTTACAAATTGCATACTCTTTTGTTTTCTGGAACTTGCTCCCGAAAACGCAAAGTAATCAAGAAAAACCAATATCAGAGGTATACCGGCGGAAATCATAACTACGCCGATGGAACCGATATACACATCTGCCAGAAAACCGATCATTATAAATCCGAGAGTTGTAATGAGATGTAGTATACGATAGCCCAGGGACGTAAAGGCTAAATAAGGTGATTTTTTCATTTTACGTACCCTTTCTTATTTAATGAGTGAATTCTTTTTCATAACAGCAACGCTGATCTTGAAAAGTGAAGGTGTCTCTGTCACGATGTCAAGACCTGCAAGCTTGTCAAGGTTTTCTGCAAGACACATGCCCTCGAAGCCGTAATTAGACTGAGACATGGTGTAGAGAATGGGACGAACTTTTTCGATATCCTCTTTCTCACCTTTTACAACTATGTATTTTTCCTTGAGATCCTCAACGAAGCCCTGTTCTACGATCTTTCCCTGCTCCATGATGATGGCGTAATCGGTTACGCTTTCCATATCGGAGATATTGTGTGTAGAGAAGAATACGCTCTTGTTTTCTCCGGAGTTAATATAATCACGGATTAACTCACAAAGCTTATCTCTCATAAGCGGATCCAGGGGCGAAGCAGGCTCGTCCATGATGAGCACATCGGTATCCCTTGCAAGGACTCCTGCCAGCATGAGTTTGGTCTTGGTGCCATCTGAAAGAGCGTGTACTTTTTTGTGTTTATCAAAGTTTGCCGGTCCGAAGATTGCCAGATCACTGCAAAGCCTCTTAAACTTATCATGATCGAATTTATCAAAGATAAGTGAGGAGATGTCTTCAATCTGTCCTACTGTCCAGTTGGGAAGGTAGTAGTTATCGGTACCGGTATAACCGATCCTTTCCTTAACATCGGGATTGTTATCAATTTCTTTTTCACTGTATTTTCCGAAGTAGTTAATACTTCCCTTGTAGTCCTGGCGAATACCTGTAAGTATGTTGAGCAAGGTTGTTTTTCCTGCACCGTTCTCACCGATCAGGGCTGTGGCAAAGCCCTGGGGAAGGTTAAACTCAGGAATATCCAGCGTGAAATTTTTGAAGGTCTTGCTGATATTTCTTGCTTCTATTACATTATTCTGGTTCATGATGTGCTCCTTTGATATGTATATTATTAATTTGTTGTATATCGTTTATATATATATTATTGTATTATATTTATCATCCTGTTTTAAATGAAGGATAACTTTTTATATTTTCCGGATGCTATACTTCCATACTCAGCAGTGTCCTGAGAGTCATCAGCAGTTCTTCATTGCTCATGCCCGCTATCTTGGCAGCCTCTATAGCGCTTACAAGGGAATCTTCAACCTTTCGCAGGTGCTGCTCTCGGAGCATTTCGGAGTCTTGAGCGTTAACATAGAAGCCCTTGCCCTGAGAAGCTGTAACCAGTCCTTCGGCTTCTAACTGCTCATATGCCTTCATGGTAGTGATGACGCTTATCCTTAGGTCTCTGGCCAGCTCTCTAATGGAGGGGAGAAACTCGCCCTGCTTGTATTTGCCTGCCAGTATATCGGTCCTAAAAGCATCTGCTATCTGTTTATATATAGGTATTCCGTTAGTCTGAGATATTTTCAATTTATCACCCCTTTACTGTTTAACTGTTTATGTGTTATATATACACCCATCACAGTTGTTTGTCAATACTTTTTTAAAAAATTTTTATAGTAGCAAGAAAGTCGGGTTTTCATATAGAAAAGAAAGTTGCGTTTATCTAAAGATTGTGTTATGATATATTTTGGTGAGGTATAGATATGAGCGATTATCGTAAAGTAATAGCCGTATGTGGGGTATGGCTTAGCGAGGAAAAAGAATATAACTTTATAAGCGAGTTGAACAGAATCTGCCGTGACAGGGGCTATGTCGTTATAGCCTTTAATTTCTCTGTGGATTCCCTTGACGTGGAAGAGGACATCATGCAGGAAAAGAAGCTGATGGAACTCATGGGGCATATGGATCTCGCTGCAGTTATAATTCTTGGAGAAACCATAAAGAACGATATGATGATCGACTTTATCATGAAGACGGTCAATTATAAGAAGGTACCTGCATTTTCACTCGAACTCCCGATAGAAGGCTGCATCCAGATCTCACAGAGATTTGGAGAGGGCTTTAAGAATATAGTACGCCATGTTATCAACCATCATGGGTGTCGTAAGGTAAATATGATAGCCGGCGTAAAGGACAACACATTTTCAACTGACAGAGTAGAAGCCTACAAAGAGGTCCTGGCTGAAAACGGTATACCTTTTGAAGAAAAGAGACTGAAATACGGAGAATTCTGGGACAGACCGGCAAGGATTGCGACCGAACAGTTTTTAGACGAGGATCCCGAGCTGCCGGATGCTATAGTCTGCGCGAACGATGCTATGGCCATAGCCTGTTGTGCTTTGCTCAGGGAGCGTGGCTACAATGTCCCTGATGATATCATAGTAACAGGCTTTGACGGTATTTCCAGCGGTAAGGTTAATTATCCTACGATATCAACTGTTGAGCCGGATAACGAGAGTGAAGTACTTATGATCTTTGATATCCTTGATAAACTCGAGAGAGGTGAGGATATTGATATAGGTAATATTAAATATGTTAACTATAAGGTAAGGGAAAGTCAGTCCTGTGGCTGCGGAAACAAGGATAACAGGGAATCCATAGAGCGTATGAGCGCCATGGGCCAGGCCATGAATGAGCAGAAATGGCAGATGATGGCCATGAATAAGCTGCTGCTGTATTCCAACGAGATTAAGGATCTTTTCGATCTGAATCCGCTTTTGGAAGAAAGTATAGGGCTTTGGAGCCAGAACCTGTATTTTGTTTCCGTATATGAGCAGTTCATGAAAAATGACATAGATGATGGTGAGCCTCAGTTTGTAACCGACGATTCCTGCATCCCGCTGCTCAGGTATCAGGATCTCACAAATATGAGTGATAAAACTCCTTTTAAGGAAGAACTGATAATGCCGGATTTACAGGAAGTTTTCCGATTTGACAGCGGTTACGATATGTTTATGATCAGACTTCTCCATACCAAGTCAGCTCTGTACGGATATTTATTAGAAGGTTTCAGAGGTGTGGATGAAAGATGTATGCGAAGATGCGAGGAGTTCGGATTATTCCTTTCAACTTCTATAAATACCATCCTTAAGAACCAGAAGCTTACTAAGCTGAATGAGAGACTGAGACGCATTAACAGGGAGATAGAGAGAGTATCGATCCTCGATTATCTGACAGAGTTATATAACCGCAGGGGCTTTTATGATGAACTATACAAGATGGTTGAATCATCGGATAATAAGGGCAAGTACCTGACTTTCTTCTCCATAGATATGGACGGTCTTAAGGTTATAAATGATAATTACGGACATAACGAGGGTGACTTTGCATTAAAGACTCTTGCCGGTGCCATCAAGCATTTTGCGGTACGTAACGGTATCTGTGCTAGGTATGGAGGAGATGAGTTTGTATGTGCCATCATTACCGAGATGGCGACTTCATTTACAGCCGATCTTGTGAGACAGCGGTTTAAGACTACCTTTGATAAGAGCAGGGAATTGTCAGAAAAGCCTTTTACCATCAGTGCCAGCATAGGATGCAGGTGTGCGCTGATAGATGAAACTATGGATGTGGAAGAACTGATGCGTCTGGCTGATGAGGATATGTATATCGATAAGCAGTCGAGAAGGAAGGAAAGAAAATAAATCATTTTTTGTTATATGAAATTAATTTTTGACCCAATCCTCAAATTCTGCTACAGGCATAGGCTTTGCAAAATGATATCCCTGGAAAAGGCGGCAGCCCATATCCAACAGCATCCTGTACTGCTCGTCGGTTTCGACGCCCTCGGTAAGGGATACTATACCAAGGTCGGAGTTCATGTTGATGATATTATGCAATATTTTCTGAGCTCTGTCGTTTACCTGAGACCTGTTGAGGAAACCCATATCTATCTTTATGATATCAACGGGCATATCCTTTAACATGTTCAGTGAGGAATAACCGCTTCCGAAATCATCGATTTCAACTATAAAGCCGGCCTCACGGAAATCATTCATGATCCGCATGCGGTATCTGTTGTCATCCATCATAACGGATTCAGTGATCTCTATCCTGAGCCTGCTGCGGTCTATATTATATTTATCCGCATAACTTATTATAACGGATACTACATCCATAAAATAGAAGTCCTTGGGAGAAATATTTATAGATACGAACAGATTAAGTCCTTCTTCTTTCCATTTTGCCAGGATTTCACAGGCGCATCTCCACATATATTTGTCAACCTCAGCTATCATTCCGTTTCTTTCAAATACAGGAACAAATTTGGCCGGAGAAAGAAATCCGAGCTGGGGATGTATCCAGCGGACAAGAGCTTCTGCTCCCACAGGTTTTCCGTCGGTATCCACTATGGGCTGCAGGTATGGTATTATCTGTTTTTCTGTGATGGCTTCACCCAGATGTGATGAGATATTCTGGTCCCACAAAACCTGGTTTCTCATGGCATCGTCATAGTATGCGACAAATATCTGATAGTCATTTTTTATGGTGTTGACTGCCATCCGTGCTCTGTCAAACATAACTGAAACATCTATGTTTTTGTCCGGAATAAAATATACTCCCATATGGATAAGGACCGTGTGTTCAAGTTTTCCGTCATTTACCTTGAAATGTCCCAATGCGGTCTCGAGTTCTGCGTCATCAAAACAGTCAGCCGGTATGCACATACCAAATGTGTCACCTACCATACGGCCGTAAGTACATCCCTCGGGTGCTGTTTCACGTATTTTTTCTGCTATAACCTTTAAGCAATAATCTCCGAAACCGGTTCCGAATATATCGTTGATCAGCTTAAAGTTGCTTACGTTCGCATAAACGGCCACATAATGCTTTTCGTCATCCGATCTTAACAGCTCCTCTGTTTTTTTGAGGAAATAATCCTTAGTATAAAGGTTTGTCAGACCGTCATGAGTTGCATTATACATTTCCTTCTGCAGTGTCTTTTGTTCCTCTGTGTTATCACGTATACTTAAGAAAGAACCCGCATCCTTTTTATCGGAGTAGGGGATAGCATGTTTTTCCAGCACATAATACCGTGTTTCTTTTCCTATTTTAAGAGTCTTATTTTCACTCCATTCATTTTTGCTAAAATCCAGATCAGCGAAAAGCTTTAAAAGCTTGCTTTCAGCCAATGAATAATCCTCATCGGAGATGCCTGCAAGTCTGATGCCCGGTTTATTTGCCCATATGCAGAAGCCGTTGGTGTCAAAGAAGTATAAGGCTTCCGGTAACTCAGAAGTCATGTTGGCCAGCATACTGTCCAGCAGTCGCATGGGTCTGTAATACAGGCAGAAATAATAAACCAGTATTCCGCAGACAACAAAGCTTATGATGGAGCGGTCGATGGGAGTCCCTGAGAATATATAAAAGCTTTCCCAGATACCGCCGGCTAAGAGTGAAAAGAATATGACATAGTAGCGTTCTTTGTATATCCTGACGGCCTTAATGGTTTTTACGAGATATATACCGACTATGACTACAAATACACCATAGCACAGGATGCGGTGATATAACTGGCCCAGGTACGGCAGAAGCTTATAGTAGGTTTCGTTTTCAACTATAAGGGGTTCGGTGTCGAAGGCCTGTCGAAGATAGGGATTCAGTGCATATTGTACCGCGTCTAAACAGAAGAGGAGATAAACGGCATATTTCAAAGGCTTGTTATGCCAGGTGATACGGCAGTAATGGAAAGTAAGTCTGAGCAGAGAAAAGATCATTACATCCATACCCAGAAAATAAATATAGTATCCTACTTCGGCTACATATTTATTTGAAGTACTGATGATGATCAGATTACCTAAGACGGGGAAAAGTAAAGCGCACACAAAAAAGGCAACAGTCCCACCCATGGCCTTAGTTTGACGCATACGCATCGCCGATACGGTACAGACTGTCAGGATTATACTGAGTATTGAATATATGATCGCATATTCTACTCTCATGATCCTTGCCTCACTTTGCCTTGCCTTCTAATAGTGTCCCGATTTTAGGGTATAAATCCTCACTAAATATATCGGCATTTTTGTGCAAAAAAAGAAGACTTTTGCCAAAAATAAAGTCTTCTTTTGGGATAATTAACAAAATTTTAATAAATCTTGATTCGTTATACCTTTACGATATGATAACCTGCCGCCTTCATAAGTCTGTTCATGATAGCCTGACCTATGCCGCCTTCACTGAAGGCTTCTGCGTATATATACTCTGCTCCGATTTCGTCGAAATATCTTAGAGCATCGAACAAGCCTGCAGCTATCTCAGCTTCGTTTTTACGTGAACCGATATCCTTTATATAGAGCTTAGGGTTAACGGCATTTGCTTTTTCTGTAGCAAGGCTTTCATAACTCTTGGCCAGCTCGTCGCTCGTGAGTATCCCAACTGTATATCCGGACTCAAGTTTTTCTTTTGCTTCATTATATATATGAGAAGAAACTGCTTTAGCATCCCCCTCAAATATAGTAAGTTCTCCCTTTGGAGCATAGTGCCTGTACTTCATGCCGGGAGCCTTGGCTACTATGGTGTCATCCTTTATCCTTTTAAGAACTGCCTTGTCATATTCGATGTCAGGAATGACTTCTCTCAGCATTTCGATGGTTATGTATCCGGGACGGAGTATCAGTGCAGGTTTAACGGTCAGGTCAACGATGGTGGATTCGAGCCCGATATCCGATGAACCTCCGTCGATTATCATGTCTATCTTACCGTCGAGGTCTTCTATGACATGCTCTGCTTTGGTGGTACTGGGGCGTCCCGATGCGTTTGCACTGGGAGCTGCTATCGGTATACCTGCTTCTTTTATCAGTCTGTTCGCTATAGGGTGTGAAGGCATCCTAATGGCCACTGTATCCAGTCCGCCGGTAGTTTCCTTCGGTATTATGTCCGATTTGTTCATGATCATGGTCAGAGGACCCGGCCAAAATCTGTCAGCCAGAGCTTTTGCCTCGTCAGGTATAACCGATACCAGGGGAGGCAGCTCGTCAAAGCATGATATATGCACTATCAATGGGTTATCCGAAGGTCTGCCCTTTGCAGCATATATCCTGGCGGAAGCGGTACTGTCATAGGCGTTTCCGCCGAGTCCGTATACAGTCTCGGTAGGGAAAGCCACAAGCTTCCCGGCCCTTAACAGCTCTGCTGCCTCTTTAAAATCAGAAGATGCCATGTTGGTGGCATCTATCTTTTGTATTATTGTTTTCATATTTATTACCAAATGTTTCTATATTGACATTACGAGAGCTTTGATATTCTTCTTACATGATTTGCTCCGTTTGAAAACGGAGTATCAAGGAATGTATCTACTATCTTTAATGCCAGTCCGTCTGCCACAACTCTGGCACCCATAGCCAGGACATTGGCATCATTATGCTGGCGGGTTGCTTCAGCACTGAAACAGTCTCCGCAAAGTGCAGCACGTATCTCTCTGTGTCTGTTGGCTGCGATGGAGATGCCTATACCTGTACCGCAGATTAGGATGCCCTTATCTGCCTCGCCCTTGATGATGGCCTGAGATACAGCTTCGGCGAAATCGGGGTAATCACAGGATGCCTCGCTGTATGTACCGTAATCCTTAAACTCCTCGCCTCTTTCTTTGAGATGTGCCATAACTACCTGTTTTAATGCATATCCTGCATGATCACTTCCAACTGCTATCATATACCTTGCCTCCGTTCTTTGTCTAAAGTATATTGTATCATACTCTGCCTGATTTTCAAGCAGTTTTTTTGAATATGAAGAGAGCCTTGCATTAGCAAGGCTCCGGATAGTTATGATTCAGTTATGGCTCCTTCAACCACTGCCTGCAGTCTGTCGAATCTGCCATGATATATGGTATAGAGCAGTTCGTTCATGGAGCGTAGACCCCGGAGGAGCTGTGCTTCAGTGATGAGGCCTTTTTCTTTTGCTTCTGCAGCTTCGTCACAGTCGAGGACTCTGAGGTTTCCGTTGGGATAGACTACTACATCGAAGAGCAGGTCTTCGTATGTAAAGGAGTTTGCGGTTTCATCTATGATACAGTCGATAATATCACAGTACCAGTAGGCGAGGTTGCCCTGACAGTCCATGATCTTGCTGATTTTCCAGCCCTTATCTATGAAATATGCGGATACTCCGCTGGCAAAGTCAGTCCGTGGATTCAGGGTTTTCCAGCTGGTTATGATCAGGTTATCTTCTAATTTCAGTATTATGTCATCTGTCAGTGGAGTAAACTCGTCCGGAATGAAACGTTTTCTGTATAGATGCAGGTTTTCTTTTGTCATGGCATGCCTCCGTGTTAAGATCCTATTTAACTTTGAGTTTAATCTTAAATGTCTTTGAAGTTGTTTTTTTGCCAACCTTGAAGGTGCACTTTACATTTATGGTGCAGGTACCTTTCTTTTTGCCTTTAACAACACCTGTCTTGGAGTTGACGGTAGCAATACTCTTGTCGGATGATGAAAACTTTACCTTGCATTCCGTATTGTTACCAAGTGTGAGCTTACTTACGGCATTTACTCCGGCAGGCATATCGGCAGAAACGGTTGTCTTCTTGCCCTTCTTAACATTTACTGTGTCTACGACATAGATCATGTCAAGCAGATCTGTTACGGAATCTTTTAAGGTATAATCTATCAGTTCTGCTTCATAGCCGTATTCATCTGCCCAGTACTGGTACTCTGCGTTTGATTCAACGATATAGCGGGCGACGGGAGTATCTGCGTAAACTGAAGCTGAACCAAAGGTGAGTGAATAGTCAAATTCCTCGACAGTGCTGGGAAAATCAACCTCGGGCTGTATCAGTTCTTCGTTATCGCCGTATCCGGCATAGTGATTGGATACAGTGTAATAGTTAAGGGAGATAACTCCTTCAGGTATCTCTATCTTCTTTAATGCGCCCGGTACATCAATAAGTGCGGTCATATCCTTGTTGTAAAGACAGTTTTGATAAGCCGTATAATACTCGTTGTCGGGGCTGACTTTTACTTCCTTAAGTACGGGAGCATATATCAGCATAGGACGGTAAATATAGTATACGCTGGCAGGTATGGATATGGATGTGAGGTTATTGGCTTTTGACAGGTAGAGATCAAGCCACATAACGCCCTCCGGTATCTCCAGTGATTTTACAGAAGAGTTCTGGAATATGTTGGGAGCGATATATGTAGTGTCAGGGCTAAACTCTATGGTTTCCTTATCCTTGGGGTAGTAGACGAGCCATGCGAGATCGGATATTCTTTCTCCGGTCTCCGTGTTGGTATAATAGTAATAGATGCCGTCTTCATAGGTGCTTAAGGAAGGGGTCTCTTTTTCAATGCTTACATGTCCTTTGAAATCCGAGAATGCATCGTAATCCACATGTGTAACGGATGCGGGGATGACAAGCTCGATGTCGGGATTAAATCCGCTAAAGCAATATGACTCCAGGGAGATCAGGTTTTTAGGGAATGTAAATGATTTCAGCTTATCACCGCCGTCAAAGGCATAGTGATTAAACATCTCTACGGAGTCGGGCAGGTTTATTACCTCTGTTTTGTAATAGTTGCCCGAGAGGTTAAGGTTGTTGATGACTTTTGTGCCCTTCTTGACATTGATAACCTTACGGTTAAAGTCTATGGCATCAAGGGCTATTATGTCATCGTTATAATAATCGTCATGGTATGCATGATATAAACAGCCATCCTTTATGGAATAGCCGTAATTGTTGTTTTTTATGGTTACCGCATCAAAATTCAGATTTTCAAGTGACACTGTGGCATTTCGGGGAATAGAAACGCTCTTGAGAGCCGGCAGGCTGTAAAGACTTACATTACTGATGTTCTGGTTTACTTTGATCTCTTTAAGGTTTGTGATGTTATACAGATATAAATAGTCAAGGGTTGTACCTGATACATCGAGGGCTGTCAGCCCGTCGATATTGAACAGGTCAAGACTGCCTATAAGTTTTCCTGTTTTAATGGTCGAAAGCTTGGGACAGTCCCATATTTCATAGTTGCCATAGGTGAGTGTGCCATCCATTTTTGACATATCTATTTCGGTCAGGCTGGTGCAGTATGAAAGGGATAAATAGCTGACTGTTGACGGTAATGTGATCTTCTCTAAGCTTTCGCTTGAAACATATACCTCGGATACTCCTTCGGGTACGGTAAGAGTTTTTTCGGTGCCGTACATGTAAAGTGAAACCATTTCTATACCGCAGTCGGCCGGGATGACGATATCATCGTCAGTGCCGTAGTAGCCGTAAATAGCGGTTCCGTCTTCACTGATTTCAAAGTCCGAAAGCTCTGAAGCATACACATGAGCGGAAGGAGCTTTGAATACAAAGAGCTGGGTTACTAAGACCAGCGACAGAATGAATGCGACTGCTTTTTTCAGTGACCTTTTCATTTCCTTAATACCTCCTCGATTGTTGTTTTCCTTTTCCTTGAAAATATGATAATGGGGACGATTCTTTTTGCCACAAAATTATTATTGTGACAAAGAGAACCGTCCCCGTTGTCACGTGGTTCCTCTGTAAATAATTTGACTTTATCCGTAAGGATTTATGATTTAATTACGACGAACGAACGCTGAGTCTTACAAGAGCTCTGTGCAGTTTTGCTTCCGCTATGCGCTGGTCATGTTCGTTTAAGTCTGCATTTTTAAGACGTTCTTCGGCTCTTTCTTTTGCGGAAAGTGCACGCTGTTCGTCTATATCTTCTTTCCATTCCCAGGTGGTAGCGAGCAAATGACAGGTGCCGTCCATAACGGATAACATACCGCCGATGCAGGCCGCATATCTGGTCGTACCATCCTCGAGACGGATATAGGCTTCTCCCATACCAAGAGCGGTACAGAAATTACAGTGACCGGCCAATACTGCCATGTCACCTGTGACGGTCCTGCACTTGACTCTTTCTATGTCACCGGAGTAAATGAGTCCGTCCGGTGTCGCAATCTGTATAGGGAATGTATTCATATTAGTTCCTCACAATATTAATTCTTCGCTTTCTCAAATACTTCGTCAATAGTTCCGACAAACAGGAATGCACTCTCGGGTAATGCATCGCATTCTCCGTCAAGGATCATCTTGAAGCCTCTAAGGGTTTCTTTGAGCGGAACATACTTTCCGGGAAGTCCGGTAAACTGCTCAGCTACGGAGAATGACTGTGACAGGAAACGCTGTACCTTACGTGCACGGGATACTGTCATTTTGTCTTCTTCCGAAAGCTCGTCCATACCCATGATGGCGATGATGTCCTGGAGCTCTTTATAACGCTGAAGTACACGCTGAACTGAACGTGCTATTTCATAATGCTCTGCGCCTACGATGTCAGGAGTAAGTATACGGCTGGTTGAGTCAAGAGGATCAACCGCAGGATAAATACCCTGGCTGGCGATATCACGCGAAAGAACGGTGGTAGCGTCAAGGTGTGTGAATGTAGTAGCGGGAGCGGGGTCTGTAAGGTCGTCCGCAGGTACATATACTGCCTGTATGGATGTGATGGAACCTTTTCTGGTAGAAGTGATTCTCTCCTGAAGAGCACCCATTTCTGTAGCCAGTGTAGGCTGATAACCTACGGCTGAAGGCATACGTCCGAGAAGAGCGGATACCTCAGAACCGGCCTGTGTGAAACGGAAAATGTTGTCAATGAAGAGAAGCACGTCCTGATTCTTTACATCACGGAAGTATTCAGCCATGGTAAGTCCTGAAAGACCGACTCTCATACGAGCTCCGGGGGGCTCGTTCATCTGACCGTATACTAAGGCGGTTTTCTCGATAACGCCTGATTCTTTCATTTCGTTGTACATATCGTTACCTTCACGGGTACGCTCTCCAACGCCTGTGAAGATGGAGTATCCGCCGTGCTCTGTGGCTACGTTGTGGATGAGCTCCTGGATAAGTACTGTCTTACCAACACCGGCACCTCCGAAAAGACCGATCTTACCACCCTTTGCGTAAGGGCAGATGAGGTCTACGACCTTGATACCTGTCTCAAGTATCTCGGTAGCTGCAGCCTGCTCTTCGTAAGCAGGAGCGGCACGATGGATGGACCAGCGTTCTTTTGTGGTAGGAGCAGGGAGGTTGTCAACGGGCTCGCCGAGCAGGTTAAATACACGACCCAGACATTCCTCACCAACGGGAACGGTGATGGATGAGCCGGTATCCACTGCCTCTATGCCTCTAACCAGACCATCGGTAGAGTTCATGGCGATACAGCGGACTGTATTGTCACCTATCTGCTGAGCTACTTCGGCAACGAGCTTTCTGCCCTGTGTTTCGATCTCAATGGCGTTAAGAAGTGCGGGTAATTCGTCGGGTTTGAACTTGATGTCAAGAACGGGACCGGTTACCTGTACGACTTCACCAATGTGTCTATCGCTCATTTATTTTCTCCTCTTTTTATTTATGATGGAATATTAAACACCCTCGGCACCACCGACGATCTCAGTGATTTCCTGAGTGATGCTTGCCTGACGGGCACGGTTGTAATGAAGGTTGAGTTTTTCAATCATTTCCTCTGCATTACTTGTCGCGGCATCCATGGCGGTACGGCGTGCTGCCTGCTCACTGGCAACGGAGTCGCATATTGCGCCGTATATTACACCTGCCAGATACTCCGGAACTATGGTATTAAATACCTCGGTGCTGTCGGGCTCATACAGGATGATGTTTTTAACACCTGTATTATCTGTGTTTGTACTGTCATTCCCTTTATCTGGCGCAGTACCTTTTTTGATACTGCCGATCTTCCCGTGCTTGATGTCGGCAAGCGGAAGAGTGGCTACAGCATGAGGGACCTGTGACAGGATATTTATAAATTCCGTGTAAACGAGGGTAACACATCCGAAGCTTCCTTTTTTGTATTCCTCACATACAAGATTGGAAATTGCAAAACTGTCGGCTACGGCGATGGGAGCTATTTCTCCGAAGGCTTCGGTCAGTATCTCTGCATTTCTGTGTTTAAAATATTCGACAGCCTTCTTTCCTATGGGAAGTACGGAATAATCCTTGCCTTGTGCATCTGCTTCGAAGCATTTGAAAAGGTTTGAGTTATATCCGCCCGCCAGGCCCCTGTCACCTGCTATTACGATATAGCATACTTTTTCGTTTACATTGTCCTTGGCATATATCGATGAAAAATCTGTATTGCTGTTTGCGATATTAACCAGGGTGCTGTACAGTTCATCGAAATACGGACGGCATTTCTCCGAACGTTCCTTTGCCCTGCGCAGCTTGGAGGATGCGACCAATTCCATTGCTTTGGTGATCTGCATGGTGCTCTGCACACTTTTGATGCGCAGCTTTACTGCCTTCATATTACCGGCCATGTTGCTTCCTCCTTAATTTATTATTTATTTCCTTTTAAAGATATGAACTGCTTGGTATAGCTTTCAAGAGCTGACTTAAGAT